>Ga0307372_10004005_pt1 | contig 23068 bp, 17 predicted proteins | sample OX1MG_FD_202533 | JGI IMG/M metagenome (GOLD analysis project Ga0307372, IMG submission 202533) | Soil microbial communities from Risofladan, Vaasa, Finland - OX-1 | ecosystem: Environmental > Terrestrial > Soil > Coastal area > Acid sulfate soil | place: Finland: Risofladan, Vaasa | collected...
GTCGCCGGCGCGGTGTCGCCGAACTGGCAGATCCTCGCCGGCCACATCGCGTTTCTGGTTATTCTGATCGTACGGCCGAGCGGGTTCTTCCCGCGCACGAGGGATTGATGGACGGGTTCCGGATCGAGCGCTCGACGCGGGAGAGCCGCGGCTTCGCGGTCGTCCTACTGCTCGGCGGCGTCACTCTCGTGACGCTGCCGTACTGGGCCGGGCCGGGGACCATGCGGCTCATTTCCGAGATGGCGTATTACCTGGCGCTCGCCCAATTATGGAATCTGCTGGCGGGGTATGCCGGGCTGGTCTCGGTCGGGCAGCAGGCCTTCGTCGGTATCGGCGCCTATGCGCTGTTCTATCTCACCAGCCAGTTCGGCATGAACCCGCTGCTGGCGATGGCGCTGGCCGGTCCCGTGGCCGCGGCGATCGCGCTGCCGATGGCGCTCGCGGTGTTCCGGCTGCGCGGGGCCTATTTCGCCATCGGCACCTGGGTCTTCGCCGCCGCGTTCGAGCTCGGCGTGAGCCTCATTCAGCCGCTGGGCGCAGGGTCCGGCATGAGCCTCACCCCCGCCATTCTCTACGCGATCACGCCCGGACGGGAGGCGCGCGCCCTGATCATCTATTGGCTCTCGCTCGCCATCGTGTTCGTGGTGTGCGCCGTCGTCTATCTGTTGCTGCGGTCGCGGCATGGACTGGCGCTCACCGCGATCCGCGATTCCGAGCCCGCGTCGGCCAGTCTCGGCGTCGACACGTTTCGCACCAAGCTGATGATCTATGTCATCACCGCCGCCTTGACGGGCGTCATCGGGGCCTTGATCTTCGTGCAGAAGCTGCGGCTCTCGCCCGAGGCGGGATTCAGCGTCAACGACTGGACGGTGGTCGTCATCTTCATGGTGGTGATCGGCGGGATCGGCACACTCGAAGGCCCGTTCATCGGCCTCCTGATCTATTTCGCGCTGCGCGAGTTCCTGGCGGATTACGGCACCTGGTACCTGATCCTGTTGGGCGTGGTCGCGGTCGCGATCATGCTGCTGGCGCAGGAAGGATTGTGGGGCCTCGTCGTTCGGCGCTTCGACATCCATTTGCTCTCGGTGCGCCGGCACCTCTTGCGCTGACGTTCGCCGCGCTTCGCTCAGATCAACGACGTGTTGGGCGCGAGCCCGAGCACGATCCGGCCATACATTTCCTGGTTGGTCTCGAGCGCCAACAGCCCGTGCATGTTGACGGCGTGGAGATCGCGCCAGGCGCGCTGCACGGGATTCGCTTCGCCGAGCCCACTGCCGCCGCAGGCGAGAAAGAGGATCTCCGCCGCTTCGAGGCATTGCCGCACGGCATGGGCGCAATCCATGCGGATGCGCGCCCGGGCGGCGAACTCCATCATCGCGCCGTGCGCGGCCGCCGTCTCGATGTCGTCGGCGCAGCGATGCAGCAGCAGGCGCGCAACGTGGATCCGGGTCGCGGCGTCGGCCACCTGGCGATGGGTGGTCGGGCTGTCGCGCTGGATTTCGTGCTCGGTATAGGCGATCTCGCGGCCGGGCAGCCGTTCCCTGAACGCCTCGAGTGCCGCTTCCGCCATGCCGAGCGCCGCCGGGGTGATCGCGAGCGCGAGCACCGGCACCGCCGCGCCGCTGTAGAGGCGGCCCTCGTGCGCTGCCGCTCCGGGGGCCTTGCCGGCGATGATGCCCGGCAGCGACAGATACCGGTGGCGCGGCACGATCACGTCCTTGGCGACGATGCTGCAGCTTCCGGTGCCGCGCAGGCCGACGACGTTCCAGTCGTCGCGGATGGTGATGTCGCGGGTCGGCACCAGCAGGTCGGCGGCATCGACGATCGCGCCCTTGTCGTCGCTGATCTCGGCGCCCAGCAGCAGCCAATCGGAATGCTCGCAGCCTGACGCGAACGGCCAGAATCCCTCCAGCACATAGCCGCCATCGGCAAGGCGGGCCTTGCCGCGCGGCGCGATGACGGCGGAGATGAGGGCGTCGGGATTGGCGCCGTAGCTCTCCTCCTGCGCCTTTTGCGGGAACGAGCCCATCAGCCAGCTATGGGCATGTATCACTCCCATGCACCAGGCGGTCGAGCCGCAGCCGCGCGCGACCGCGGCGACGGTGTCGATATGGCTGTGGAGCGACATCTGGTAGCCGCCATAGCGGTGCGGCTGCAGCACCTTGAAGAGCCCGGCGCCGCGCAGCGCGGCGATGTTGGCGTCGGGCACGCGCCGCAATCGCTCGGCCTCGGCGGCGCGCGCCCGGAGCGCCGGCACCAGACTCTCCGCCCGCGCCACCATCTCGTCGTGGTCCGGCATGCGATCCCCCTCGCGGATGGGCCCGATCGGCGGCGCGGCCCGCGCCTTACCAGCTCTTCGGCAGCGGCTTGGCGATGGCCTCCTCGAGCGAGCCCGCACGGCTCCATTGCGATGACGGACGGCTCACGCCGCGCGCGTCGACCTGGTCCATCTCGCAATAAAGCTCGAAATCGTAGCCGTCGGGATCGTGGCAGTGGACGCTGTAATTGCCGCCGGGGCCGCGGCGGCCTTCCCACACTACCGGCACGCCGTGCGACTTCAGAAACTCGCGCGCGGCAAGAAGCTCGTCGATGCTCGCGAGTTCGAGCGCGAGATGATCCACCTTCAGGCCCTCGGTGGCGCGGCGCGGCGCCTTGCCTGGCATCAAGGCGATGGTGTGGTGGTCCGCGGCGGTGCGCAGGAACACCATGCCGAACTCGTTGGTGTCCGAGACGGTGAAGCCGAGCATCTCGGTCCAGAACTTGCGCGAGCGCTCGACATCGCTCACCTCGTAGACGAGATGGCCGATCTTGCGGACCTTGATGGGGGTCGTGCGCGCCTCGGTGGGCGCGGTCGCGGCGGTCTGGACGCTCATGAAGCTCCTCCTGGGCATGGGCTTGGCGCCAAATTGTGGCCGCGCCCGGTGCCTGTCAATATTGCGTGCGTCGCGGGCGCGTGCCGGACCCGTCGGCGGCCATGCGCACGCCATAGTCCTGAAGCGCGCTTTCGGCCGAGACATAGCCGCGGCGGACATCGCGCACGACGTCTTCGACCGGACGCTCGGTTGGCGGACCATAGCCGCCGCCGCCGCCGGTTTCGACCAGTACCTGATCGCCCGGACGAAGCTTCAGATCGTCGGTCTTGTTGGCGGGCAAGCCTTCGTTCGCGCCGTGGTGGAAGACGGTGACGGCGCCGGTCGCGCCTGCCATGCCGCCCTGGACCCCCCAGGGCGGGCAGGCGGTACGGTCGAGATTGGTCTTGAGTTCGCATTCCGCCAGGATTCGGTAGCGCTTGACGAAGCCGAGCCCGCCGCGGAACCGGCCCGGCCCGCCCGAATCCCGGCGCAGCGACAATTCCTCGTAGCGGTAGGGATAGATCGTCTCCTGAAGCTCCATCGGAATGATGCGCGTGTCGCCATGCGCCATCGTCCGGAACGGCCCGGCCCCGTCATGGGTGGCGCAGGCGCCCCAGCCGCCATGGCCCGAATCGTGGCAGTTGAACGGGGTGCCGTTGCCACGGATGCCGCCGAACCCGACCGAGGAATAGGTGCCGAAATGTGCGCCCGTGACCCGGTCGGGGAGCGCCTTCTCCAGCGCCTTGATGAAAGTGTCGACGATGGTGGGAAAGGGCGTTCCGTACATGCCCATCGGCGCGGTCGGCCGGGCGCTGACGATCTTACCTTCGGGCAGGATCAGCTTGAGCGGACGGAACGTGCCCTCATTGGCCGGCTCGCCCGCGGCGATGAGATACATGAACGCGATCCGTGCCGTGGTCACGCCGCCGCCGTGATAGCCCGAATTGATGCAGCCTTTGACCTGGTCCGAGATCTCGGAATAGTCGATGGTCATGCCGTCGCCGGCGACGATGACCGTGAGCTTGATGGGAATGCGAAGCTCGCGCATGCCGTCATTGTCGAGGAACGCCTCGGCCGCATAGACGCCGTCCGGGATGGCACGGATGCGGTCGCGGATCGCCGCTTCGCTCTGGTCGAGGATCGTGTCGAGCGCCGCGCGATAGGTGGCGACGCCGAACTTGTCGGCGAGCTTTGCCGTCAGGTCCCGGCCCAGCAGACAACCGCCGAGCTGGGCCTCGATATCGCCCATCAGCTCCTGCGGGAAGCGGGTGTTGTCCTCGATGATGCGGAGGATCTCCTCGATCGGCTCGCCCTTCGACCACAGCTTGACGGTGCGGTACTGAATCCCTTCCATGAAGATGTCGGTGGACGAGAACGAGGACGAGCCCACTGCGGCGCCGCCGATGTCGATCCAATGCATGTTGATGGCGAAGAACCCGATCAGGGTCTTGCGCCCCGGCCCGGCATGGATCGGCGTGTACATCACGGTGTTGTTGAGGTGCTGGCCCTGCACGCTCGGCGCATTGCACAAGATCACGTCGCCTTCGTGGAGCCGCTCATATCCATAGACCTTGAGTCCGTCGCGCACCGCGCTTCCCACCGCGTCGGCGACGAAGATCGGCATGCCGCCGTTGCATTGCGCGATCAGGCGGCCGGCTGCGTCGGTCATGCCGACGGCGTAATCCTTGTATTCGTAGATATAGGGGCTGAAGGCGGTGCGCGTGATGTTGGCGTCGATCTGGTCGGTAATCGACACGATCCCGTGCCGGATCACCGCGAGGGTGATCGGGTCGATCGCATCCGGCGCGGCGTCGGTGACCGTTTCGGTCGTCGCCATGTCCTATCGCTCCCGAGACCTATTGGCCTTGCGTGCAATATAGGCGGATTTCGCCGAGCGCGCCGATCTCGAAGCGGTCGCCCGGCCAGACCACGGTGGTCGAGCCATATTCCTCGATGATCGCCGGCCCCGCGCCGGCGTCGCCCGGCGCCAGTGCAAAGCGGTCATAGACGCGGGCTTCGAGTCCTCCGCCTGCGCCGCGAAAATGCACGACGCGCGTGCCACGGTCGCCACCGCCCGAAGCCTGCGCCCGCGTCAGGCGCGTCAGTTCGGGCCGCTGCAGCCGCGCCGAGGTCGAGAGATGGAGCGCCTGGATCTCGACCCCGGCGCGGGTGTCGGCATGGCCATAGCGCCGCTTGTAGTCGCGGTCGAAGGCGTCGCGGATGGCGCGCGCATGGGCGAAGCTCGCCAGCGGCACCTTGATGTTGTGGCGCTGGCCGCGATAGCGCATCTCCGCGGCACGGGTGAACGCCACCGCGTCGCTGCCGATCTCGCGCCGGATCGCCGCCTGCGACTCTGCTTCCATCGCCGCAAATGCTGCCGCCATGGCGGCGACGGTCGTATCGTCGAGGACGCCGACGAAGGTTTGCGAGGTATCGAGCCGCGCATCCGCCATCAGCATCCCCGAGGCCGAGAAATTGCCGGGCTCGGGCGGGATCACCACCATCGGGATCGCCAGCTCGCGGGCGAGCGCGCTCGCGTGCAACGGCCCGCCGCCGCCATAGGTGAACAGCACGAAGTCGCGCGGATCGCGGCCGTGCTCGATGGTCTGGCGGCGGATCGCGCCGGCCATGATGACGGTCGCGAGCGAGACGATGCCGTCGGCGATTTCGATGGCGCCGGCCGCGCCGGCATAGCCGAGCGGAACGGCGATACGATCGAGGATCGCCGCCTGCGCGGCTTGCGCGTCGAGGCGAAGCTCGCCGCCGAGAAACCGGCCCGGGTCGAGCCGGCCGAGGACGAGATTGGCGTCGGTCACGGTCGGCTCGGTGGCGCCGCGGCCATAGCACACCGGGCCCGGGTCGGAGCCGGCCGAGCGCGGCCCCACGCGCAGCCGGTTCTGCGCATCGCGCCACGCGATCGAGCCGCCGCCCGATCCGACCTCGATGATGTCGATCACCGGCGACTTGATCGGGAAGCCTTTCACGTAGCCGCCGGCATAGTAGATCTGATCGACCGAGAACCGCCCATCCTCCACCAGCGCGCATTTGGCGGTGGTGCCGCCCATATCGAACGCGATCACGTTGGCGAAGCCCAGCGCCTCGGCAAAGGCGCCGGCGCCGATGCAGCCGCCGATCGGCCCGGATTCGACCAGCGCGATCGGCTGCCGCACCGAGCGCTCGGCCGAGAGGACGCCGCCGTTCGAGCCCATCATGAACAATGTGCCGGCGAAGCCGCCGCTGCGCAGCGTGCCGTCGAGCCTGGTGACATAGCCCGACACGAGCGGCCCGACATAGGCATTGGCCGCCGCCGTCGCGGTGCGCTCGTACTCGTACCATTCCCGCGACAGATCGGTGCCGCTGGTGACATAGACGCCGGGGAGGTGCTGGCGCAGCAGCGCCGTCGCGCGCTCCTCGTGCGCGGGGTTGGCGTAGGAATTCATGAACGAGACCGCGACCGCCGCGACGTTCTCGCGCGCCAGCACGGGCGCTAGCGCCGCGAGTGCCGGCTCGTCGAGCGGTTCGATGATCCCGCCATCGGCACCGATGCGCTCCTTCACCTCGTAGCGCAGCTCGCGCGGCACCAGCGGCTCATCGCGGCGGTAGTGCAGGTCGAACGGGTCGGGACGGTTGCCGCGGGCGATCTCGAGCACGTCGCGGAAGCCGCTTGTCGCGATCAGCGCCGCCTTGGCGCCCCGGCGCTCGATCAACGCGTTGATGACGAGCGTGGTGCCGTGGTTGACGAAGCGCAGATCGTCCGGCGCGAGCCGCGCCTTGCGCAGGCACTCGCCGATCCCGGCAACGAAATCGCCGTAGGTCGTCGGGCTTTTGGCGTAGCGGACCTCGCCGGTCGCGAAATCATAGGCGACAAGGTCGGTGAAAGTGCCGCCGATATCGACAGCGATGACGAAGGCCATGGTGCCTGGTCTTTCCGGCTGGCTTGGGCCGATCGGGTGCGCCAATACAAGACCAAGATCGGCACCTGTCAACGCTATGCGACGTTCACGCGGCTCAGTGCCGCCGGGCTTGCCCGGTCGCTTCGGGATGGCTAGGTTCCGCGGCAAAGGTACGGCCCGGCCGGGCACGACCGCAACCGCAACCGCTTCGCCAATGCCGAACGGTTCCATCCAGGGAGGACTGCCGTGATTTTCCATCGCCGCTACCGGCCGCTCGGAGCGGCGGCCGCGCTCGCTGTGGCTTTCGCCCTCATGGGCCTGCCGGTGCGGGCGCCGGCCGCCGAGATATCGCCCGCGTTGAAGCAGGTGATCGAAGGCGCCAAGAAGGAAGGTGCGCTCACGCTGTCTTATGCCGAGAACATCATGGGCGGGACCCAAGGGTCACGGGTCGCCGCCGCCGGTATCAAAAAACTGTTCGGCGTGACGCTCAATGTGACCTTCACGCCCGGGCCGTCCTTCGCGCCGATGGCGGCCAAGCTCTATACCGAGATGCAGGCCGATCAGAAGGCGTCGACCGATGTCTATAACGGCACGGCGGTGCAGGTCGATCCGTTCCTGAAGCGCGGGCTGTTCCGCGCGGTCGACTGGCCGCAGCTCCTGCCGGGGCGGATCACGCCCGAGCTCGCCGAGGCCGGCGGACGCGCGCTGCGCATCGTCACCGCGCTGCCGGGGGTGCTCTACAACAAGCGCACCGCGCCCGAATTCGGCAAGGTGGTCACGACGGCCGACCTTCTGAAGCCCGAGTACAAGGGCAAGCTCTTCACCACGCCCTATTTGGCCGGGTTCGACGTCCTGGTCGCGGACAGCATGTGGGGCTATCCCCGGACGGCCGCTTTCGTGCAGAAATTATCGGCACAAGTGGGCGGGCTCGCCCCCTGCGCTGCCACCGATCGCATCGCCTCGGGGGAGATACCGGCGCTCGCCATCGATTGCTCGGGCAGCGAACAGAATCTTGCGCGCTATCACGGTGTTCTCGGCCACGTCATCCTCCACGACGCCGCGATGCGGCGCTACAACTACCTTTGCATTCCCAAGAATGCCGCCCATCCCGACGCCGGCATCCTGTTCGCGCTCTATGCATCGACCCCCGAGGGGCAGAAGAAGATCGGGCGCGACCTCTACGGCGCCGATCTTGACAGCTACCCCGAGACCGAGACCCACGCGCGCGTCACAGAGCTGCAGAAAGAGGGCGTTAAATTCCAGGACGTGACCATCGCCTGGTGGGGTTCGCAGCACAACATCGGGAGCGATCTCAAGAAGCTGATCGAGCAGATCGCGCACAAGTGACGCACCGCCGCGGCGACGGGCGGAAGCTTTGATGACGACCGTTGCCGATCGGCTGGCGACGACGCGAGGGCGGGAATGGCTTCCCGGCGTCATGGCCGGCGTCGCCGCGCTGGCAAGTGTCACCGTCGCGGTGCTGCTCGCCGTCGTCATCTGGCTCAGCTTCGTGACCGGCGCGCCCGGCGATGCCCGGCTCCTCTACAGCTTCGCGCATTACGGCGCGGTCTTTCTCGACCCCTTCACCTACCGCGTCATCGCCAATACGTTCGTGTTCTCGGGCATCACTTTGGCGGTGGCGCTCGTTCTGGCGCTGCCGATGGCGTGGCTGGTGGAACGCACCGATTTCCCCGGCAAGCACATCGTCTTCACGCTTCTCACTGTCGCCCTGTTGATTCCGGGCTTCTCGGTTGCGCTCGGCTGGCTGTTCCTGCTCAGTCCGCGCATCGGACTCATCAACATCGCCCTCCAGTCTCTGCTCGGCCTGAAATCGGCGCCGTTCAATATCTCGACGCTCCCCGGCATGGGTCTCGTCCAGGGGCTGAGCCTCACGCCCGTCACCTTCATCATGACCGCGGTCGTGTTCCGCTCGATGGATCCGACGCTCGACGAGGCGGCGAGCATGGGCGGCGCCAATCTGTGGCAGACGCTTCGGCGCGTGACGGTGCCGCTTGCCTGGCCGGGCGTGCTCGCCGCCTGCATCTATGTGTTCACCATCGGTTTTGCCGCCTTCGACGTGCCGGCGATCCTCGGCATGACCAATCGCATCTTCACTTTCTCCACTTATGTCTATCTCGAGGTGATGCCGACTGACGGCCTCCCAGAATACGGCGATGTCGCGGCGCTGAGCGTATTCATGGTGGCGCTCGCGGTGCTGTTCAGCTGGTGGTACGGGCGGGTGCAGGCGCGGGCGCCGCGCTACGCCGTGGTCACGGGCAAGGCGTACCGTCCGGCGCTGGTCCGGCTCGGCCGCTATCGCTGGCTCGCGATCGGTTTCGTCGCGACCTATTTCGTGTTCAGCGAGCTTCTGCCGGTGCTGACGCTGCTGTGGTCGGCGGGTTTGCCTTATCTGCAGCCGGTGAGCGCGGCGGCCATCGCCAGCCTGTCCCTCGGCAATTTCCGCGGCCTGCCGCAGGGGCTTTTGGCGAACGGGCTGCGCAACACGGCGGTACTGATGCTGCTGGTGCCGACGATCACGATGGCGTTGAGCGTGTGCGTGTCCTGGGTGGTGCTGCGCTCGCGTCTCCGTTTCCGCGCCGTCTTCGACTTCTTCGCGTTCCTGCCGCATACCGTGCCGACGATCGTGTTCAGCGTCGCGGCCTGGCTTCTCGCGCTGTTCGTGCTGCGCCACGTGCTGCCGATCTACGGCACGATCTGGATCCTGGTGCTGGTCTATGTCGTCGCCATGCTCAGCTACGGCACGCGCATGACCAACGGCGCGCTCATTCAGATCCATCGCGAACTCGAGGAGGCGGCGACCATGAGCGGCGCGGGCCTGGCCGGAATCCTGCGCTCGGTGCTCGTGCCGTTGCTCGCGCCAGCGATGATGTATGCCTGGATCTGGATCGCGCTCCTGTCCTACCGCGAGCTGACGCTTCCGGTCGTGCTGTCGACGGCCGACAATCAGCCGCTCGCGATGGTCGTCTGGAGCCTCGTCCTGTCGTCGTCCTATGGCCAGGCCTCGGCGGTCGCGGTTACGATGCTGGCGCTGATGATCCCCGTTCTCGCGCTCTACTGGACCATCGCCCGCCGCACCGGCATCGTGCCGACGCCGCGCTAAGGCAGCGTCGCGGCGTGCGTATAGCGGCGCCAGGCGCTCATCTGGATCGCCGAGGTCAGGCAATGCACGACTACCGGCCGGGTCTTCACCGCAAAGGCCGCGGCAATGCCGGCTTCGACCTCGGACTCGGTGCGGATGGTGATGCCCTCGGCGCCGAACGAGCGGCCCCAGCCGGCGAAATCGGGATTGGTCAGCCGCGTGCCTGCCATGAACGGCCGCTCCGGATAGCGCATATAGGAATGCATCCCGATGGTGCCGTACATGCGGTTGTCCGAGACGATCATGATCGGGTTGGCGCCGTACTGGCAGGCGGTGGCGAGCTCGTTGCCGGTCATGAGCGCGCCGCCGTCGCCGACGAACGCCACTACCTGCGTCCCCGGACGCCGCAGCGCCGCCGCTACCGCCATCGGCATGCCCGAGCCCATCGCGCCCACGACCGAGGATAGGAACACCTGCCCCTGGCGGAAGCCGATATAGCGGTGGATGTAGCTCGAGAAATTCCCGGCATCGGAGGTGACGGTCGCGTCGGCGGCAAGATGTCGGTCGACCGCGCAGATGACAGCGGCGAAATTGACGCCGTCCGCGGTCGGCTCCCACGTCTTTTCCAGGAGCTTGCGATGGATGGCGTGAAGCATGTCCACCCACGGGCGGCGCTTCGCCGCGTCGGGAGGGGCGCCGCAGCGGAGCAACGCCTTCACGACCTCATGCGGGCCGCAGGGAATGCCGAGATCGGGCCGCCACACGCGGCCCAGCTCGATCGGATCGGGCCAGACATGCACGAACGGGAGCTGCGGCTGCGGCGCGGTGGGAAAGGCATAGGACTGGCTCACCGTGTCGGTCATGCGCTCGCCCAGCGCGACCATGAGATCGGCGCGCTTCATCGCGTCGATCTGCGCGGGCGGCACGCGGATGCCCATATAGCCACCGTAATGGGGATGGGCCGCGTCGAAGAGTTGCGGCCGGCGATGTGTCGGCGCGATCGGCAGCACCCATTGCTCGGCAAAGCGGTTGAGATCGGCGAACACCGCGTTGTCGGCGACGGCCTCGGCGAGGAGCGCGCCGCCGACCAGTACCAGCGGCCGCTCGGCCTGTGCCAGCATCGCGACCAGGCGATCGAGATCCTCGGCGCGCGGCGCCGCTGCCACACGCGACCGCGGCAGATCGAGCGCGGCGTCGGTCGTCGCGTCGAAGATATCCTCGGGCAGGATCACGGCGACCGGACCGGGCGTGCCGCTTTCGGCGACGTGGAAGGCGCGGGCGATGGCCTCCGACGCCTGTTCCGGCTCGTTGACCTCGATCACCAGCTTGGTCACGTCCGACAGGAGGCGCGAATAGTTCTGCTCCTGCAAGGCGAGGCGGCCGAAATCGCGGCGCTCGACCTGGCCGATCAGCATCACCAGCGGCGTCGCATCGTGATAGGTGGAGTGCAGCGCCACCATCGCGTTCGACAGTCCCGGCCCGCGCGACACCATTGCCACGCCGGCGCGGTTGCGCAGCCGCCCATCTGCCGCTGCCATGAAGCCGGCGCCGGATTCGTGCCGGCACACGACAAGGCGCATCGAATTCCGTTCGATCAGCGCGCTGGTCAGCCCGACATAGCTCTCGCCCGGCACGCAAAAGACCTGGTCGACGGCATGCGCTTCCAGGCTTTCCGCCAACAGGCGAGCGACGGTTTGGCTCATGGTCGGAAGACCTCCTCGCTGCTCGGCCGCGATCCGGGCACGCCTTGCTTCTGACCGGGAAAGACCCGCGCGTCAACGGTGAGGCAATCGAGGGGTTCCGGCGTATAATGGCCCCGAACGGCAAAGGACCGATGGGGAGGACCGACGCCATGTGCGCAGACCGCAGCAAGCATCCGATCGTGCATCTCGTGGGAAGCGTTCCGCTGCCCGATGCCGAGACCGTGTTCCGCACCGCGTCGCAGGCGTTCGGGCAGCATCTCGTCCGCGTTCCCGATGGCGAAACCGGTATCCGCAAGACCTGGATCCGGTTCCTTCAGGATGTGCTGGCAGAAAATCCGGCGATCGAATTCGCCACGGACGTGCCGCCGTTCAAATTCGTGCAGTGGGACGGCAAGGTGATCCGCGAGATCCCACGGCTGCGCCTCAAGCCGGGCGCCAAGCCCGATGCCGCCGCCTTCAAGACCGGCTATGCCGAGATGGCGATCCAATCCTGGGGCGTGTTCGACCGCCTGCAGCGCGCCGGCGTCATTCCCGCCAAGGTAAAATTCCAGATCAGCATCCCGACGCCGATCGCGCCGACCTACAATAACATGGTGCCGGCCGACCGGCCGGGCCTGCTGCCGGCGCTGACGCGGCACTTCGTCGGCGAGGTCGCGAAGATCGCCGCCGCGCTGCCCAACGACCGCATCGCCGTGCAGTGGGACGTGTGCCAGGAGGTGCTGGCGTGGGAGGGCTATTACGAGCGGGGGCCGGTCGACTTCCGGACCGAGTGCATCGACGTGCTGAAGACCATCGGCGATGCCGTGCCGCCCGGGATCGAGCTCGGCTATCACCTGTGCTACGGCAGCCCCGCCGACGAGCACATGGTTCAGCCCAAGGACACTGGCCTCATGGTCGAGATGACCAACGCCATCGCCGGCGCGGTCAAGCGGCCGATCCAGTTCTTCCATCTGCCCGTGCCCAAGGGCCGCAGCGACGACGCCTATTACGTGCCGCTCGAGCGGTTGAAGCTGGGCGCCGAAACCGAGCTCTATCTCGGCCTCGTTCATTACAATGACGCCGCTGGCGACGCCGCGCGCCTCGCCGCGGCACGGCGTCACGCGCGCGTCGACGGCGTCGGCACCGAATGCGGCATGGCGCGCGGCGATCCGGCGCGGCTGCCGGCGCTGTTCGCCGCGCATGCGCGCGCCGCAGAAATCGTTTCCTAAGCCAAGGCGTCGAAGGAGGCGTGCGATGGCGATGGTACATGGAGCGGCCGCTGCAACCTATGACGTCGGCGGCATTCGTCTCGACCGGCCATTCCGGGTGCTGCGGCTCGGACATTTCGGGTTCAATGTGGCGGACCAGGAGCCGGCACTACATTTCTACGGCGACCTGCTCGGCCTGCCAGTCACCGACACGGTCGATTTCGGCAAGCAGTTCGGCTTGACGAGCGCGACCGGTCAGGACCCGAACGGCTATTTCCTCCGCGTCGGCGCCGACCATCATTCGGTCGTGCTGTTTCCGCATTGGGCGTTTGCGGGCTCGTCGGCGCCCAAGCGCGAGGGCACGACCTGGATCAGCCACATGGCGTGGCAGGTCGCGACCCTGCGCGAGGTCACCGAGGGAAGGCGCTGGCTGACCGAGCGGCAGGTCTCGATCGCACGGCCCGGCGGGCGCGACGCGCGCGGCGCGAACTGGAATTTCACCGTGACCGATGCGGATCACATCTCGAACGAGATCTATTACGGGATGGACCAGATCGGCTGGGACGGCGTGTCCAAGCCGGTGGCGATCTGTCCCCGGGGCGATCCGCTGCCGCCGCTCGACGGCGCGGCCGCCCCCGATTTTCCGATGGCGCTCGCGGCGATCGAGGGCGGGCTCGATCTGCGCCAGGGGATGCACCAGCGCCCGTTCGGTGCGCCCGTCCATGATGTGGCCGGGACTCTGTTGCCGCGCCCGTTCCGCATCGTCCGCAACGGTCCGATCCGCCTCTTCGCCCGCGATATCGACGCAGCGGCGCGGTTCTATGCCGACGTCATGGGCCTCACCGTGACGGAACAGGTGCTATGGCGCGGCCATCGTATGGTGTTCCTGCGCGCCAATACCGAGCATCACACCATCGCGCTCTATCCGCTTGCGCTGCGCGCGGAACTGGGACTGCGGTCGGATTCGATCTGCATGGCCTATGGCATGCAGGTCGGAAGCTACCACCAGCTCCGCGATGCCGTGCGGTTCTTGAAGGACCACGGCGTCACCATCAAGTATCTGCCGCCCGAGCTCTTTCCCGGCATCGACTTTTCGGCCATTGCGCTCGATCCCGAGGGCAACGCGATCCAGCTCTATTATTACATGGAGCAGATCGGCTGGGACGGGCGGCCGCGGCCGGCGGAATTGCGCCGCAAGGTCGACAACGACGCCTGGCCCGAGGCACTCGATCCGCTTTCCGATACCTATCGCGGTCCGGTGTTCCAGGGACCGCTCGGCTGAAACGAAGCGGCGCCAGCCGGCTCAGTGGATGTCGTCCATCCGGGCGAAGATGGCGGCGAGATCGGCGGCCTTGAAGCCGGGCGCCGCGCAAGCGTCGAGCACGACCTTCTCGCGCCGGGCGAGGGTCATCGCCGCCTGCGGCAGCGCCGCCGCGGCAGCGCGCGGGATCACCACCGCGCCGTGCCGGTCGGCATGGACGATGTCGTCGGACGCGACGATCATGCCGGCCACGCTCACCGTGCCGCCGAACTCGACGATGTCGACATGGGCGTGCGAGGGCATCACCGATCCGGCCAGGACGAAGAACCCCGCGGCCCAGACGTCGATGTCGCGCACTGCGCCGTCGGTGACGACGCCGATGCAGCCCAAGGCCTTGTGCAGATTCGACTGGACCTCGCCCCAGAAGCAGCCGAAGCCGGTGTCGGGGCCGTCGATATCCTGCATCACGCAGAGGCTCGGCAGCGGCGATTGGCCGATGTATTCGTAATAACTGAGGCGCGTCGCGCGCGCCTCTTCCTTGCTGCGCGGATGCGGCTCGCGCGAGCGGATCGTCACCGTGCGCGCATAACCGATCACCGGCTTGACGCCGGGAATGGGCGATAGCAACGGCTTGCGGTTGAAGCCCATCGCCCGCCGCGCCGGCGCGACCAGCTCGAGCGCATTGCAGATCGTGGGCGTGTCGAATGCGGCAAGCGCCGCCAACAGCTCGGGGCTCAAGAGCGCCGTCACGGTGTTCACGCCGGTTCGGCTGCCGCAGCCAGCGGCTGGTGCAGGATCTCGGGATCTTCGCCCGCATCGAGGCGATCGGCCAGCTCCGCGAAATCGAACAGCACGCCGATCGGGTTGTCATTGAACCCGCGCAGCGCCAGCCAGGCGTTGAGCTTGTCCTTGGTCGCGAACGCGTTCACCTGCAACTCGACCCGATTGTTGTCGGGATCGAGATAGTAATTCGAGACCGTGATGCCGTGATGAATGGTGCGCACCGGCACGATGCCGCGCGCCTTGAGCCGCCGATAGGTCGCGACCAGGTCGGCCAGCGACCCATAGGTGAAGGCGACATGGTGCATGCCGGTGGTATCGGCGGCGGCCGACTTCTCCTTCAGACGGTCGCGCCGGAAGATCGCGACGCGATGATGCTCGTCGTCGAAGGTGATGAATTCCATCTCCTTTCCCGACATCATCGCGGCCCCGCCCAGCACCGCGCGCCACCATTGGCGCATGTCGTCGATGCGGTTGGTGAGGAAGACGATATGCGCGAGATAGGCCGGCCGCACCACGTCGTCGGCAAGATCGGGCACCCGGGCGGTCGGCGTCGCCTCGAGCTCCGAGCAGAAGGCGAGCTCCGCGACCGGCATGGCGGCGGACGCGAAAGCGCCCGTGCCCGCGTCATGCTTGTCCATCCGCATCTCCTCCGGTAGCCACAAGGCAAAGATGATACGTCAGCCGGTCGGGCGTGTGAAGCCCACGGCGCCGCGGCGGCGATTGTCCTGGTGATTCCCCATCGCAAAACCGCTACAACGGAATCGCCGTCCGGCCGCGCGCAGGCTGCGGCGGATTGCAGGGAGTCCCGACCATGTCGACAGCCGGTCCGGCCGATAGGGCCACGCGCAGCAACGAATTTCCGATCCCCGGGACGATGAAGGCCTGGGTGCTCGGCGGGCCGGACGAACTGATGCTGGTTGAGAAGCCCATGCCCGAGCCCGGCCGGGCGGAAGTGCTGGTCCGGATCGACGCGATCGCGGTCTGCGCCACCGACATCGAGATCATGAAGCACGGCCTGCCGGCCATGGTCGAGGGCGAATCCCCGTTCAACAGAAATTTCACCATCGGCCACGAATACATGGGCACGGTGGTGAAGCTCGGCCCGACGGTCGACGAATTCCAGATCGGCGATCGCATCGCGGTCGAGGTCCATGCCGGCTGCGGCCGCTGCGCGCGCTGCCGCGAGGGCATGTACACCTCGTGCCTGAATTACGGCTTCGCCTCGAAGGGCCATCGCGCCAACGGCTTCAGCACCGATGGCGGCTTCGCCGAATATGCGGTCAACAACGTCAACACCATGGTGCACGTGCCGGACGAGATGTCGTCCGAGGAGGCGACGCTCATCGTCACCGCCGGCACGGCGATGTATGGGCTCGACGTGATGGGCGGGCTGATCGCGGGCGAGGGCGTGGTCGTGACCGGCCCGGGCCCGATCGGGCTCATGGGCGTCGCGGTCGCCAAGGCGCTCGGCGCCGCGCCCGTGATCCTCACCGGGACGCGCGAACGCCGCCTCGAGATGGGGCGGAAGCTCGGCGCCGACGCGGTCGTCAATGTGCGCAACGAGGATGCGGTCGCGGCGGTCCGTCGCCTCACCGGTGGCAAGGGCGTGCAATACGTGCTCGAATGCTCCGGCGCCGGCGATGCACTCAACCAGGCAGCGAAGATGGTGAACCGCGGCGGCCGCATCTGCCTGGCCGCGTTCCCGAGCGATCCGGTGCCGGTCGATCTGGCCCACCTCGTGCGCAACAACATCTATGTCTTCGGCATCCGCGGCGAGGGCAAGAGCGCGACCCATCGCGCCGCGGCGTTCATGGCGCAGAAGCGCTTCGACGCCAAGATCATCCACACCCACACCTTTCCGCTGGCCGAGGTGCCGACCGCGATCCGCTATGCGCGCGAGCGCATCGAGGATGCGATCAAGGTCGTGGTCAAGATGAACTGAGACGGCGGCGCGGCCGCGTCTCAGCGGCCGCGCGCGACCACCGTATCGACGAGGGCAGGGCGGCCCTGCTTCACTTCGGCGATGGCGCGCGCGAGCGCCGCCGGAACGTCCTGCGGCCGCTCGATCGGGCCTTCGGCGAACCAGCCCATCGAGCGCGCGAGCCCGGCGAAATCGGGCGCCGGATCGACGATGTCCTGGCCGACATGGGCGCGCTCGACCGGCGTGCCGCGATGCTCGGACACGTGGATCTGGTGTTCCCAGTCGTTCATATAGGCGCGGTTGTTATACATGACGACCAGCATCGGGATGCGATAGCGCGCCGCGATCCACAACGCGCCGGCATCGAACATCAGATCGCCATCGGGCTGAAGATCGACCACGAGTCGCCCCTGGTCCTTGTGCGCGAGCGCCACGCCGAGCGACATGCCGATCTGGGTGCCGGTGCCGAGATAGCGGCCGGGATGGCGATAAGGCCGGTCGAAATCCCACAGCTTGCGCGCCCATTCGTTGAGCGTGCCCGCGGTGAGCACCCAATCCTCGTGGCGGATCACCTCCCACACCTCGTGGGCAAGGCGCGCGGGCGTCATCGGCAACGCATCCCAGTTCTTGCGCGCATCCTCGCGCAGGCGCGCGTGCATGGCATCGTGCATGCCGCCGATCCGGCGCGTCCGCTCGGCAATGCGCGCGGCGAGCGCCTTGTCGCCGGCGATCCGTTCGCGGCAGAGCTGCGTCAGCGCCGGGATCGCGAGCGCGGTGTCGGCCAGCACGCGCAGGCTGCATTCGGGAATGCGCTGATAGTCCATCGACCATTTGCTCACGGCGATGTCGCCGAAGCCGATCTCCATCCATTCGCAGGATGGCGCAAAAAGCGGGCGCTTCGTCCGCTCGGCGCCGCGGATGCGGCCGTGGGTCGGCTTCTCCCAGTCGCGCAGATCGAGGCCCAGGATGAGATCGGCGTCGCGGAATGCGGCCGGCTCCCAGGTCAGGTTGAGCGGATGGCGATTCGGAAAATTGAGCCGACCGTTCACGTCGTGGACCGGGGCGCCGACGGTCTCGGCGAGCGCCACCATGTCATTGAAGCCGTTGGCGGCGCGCCCGACATATTCGGGCAGCAGCACCGGGAACTTCGCCGCGAGCAGCCGCTCGGCGGCCTGCTCGAGCGCGGCGGGATCGGGCGCGATCGCCGTCGGCACGGCCGGGCCCGAGGGCAGCGCGACGGACGCCGCGAGCGGCGCCTCCTGCAGCCAGGCGTCGTAGCACATGTAGATCGGGCCCTGCGGCTCGCTCATCATGATCGAATAGGCGCGGGCGAAGGAATCGGGCACGCCCTCGACGCTCGCCGGCTGATAGTCCCACTTGACGAAATTGCGCACCGCCTCGCCCTGGACGTTGGCGGTGTGAATCCAGTCGATGAAGGGCCGCCGCTTGCTCTCGTCCATCGGCCCGGTCGCGCCGATGACGAAGATCGGCGCGCGGTCGATATAGGCGTAGTAGATGCCCATGGTCGCGTGCAGCAGCCCGACCACGTCGTGCACGATCGCGACCATCGGCCGTCCCGTCGCCTTGGCGTAGCCATGCGCGATCTGCACCGCGATCTTCTCGTGCTGGCACAGCAGCATCGGTGGCTGGTTGCCGTTGTGATTCACCAGCGAATCGTGCAGGCCGCGATAGCTCGCGCCCGGATTGAGCGCGATATAGGGAAAGCCGAAACGCCGGACGAGATCGGCGATCACATCGGATTGCCAGCCGACCCGGTTGGTGCCGTCACCTTCATGCCGCTCCATGCTTGCTCCCGTCTTTCTGGCAGCGGCCCGACGCATCCGCGCGACCGCTTCGTTCCTCCGGCCCTTGCATCCTAGCAACGAATCCGTGCGGGCGCATCGGCGATGTCGGGCCTCATTCGATCCGCAAGCGCCGGATCGCATCCGGGTCGAAGCTGAAGCCCCATCCGGGACGGTCGGGGACAATCACGCATCCCTCGCCGTCGAGCGCGATGCGCTCGGCATAGACCGGCTCGCACCACGGCATGTATTCGAGAAACATCGCGTTCGGAACCGCGGCGAGCAGCGCCAGATTCATCTCGGGGAAAAGATGCGAGGCGACCGGCGTGTCGAACGCCTCCGCGAGATGCGCGGCCTTGAGGAATCCGCTCGGGCCGCCCATGCGCTGCAGGTCGGGCATGAGGATGTCGGCCGACCGGCAGCGCAGCATCTCGAACATGCCGCGGCTCGTGTATTCGGTCTCGCCGCTGGCGACGGGCGTATCGAGCGCCGCCGCGATCCGCGCCTCGCCCTCGTGGTCGTGACAGGGGATCGGTTCCTCGAACCAGGCGAGATTGAACTCCTCGAGCATCCGTCCGAGGCGGATCGCCTCGGCCTCGGTCCAGCGCTGATTCGAGTCGACCATCAGCGCCACGTCCGGCCCGATCGTCTCGCGCACGGCGCGGACGCGGGCCACGTCCTCCCGGGGATCGGGCTTGCCGAGCCGCATCTTCATGCCGCGCCAACCCTGCTTGACGAACGCCGCGGCTTCGCGCCGCAATTCATCGAGGCTGCGGTCGAACCAGAGCCCGCCGCTGTGATAGGCCGGCACCGCCGTCCGGCACGCACCGATGAGACGTGACAGGTTCATGCCCGCCGCCTTGCCGCGCAGGTCCCACAGCGCCTCCTCGACGCCGACGAGACCGATGATCGATACACCCTTGTGGCCGATGAAGCCGACATCGCGCCAGGCGCGGAGCGCGAAGCTGCCGGAGAGTTCGGGATCGAGCCCGACGACCAGCGGCTCGAGGCTCAGCACCATCTCGCGCAGCAGCTTGAGCCGGCTGCCGTTGAGGGTGAAGACCAGGCCTTCGCCGACGAGGCCCGCATCGGATTCGAGGAACACCAGGACGCAGTCGGCCGAGCGCAGCTCGTGCAGAGCGCTGCCGATCGGCGGCGAAAACGGGATGTGGACGACTTCCGTGCGCAGCCGCGTAAGCTTCATGGCTTTTCCTCCGCCGCGCCGGAACGCTAAGGCCGGTTTGCGCGCGCGGTCAAGCGGCGCTCGCGCGGGTCGGGCGCGGCGTGTATCCTGCCGGCACCGGGAAATGTCACGCGCGAGGCGCCGCATGGCGAGGATCGGCGATACCGTGCGGATCGAAAGCGGCCTTCTCGCCGGCTGCCTGGAACCTGGCGGCGTGGTGCGGAGCTTCAAGGGCATTCCTTATGCGCGCGCGCCCGTCGGCGATTTGCGCTGGCGGCCGCCGCTTGCGCCCGAGCGCTGGGATGGCATCCGCGCGGCCACGCATTTTGCGCCGCGCTGCGTCCAGCCCGAGCGGCCGATAACGGCGATCGGCTCTTTCGCGCCGGAGCGCGAAAGCGAGGACTGTCTTTATCTGAACATCTGGACCGCTGCGGTTGCGGACGATGACACCAGGCCGGTGATGGTGTGGTTCCACGGCGGCGGCTATGCCGTCGGCTCCGGCGCCGTGCCGCTTTTCACCGGGGCGAAACTCGCGCGGAAGGGCGTGGTCGTCGTCACCGTGAATTACCGCCTCGGGCGGCTCGGCTTTCTTGCGCATCCCGAATTGAGCCGCGAATCCGACGCGCGCGTATCCGGCAATTACGGGCTGCTCGACCAGATCGCGTCGCTGCGCTGGGTCGAGCGGAACATTGGGTCGTTCGGCGGCGATCCCGGACGCATCACCGTCTTCGGGCAATCCGCCGGCGCGTCGAGCGTCCATTGCATGACGGCCTCGCCCCTGGCGAAAGGCGCGTTCCAGCGCGCGATCGGCCAGAGCGGGGGCGCGCTCGGGTGGCGCGCCATGGCGCCGCTCGATGCGGCCGAGCGCGCCGGCATGAAATTCGCGCACGCGCTGGGCACCACCACGCTAGCAGCGCTGCGGGCGCTGCCGGCCCGCGCGATCCAGCTCGTGCGGCCGAACGAGGGCGGAAGGCTCAAGGAAATCTACGATTCATCCGATCCCGGCGGCTTGGATCGGGAAACCGCGTGGGCGGTGATCGACGGCCATGTCCTGCCGGAGCCGGTCCACGACGTCTTCGCGCGCGGCGGCCAGAACGACGTGCCGCTTCTCACCGGCTCGACCCGCGATGAAGGCTCGACTCTGCCGCATGACGGAACGCTTGACCACTTCGTCGCGCGCGCCCGGACGGACTATGGCGCGATGGCGGATCGCTTTCTCGACCTCTATCCCGCCGCGAGCGATGAAGCGGCCGAACGCGCCGCCGCCGCCGCGGTGGGCGACCGCACCTTCACCTGGGAGAACTGGTTGTGGGCGCGGCTGCAAGCGGCGACCGGCCGCCTCCCGGCGTTTTACTATCGCTTCAACCGGGCGCCGCCGCGGCCGCTTGAAAGCGGCGGCGGCGACCGGTCGCGCGCGCTGGGCGCGTTCCACACGGCGGAAATTCCTTATGTCTTCCATCATCTCGAGGTGCGCGCGTGGCCGTGGCACGAGACGGATCGGGCGCTCTCGGACACGATGTCGTCGTATTGGGTCAATTTTGCCGCGAGCGGCGATCCCAATGGCGCGGGATTGCCGCACTGGCCGCGTTTCGACGAGCGTCTGCCGTCGGTCATGCATTTCGGCGACGAGACGCGCGTGGGCGCGCTGCCGGACGCGGCGCGGCTTGCGTTCTGGAGCGACGTCGATGCGCAGTTGAGGGCAGGGTGAAGCCGTGAAGATCACCAGGGTGGAACCGATCCTCGTCGCGCTCCCGTACGAGCATGGCGGGCCCAAGCCGATGCAGGCCGGCGGTACCTGGGCGACCATGGACACGCTCTTCGTGCGCGTCGAGACCGACGCCGGTATTGTCGGCTGGGGCGAGGCGTTCGGCTTTGCCGCGTGCCCCGTCACGATGGCGGCCCTGACGCGGGTGGTCGGACCGCTTTGCATCGGCAAGGACCCGGACGACATCGCCGCGGTGATGGCGGAACTGGGGCGCAAGGTTCACAACATGGGCGGCAACGGTCCGCTCGGCTTCGCCCTTTCCGGCATCGACATCGCGCTGTGGGACATCAAGGGGAAGGTGGCGGGGCAGCCGCTCTACCGTCTTCTCGGCGGCGCGCATCGCGATCAAGTGCCCGCCTATGCCAGCCTGCTCCGCTATGGCGCGGCCGATCTGGTGGCGCGCAATACCGAGGCGGCGCTGGCGCAGGGCTATGGCCGCGTCAAGCTGCACGAAACCGCGCCCGAAACGGTCGCCGCCGCGCGTCGCGCGGGTGGGGCGGCGCTGCCGTTGATGGTGGATACCAACTGCGCCTGGGACCGCGATGCGGCGGTGGCGATGGCGCGGCGCCTCGCGGAGTTCGATCTCGCCTGGCTCGAGGAGCCGGTCGCGCCGCCCAACGATTTCGACGCGCTCGCGCAGGTGCGCCGGGAAAGCGGTGTGACGATCGCCGCCGGCGAGAATCTCGGCAACGTGATCGACGCGGCCGTCATGGCGGCGAAGGGCGCGGTCGATTTGACCCAGCCCAGTGTCACCAAGATCGGCGGCGTCTCGGCGCTGCTGAAGGTGATCGCGATGGCGCGCGGCTTCAGCCTGAAAGTGGCGCCGCATTCGCCCTATTTCGGGCCCGGGCTCGTCGCCACGATCCATGTCATTGCAGCGCTGGGCGAGGGGATGGTGTGCGAGCGGTTCTACGTGACGCTGGGCGCAAGCCCGCTCGGGGATGCGGTCGATGCAACGGCGGGCGCGATGCGCGTGCCGCAAGGACCGGGCCTCGGCGTCGGGGTGGACGAGCGCGTCCTCGCGCGCTACCGGGTCGAGTGAGGGAGCGCCGCACCATGCCGAAGATCGTCCGCCTCGATCTGACCCCGCTCGAATTCGCGCTCGCGCCCGGGCGGCTCTACGGCACCGCGCGCGGGCTGAACCGGCTGCGGAGCTGCGGCCTCGTCACGCTCGAGACCGACGACGGCGTGGTCGGCATCGGCGACGCCGCAGGACCGCTCGGGCCCATGCGCGAATACCTTGCGCTGGCGGCGCCGTTCTTCATTGGCAGCGGCCTGTTCGATTTCGAGATCACGGCCAGCCAGGTGACGAACCGGCTCTATCATTTCGGCGTGCAGAACCATCTCACCGCCTGCCTCGGCGGCATCAACGTGGCGGTCCTTGACGCGATCGGCAAGACTCTGCGCGTGCCTGCACACGACCTGCTCGGCGGCCGGGTGGCGGAGCGGCTGCCGTGCTATGCGACGACCGGCTATTTCGCCGACGATCCCGCGTCCGGCATCGAGGCGCAATTGGCGTCGCTGCCGCCGGGCGTGTTTGCCGGCGTCAAGATCAAGATCGGCGCCGGCCCCGCCTCGGACCTCGAACGCGTGCGCATCGCCCGCCGCGTCCTTGGCG
>Ga0307372_10004017_pt1 | contig 23023 bp, 21 predicted proteins | sample OX1MG_FD_202533 | JGI IMG/M metagenome (GOLD analysis project Ga0307372, IMG submission 202533) | Soil microbial communities from Risofladan, Vaasa, Finland - OX-1 | ecosystem: Environmental > Terrestrial > Soil > Coastal area > Acid sulfate soil | place: Finland: Risofladan, Vaasa | collected...
TTGCTCCACGCTTCCTTCAGACCCCACCTCACGGTGACGCCCTTGCGCTTCGCTGCCCTTCACCTCCATCAGGTTGGGACGGGACTTTCACCCGCTAGCTGCCGAACATGCGCGGCGTACAGCAAAGAGGGCTCCTTGCGGAGCCCTCAAGCGTTAGAATTCGTAGATCTTTCGATCTGTAATCATCATACTCCCGTCCGGAGATTTGTCAAGGCGGTCGCTGATGTCGCTGACGAGTCCTGTATCGGGGGTACAAACTCCCATTGAACGCAATTTCTGAGTTGTACTGTCAAAGATACCCACCCTTGCCGAAAGATGAATGATGCTCTACAGTTCCATTCAGTAGTGCAACCCCAAGAATTGCGATCCGTCCCTACCTCTGAAACTGGCATAACCTCACAGACCCTGCAGTGAGAGCCTGCTGACCAATGTCAGCCCTCAACTCAGCGAAACAGAATTAACGGAAGGAGAATGTCGCAATGCGCAACCGAACCAAACCCCTAATGCGAGGCAATTGCACCAAACCAAACATTCGGAATTTGATCATGTTTTACGTCAATGGTGATGTGACAGAAAATCAACGCACACGAATCAAGAGCCACCTTCCACACTGCTTCGACTGTCAGGATGAACTCAGGTTCTTTCTTGCCCTCTATGAACTCAGAAGGCGTCAAGTCAAAGCAGCAAAGAAAAAGTCCTTTTCTTCACCAAAACACTGATCGGGATTCCCGTTGTCGCCGGCGTGTTCTCATAAAACTCGCCGGTTTTTTATTCCAAGTCGTGAAATACGCGATTTTCTTACGTCTATATCTATGAGAACGGAAAGCCAAGCCTCCTGCGGCAGGCTAGACGGGCTCAAGCGGACACCCAAGCAGCTCACCGGCGCAAACCGCCATGGAGCCGCGCGAGGGAAGTCCGGCAGATCCTCCCGGAGACATCGTGGGAGTCCTACCGCCCTCGGCAGCGACGGCATCCGAGGAAATCCCACAAAAGCCCGGTGCCGATGCGCGAAACACAAAGGTACCGGGGTCCCCGGGCGGACTGTCTTGGCGAGCGGAGGTGGATCACTTGAACAGAGGGAATGAAAGCGTTGACCTTAGGCCCGATGACGGTTTTCAACCATCGGACTATCCCATCCGCCCGTTGCTGTTCGGTAGCAAGCTAAAGTTGAGCCGTGAACAGATAACTTCGACCCTAGATCAGCAACCCACAACAGAAACGGAAGACGGATTCCGGCCCTCAGACTATCCAATGCGGCCCGTAGTTTGGCCGGGACCAATTCAAGTGAATCTGAACAAACATCCTCAACAGCAGCTTTTGGAGCAACAAACAAAAAAATTTCGAGCAGAGCAAGGAACGCGCCAAAAATCTTCATGGGGCTGCGTCTATATGGTTGAAGCCAGCGAGGTCGAAGCCGTGATGGCGGGCCGAACTGGTTGAATCGAACCCATGCAGCGCCAGGCAAAGATTGCCAATGGACTGCAAGAAAGGTTCGACGACATCCCCACGGGGGGAAACTCCGAGGGGGCTCCCGGCCTCCGCAGCATTCGTGCCCGAGGAAGAGTCCCACGGCGGCACAGGGCCAAAGCAATCAGCACCCTTGCGCCATCCCCCCGGTGGGGCCACAAAGAGACTCGACTGGAGGTCAGATAGCCAGATGATGTTCTCTTGCGAAACCAAAGGGTGTAGTCAGGCATCTATTATGTTAGCTGGGAACTAGGACGGTAACCGATGCGAATGTCCATAGCTCCAACGGCTTGCCGACACAGTAAGCAATCCCATCCTTCGAATACCACGATAATTTATTTTCATTGGGGATCTACTTGCCGTGGGTCAAAGCTAATGGAGGATCACGCCCATGCTAAAAAGCGCGTCCCTCAGCTCGCGCGGCCGCCCGATAAGCGCGGGGCCATCTGAGAGAGATAGGAAACTGATTCAGCAAGTCAGGGCAGGCGACGACGAGGCATTTGAGAGTTTGCGGCGGTTTTATGAGGCTTTTGTTTGCGGATTGATCCGCTACGTGCTCAGTTGGCCGGATGAAAAAGGGGACGTGGAGGACGTTGAACAAGAAACATGGTTGAAAGTTTATAGGTCCCTTGGGAGCTTCAAAGGAGAAAGTAGTTTTGGGACTTGGCTTTCCAAAGTCGCTAGGAACAAATGTTATGACCACCTTCGGAAGAAGAAACCGCGGAAGATTTTCGTCAGCATTGCAACGCTTAGCAACGAAGAGACCCACGATTGCGAGAAATGGTTTGCCAAACATCCTGTCAAAGAATGGGATGACTTTGTGGAAGAGGTACAACCCATCGCTGACAAAGCGTACGCAGGACTGGCCCCAAAGGAGCTCATTGTTGTCAATACCCTTCTCGACAAGCTACCCCCCAGAGAGATCTCAATTCAGCATGGGATCCCAATTAAGGATGTCCGTCGGATTCTCGACAAGTTCAAACGCAAATGTCGTAAGATGCGCATCGAAGGGCTGACACGAGCAGAACGAATGCGATTCCACGGCAGAGCGAAAAAACGTAAGCGAATCGCCGTGGTCGTTATGGAGAGAGGAGACCCGGAATAAGAACAATACGCAAGTAAAGAGTTCCCTAGTTATCGCTGACCTTTTGCTCGAATAGGGCAAAAAAAAAACGAGAAAGGACAGTGATAATGAATAAAAAAGGACAGAGACGAGGCATTTGCAATAGACACGCGATCCGCGATCTGATCATCTACTACTTGAATGGCGACGTCACAGAAAACCAGCGCAAAACAATCAGGCGACATATGTCACATTGTTTCGATTGTCAGGATGAATTCAGGTTCTTCTTGGCGCTACGCCAGATTCGAAGGCAAAAAGTTGAGAAGGCAGCCAAGCATTCAGTGTTGGAGCTTAGACCAAGATCTTTCAAGCCTCCTTCCAAATAGGCAATGTGGCGCGCCTGTCCTTTGCACATAAAGCTGCGTCGGTCGTCGCCCTCGTGATGTCCGCGTTTACAACCTATGCTTACAAATGGCCTCCCATGCAATTCCTCACACCTTTACCGCAGCATAGCCATTGATAAACTGACTTAACGCTTCGAGGCACGAAAAAGTCGAAGCGGCTTTCTTCAAAGGTCGACAAACACTCTCTAATCAAATGGTTGGCCCTCTTTCCTACATCGGCGGCAAAAACCGCATCGCGAAAAAGATCATTGAGTTTTTCCCCGCGCACACCACCTACGTGGAGGCATTTGCCGGAGGCGCGCAGGTCTTCTTTCACAAGGAACCGTCCGAAGTCGAAGTCTTGAATGACTTGGCCGACGACGTTGTGAATTTCTTTCGGGTCTGCCAGTCGCACCACGAAGAACTGGTGCGCACTCTGAAGTACTGCCTGGCGAGCCGGAAATTGTTCGCCCTGTTCAAGGCTCAGAATCCTGAGGCTTTGACCGACATTCAACGGGCCGCGCGGTTCTTCTATCTGCAGAAGAACGCGTTTGGAGGGCTGATCCTGAACCGGAACTACCACTACTGCATCGCCCGACCGCCGAACTTCAATCCAGGGAGCCTTCCCCAGCTCATTGAAAACACACATAAGCGTCTCGAAAAAGTCCAAATCGAGTGCCTGCCTTACGAAGAGATCCTCAAGCGGTACGACCGGTCACACACGTTCTTCTACCTCGATCCGCCCTACTGGGACCGCAAATTGTACCGGTTCAATTTCACCGAAGAAGACTTCGTCAAGCTCGAAGAGCGTCTGCGGAAGATCAAGGGCAAGTTCATTCTGTCGTTGAACGACTTACCCGAAGTACGGAAATGCTTCCACCGCTTCGCCATGCGCGAAATCGCATTTGCGTATAGCTCACAGCAAACGGCCGGGAAGCGCTACCCGGAACTCCTGATCTCGAACTTCCCCTTGAAGCCGAAGCGCCCCTGATCTGACGCCTCGTGCTGGCGGCAAGCCAATCTGTTTGAAGGCACGCCTGCCGAACCGGCGGATTGTTACCGTTCCTGTCACCGCCGCCCCTACCTTGAACTCATGAAACATTGGCTCGAAAAACTCGTCGCACGACTCTGGAACCGGACGGCATCCCGGCGTCATCGCACGATTGCCACGCGCATCCTCGATCTTGGCGTGCGGTTCTCCGACGACGGGACCAATCGGGGCCGCGTCGCAATTGCGCAGGACCGCCGCGCTGAGCACATCGCGATTTTGGGCCGGACAGGGACGGGCAAGTCGTCGCTCGTCAAGTACATCGCCACGCAGGACATTGCATCCGGCCGTGGCGGCGTTTACTTCGACATCCACGGCGATTCGACGATGCCCTTGCTTGCAACCTTCGCCGCGCAAGAACGAATCCTCAACCGGGATCTGAGAGAGAAACTTATCGTCATCGAACCCGCCGACCCGGAGTACTCGGTGGGACTCAATCCTTTGGGACAAGGCAGGGATGGAGACCGCTTTCTTCAAGTCGCCGAAATCGCCCAGATCCTCAGACAACGCTGGCAGCTGGACACATTCGGAGCCCGGACCGATGAGTTGCTCCGCAATGCGCTCCTCGTACTAGCCGAGAACGGCCTCACGCTTCTCGAAGTTGCGCCGCTGCTTGCCCACGGTGCATTTCGTGCGGGTTGCCTGAAAAACGTGACCAACGCTGAGGTACGGCAATACTTTGAGGTCCGTTATGACCAACAAAGCGAGCCGATGCGCGCCGTGATGCGTGAGCCGATCTTGAACAAACTCACGGCGTTTTCGGCCGACCCTCGGTTCCGCGCGATTGTTGGCCAGCAGCGCTCGACGTTTTCGGTCGTCGAGGCAATGGATCGCGGGCAGTGGATCATCCTCAACCTCCACAAAGGCAGACTCGGCGATCAGGGAGCAACCCTCGGAAGTCTGTTCCTCACAACAATCAAGAATGCGTTGTTTGCTCGCCAGAGCCGCGAGCTCTTCACGCTGTACTGCGATGAAATTCAAAATCTCGTGAGCTACGGCAGTGGTCTCGAAACGATGTTGTCCGAGGCCAGAAAGTTTGGCGTCGGAATAATCACCGCCAACCAGTTCCTTGACCAGTATCCCGCTGAAATGCGCGCCGCCATCATGGCCGTGGGAACGCATGTGTTCTTCCAACTCTCGCCGCACGATGCCCAGCAGGTCGCAACGGCGCTCGATGGCGGCAAGCCGCTCGCCGAGTTGCTCAAGAACCTGCCGCGCCGCCATTTGGTTCTGAAAACCGGCAGCGAGCGGTGGCAGCAAGGCGTCGTGCCGAAGCTTGCTGAGCCAAAGGTCGATGCGACGGATCTCTACAACCGTTGCCGCGCCCGCTGGGCACGAAAGCGGAGCGAGATCGAAGAGGAAATCCGCCAGCGTCAGGCGGCGATCACGCGAAGCACGAAGGAAGCGCTAAATGACTGGGACTGAGAAACGCGGGCTCGTTGTTCAGAAGAGGGACATCCACGTGCTCCTTGAAATCTTCGAGATGGGAGTGGTTGACCGAGAGCAAGCGAAGTGTGTCGGAGAGTTTACCTCCACGACCCGCGTGAATGCTCGATTGCTTGCCCTCACTAACGTAGGACTCTTACGCGGATTCAAACTGGGAACCGACGGATACGGACGGAAAGGTCTGTACTCACTGTCTCTCAAGGGAGCCAACCTCGTTCACGTTCCCTATCGAGGACTTCGCAGAGGCCGTGACGAGACGCTGGTTGCCGATTTCGCGGTCATGCACCAGCTCCGGATCAACGACCTGTACTGCCTCCTGAAGTACCACCCGATTCCCATAAATGGCGCAAAGTTTCTCCGCTGGGAAAGCTTCCATGAACCCATCGATGCCCGTAAAGCACTCGTTCCCGATGGCTACGTCGAGATATCGACAGGCAGCACGGTCATTGCGGCATTTCTGGAAGTCGATCTAGGGCATGAAGGCCGCACTGTCTGGAGAAGGAAAGTCGACAACTACCAGGAATATGCGGCTTCCGGTGAATTCACGAAACGGTTCGCGCATCCGAAGTTTCGCACCCTCGTGGTTACTGACTCTGAACGGAGGATGAAATCCCTTCGGGATGCAACCGCAGCGATCACCGAAAAAATCTTCTGGTTCACCACACTCCATTCGGTCGCAAGCGACGGCTTGTGGTCACCCATTTGGCGGCGGGTAACCGGTGATGCCCGCCAGTCGCTTCTCTAAACTCCCATGCGCTACTGCTATTCCTGCAACCACATCACCACCGGCAAACCGCTCTTCTGCAACCAATGCGGTCGGAGCTACAACGTGAAGCTCTGTCCGCGTCTTCACGCGAACCCGCGAAGCGCCGAAGCGTGCTCACAATGCGGTAGCCGCGACCTTTCAACGCCGCAGCCGCGCGTACCGCTCTGGGTCCCGTTGGTTGAGTTTCTCCTATCGCTCATTCCTGGGTTGGTCCTTGCCGTCGTTTCGGTACTGGCCATCGGATTCTTCTTAATCGAACTGCTTCACAGTCCCCGGATGCTTTGTGCGCTCGTATTGCTTGGGTTCGCTCTGGGAGTCCTGTGGTGGGTCTGGTCCGAGCTTCCCTCGTGGTTCCGCAGTGCCGTCTACCGGATGCTCAAGCGCAAGCGCGACGGAGATGAGCGAAGGGATCGCCGGTAGGTTTTGGGAGACGCTCTTTGACACGCAAGTCAAGTTTCGAGGACGAAGCCAAAGCCAATGATTTCAAAGGCTTCGGGGCAGATCGCCTAGGGCAGCGCTACCCGCAGGAATACCCGCACTCGGAGAATCCCGAACCCGCTCGATTCTCGGAACCGTTGGGCGAGCCGCTCTCGATCCGCGAAGTCGCAGGCCTCATCGGCTGCTCGGCTTGGACCGTGCGGCAGCGGTATCTGCCGGCCGGACTTCCGCACCTGCGCTCCGGGCCAAATGGAAAGCTGATCTTTTACCGCAACCAAATCATTCACTGGCTGCTCAGGCAGCAAGAGAAAGGAGGAATCACCTTATGAGCCTTTGGAAGCGCGGCAAGGTGTATTGGAGCTTCATCTACGTCGATGGCATCCGGTACGCGCAGTCGACCGGCACGGGCAATCTGAGGCAGGCGACCCTGATCGAGCAGCGCTTCCGGGAAGAACTGAACCTGAAGCGCCACCAGATCACGGAGCCTCGTCCCCGGATGTCCTTCGGCGAACTGGCCGCCCGCTTCCTTGCCGAAGGCGGCGCACGGCCCTGGCACATCGACCGTCTGAAACTCTTGCTGCCGTATTGGAGCGAGACGCCCATCGGACAAATCCACAAGGCGATGACCGTGGACTACCGCACGCGCCGTCATGCGGCGAAGACGGTCACCGACACCACCATCAACCGGGACCTCGAGGCCCTGCGGCACATCCTGTTCTGGGCGGTCGATGAAGGCCTCTTAACCGCGAACCCCTTGAGCCGGATGCGCCTCACGCCCGAACGGCGGAAGCCTCGCCCGGTATTGGGGCTCGATGAGGAAGCGCAGCTGCTTTCCGCAGCGGCTCCGCATCTCCGCTCCATCATCGTCACGGCGCTCGATACCGGCATGCGCCGGGGCGAGCTCCTCAACCAACGATGGGAGCACGTCGATTTCAACCGCACGCTGCTCTTTGTCAGCCGATCCAAAACCGCCGGAGGCGAAGGGCGGGAAATTCCCTTCACCACCCGCGTATACGAGCTCCTTCTCGCCGAACGCAAGGAGGAGGGATTGCTCTTCACCTACAAGGGCAAGCCCATCCGCATCATCAAGACCGCGTGGAAGGCCGCAATCCGCCGTGCGGGCATCCGCTATCGCCGCTTCCACGACCTCCGCCACACGTTCAACACGAGGCTCATGGAAGCGGGAGTGATGCAGGAAGTCCGCAAGGCGCTCATGGGCCATTCGAGCGGTGAAGACGTCAACTCCATTTACACCCACGTCGAACTTCCGGTGAAGCGCGAAGCGATCCGGAAGCTCGAAGCGTGGGTGGCCACAGAAACCACTCAACCGCAGTCCCAAGGAGGGACACATGAACGCACAGAAAGCAGCAGATCAGGCCCCGGGAAAATCCTCAGCTTCCCAGGAAACAAGGAAGCCGTGGAAAAAGAAGACCCCGGTAGAAGTCGTGCTTAGCCAAATCGACCGACTGCACGAAGGCGTGGCGCAGAAGGAAGAGGAGCTCAAGCAGACAAAACGTCAACTCCAAAAGCTCGAGGAAGTACGGAAAATCCTCGAGGCCAGCTAGTTCTTTGAATCAGGAGCTTGCCCCATCGGCAGGCTCCTTTTTATGGCGGCGGGACGGAACGCAATCGCAGGGAAGGAATTCAAGCGAAGGGAGACACACAATGGACACGGAAGACACACCCCGAAACACCGGCCACGAACTCGGCCATGAAGGAGTGGACCGCATGGTCGGCCAGGTCGAGGGCTTCTGCACTCACGAACGCCGGAGGATCGATCTCGCCAACCAGCCGAAGATCCTCGGTCTGCGCGCCGAGCTTGCGGTCTGGGACGACCACGAACGAGTACTTGAAGAGCGGCTCCGTCAGGCTCCGCCGCCGGGCGACCGGCGCTCGCGGCGGCGCAGGGCGTGCTATGCCGGAGGAATCGCGCTTCTCCTCACCCTCGCAGGCTTCTTCTTTTCCCTGCTGGCGTTCGATCCGTTTCGGTTCGGGTGGAAAAGCTATCTCTACTGCGTCGGCATCGCCGTCGTCTCGCCCTTCCTCGTGGAGAAGTTCCTCGAAGAATGGGCCAGCCGCAAACTCGTGAAGTCCCTCGTGACGGTCGCCTGTACCGCAGCCATCGTGAGTCTCGTATTGCTCGCCGTCATTCGGGGCGATCTGTTTGCCGCGCAGATGAAGGACTCGGAAACCCCGGTGCTCGTTACCGGGGACACCCCTGCCGCGCCGCAGGATGGCAATCAGTTTTACGGAGAAACGCTCCCCTTGTTGCGGCTGGTGATGGCGTTCCTTGCGGTCGCGATGGAACTGGGCGCGGGTCTCGCCCTCCACGACGCGCGAACACTTGGCGCGGACTCCGGTGAAGACTCCGAAAAGCTTTCGGAGGATCTCGTCGAATTGCGGCTCCGGATGGCGGCGATCTTGGCGGAAATATGCGCACGCGAGCAGGAGGCGGCGGTCTTCGAGGCCGGGTTCTGGCGGGACTTTTACCGCGCCATGCTGACGCACACGGCGCGCAAGGCGCTCACGAAACTGCTGACCGCGATGCTCTGCGCGTGCGTGCTCGGTGCGGCTGCGGCCCATGCCGCCGCGCCGCGCCTGAATCTCGTCGTGTTGGTCGACCTCACGGGTTCCGTCGCGGCCAAAGGCCCCGACGGGAACACGGAGTTCGAGAAAAACATAGCGGCGGTGGGCGGATTGCTGGCCGACGTTCCCGCAGGATCGAAAATCACTGTTCTCGGCATCACGGGCAACAGCTTCGCCCAGCCGTACCGCTTGCTTTCCGCCGAGGTCACAGAAAACCCCGGGTACTTTGGCGAGCGTCTGGCCGCCGCGCGGCGCGGGCTCATCCTCCTGTGGCACACACGCGCGGCGCGCGTGGAGCCTCGCGCCCGGCGCACCGACATCCTGGGAGCGCTCCTTACCGCCAGCCAGCTTTTCGCGCAGACGCCGGAACGCAAGCGCGTGCTCGTGATCTATTCCGACATGCGGCAGGACACCGCTGAACTCAACCTCGAATCTCCTGCGGCCATCGCCGTGCATTCGGCTTTGGCACAGACGGAGAAGCGCGGATTGCTGGCTGACCTGCGGGGCGTTCACGTCCACATCCTCGGAGTGGATGCCGCAGGCAGAAGAATTGCGTACTGGGAGGGCCTGAGGCAATTCTGGGCGTCGTACTTCGAAAAAAGCGGTGCGACCCTCAGGGATTTCTCGACGTTGCGGAATCTGCCACGGTGGCAGCCACGGTGAGCACGGAAGGAGTTCAAATCAATCATAGGGAACGGAGATTCTAAGAGCGTTGCCTCGCGATCCGGGCCGCGATGACCGGCTGCGACAAGTCTGGCGATCACTCTTTACAAATCCGGCGGCGGTGAATTTCGAACCATACTGCCCGAAACCTAGCGATTTGGGTGCGGTTGCCCCTAGCAGGCTAGCGGAAAGATAATAGGCAGGAGAACTTGCGCGTGAGGCAACAATAGTGAGCTATCTTTGGTATGAATCGTTAAAGCTCTCCGGCAACACCGACACATCCAAGAACTCTTGAATGCGGAGTTGTCCCGGGGAGTCCGCCTCACGCGGCCGATTGGTATAGATACTTTTGAAATCCCACGAATACGTTACTTATCTCTTCAGGCCTGCCGAGGTCGGCAATGGCGTCCGCAATGGAATTGAAATACTTCAGGCGGAGCAAGGGTGTTAGCTTCTCCTGGTCGAGTTCGTCCACGCCAACGCCGACATAGTGCGCCAAGACAAAGTCCAGAAAGGCCTGCTGCTTGCTATTGAAGTGCGCGCTAATGGCCACCTTCGCCCGAGCAGCGCGCTCTTCACGAGTGAGCGGCGGCAGAGCGTAGGCGACGTAGGCGAGCACGTCGAAGAGATCACTCTTCTCGGCGTCGATAATTTTTTGCATCTCGGCCAGTTGATCATGGCCAAAACCCTTCTCCGCGAGTCCTTTCAGTAGCATCTTTCTCGTAGCGGGGGCGCTCCACAACGCGCGAAGTTCAGTCTCGTTCTTGAAGAACTCCGGCAGCTTACCAAATAGAAGTTCCATGAACTGCTGCGCAGACATGGGCGTGCCGTCCTGGTGCCAGAACGTGGTGCTTACCATGTGCTGAATGGCACGCTCTTTCCCGTCGGCCAGCTTCACTTTCGCCTTTTTCTTGCACACGCATGGGCGCTGACCACAAACCGGGCAAAGTTCTTTCGGACACTCACACGGTCGCTTGCCACATACGGGACATGGCTGGGGAGCTGGCTTTACGCATTGGCAGGGGTGATAGCCACACTTCGGGCACGGTTCCGGTTCCAGCGGTTCGCCGTCCCATTCCGGATCGCTGAAATGAAGGTATGCCTTCACGAAGTCGTAAATCGTGAAGTAGTCCTTGCCATCGTAGAGCCGTGTGCCGCGACCAATGATCTGCTTGAACTCAATCATGGTGTTGATCGGGCGCATGAGGACAATGTTGCGAATGTTGCGGGCATCCACGCCCGTCGAGAGCTTTTGCGAAGTGGTTAAAATCGTCGGAATGGTCTTTTCGTTGTCCTGGAAATCCCGTAGATGCTGATTGCCGAGTTCGCCATCGTTAGCGGTGACCCGCTGACAATAGTTTGGGTCTGTGCTCGTCTTCATCTGATTTATGAGATCGCGCACGGCTAGCGCGTGGTCCTGCGTGGCGCAGAAGACAAGCGTTTTTTCGCTCTGGTTGATCTGGTCCATGAACAACTTCACGCGGTGCGCTTCGCGCTCCTTGATCTCTATGATCTTGTTGAAGTCGTTTTCCGTATAACGCTTCCCGCTTTCAACCTCGCCCTCCACAACCTTGTCATCCGGCGTGTAGACATACTCGTCGAGCGTTGTGGCGATCTGCTTTACACGGAACGGCGTGAGGAAGCCGTCATTGATGCCTTCCTTGAGTGAGTAGCTATAGACCGGCTCGCCAAAGTAGGCGTAGGTGTCCGCATTCTCCTGGCGCTTCGGCGTCGCAGTGAGCCCGAGCTGAACGGCAGGAACAAAGTAATCCATGATGCCGCGCCAATTACTTTCATCATTTGCTCCGCCGCGATGACACTCGTCGATGACGATAAAATCGAAGAAATCGGGCGGATACTCGCCAAAATACGGCGAGGGCTTGCCGTCCTTCGGTGGACCGCTCATGAAGGTCTGGAAGATGGTGAAGAACAGGCTGGCATTCTTCGGGACCTTGCCTTTCTTGCGGATGTCCTCCGGGCTGATGCGGACCATGGCGTCCTCAGGGAACGCCGAGAAGTTGTTATACGCCTGATCGGCGAGGTTATTGCGGTCAGCCAGGAAGAGGATACGCGGGCGACGCACAGGTTCGTGGCTCAAATTCCAGCGACTATAGAATAATTTCCAAGCGATCTGAAACGCGATGAACGTCTTGCCCGTGCCGGTGGCAAGCGTAAGAAGGATTCGCTTCCGATTATCTGCGATAGCTTCCATCACCCGCTCGACGGCGATGTCCTGGTAGTAGCGGCTGGGATGCGAACCTCCCTTGTCCTCGAATGGCACGGCGGCAAAGCGGTCTCGCCACGCGTTTGCCTTGGCAAACGTCATGTTCCAAAGTTCGTCTGGCGTGGGATAGCTCGGTGTCTCGCCCTCCTTGCCGGTCTCCATGTCGATGCCGTAGATGCCCTGGCCGTTGGTGGAATAGGTGCAACGAATCGCCATCTTTCCGGCGTAATTCTTGGCTTGCGCGACTCCCTCGGTCAGTTCTTCGTCCCACGCTTTAGCCTCGACAACGGCGAGTTTGGTGTTGCGATATTCCAGCACGTAATCCGCCGTGAGCGGTTTACCGCGCCGTCCTTGGCCTTCAATGCGACCGGGTGAAATCGCATACTCGCGCCGGATGCGACTGCCCTCGACGACGCCCCAGCCCGCTGCTTTCAACGCGGGGTCAATATATTCGGCTCTGGTTTCGGCTTCGTTCATAGAGTTGTTATAGCTTGCCAGTAAACGATTGGTACAGGAGCGATTTCTTCAATGCTTCCAGTGTGGCGAGCTTCTGCCGGTAAATGGATTCGAGGCGTTTAGTTTCTTCAGAAATGTGTTCCAGTTTTTCCACGATAAGTTTCTGCGCAGAAACCGGTGGGAACGGAACGGTCAGCGCCGAAAGCATTCCTTGGTTCAAACTCTTGATGTTCGTGCCCGTTCCTCCTTCGGTCAGCCTTTTTCTTGAACTTGCAGATTTCATGAAATGGCAAAGGTAACTCGGAAGCACTTCGCCGGGCGCAAGCCTGATGCGAATCGTGAACCCGGAGTGCGAAATCTTGTCCGTCACTTCACCAACCAGAAGGCATCTGCCAATCAGTTCTATGTTGCCGTTTGACCGGACGGCGAGAATGTCGTCCTGTTTAAGCGAATCCATTTCGCTGAGTTTGCCATCAATTGTAATTGTGTCGAGATCATCCAGCGGAGCAAAGAAGTTCTTTTGAAAATTCCTTACGCCGACGATTCTGATGCTTTCGCCTTTGCTATCCTTCGTGTAGTTGATCCCGTTTCTGAAGGTCGCGATGCTTCCCAACGGCTTCTCCATCCACCCAGGGCCGCGATGGGTGAAGACGGATTGGAGGTAGCTTTCGAAGAGGGCACGGGCGTTTTGAAGGTTCTTTTCGGCGTTGGCTTTGGCGGTGGTGATGTCCTCAAACGCTTCGTCGAGGATGCCGACGATCCGCTGCTGTTCGGGGAGTCCGGTGAGCGCGACAGGAAGCTGCTCAAAATGCCGCAGCCGCAGTGACTTCACCGTCGCACCGACCGCTACACGTGGGAAATAGTCGCAAAGGTGATGCAAAAAGTAGTAGAGGAACTTGACGTCAATTCGATCAGAAAACTCAAAGAGCGCATACGCCCGTTGATGAAGGTCGAACTTGCCGACGAAGTGTTTCGGAAGAAACTCCGTGCCTTCCCCCGGGATGATGAGAGCTTCGCAATCGTAGAGGTAACGCGAACTCTTCTTGATCGTCCGCGAGCGATCAAAGAACGCATACGCGCCATCTTCGACAGCGTCTTTGGTGTCAGACTTGCCGCTCTTGATAGAGCAAAGCTGTCCCATCGGAACGATCTGCCACCCGTTCTTCATAGGAGCGCCTTGATGTTCCCTAGCACTTCCGCGCTCTCGGCGTCCAGAGCGGCGATTTCGTCCAAGAGTTTCTCCGGTGTGCGGTGTTTCACTTCCTCGCCGCCGTTCGGATTTTTCACGGAAATGTCGAAGGTCGCTGGGGCAATGCCCTTGGCGTCCACGCTCCAGGACTTGGGTGAGTCAGCGAACGTTTTTTGCAGCTTCACGAACTCGGCGAGATCGTCGTCGTTTAAGGGGTTCGTCTTGCCAAGGTTGCGGCCGGGGTCGAGTTGGTAATACCAAACTTTGCGCGTCGGCGCGCCTTTCTCGAAGAAGAGCACCACGGTCTTCACACCCGCGCCTTGGAAGGTGCCACTGGGGCAGTCGAGCACGGTGTAGAGATTACAGCTCTCCAGCAGGAGCTTGCGCAGGCTGACAGAGGCGTTGTCGGTGTTCGACAGGAAGGTGTTCTTGATAACCACACCGCCGCGCCCGCCCGCCTTGAGCATTTTGATGAAGTGCTGGAGAAAGAGGAACGCCGTCTCGCCAGTGCGGATGGGGAAGTTTTGCTGCACTTCCTTGCGTTCCTTGCCGCCGAAGGGCGGATTGGCCATCACCACATCAACGCGGTCTTTTTCCTGAATGTCGGCGAGGTTTTCGGTGAGTGTGTTGGTGTGGATGATGTTGGGCGCTTCGATACCGTGCAGGATCATATTCATGATCGCGATGACATAGGCGAGGGACTTCTTTTCCTTGCCGTAGAAAGTGCGCTCCTGAAGCGTCATTGCGTCCTTCGTCGTGAGGCCCGGCTTTGCACTGAGATATTCGAAAGCCTCGCAGAGAAATCCCGCCGAGCCAACCGCGCCATCGTAAATCTTCTCGCCAATCTTGGGCTTTACAACCTGAACAATGGCGCGGATGAGCGGGCGCGGAGTGTAATACTCGCCGCCGTTGCGCCCGGCGTTGCCCATGTTCTTGATCTTGGCTTCGTAGAGATGCGAGAGCTCGTGCTTATCGGTCTGTGAGCGGAAGCGCAGTTCGTCAATGTGGTCGATGATTTCGCGCAGGTTGTACCCGCTTTGAATCTTGTTCTTGATCTCGCCGAAGATCTCCCCAATCTTGTATTCGATGGTGTTCGGGCCGCTCGCCTTTTGCTTGAAGCTGTGCAGGTACGGAAAGAGTTTCCCGTTCACGAAGTCGCGGAGGTCGTCGCCGGTCAAGGCCTTGTTGTGGTCGAGTTTGCCGTTCTTGTCCTTGGGCGCGGCCCAGCTTTCCCACCTATACGGCTTGTCGAGGATGTAGGTGTATTTCTTGCCTTCTAGCGCAGCCTCGGTGCTCTTGTCCTGCTCAAGGTCGTCGAGGTATTTCAGGAACAGAAGCCAAGACGTCTGCTCGGTGTAATCCAGCTCAGTGGTGCAGCCAGCCTCTTTCCAAAGGACATCATCGATGTTTTTGAAGGCTTGTTCGAACATATGTGGTTGGTTACTGCTTCCTCGGGCGAATCATAACAAAATCCCTTTTGGCGCAGCAGTGCTTCCATCGTATTCTGAAATCGGTTTTCGGGCAAAGCCAAGATGCACGCGGCATGGCAAAGATGAGTCGGGAGTTCCCCATATTTCTGCCCTCCTGCCACTGAAATACGGTCGAATGGTATCAGAGTCATTGAGTTTTCAGGTTGCAAATGCAGGTGTAGAATCCCGACACACAGTTCAAGTCCAAGGAGCGTCCCGCATGACACGCAACGATATTAAGCCGGGCGATGTCCGCATTTTCCGACCAGGGCAAGCAGTCGTTCTGGCAACGGGAGTTTGGGCTAAACGAGAAGGAAGGAAATGGATTCGGATATGCGCAGCGCTTTCCAGGCGAATGAATCCAACCGCAACAGTCCCTTGACTTTGAAGCTTGTCAATCCAGATCGAGCGGTGCATCTGCGTATTACCCAGTTGATGAAAACTCCGATCACTTACTACGAGTGTGAATTTGAGCGGATCTCGATGGAAGGGCTCACGCCTAACAAATAGGCCTAAGGAACGGGAAATTGGGGGCCAAACCGAACCCCACGTTCACCCTGCGGGACCAACGCTGGGCACCCCTGAGTACTCCGCGGACACTTCCTTGGGTGTTATACTCCTCGCGCACTCAGTCAATATGAAAGCAAACTCAAAACTTGGCCACCCGCCAAAGTTGAGCGTCCATTGTCACGAAACCAATGACAAATGACTATGCCAACAACCCGAAGCTGACCCAGATACTCATTGCGTGTCTGCAAGAGTGGAGTATTCAATCGCTGACTGATATCCAAGTGCGAGCAATAGAGGCGGAGGTGCCACTGGGTTCAAGTGCGATCGTCTGCGCGCCCACCTCATCCGGAAAGACACTGATCGGCGAACTCGCTTTGGCTAACGCATTAAGCAATGGGCTCGACGCGCTGTACCTGGTCTCTCACAAAGCGCTTGCCGAGCAGAAATTCTCCGACTTCTCTGCTCGCTTCTCCACACCGAGATGGAAGTCGACCGTGACCGTGGGCGTCAGCACCGGAGATCATGAAGAGGGTGATGTCAATTGCCGACTCCTTGTCTCGACGTACGAAAAGGCGTTGGGCTTGATTCTCGCCGGGCGTCTAAAAGTGTCCAAAACGGTCATCATCGCCGATGAGCTGCAGATACTTGGCGAAGAGGGTCGCGGGGCGTCCGTTGAAACCCTCTGCGCGCTTCTTCGTCAGCGTCAACCGCAGCAGTTCGTGGGGTTGACAGCCACAGTCGAGAATCCGAAGGACCTTGCTGCATGGATGAATTGTAAGACGGTTCGAAGCGCCACGCGTGACGTCGATCTTATTCAGACGATACGCTACGCGGGCAAGCTACACACAGTTCGGTTCGGGCAGGAAGATGGCGAAACTACCGCGGACACATTCGGCCAAGCCGATATTCACGGAGTAATTCGTAAGGTACTGCAAGATGGTTTGGGGCCGGTTCTTGTATTCACAGAAACACGTCGGGAGGCGTCGGAGTTTGCAGGTCAGTATTCTGCACAATGCCAGCGGGCAGCCGATGGTCTCATGATCTCGCAGGAACTCGAACTGTTCACAGAGCCGACAGAATCCTCGCAACAACTCATGTCCCATGCCGAACGACGAGTCACTTTTCACACAGCGGACCTTACCCCCGATGAAAGGTCTGTCATCGAATCTGGTTTCATCAAGGCGAGTTTTGATGTTTGCTTCGCCACATCGACGCTCGCAGCCGGCGTGAACTTCCCGTTTCGAACGGTCATCATCTCCAAGTTGACATATGGATACGGCGCTCGCGAAGGCAAGCTGTTTGCCAGGTCTGATTTCCGGAATATGTCGGGACGCGCCGGGAGACTCGGCCACCATAAGGACGGTCGTGTACTGCTCTTGCCGACGAACAACGCGGAGCTAAAGCACGCGAATCGGCTCGTGTCACCTGAGAATGACCGCGTAGATTCGCAGCTCGTGACGCTAAGCATGCGTCGGACAGTGCTTTCTCTTGTGGCTGCGCGCGCCGTTTCTTCGAAGGCTGAACTCACTACATTTTTCCAGAACACGTTCTACTGGCATCAGATTCTTGAGAACAATCCCAAACGCCTTGACGCGATAGTCGCGAAGGCGATCAAGGCTATTGATTGGCTCCTCGAAAATCGGTTCGTTGAAGAGAGTCACTCGACCATTCAAGCGACGCCGCTGGGCAAGTCCACTTCACTGTCGGGCCTACTGCCCGAGACCGCCAAGCAATTCCTTGACCTGCTTACGAAGTACACCAACCAGATGCAGAAGGAATTCGGATCCTATGAGGTCGCGCTGATCCATTGGGCTACAACCTGCCCGGAATTCGCGGATGAATTCCCTTCCAGGTTCCTTCCCTGGCCATCGGGCCAAATGAAGCCTGAATCGTCCGTGTTCATGCAAGGAGTGACTCACCTGACGGCATGGGACAGGACTAATGAGCACGTGACTCGGTGCGTCCACGCTATGGGATTGTTTATCCAAGGCGAGGCTGAGCGGAAAATACGCTTTGTCACGGGAATATCTGCGGGCAACCTGCATCGTCTTTCGATTGATATTGGTTGGATTCTCGATGGCCTGAGTTGTGTGTCCGGCGCTTCAGATCTCGGTTGCCCGCAAACGCTGACAAACAACATCGGGATGCTCGCCCGGCGAGTTCGCTGGGGCGCTCCAGCGGAAGCCCTTGACGTGCTGCGAATTGCGAATCGGCGAAACGTCCCGGGGTTTGGTCGACAGCGCGTCATGGCATTGATTGCGAATGGGTTAGCAACGGTCATGGACGTGATAGGTGCCGGGAAAGCCCGACTTGTGAAGCTGCTGGGGGGCGAGCGACGGACTGATGCGCTTATTGCTGCTTTGTCAGACACTTTTGACAGTGCGAACGTGAACTTCGGGCGCACGCACCTTCGGCTTGGTCAAGAACTGGGTATCGAGGAGAAAGTTACAAAATGTAATGAAGCCCTTGGTACCGCCTATGATGACGCGATATATGAACTACTAAAAGAGGAATTGAATTGGTCAGTCGACAAACTGGACGATGGAAAACGACAGAACGTGCCCGACATTCAGCTTGTGCTGGGGAATACTGCCCTCCTGATCGAGTGTAAGACCGTGACAAAGAAGCCGCCGCTAATTACGAAAGATGAAGCATTTGCCGTCCTGCAGAAGGCTATGGACTTTAACCAATCAATGAAACGAGTAACACTCGGCAAGCCAGATTTCGATGAGCACTCGAAGAAGAAGGCGGCTGCGTCGCCGTCGGTCACCCTCGTTCGACACGAAGTCTTCATGGAGGGATTGATGCGGGTGCTGACCGGGCGACTCGCGGCAAGTGGCTTTGTCGCGTGGTTGGCGGAGCCTGGAGTCACTGACCTCAGCCGGTTGCCGGGAACTCCAACCTATGCTGAACCAGACGTGGAACCTACAGCGTCGAAAGACGGCCGCGAGTCTGCAGCGCCGCGACTGTAGATAATTTTGTAGCTGCGGAAGCCTCCAACTTCAACAAGATTCAACAGAGTTCAACAGGCAGGCCGCAAACGATTCAACAGCAATCACTTAGAATCAACAAGAATCCATAGATTTCAATAAGACCTGGAATCTGGTTCGGGACCAGGAGGTCGAAGGTTCAAATCCTTTCGCCCCGACCACTCTTTTCAATCGATTGTCTCGGACCTCTGGTGTTTCTTCCACAGTGCTATAGGTGATTTTATAGCCGGTCAGACCCTGCGAGGTTTCTCAAATCTCAATGTTTTGGGTTTTTGCACGAGGAATCGTAAACTTATTTGTCCGTTCGCTCCATGAATCAGAAAGCAAGCTGTCGACCTTTGACTTCATTTTTTGTTGCGAAAGTTAAAAGGATTGCGTTTCCGATGATGTATCGTGCCGATGAGCAGCTGTCCCTCCACGGCCCTGCCTGAGCCGTCGGCGTTCTCGCCGCGCGCCAGGGTACCCGGCGCAACTCGTACCCGTCCGGTGAATCCATCTTCACCGTTGAATAGAGGCCAATGATAATGTCCCTCGCGCTCAGGTGTGGCACAAGGGCGGAGGTGTGGAATGAACGGGAAGAATCGCGATGTCGAGAAGCAACGCTATTGGCAAAGGACGATTGGGGATGCGGCCCGCAGCGGGATGTCGATTCGGGAGTTTTGTCGGGAGCGCCGCTTGAAGGAAAGCCAGTTTTACTGGTGGCAACGCAAACTGAAGATCCGCCGTCAGGAACGGAACAAGCAGACCTCCTCGGGAGGAGCAGCAAGCTTTGCGCTGGTCAGTGAAGACGGTGCCAGCATGCCGGCGGGTCTGGAGCTGGTGCTCCGAGACGGGCGTCGACTGCGCATCAGCCAGGGTGTTCAGGAAGAGACCCTGCGAGCCGTACTGGCGGCCATGGAGTCGTCGGGGAATTCATAAGGATGCTGAGTTTTCCGGCGGCGATTAAGGTGTATTTGTGCACGGTGCCGTGCGACATGCGCCGTTCTTTCGACGGGCTGTCGATGGTGGCCGAACACGTGATTCGCTGCAATCCCTTCTCTGGGCACCTCCTGGTTTTTTGTAATCGCCGCACCGACCGCTTGAAGATTTTATACTGGGATCGCGATGGCTGGGCGATCTGGTATAAGCGCCTCGAGGCTGGCACGTTCCAGTTTCCTTTTGCCGAGACGGGGCGGAAGGAAATCGCCGCCTGGGAACTGGGGCTGTTGCTGGAAGGAATCGATTTGAGCAAAGGCCGGCGCAGGAAACGCTACAGCCTGCCAGCGACAGTGGTGCCCGGGGAAAATCAACCAGCCGATAAAACGCAAGAGCGTTCCTGAAAAATCTCCGGCCTCTCACTTAGCCCTGCGCTGACCCTCCGAATATCGCAGCTTCCCCGTTGCATGTTCCTGATCGACCGCTTCCCGAAAGAGCTGGTAATGCTTTTTCAGACGCTCGACATAACCAGGAGACTCGAGGACCCACTTGAACAGATCCAGAAGTGCGGGTGCGTAGGGGCCCTGTATATTCAGGGGATCGAGTTCCGGCCCCTGCCATTCGGAGCAATCTGAGACGGGAGCTTTGGCCCATTTCTTATAAAACTCGACGCTCTCCCAGCCATAGTTGATGACGGCCCAAGGCTTCCAGCCGGTCTGCGGCCGGAGCACCATGATCACCACGCGCCGGCAGTCACAGTTCGGTTCATTGCAATAGAGTTCGAAGAAACCATACTCTCCGCTGGGTAGCTCTTCTTTGTCCGGGACGGTCACCGAGCGGGTCTCCCGGGCTCCCAGTTCCCGGAACCTTTCCACAAATGGCGTCATGGGCATGGCGGAATTGTATCTCGAAGGACCGCCGGGGCGAGGGCGCAATCGCAAGAGCTGAGGAAAAAAATTCAGGAAAGTTCGGGGATTTTCCAAGAAAGTGCTTGACAATATCCGATATCATTGTAATGATATCGGATATGAAGACCACTCCAATCGAACGCAACATCGAGCACCTGAAGCAGCAACTCACCGAGCTCGGGCCCATGCATCCGGGCAGTTTGAGCGAGCAGTACAACGTCTGCGGCAAGCCGGGCTGCCGCTGCAAAGACGCGAAGAACCCGCAGAAGCACGGGCCCTACTTCCAACTCAGTTTCACTTGGCGCGGCAAGGGCAGAACTCGGTTCGTGCGTACCGAAGGCCTCGCCGAGATGCGGCAGAAGATCGCCAACTACAAACGTTTTCGGGAACTGACCGACGAGTGGGTGGACCTGGTGGTGGAACTCGAGCAACAGGAGCGCGAGCAAAACCGATAAGGCCAATGGAGATCGACCCTCACAACCTGCCGTCAGAAGTAAATCTACTGCAGCAGATCGTGCTGCAGTTGCTGCAGGCGGTAGAAGACAAGGACCAGCTCCTGGCGCGCGTACAACATCAGTTGGCACAACTGCTGCGCTATCGCTACGGGCAGAAACGGGAGCGCATCGACGAGAACCAGTTATTCCTGTTTGCCGTGCAGATCATTGCGGCCAGCCAGAGGGCCAGCGCTACAATTCCCAGTGAAGAATCGACCGCAGATGCTCTTGCCAGCAAAGAAAAGAAAGAATCTGAGCGCCGCGGTCATGGTCGCAGGCCACTGCCCGAATCGCTGGAGCGACGGCGGGTGGTGTTCGACCTGGACGAATCGCAACGGCAATGTCAGCACTGCCACACAGCGATGCAGAAGATCGGGGAAGATGTCAGTGAGCGGCTGGAATTCATTCCTGCTTCCTTGCAGGTGATTGAGGAAGTTCGTCCCAAGTATGCCTGCGCGAAAGGCTGTGGCGTGGCGGCAGCCCAGAAACCGGCGTCACCGATCGAGAAGGGGCTGCCAGGGCCGGGTCTGTTGGCACACGTGGCGGTGAGCAAATATGGGGATCATCTTCCGTTGAACCGCATGGAATCGATTTTCGAGCGGCACGGAGTGGAGCTGTCGCGGAAAACCATGTGCGACTGGATGGCCGCCTGTGCGGAGTTGGTCAGTCCGGTTTGGGAGCGTATGAAGGAAATCGTATTGACATCGAAAGCCGTGCAGACCGATGACACCCCGGTGCCCGTTTTGGATCGGGAGTTGACGCGGACGCGCACCGGCCGGATCTGGACGTATGTGGGGGATCGCCATGGTCCCTACATCGTTTACCACTACACCGGGAATCGAAGTCGCGAGGGCCCGGAGGAGTTCCTGCGAGGTTACCACGGCCTTTTGCAGGCTGACGCTTATGCCGCCTATGACGCGATGTTTACAAATCCTAGGTGGTCCCTGACCGAGATCGCGTGCTGGGCGCATGCCAGGCGATATTTTTTTGAGGCGCAGACTTCCGATCTATGCCGAGCCACGGTGATGCTGGCTTACATTCAGCTGCTGTACGAAGTGGAACGCGAAGCTCGCGACTTCACTGCCGAGCAACGTCGGGAATTACGCCAAGCGAAATCGCGTCCGATTCTGGAGGACATCAAGAATTACCTGCAGACGGAAAAACCGAAGGTGTTGCCCAAGAGCCCGATGGGTGTGGCCATCGACTACACGTTGTCCAACTGGGAAGCGCTGCTGCGTTACACCGAAGACGGCGATCTCGAAATAGACAACAATCGAGCCGAACGTAGCCTGCGCCCGATCGTCGTGGGCCGCAATAACTGGCTTTTCTACGGAAGCGACAAAGGTGGTCGAACCGGAGCCGTGCTGAGCACTCTGATCGCCAGCTGCAAGCGCCTACGCATCGAGCCCTTCGCCTATCTTCGCGATCTGTTCACGCGGATCAGCTCCCACCCACATCACCGCCTCGATGAACTGCTCCCCGACAAGTGGTTCATCGCGCAATCGAATGCCCGAAACGCTTAGGAGAAACGTAGAGGAGAGTCTGCAATTTCCTTCTGGCGGCAGGCTTAAGGCTGGCTACATAGCCGCGGAGTTCATAGGGGTTGAAAATCTCCCACACCGCCGCTTGAAAGCGCGGGAGCTCGGCGGCAAAATCCGGATCCTCATCTGCCGCCTCCGCGAAGTTCAGCAACTTTTGACCCACCAAGTAGTCCAGCGCGTTCTTGACGCCGAAACGCTCGCGAATCTCGGGTGTGACAGCGCATTGCTCTTGCCAGATCTTGTGAAAGTCATCCATGTAAAACTCCTTGGAGCGTAACTATATCGCTGGCCGCCCGACATGAGCAAGATCGGGTGGTGATCTGTATTCGCCGGACGGGTACGCAACTCGCGGCACTCGCTCAGTCGCACTTGAGCTTCGCAAAAAGTCCGGCTTTGATCCCGCACCAGGCACGGAACCGCCAACAACTGCGGCGGTAAGAATTGGCATTGCGCTGAGGTCTCAGTCT
>Ga0307372_10004018_pt1 | contig 23022 bp, 18 predicted proteins | sample OX1MG_FD_202533 | JGI IMG/M metagenome (GOLD analysis project Ga0307372, IMG submission 202533) | Soil microbial communities from Risofladan, Vaasa, Finland - OX-1 | ecosystem: Environmental > Terrestrial > Soil > Coastal area > Acid sulfate soil | place: Finland: Risofladan, Vaasa | collected...
TGATCCGCAGCACCTCGTCCCGAAGGTCGTGGGTGCGGTAGTTGATGCCGTAATCGGCGCCGAGGCCGAGGCCGATCGCGACGCGCTCGTCCGAGCCGGCGGTGGCGATGACGCGGGCGCCGATGACGTTCTTGGCGATCTGGATGCCGACCGTGCCGAGATTGCCGGCGGCGCCCATCACCAGGAGCCATTCGCCCGGTTTGAGCCTGGCCTCGTTGCACAAAAGGTTCCACGCCGTCGGACAATGGCGCAGCACCACCGCCGCATCGTGGAAGCCGAGCGTCTGCGGCAGCGCATCGCAGGCGCAGGCGGGAACCACCACCATCTCGGCGAATCCGCCCGGCCGCTTGACACCCATCATGCCGCGCGGCCCGCGGTAATCGGCACCGTCCTCATCGCAGAGATCGAGCGGCATGGTTCCCGCCGCCGCGACACGGTCCCCCGGCTTGAAGCGGGTCACGCCGGCCCCGACGGCGTTCACCACGCCGGCACAATCGACGCCCGGAATGAGCGGCGGCTGCGCCCCGCGCTGCGGCTGCTTGCCGGCGCGCAGGGCCACGTCGAGCACGCGGTTGACCGTCGCGGCATGGACCGCGATGCGGACCTCCCCGTGCCGCGGCACCGGGTCCGGCACCTCTTCATAACGGAGCATCTCGGGCGGCCCGAATCCGTGCATCACCACCGCCTTCATCGCCTGATCCTCGTCCTATGCCGTGTGCAGCGCCGGGGCGGCGGCCGCGCGATTGGCGGCGGCATCGCGGTCGAGAACGCGGCGGATCCTCGGTATGACCTCGGCGCCGAACGCGGCCATCGAGCGCTCGACCATGTCGTAGGGCATGGCGCCGAACTTGAAGATGATCGCCAGCCCCATGAGGTCGAGCTGGCCCGCGAGGCGGAGGATCGCGTTCGCCACCTGCTCCGCGGTGCCGATCATCACCATGTCGCTCGCGACGAGCTGATCGAAGCTCATCGCATGCAGCATCGGTGCCTGCCGGCGCCAGAAATCATAGCTGTCGGGCATCTTTCCGCCTTGGGTGAACTGCGTATAGCGGTTCCACAGCTCCCAATATTGCAGCAGGTAGGGATGCGCCTCGGCGCGGGCGCGCGCCTCGGTATCGGCCACGTAGATCTCGCGCATGAGATAGAGCCGCGGCGCCGGCGCGTGCCCGTGCGCGACCTGAACCGCGCGATAGAACGCCTGGTCGCGCCTTGCCTGGTCGACCGTCGCGTCGATCTGCGCGAACGGGATGTCGTGCTGCGCCGCCCAGCGCAGCGATTCCTCGCTCTGCGCGCTCACCAGGAACGGCGGGTGCGGGCGCTGCACCAGCGGCGGCGACAACGGCGCGTCCTTTTTGACCGTCCAGTACTTGCCGCGATGGACGAACATCTCGTCGGCCCAGACGCGGCGGATGATGGCGAAGGCTTCGAGAAACATCTCGCGCGACTGCTGCTGGTCGGCGCCGAACGTGTCGAATTCCGGCGGCCGCAGGCCGCGGCCGATGCCCATGTCGAGGCGCCCGCCGGTGAGATTGTCGAGCATCGCCGCTTCCTCGGCAGCGAGCAGCGGATTCCGGAACGGCAGGATGTTGACCATGTTGGCGAGCCGGATGCGGCGCGTCGTCCGCGATGCGGCGGCGATGAGCAGATTGGGCGACGGAACCGGCGCCGTCGGCGACAGATGATGCTCGTAGAACCAGAGCTGATCGATGCCGATGCGCTCGGCCAGCTCGACTTCCTCGAGCTGGCGCCGGAACAGCTCCGGATGCGTCGAATTCTCGCGCGGATTGGTGGTCGACCAGATGGCGAGTCTCACCGCGTTGCCCTCCCCGGGGTTCGTGCGACGGCGTGCCGCAACGGCGGCGGCCGTGGCGGCATGGTCCTCGCCGCGGCGGGTTCCGTCAATCGCCTTGGCCGTGCCGCCTAGAGGGCGAAGACGCGCGTGGCATTGCGATGCAGGAGCTTCTCCTTGTCGGCGTCGGCGAGGGGCAGCGCATCGATCGCGGCGACCGAATCGCGCACCCGCTCGAACGGATAGTCGGCGGCGAACAGCACGTTGTCGATGCCGACCATGGCCAGCGTCATCAGCAGCGGCGGGGCGAAATTCATGCCGCTGGTGGTGACGACGACGTTCTCGCGGAAATAATCGCTCGGCTTGCGCTTCAGCCCGGGCTTCGCGCCCGCCATCTCGAGTTCCCAGTAATAGCGGTTGTCGACGCGATCGAGACAGAACGGCAGGCCCTCGCCCATATGGCCGATGACGATGCGCAGCCGCGGGAAGGCGTCGAACACACCGGACCAGATCAGGCGCACGATATGCGTGCCGACTTCGACCGCCCACGACCACCCCACCTTGAACCCCAGCATGTCGAAGGGTTCGAACATTTGCGGCGAGGGATCGCGCGGATGGATGTAGATCGGCACGTCCATCGCCTGGACCGCCTCGAAGATCGGCCAGAATTTGCGGTCGTCGAGATATTCTCCCGCCGAATGGGAATTGACGATGCCGCCCTTGAGGCCGAGCGTCTTCACCGCGCGCTCGAGTTCGCGCGCGGCGCGGTCGGGATCGCGCGGCACAAACGCGGCGAGCCCGGTGATGCGGTCGGGACGGGCCTTGGCGGCCTCGGCCAGGCGGTCGTTGGCAAGCGCGGCAAGCTCGCTCCCTTGCACCGGATCGATGTCCTGGATGATCGCGCCGGCGAGGACGCAGACCTGCTTGGCGATGCCGTCCAGGTCCATGGCGCGGATGCGGCCCGCGCCGAGATCGAGGAGCGCGCGGACCACCTCCATCCGCTGCGGCGTCGGCGGGCCCGTCACGTTGCGGCTGCGCTGCAGCTCGACGATCTCGGGGATGGTGAATCCCTCCTCGACCGCAATGCGTTCGTAACGCTGGTGCTGCGCCGCTTCGGCCATGGCCCTCTCCCGTGCCGCTCGCCTGCCGCGAGGAACGCGCGATCTTGCGCGCCGGCACCGGTCGGGGCAAGGCCGCGGGTGCGCTATCCGGGCGATCGCGCGATCTGCTATGGTTCAGCAGGGAGGACCGATCTGTCGGGCCAAGATCGAAGCGTGTGATCGAGGAGCAATCAGATGGTCACGAACGGGTTCTATAGCATCGTGTTCGGCGGCGCCATCGGCAGCGGGCTCGGCCTGATCGCGCTACAGGACGGCAAGCTGACGGGCGTCGACGGCGGCGGCGGCCAATATGACGGCACGTACCGCGAGGATCCCGCGACCGGCACCATCGCGCTTCGGCTCGAGGTTCTGATCCCGGCCCACATGCCGCTGGTCACCGGCGCGGCGGCGCGGCCGACGCCCTGGACGCTGCAGATCGAGACCACGCTCAAGCCCAATTTCGCCGGCGGTCTGCCGATCAGCATCGCCACGCCATCCGGGCCGATCAGCGTCACCTTCACCCTGCTCCGCGCGCTGTAGGGCGCGGCGCCGCGTCGTTTCGCGGCGCTCGCGCCGGCGCCTCGCGGATGGCGCGCCACACCCGCTCCGGCGTCGCCGGCATCTCGACATGCCGCACGCCGAGTTCCGCCAGCGCATCGACGATGGCGTTGACGACGGCGCCGAGCGCCGGCGTCGTGCCGCCTTCGCCGCCCGGGCGGATGCCGTAGCGGTGACTGGTCGCCGGCACTTCCATCAGCTCGCACTCGAACGAGGGCAGATCGTCGGCGCGCGGCACCGCATAGTCCATGAAGGACGCCGACAGGAGCTGCGCCGTCGCGCGGTCGTAATGGCAGATCTCCAGCAGCGCCTGGCCGATGCCTTGCGCCGCGGCACCATGCGTCTGGCCGTGCAGGATGAGCGGATTGACCGCGCGCCCGACATCGTCGACGCCGATCCAGCGCAGGATGCGCACGGCGCCGGTTTCGGGGTCGATCTCCACCTCGCAGATATGCGTGCCCGAGGGAAAGGCGCCGACCGAGACGGTGTGATCGCCGATGCCGCCGAGCGTGCCGCGCAACGCCGTGGGCAGGTCCTTGCGCGTCGCGGCCGCCCGGGCGACCTCGAAGATGCCGATGCTGCGGTCGGTGCCCTTGATGGTGAACGATCCGCGGGCGAATTCGATGTCGGCCGCGCCCGCTTCGAGCACATGAGCGGCGATGGCGCGGCCCTTGGCGATGATCTCGTCGCTCGCTTCGCCGATGGCGAGGCTCGCGATCCGCATCGAGCGCCCGGAATGCGAGCCGCCGCCCGCCGTCACGCGATCGGTGTCGTGGGCGACGAAATCGACGCTGTCGAACGGCACGCCGAGCCATTCGGTCAGGAGCTGGGCGAAGCTGGTCTCGTGGCCCTGGCCGCTGTTCATGGTCCCCAGCACCAGCTCGACGCGGCCCTCGGGCGCAATCGTCACCGCGGCGCGCTCGCGCGGGGCGCCGCCGGCGCCTTCGATGTAATTGGCGAGCCCGATGCCGCGCATCATGCCGCGCCGTCGCGATTCCGCGCGGCGCGATGCGAAGCCCCGCCAATCGGCCAGTTCCAGCGCCCGGTCCATGCCCGCCTCGTAGGCGCCGTTGTCGTAGGTGATGCCGACGCCGTTGGTGTAGGGCATCGCCGCCGGCGGGATCAGGTTGCGCCGGCGCAGCTCGACCGGATCGAAGCCGTGCGCGTCGGCGGCAAGGTCGATGAGCCGCTCGATCACATAGATCGCCTCGGGCCGGCCGGCGCTGCGATAGGGCGTGGTCGGCGGCGTGTTGGTGAGCGCGGCCAGGCCGCGGAAATGCACGGCGGGGATGCGATAGACCCCCGACATGATGCCGAGTCCCTTGCGCAGCGGGGTGAAATGCGCGGTGTAGGCGCCGACATTGCTGAGATTGGTGCCGCGCAGCGCGAGGAAATTTCCGGCGCGGTCGAGCGCCAGCTCGGCCTCGACCGTGAGGTCGCGGCCCTGATAGTCGCTGAGGAAGCATTCCTGCCGGTCGCCGATCCATTTGACCGGGCGGCCGCTGCGGTATGCGGCCCAGGGCAGGAGGGCGTATTCCGGAAAGAAGGTGTTGCGCGTGCCGAAATTGCCGCCCATGTCGCCGCAGAGCGCGCGGCAGGATTCGAGCGGCACGGCGAGCGTGCCGGCGAGCGTCTGCCGCTCGCGCACGACGCCGCCGCCGCTCCCGGCCCAGATGGTGAACCGCTCCGTCGCCGCGTCGTAATCGCCGATCGCGGCGCGCGGCTCGAGCGGGCAGCCGGTGACGCGCTGGATCCAGGTCTCGAGCCGGACGACATGCGCGGCGCCGGCAAAGGCGGCAGCGGTCGCCGCCTCGTCGCCGACCTCGCCATCGACGCAGAGATTGGCGTCGCATCCCGGCCACAGCACCGGCGCGCCTGGGCGAACGGCATCGCGCGCCAGCGCCACCGCCGGCAAAGGCTGATAGTCGACCGCGACCAATTCGGCCGCGTCGCGCGCCGCGTCGGCGGATTCCGCGACCACCAGGGCGACCGGCTCGCCGACGAAGCGGACCGTGTCGGTCGGCAGCGCCTGATGGGCGGCGACGAAGAACGTCGCTCCCGGCCGGAGCCGGACGGTCACATCGGGCTGCCCTTGCAGGGTCGGATTGTGCGGAATCGCCTGGCGGCCGTCGGCAACGAAATCGGCGCCGGTGAAGACCGCGATCACGCCCGGCGCCGCCTGCGCCGCGGCGCCGTCGATCCCGCGGATGCGGGCGTGCGGGTGCGGCGAGCGCACCAATGCCGCAAACGCCATGCCCGCCACCCGGTGGTCGGCGGCGTAATGGCCCCGGCCGGTCAGGAGCCGGAGGTCCTCCTTGCGCCGAACCGGCTGCCCGATGCCCTCGCCTGACGTGCCCCGGTCGCTCATGCGTCGGTTCCTTCGCGCCGTTCTGCTCTGCTGCGCCGTCGTCGCGCGCCATGATTACCATGTCCGCCGCCGGCACGCTCGCGCCTTGCCGCCCGCCGCGAAAAGGGGGATGGTGCGCCCTACGCCAGCGCATCGCCGGAGAGCCCGGCCCAAGGAGGTTGCATCGTGAAGCCGAAGATCATCGCCATCGAGGAGCATTTCAGCACGCCGCTCTATCGCGAGAAGGTCTCCGCCAACGAGTACCGCAATTTCTACGTCACCTCCCGCGGCGAGCAGATCGGCCACGACATCGTCAAGGAGCTGGGCGATATCGACGCCGCGCGCGTTGCGCACATGGACGCGGTCGGGGTCGATGTGCAGGTGCTCTCCTTCACCTCGCCGGGGCCGCAGGCCTTCGCCGCCAACGAGGCCATTCCAATGGCGCAGGACGCCAATGACCGGCTTTATGCGGCGGCGAAAAAGTACCCCGGCCGCTTCGCCGGCTTCGCCGCGCTGCCGACGGCCGATCCCAAGGCGGCGGCGGACGAGCTCGAGCGCACGGTGAAGCAGTATGGCTTCAAAGGCGCGATGATCCACGGCCATCAGCAGGGCGAGTTCCTCGACGCGCGCAAATATTGGCCGATCTGGGAGCGGGCCGAGGCGCTCGACGTGCCGATCTATCTCCACCCGGCCTTGCCCCATCCCAAGGCGATCGAGGCCTATTTCACCGGTTATGAGGATCTGGCGCGCGCCGGCTGGGGCTTCGCCGTGGATACGAGCTGCCATTTCCTGCGCATCCTGTTCGCCGGCGTGTTCGACGCCCATCCCAAGCTCAAGATCATCCTCGGCCATCTCGGCGAGGGCCTGCCCTTCGCCATGCACCGCCTCAACGACCACACCTACCGCGCCGCCAAGCGCCGCGGCCTCAAGAAGACGCCGCTCGAATACATTCGCGACAATCTCCTCGTCACCACCAGCGGCAACTGGTTCGAGCCGGCCTTCGTGTGCACGTTGCTCGCGCTCGGCGCCGACAAGATCCTGTTCGCGATCGACTGGCCCTACGAGGCGAACACCGCCGGAATGGGCTTCTTCGACAAGCTCTCGATCAGCGACGACGACAAGCACAAGATCGCCCACGCCAATGCCGAGCGCGTGCTGAAAATGTAGCCGGGCGACGGGAGCGGCGATGGCAGGATCGAAATGACCGCGGACCTGGCGCAAAGGAAAAATCGCTTGCCCTCGGCGGACGCGGACGCGGCGGTGTCATTCTTCCGGCCCGCCGCGCAAATCGGCCACGGTATTGCGATTTCTTAACCATCGCCGTGATGGAATGGCGGGATGGCAAACAGCGACGAGCGCGATTCGGCACAATGGACGCGGCTGGATCGGAGCCAGCTCCGTCAAGTCCTCGTCGATCACGAGAATTACGTGGCGCGCCGGATGGGGGGGAAACGCGCCCTCCTTGCCTTCCACGAGCTTTCGGAGCTCGACTTCACCGGCCGCGATCTGTCGGACGGCGAGTTCAGCGGCGCAAGGCTGCGGCGGACCGTGCTGGAGAATGCCAGGCTGTGCCGGGCGATCCTGTTTGCCGCCGACCTCAGATTCTCGAATCTCAACGGTGCCGACCTGTCGCGGGCCGATCTGCGCGGCGCCTGCTTCCACGGCGCCCAGCTCAACAAGGCGGTGCTGGCCCAGGCCGATCTGCGCGAGGCGGCGCTGGCACGCCACGATAAGCACAATCGCGGGTCGCTTGAGAACATGAGTGTCTCGCCCGCCGATTTGAGCTCGGTCCAGGCCCATGGCGCCGATTTCTCGGGCGCGAAGCTTGGCGCGACGGTGGTGCAGCAGGCCGATTTCACCGATGCGGTCATGCGCGGCATCGATCTGCGCGGCGCCGAATTGCGCAACGCCAATCTGACAGGAGCGGTGCTCCAGTACGCCAACCTCTCGGGGGCGAAGCTGTGCGGCGCCAATTTGCGGGCGGCGGTTCTGACCGGTGCCGAACTTGACGGTGCCGATTTTGCCGGGGCCGACGTCAGCGATGCGGTCATCGATCCCGATCCGGTGAACGCGCGCGCGCTCAAGAATGCAACCAAGACGATCTACAGCACGCCGTCGCCCAGCGAGATCGCCGAGGCGATCCGGCTCAACGAGATGTGGGTGGAAAGTCATGGCCGCGAGGGCCGGCACGCCGATCTCAGCAACGCCGATCTGACCGGCCGGGAACTCGAAGGCGCGAAGCTCGCGCTCGCGGTGCTCAAGGGCGCGCGGCTGCGTCAGGCCAATCTGGCGCGCGCCACGCTGGCAATGTGCGATCTGTCGGCGGCCGATCTGCGCGAGACCATCTTGACCCGAGCCGATCTGCGCGGCGTCCGGATGGTGCGGGCCCATCTCGAAGCCGCCAATCTCGCCGGCGCCGATCTCGGTCCATTGCGCGGCGTGGGTGCGGGCCGGATCGACCTGCCCGCCAATCTCGAACGCGCCAAGTTCGCGCGCGCCGATCTCAGCGGCGCCGATCTGCGCGGCGCCCGCCTCGTTGGCGCCGATTTCGCCCGGGCCGATCTGCGCCGATGCGACCTCCGCGACACCAATCTCGCCGAGGCCGATCTTACCGAGGCGAAACTCGAGGGCGCGCGGTTCGATGGCGCGATCCTCGACGGTGCGCGCGGGCTTGTGGTGCCGGTCCACTCGTGATCGCCTGCCCGGCCGACCGCCGGAAAACTTAGCGTTCACAACGACCCCCGAATGTTATAAGTCTCCCATTGCCGGGCAGCGCGCCGCACGCGAAATGCTGCGCCGCCGAAGGCAGGGAGAGAACGCATGAAATCGATTTCTTTGATGGTGGCGGCTGCCTTGGTCATGGCGATGCCGGCGCTGGCGGCCGACGACAACACCATCACGATCGGCATGACCGTGTCGCAGACGGGCGCCCTCAACGTCGAGGCGGTGGCCCAGATGCAAGGCTTCGAGCTGTGGCAGGATCAGGTGAACGCCGCCGGCGGGATCAAGGTCGGCGACAAGCACTACAAGGTGCACCTGGTCAGCTATGACGACCAATCGCAGGGGGGCCGTGTCCAGCAGCTCTATACCCGCCTCATCGTCCAGGACAAGGCGCAGTTCCTGTTCGGACCTTATTCGTCGGGGCTGGTCGGAACCGCGGCCGTCATCAGCGAGCAGTACGGCAAGATCCTGCTGGTCACCGGCGGCGCCGAACCCAAGACCTACGAGCTCGGCAACAAATACCTGTTTCAGGTGATCACCTCGGCCGATCACTACCTGACCGGCGCGGTCGATGCGCTCCATAGCAAAGACCCGCATGCCAGGCTGGCGCTCGTCTATTCCGACGATCCCTTCTCCAAGGCGGTGGCGGGCGCGGCGCGCGACCAGGCGAAGGAGGCCGGATTCGACGTCGTGCTCAACGAAGCCTATCCGCCGACCCAGACCGATTTCAGCCCGATCATCAACAAGATCATCTCGGCCAAGGCCGACGCGCTCATGGGCGGCGGGCACTACGCCGACGGCGCCACGATGGCACGCCAGCTCTACGACCAGAAGGCGAATCTCAAATGGGTCACGATCCTGGTCGCGCCCGACAGCGACAAGTTCGCCAGCCTCGGGCCGTCGGCGGTCGGCATCACGACGCCGTCGCAATGGGAACCCCAGGTCGCCTACAAGCCGGATTTCGGGCCGACGCCCGCGGCATTCACCAAGGCCTTCGAGGCGAAATTCAAGGTTGAGCCGGACTATCGCGCCGGCGCCGCCTATGGCGGCGGGTTGATTCTCCAATACGCGCTCGAAAAGGCCGGCTCGCTCGACCGCGAGAAGGTGGCGGCGGCGCTCAATGCGACCGACCTCACGATCATGCTCGGCCACATCAAGTTCGCCACCGATCCGCAGCACCATGGCCTGCAGATCGCGCATGAGATGGTGCTGGCGCAGTGGCAGAAGAAAAACGGCAAGCTCGAGCGTCAGGTCGTGTGGCCGCTCAACGCCAAGACGGCCGATCTCATATATCCGCTGCATTGAGCGCACGGAGCCGGGCGGGGATGGCGCCGCTGCCGTTCCGCCGGGCCGCGTCCCATCCCGCATGATCGGCATCCTCGCCTCGATCATCGACGGTGTGCTGGTGGGCTCGGTCTATGGGCTTGCCGCCATGGGCCTCACCCTGATCTGGGGGGTCATGGACGTCGTCAACCTCACCCACGGCGCGATGATCGTCGCGGGGATGTTCGCGCTCTACCTGGCGACGAGCGCGCTCGGCATCTCGCCTTACGCGGCGCTGGTTCCGATCTTCATCGGCGGCTTTCTCGTCGGGATCATGCTCTATTGGGTGGCGGTTCATCGCGTGATCGGCCGCCCGCCGCTCATGAGCCTGCTCTCGACCTTTTCCGTCAATCTCGTGCTGATCGGGCTCGGCACCGCGGTGTGGGGCACGGTGCTGTTCAACGTCCCCGTGTCGCTGCCGGGCATCAGTTGGCAGCGCTATACTTTCCCGGGCACGCATCTCCTGGCCGCGGCGCTGACCGTCGTGATCGCGGGGCTGTTGTACCTGTTCCTCTATCACACAAGGATCGGCAAGGCGGTGCGTGCGGTTGCGGGCAATCGCGAGGCGGCGGAACTCGTGGGCATTCCGACGACGCGCGTGCTGTCGCTTGCCTTCGCCCTCGGCGTCGCGCTGGCCGGCGTATCGGGGATGCTGATCGGCACCATGTTTCCCTTCACCGTGCTGTCGGGCGACACCTATCAGCTCAAGGGTTTCGTCGTAACCGTGCTGGGCGGCCTCGGCAACCCGACCGGTGCGCTCTTGGGCGGCATTGCGCTCGGCCTCATCGAGGGGCTCGCGACCCCGTTCATGCCGGTGAGTTGGACGCCGGTGATCGAGTTCGCGCTGTTCGTCGCGGTGTTGATCGCCTTCCCGAAAGGCATTTTCGCGCTGCGGCGTTCGTGACATGCGGCACGGCGCGGCGCAAGGGGAGGGACGCTACGCGGGGCTTTTCCGCCGGCCGTCGTTCTGGATCATCGCTCTCGTCATCGCCGCCTTCGTGATCGCGCCGCTCATCGGCAACGATGTCGAAATGCGCGAGAGCCTGGTGCTCGCCGCCATCTACATCATCCTCGCCAGCAACGTCAATCTGATGCTCGGCTATGCCGGCTACGTCAATTTCGGCAGCATCGTCTTCTTCGGACTCGGCGGCTATGTCTGCGTCTACCTGATGAGCGCGCAGGGCTGGCCGCTCGCAGCAGCGGCGCTCGCCGCCGGCGTCGCGGTGAGCCTGCTCGCCCTGGTGTTCGGACTCGGGATCTTGCGCCTGCGCGGTGCCTATTTCGCGCTCGCGACGATCGGCGTCAACGAGGCGGTCCAGGCCGTCGTCGCCAATTTCAATCCCTGGGGCGGCTCCGCGGGACTCTATCTTTCGCCGCGTCTGTTCCTGCCTCTGGGCGGGGCGATGCAGGCGCTGTGGGTCATCTATTTCCTGCTCGTCGCGGTGATGGGGCTGTCGCTCTATCTGAGTTACGTCATCAAGTCCTCGAAATTCGGGCTCGGCCTGCTCGCGATCGGCCAGAACGAGGATGCGGCCGCGGTGCTCGGCGTACCCACGCCGCTCTTCAAGGCGCTCGCCTACAGCGCGTCGGCGTTCCTGCCGGCGATCGCGGGCGGGCTCTATTTCTTCAAGAGCGCGTTCATCCAGCCGACCGACGCCTTCGACCTGACGCTGTCGACCGAGGCGATCGTGATCGTGATGCTGGGCGGGCAGGGCACGATCACGGGTCCCGCGCTCGGCGCCTATCTCTACGAGGAGCTGCGCGGCTGGCTCCTGACCTCCGAGACGTTCTCGCATTTCCAGCTCGTCGTTTCCGGCGCGCTCCTGCTCGTCATCGTGCTGTTCGCGCCGGGCGGCCTCATGGGCTGGCTCTACGGGCGCTGGCCGCGCCTCCGGAAGGTGCTGGAATGACGGCACTTCTCGCCGTCGAGAACCTGCGCAAGAGCTTCGGCGGCGTGCACGCGGTGTCCGGCGTCAGCTTCGTCGTCAACGAGGGCGAGATACTCGGGCTGATCGGACCCAACGGCGCCGGCAAGTCGACCCTTTTCAACCTCATCAACGGTGTCATGGCGCCCGACGAGGGCCGGGTGATCTTCCGCGGCATCGACATCACCGGCGAGGCGGCCTACCGCGTCGCCCGCGCCGGGCTCGCGCGCACGCATCAGATCGTGCAGCCGCTCGCGGGGATGGACGTGCTCGAGAATTGCACGGTCGGCGCCTGTTTCGGCAGCGAGAATCTGTCGATCGGCCGGGCGCGCGACGTCGCCCGCGAGACCGCCGTGCTCGTCGGTCTGGAGGACCGGCTGACGATGTCGGCCGCGCAGCTCACGATCGCCGGCAAGAAGCGTCTCGAACTCGCCCGCGCGCTGTCGGCGCGGCCGAAGCTCCTGCTCCTCGACGAGGTGCTGGCCGGTCTCAATCCGACCGAGGTCGAGCACATGATCGGCATCATCCGCGCCATCCGCGAGCGCGGCGTCACCATCCTGATCATCGAGCATCTGATGCAGGCGATCATGTCGCTCTCGGACCGCATCGTCGTGCTCAATATCGGGCAGAAGCTCGCCGAAGGCACGCCTGCGGAAGTGGCCAACGATCCCGCGGTGATCGAAGCCTATCTCGGCGATCCGGCGCTGGCCGAAGAACTGCACGGATCGCCCTAGCATGGCCGGCGCGCTCCTGGAGATCACCGCGCTCGAGGCCGGCTATGGCGAGGTGCAGGTGCTGTGGGGCATCTCGCTCGAGGCCGCGCGCGGCCGGCTCACCACGCTCGTCGGCGCCAACGGCGCCGGCAAGACCACGACGCTCCGGGCCGTGGTCGGCAGCATCGCGCCGTGGAAGGGACGCGTCGTGTTCGACGGCGAGGACGTGACGCGCCTGCCCGCCCACGCCAAGGCGGCGCGCGGCCTGGTGCTGGTACCCGAGGGACGGCAGCTCTTCAGCGCCATGACGGTGCAGGAGAATTTGGAGATGGGCGCGTTCTCCAAGCGCGCCTCGCGCCAACTCGCCGCGCGGCTCGATCATGTCTTGACGCTGTTCCCGCGCCTCGGCGAGCGCCGGCGCCAACGGGCGGGCACGCTGTCGGGCGGCGAGCAGCAGATGCTCGCGATCGGGCGCGGCCTGATGTCCGATCCGGTCATCCTCATCATCGACGAGCTGTCGCTGGGGCTCGCGCCCGTGGTGGTGCATCAATTGTTCGGGACGCTCAGGGCGCTCAAGGCGGCCGGGCTCACCATTCTTCTGGTCGAGCAGAACGTCCACCTCGCCTTCGCGGTGAGCGATCACGCCTATGTCATCGCCGAAGGCCGCGTCTTCACCGACGGCCCGCCCGCCACGCTCGCCGCCCTGCCGGAGATTCGCCGCGCCTATCTCGGGCTGTGATCGCGCCGCGATCGCCGACTTTGCCGTTGACATCGCGCGGCGCGGCTCTAGGTCATGGACTCATAATGCCTGAGCCAGAGGCGGACGGCAGCTAGTTTAAGCATGGCGAGGAAGTTCGAAGCGTGCTTTTCGTAGCGCGTGGCGATACGTCGGCAATGTTTGATCTTGTTGAAGAACCGCTCGACGCGGTTGCGTTCCCGGTAGAGCACGGCGCTGAAGCAGGCGCGCCAACGGCGTGTGACCTTGGACGGAATATTCGGCGCAGCGCCAGCCACCTCAATGCTGCGGCGGAGCCAATCGGCATCGTAGGCTTTGTCAGCCAGCACGATCGTTCCCTCGCGCAGGCGGTGCAGCAGCTTTGCGGCGGTGGGGCAATCAGCAGCTTGGCCAGGCGTGAGGACCAGTTCCAGCGGCAAGCCATGCGCGTCGGTGAGCGCGTGGATCTTGGTTGTCAATCCTCCTCGGCTGCGGCCCATACACCGGTCTCCATCGCTCTCTTTTGTGTTTGCGGCATGCTGATGCACCCGCACGGACGAGCTGTCGATCATCTGCACATCGGCATCGTGGACGGCGCTGACCGCCTCCATCAGCCGATCCCAAACACCCGCTTTGCGCCAGCGAACGAAGCGGTTGTAGCAGGTCGTGTGAGGGCCGTAGCTCTCCGGTAGATCGCGCCACGGCGCACCGGACCGCAACACCCAAAATATGCCGTTTAGGACTCGCCGATCGTCCACACGGGGAACGCCGCGCGGCTTGTTCGGAAGCATCGGGTTGATAACATCCCACTCAACATCGCTCAGTTCATACCGCATGATTCAAGGCTCCTGTTTGAGGTCCTGAATCACGCCTGGGGTGACACGATCAACAGCGCCCACCATTTCCGAACCCGCCCGCACAACGGACGTTGGGCGGCCATCGCAGAACCAACGCGATTGACCCTGAACGGACATGAAGAGGTCACATCAAATTTCCGACGCGCACCGGCCGCTATGCCATTGCCGTTGCCATCCTCGACGAATTAGCGTTCTGGCCTACCGATGCAGGTTCGGCCAATCCCAACAAGGAAATCATCGCGGCCATCCGTCCCGGTCGGCACGCAAAGGAGGCGGCGTGCTCGCCCCGTAGCGCCTCGCGTGTGGCATCCGGCACGTACCGCCGTCGGGGCATCGCCGAGAGCCTTTGCTCAGAGTTTGGGCACAGAAACTTTTTTGCTTTTATCCAAATAGTTCTTGATGACCGCCTGTAATTGTTTTCCCGCCTCGTCGGAACTGTACTCTTCGGCCTGATAATCTGTAATTGTGATAGTCAATGAAGTGGCTTTGATGGGATCGCAGCTGCCACAAATGTTGATAGACGCACGGATCGAAAATACAATTCCCTTCGATAATGCAATGTCTGGGTCAGGAGCCGGATAGGGGCAGTTATTTGAGCACGATTTAATAGAATTTTTACCAAAATACCTGGGCGGGGTTCGGTTGATACGAAGGTGGACCGTACTTTTTGATAAGGGCTTCCTTGACCGCGCTAACGGTTGGTTCTTTTGTTGGATTATTAGGAAATGAGAGGGCGCGTCGCAGTTCGTAAGCCGTATTTCCGCTCACATCGCTGCCGAACTTCATTATGAGATAGTCGCTATTATCGTTATTACTCATGTCTACTTGCGCGACAAAGGGCTTAGAATATGCAAGAGTGCCCTTGTAATTAGTACCTATAGTACTCGTTTTTTCATTTTCATGTGCTTTCCCTGTATAGTGCTTGGCGGCAACGGCCTTGGCTTGCGCGAGCGTCATCCCGGTTCGAATACCGAGAATATCCGAAGTCACCCCGGGATAGGAGCGGACGATCGGCTTAGCGGTTGGTACGAGCGCAACGGGCGTGGGAGGACTCCATGCCCATGCCCTAGGCACAATAACGATCAGACCGAAAATGAGAATCAGAGCGATATGCTTCGCTTTCATAGCGTGCTCCTGACAAAAGCCATCGTACCGGGCGCCGTTAGATAAGGCGTTTAGTTGATCCATACAACCAATTCTTTGCCTGGCAGCGACGGATCGCGCTCATCCAATCGATTGTCTCGAACGCTTTATGCAGTGCGATAGCGAAATTCGGATCAAACCGACCGCTTATGGCACTTCGCCGACATCGAACGCTGTCCGCTTTCAGGTCGCTATTGGGGGAGAAGCGGACATTGGGAATTTATGAGTACATGACCTAGCTTTTGCCGCGCGCCCCAGCGGCATCGCAACAGCGGGATCGGGTCATGAGCCTGCAACGGCCGGCGGCCGGGCTCGCGGTGCCGGTCGCCATCATCGGCGGCGGCCCGGTCGGGCTGATGCTGGCGATGAGCCTTGACGCGCTCGGCGTGCCGGCGCTCGTCGTCAACAAGGAGCCGAGCACGCGCCGGCTCCCCAAGGGCAGCACGCAGAACGCCCGCACCATGGAGCATTACCGCCGGCTCGGCATCGCACGCCCGATCCGCGCCCTGGGCCTGCCGCCGGACTACCCGACCGATGTCGGCTATTTCACCCGCATCACCGGCTGGGAACTCGCCCGGATTTCGATGCCGAGCGAGGGCGAGAAAATGCAAGGCGTCGCCGCTGCGCCCGCCACGGCGCAGCTTCCCGAGCCGCTGCTGCGCTGCAACCAGATGTATGTCGAGCAGTTCCTGTTAGCGCATGCGCGCACGCTCGCAAACGTCACCTTGCGCTACGGCTGGGAATGCGTCGATTGGGACGAGCGCGGCGACGGCCTCGTCGCGCAGCTCGTCGAGGCCACGACCGGGCGGCGCGAGGCATGGCGCTGCCGCTTTCTCGTCGGCTGCGACGGCGCGCAGGGACTCGCGCGGCGCAAGCTCGGCATCCGGTACGATGGCGAGCGCGTGCTGGAGCAGCCCTATCTCGGCGGTCCCATGGTCAACACGCATCTGCACGCGCCCGAACTCTATGCGCGCATCGGCCGCGCCAGGTGCTGGCAATATTGGGCGGTGAACCGCGAGGTGCGCAGCAACCTCGTCGCGCTCGACGGCAAGGGCGAGTTCGTGTTCTCGAGCAAGCTCGGCTCGTTCGATGAAACGCCCGACGGCGCCGTCATCGCGCGCCAGTTCCACGCCACGGTCGGCGCCGCGGTCGCGGTCGAATTCCTCGGCCATTCGACCTGGACGGCGGGGCAGGCGCTGGTGGCCGAGCAGTTCGGCGCGGGGCGGGTGTTCCTTGCCGGCGACGCCATCCACCTCTTCACGCCGACCGGCGGCTTCGGCATGAATACCGGCATCGACGACGCGGTCAATCTCGCGTGGAAGCTCGCCGCGACGGTGGAGGGCTGGGGCGGCAAGCGTCTCCTGGACAGCTACGAAATCGAGCGGCGGCCGATCGCCCGGCGCAACACCGGCGCCTCGCGGCAGCTCGCGCGCAATGTCGGCGCGGTCCCGGTGGGCGCGGCGATCGAGGAGGAATCGGCCGCAGGCAGCGCCGCGCGCGCCGAGGCGAGCGCCTATCTTGCAACCTTCGGCGAGGAATTCGCCTCGATCGGGGTGCAGCTCGGTGCGCGCTACGACACCTCGCCGATCGTGGTTCCCGACGGCACTGCGCCGCCGCCGGACGATCCCGCGACCTATGTGCCGAGCGCGTGTCCGGGCGGACGGGCGCCCCATCTCTGGCTCGCCGACCGCAGCTCGCTGTTCGATCATTTCGGCCGCTTCTTTACGCTGTTGCGTCTGCGCGGCGGCGCCGACACGCGCCCGCTCGAGGCGGCGGCACGCGCGCGCGGCATCCCGCTCGCGACCTTCGATGTCACGGCGCCGGAGGGGCGCGACCTTTACGAACGCGATCTCGCACTCATCCGTCCCGACCAGCATGTCGGCTGGCGCGGCGATCGGCTGCCGCCCGACTGCGATGCGCTGATGGCGCGGCTCACCGGCTGGTGAAATGCCGCGATGTTTCGCGGCTCTCGGCGCGGCGGTATAGTTTACGGCGAACGATGCCGGAGGAGCCATGGCGGCATTCGATCTGGTCGTGCGCGGCGGGACGATCATCGACGGCTCGGGCGGCGAGCCGCGCGAGGGCGATGTCGCGCTGCGCGGCGGGGCGATCGCGCAAGTCGGTCGCATCCTCGGCGCCGGGGCGGAAGAGATCGATGCCAAGGGCATGATCGTCACGCCCGGCTTCGTCGACATTCACACCCATTACGACGGGCAGATCACCTGGGACGAACGGCTGCAACCCTCGTCGCTCCACGGCGTGACGACCGTGGTGATGGGCAATTGCGGCGTCGGCTTCGCGCCGTGCCGGCCGGATCAGCACGATCTCCTGATCCGCGTCATGGAGGGCGTCGAGGACATCCCTGGCATCGTCATGGCCGAAGGCATTCCCTGGAGCTGGGAAAGCTTTCCCCAATATCTCGACGCGATCGAGCGCCGCCGCGCCGACGTCGATTTCGCCGCCCAGGTGCCGCATGCGCCGGTGCGCGTCTTCACCATGGGCCAGCGCGGCGCCGATCGCGAGCCGGCGCTGGCGGACGACATCGCCCGGATGGCGGCGATCGTCGCCGAGGGTGTCGCCGCGGGCGCGCTCGGCTTCTCCACCTCGCGCTCGATCCTGCACCGTCTCAAGGACGGGCGCCTGGCGCCGACCATCACCGTCAACGAGGACGAGCTGCGCGGCATCGCCCTTGGCCTCAAGGCGCTCGGCAGGGGCGTGCTGCAATTCATCGACGACTTCAACGACGCCATGGCAGAAGGCTCGGCCTCGCTCGCGATGTGGCGCCGCCTGTGCGAGATTTCCGGACGGCCGGTCTCGTTCAATCTTGCGCAGAACCCGTTCTGGGAAGCGGGGATGTGGCGCCATATCCTCGAATTCGTCAAGGCCGCGAACCGGGCCGGGCTGACCATGAAGGCGCAGGTGTGCAACCGCCCGATCGGGGCGAATTTCGGCCTCGAATGCTCGACCCATGCTTTCGCCTTCTCGCCGAGCTTCCGCGCCATGGCGGGGCTTTCGACCGCGGCCAAGGTGGCGGCGATGCGCAGCCCCGAACTGCGCGCGCGGCTTCTCGCCGAGACGCCCGACGATCCCAATCCCCGCCTCATCGCGATGGCGCGCGACTTCGATCGCATGTACCGGCTCGGCGACCCGCCCGATTATTCGCCCAAGCCCGGCGACAGCATCGGCGCCGCGGCACGGCGGCGCGGCATTCCGGCGCTCGAACACGCCTACGATGTGCTGCTCGAAGGCGACGGCACGAGGCTTCTCTATTATCCGCTCGCCAATTTCCAGCACGGCAATTTCGACGAGATCCACGACATGATCACGCATCCCTGCACGGTGCAGGGCATTGCCGATGGCGGCGCGCATCTCGGCATGATCTGCGACGCGAGCGCGCCGACGCATCTCCTGGTCCACTGGACCCGCGACCGCCGCGACGGCGTGCGGCTGCCGCTGCCCTGGGCCGTGCGCGAACTGACGCGAGCGACCGCGGCGGTGGTGGGATTGAACGATCGCGGCCTGGTTGCGCCCGGCTACAAGGGCGATCTCAACGTCATCGACTATGATCATCTGCGGCTCCATCCGCCGCATGTGCAGTCCGATCTGCCGGCCGGCGGGCGGCGCCTGATGCAGAAGGCGGACGGCTATGCCGCAACGGTGGTGAGCGGCGTCGTGACCTACCGCCATGGCGAGCCGAGCGGCGCGCTGCCGGGGCGCCTTATCCGCGGCACGCGCGCCGCGCCGCCCTCGGCATCGGCCTGAGCCGCCGGCTCGGCCGCGGGTTCCGCGAAGGAGCGATGCATGGGAATTCGGACCGGCGCCGAGGTGCTGGAGGGGCTGCGGGACGGGCGCGCGGTCTATATCGACGGCGAGCGCATCGCCGACGTGACGCGCGATCCGCGCTTTGCCGGCGGCGCGCGCACGCTCGCTTCGCTTTATGATTTGCAGCACCGGCCCGCGCTCGAGGCGGCGATGACCTATCGCTCGCCGACGAGCGGCGACCGCGTCGGGCTGTCGTTCATCGAGCCGAAATCGCCGGACGAGTTGCGGCGCCGCCGCGCGATGGTCAAGCGCTGGCACGACGAGACCCTTGGCATGTTCGGCCGCGCGTCGGATTTTCTCAACGTGGTGTTGAGCAGCTTCGCCTCCGGCGCGGCGGCGTTCGGCGGTCCCTATGGCGCCAACATGCGCGCCTATTACGAGCTGGCGCGCGAGCGCGATCTGGTCTCGACCCACTCCCTCACCAATCCGCAGGTCGATCGCTCGAAGAACGTCGCGGCGCAGGCCAAGGACCTGGCGGCGAAAGCGGTGCGCGACAACGACAAGGGCATCGTCATCCGCGGCGCCCGCATGCTGGCCACGCTTGGCGCCTATGCCGACGAGCTGCTCGTCATGTCGGCGCCCTCCTATCCCTTGCCCGAGACCGAGGAGGCCAAGCCCTATGCGATCGGCTTCGCCATTCCCGTGGCGACGCCGGGCGTTCGCATGATCTGCCGCCCCAGCGTCATGCATCTCGGCGCGGGCTCGCCGCTCGACTACCCGCTCTCGGTCCGCTACGACGAGACCGACGGCATGGTGGTGTTCGACGACGTGCTGGTGCCGTGGGAGCGCGTGTTCATCTATCGCGACGTGGAAATCCACAACACCATCTATGCCCGCACCGGCGCCCGCGCGGCGCTGTCGCATCAGTTCGTGACCAAGGACCTGGCCAAGGCCGAGTTCATGATGGCGCTCGCGTTCACACTCGCGCGGACCACCAAGGTCGACACGTTCCTGCACATCGAGGGCCTGCTCGCCGAACGCATCAACGATGTCGAGGTCATCCGCGCCTGCCTCCTGGCGTCGGAGGCCGAGGCGACGGTGTCGCCGCACGGCATCGTCGTTCCGGCGGGCGGGCCGCTCAACGCCATGCGGTTCCTCTTTCCGCAGATGTTCCGCCGCGCGTGCGAGAGCATCGAGATCATCGGCGCCGGCGGTCTCGTCATGGTGCCGTCCTTTGCCGAACTGGACGGCCCGGTGGCGGCCGACGTGGCCGCCTATTGCCAGGCCGCGGGCGCCGATTCACGCGCGCGCATCAAGCTCTTCCGCCTCGCCCATGACGCCGCCCTGTCGACCTTCTCCGGCCGCCAGCAGCTCTACGAGCGCTATTTCGCCGGCGATCCCGTCCGCGGCGCGGCCGGGCTCTATGAAGGCTACGACAAGGAGCCGCATGTCGCGCGCATCTGGGCGCTGCTCGACCGCTTCGAGCGCGAGGCCGCGGCGGAACGGGCGGCGGGTTAGGACGCGGCGATCCGGCTCAGTGGATTTCCTGGCCGCGGCGCTCGCGCAGCAGCCCGAGCTTGGCGAGCACGCCGCGGTCGGAGAAGCTGTAGAGCACCGATTCCTCGTCGGCTTCGTGCCGGTGCGGAAACCACGCCGGCACGGCGAAGATGTCATGCGGGCCCCAGGTGAACACGCGGTCGCCGATCGTGGTCCGGCCGCTCCCCTCGATCGCCGCATAGACGAAGGACGCCGTCGACTGGAACGCCAAGGTGGCGAAGCCGGCGGGCATGAGCTGCATGAAAGCCGACATCGTCGGCAGCACCGGCCCGCCGGTTGCCGGGTTGACGTATTCGAGCTTGATCGCGTGGCAGGGATCGAAGCGGCCGGCGCGGGCGAGCTGATGCAGCGATTCGCGCGTGCGCTCGAAGGGATAGCGCGCGAGCGGCGAGACCTGGCTCGATGCGACATGGTCGATCGGCAGCATGCTCGATCCGAACCGCGCGAGCCCGTCCCCGGCGGGGAGGCCGTCAGGGAACTGCTCCATCGGCGGCTCGCCGAAGGTCGCGGCGAAGAACCGCACCAGCGGGATGTCGAGGCACGTCATCGAAATATGCGGCCCCTCGCCCTCGTGCGCATGGCCATGCCAGTGCCAGGACTGGTTCAGGATCAAATCGCCCGGGCGCATGTCGCATTTCTCGCCGGCGATCGAGGAATAGGCGTCCTTGCTCTCGAACACCATGCGCATGGCGGACGGCGTGTGGCGATGCGGCGCCGCGACCTCGCCGGGCATGATGAGCTGGAGCCCGGTATAGAGCGAATCGGTGATGCGCGCCTGGCCGCGCAGCGCCGGATTCTCCAGCATCAGGGTGCGGCGCTCCGCGTCCTTCTGCGAGATCATCTGTGCCGCCTTGAGCAGCTTCGGCCGCACCGCGTCGTAGCGCCAGAGATTGGGGACCGCCTTGGGCGCCGGCTCGGCCGCGACGAGCTCGTGGATGCGCTCCCACAACGGCGCGAGGTTGACCGGATCGATCTCGGCGTAGAACGCCTGCTGCTCGGCCGCCGTTGCCGGAGCGGAATCGTTGCGCGAAGCCATGGGCCGCTCCTGTTCGCGGACCCGGTCGCACCGGGCCCGCGAGGCTCTATTCCGCCGCGGCCTTGGCGCCGTCGATGAACTGCGACACCCATTTCTTGCGGCGTTTCAGGTTGTCGCGATACATCGTCTCGAATTCATCCGGCGGGAACGAGTGGGTCGATTCGCGCCGCACCAGCGCCTCGCCCCAGGCCTTGAGGCGCGGGAACCGCTCGATGTGGCCGAGCTTCTTGACCCGGTCGAGAAAGAAATAGCGCTGCAAGAACGGCGCATAGGCCGCGTCCACCAGCGCGTAGCGGATGCCGTTGAAATAGGGGCCGGCGCCCTGCTTCTCGAGCGCGCGCTCGAGCCGCTCGAACGGAACCGGGATCTTCTCCGCCGCCTTGTTGTATTCGGCCTCGGTGTCGGCGTAGGCGGTTGCGGTCACCACGTCGGCGAAGGTCGGCACGTAATCGGTCCAGGCGCGGTTGATGGCGCGCTCGATCGCGTCTTCCGGATGCAGCCGCGGCGCGATCGTCTCGTCCAGGTACTCGGCAATGGCGTTCGATTCGAACAGCGACACCTTGTCGTCGATGCGCAGCACCGGCACCTTCTTGTGCGGCGAGATGGCAAGGAACCAGTCCGGCCGGTTGTCGGGCTCGATGTGGCGGAATTCGAACGCGGTCTTCTTCTCGCGCAGGACGATCGCCGCGCGCTGCACCCAGGGGCAGGTCTTGAAGCTGACGAGCAGGTAGTGGGTCATCACAGCCTCCGGCGGGTTTTCGAAGATGGCGCCATCATCGCACGCCGGCCGCGCCGGCCGAAGCACAAATTCGGCCGCGCCTCAGCCGGTCTTGCGGCCGATGACGGCCCAGAGCGGATCGGTGCCGGCATCCTCCGCGACGAGGGTGCGGCGCTCGACGGCGGCAAAGCCGGCACGGTCGAGATAGAGCGCGATGAGGCGCTCGTGCTGGCCGCTTGCCAATGCCTGCCAGATCGCGACCGCCTTGGTCGGGAAACAGCGGTTCGAGAAGGTGATCGCGACAAGGCCGGCGCGCCGCAATACGCGGGCGACCTCGCGGAACACCGCGACCGGCTGCTGCAAATATTGCACCGAGACGCAGAGGGAAACGGCGTCGACCGATTCCGATGCGAGCGGCAGGGTCGCGTTCTCGTTGAGGTCCTGCATGAACCGGCGATCGTAGCGCGGGTTGGCCGCAAGCTCGTCCGCGTTCATGCCGTGGCCGATCACGTCGCCATAGGCGATGTCGGGCGGCAGATGCGCGACCCAGCTCCCCATCAGGTCGAGGATCGTGGCGCCGGGCGGGAACAATTCGCGGTAGAGCGCCGTCACCGCCGCGATCGCCCGATCGTCGATATGGGTGACGAAGCGCGGCGCGGCATAGAACAGACGATCCGGCGTCGGGTCGTCCTTGGTGAAGGCTTGCGGCGGCAGGCCGGGCAGATCGCTGTCTGACATCGCGGCGCGCGGCAACTCCC
>Ga0307372_10004019_pt1 | contig 23022 bp, 16 predicted proteins | sample OX1MG_FD_202533 | JGI IMG/M metagenome (GOLD analysis project Ga0307372, IMG submission 202533) | Soil microbial communities from Risofladan, Vaasa, Finland - OX-1 | ecosystem: Environmental > Terrestrial > Soil > Coastal area > Acid sulfate soil | place: Finland: Risofladan, Vaasa | collected...
ATGCGGCGTCCGGCGCGGCGTCCGGCGCGGCGCCAATCGTCGGCGCGCCACACGCCGCAAGCAGCGACGCGATGAGCAGGGCGAGCAAAGTGGCCATCAGCGCGGTCGTCAACGGTGGGACCGCAGGTCTCGGCGCTACCGAAGGTCGGCGCGTCTGGGGAACGCCTGGCTGCTGTGAACTCATGCTGGTTCTCCCAACTGTTTTTCCAACACACTACGTATGGCTGTGGACTGGGGCAGCGCAAAAAGCCCACATGGAAGCACAGATGCAGAACACGGCGCAAGTGTTTCAAGGTCGGAAAGGTCGGAAAGCGGCAGTTGGCGATTTCTATCACGGCTTGACATTATCGGCGCGTCTAGGTACACTTGAGACTACGTTAAGTAATTTTCTTTTCTTACCCGCCTCATTGGTCCTGCCTGCAAAACGCCAACGTTGCTCTACGTCTAACGGATTGAGGCATGGCGAGTGCGCGCCTACCCGCGAACGTGTTGCTTGCGGATGGTGTGTAGGGCCGCGCCACTCGTGACGACGAATCAATGGCGAATCGATGGCGAATCGATGGCGAATCGATGGCGAACAAGATAAGGAGCCTCTGCGTGACGATACTCCTCGACGGGCCAGCCGTCCCTGGCAGCCTGCGTCGAATGAACCGGCTCACCATTCTGCGCTTGCTCCGCCAGATGGGGCCGGTGACGAAGCCAGAGCTGGCCCGTGCGCAGGGGGTCAGCCGCCCGACCGTCTCCAAAGTGGTGGATAGACTCGAACTTGACGGCCTCGCCACCGCCGTCGGTGTAGGGCGACCCACCGCCAGTGGTGGCAAGCCGCCGGTGCTCTATGAGTTCAACGCGCTGGGCGTGCGCAGCGGCGCGATCTTCCTTCGGGTGAACAGCGCGCAGTTCGCGGTGGTGGACGGCAACGGCCACGCGCTGGGCCTGCTGGAGCGTCCCCTGGGCGCGGACCGTCGCCCCGAGCCGGTCGTCAACTTGCTGGCGGAGACCTTTCACCAACTGCTGACGACGTTGGCGCTGGCTCCCGATCAACTGCTGGGCGTGGGGGTTGGCGTGCCGGGGTTGGCCTCGGTGAAGCAAGGCGTCGTCCACTTCGCGCCGCATATGCCCGAATGGCAGAACGTTCCGCTGGGCGCGCTGCTGGCCGCGCGTCTGGGCGCCGAGGTCTGGGTGGATAACGACTCGCATGTGCAGGCGCTAGCGGAGCGCCAGTTTGGCATGGGCCGCGACAACAACGAGTTCATCAGCATCCAGAGCGGCGTTGGCCTCTCGGCGGCGTATTATTTGCACGGCGCTCTTTATCGTGGCTTTGACGATACGGCGGGCGAGGTGGGCCACATGACCATCCAGGAGGACGGGCCAGCCTGCTCCTGCGGGAACCAGGGCTGCTGGGAGGCGCTCGCCTCGACGACCGCCCTGGTGGAGAGCGCCTGCCGCACAGCGGAGGGTGATTGGGCGCCTCCCGGTTGGTTGCAGTTGTCCGCCAAAGATGCGAGCCGCGTGCGCGACGGCGCCCCGCTGGACGCGCAAGAGATCGGCGCCATCGTGGCGGAGATCTTCGCCGCCGCCCGCGCGGGGCAGCCAGAGGCGCGTGCGCTGGCGCAGCGCCACGCCTACCACTTTGGCGTCGGCGTCGCCAGCATCGTCAACGCGCTCAACCCGCGCCGCATCATCATCTGGGGCGACTCGACCGCCGGGGGCGAACTGTTTCTGTCGACCGTACGCGACGTGGTGCGGCAGCGCAGCCTGGCGCGGCCCCGCGAGATGTGCGAGATCACCTTCTCGCAGCTCGGCCCCAATGTTGGCCTGCTCGGCGCGGCCAGCCTCGCCTTCACCGCGCTCTTTGATGGCGTGACGATGGGTTGAGGCGCCATGCCGCTGGTCGCATTGGCAAGATGTATTTCGCTGCAATCTTGTTTACCCCTTGACACAAGAGGAGCCGGTTCCGTATACTTGCACAAAGTAAAGTAACCTTCTTTACTTTTCCGTTGATATGCCGATAGCGCATCGCTGGGCGCCTGTGGACATGCGTGAACGAGACGCCCAAGAGGCGTCGAACGCATAACCAGACGGGCTTTCCGGTTGCGCTGCGTGGGCGCAATTCTAGAGCAACGACGCAAGCGCACGCGCGGAGAGGAGGGGTGAACGCCAGCACGCCATACTTCCACCAGTTCCCGAAAATGGTGGTGAGTTAAGTTCCTTGACAAACGTATAATCTTATGCTACGGCTAATTCACACACCAGGCGCTGTCGCCTGGGTAGGCGTTTGGTCGATCTGAGCCGCGTTGATGACGCGATGGGATCGATTGGCGTCGCACACGAAGCCTTGCGTCCTCCGCGCGTCACTGGGAGCGAGCGGATGGCTGGTGGGAGCGCGCTTCGGCGCATCCCGCGTGTGAAGTGAACCCTGCACACTGTCGCGCAATGGCCACGTAGGCCAACGGGGCGAATGCGATTCAGGCGAAGCCAGCCAAGCCGCGCCAACGAGGCGTACGCAGCGAGGCATAGCCACCCAGCGCCACGTCAAGTTTTCGCGCCGACTTCATCGTGAACGGAGTGGTACACGTATGCAACTGATGCATTGGACCCGACGACGGTTTGGTATCGTCACTATTCTCGCGTCGGCCCTTGCGGTCGCGGTACTCGCCGGTTGCGGGGCCACGTCCACCGCAGCCAGCGGCCCTTTCAGCGCCGCGAAGGGCTGCACCAAGATTGGCGTCCTGCTGCCCGAGACGAACTCCTCCCCCCGTTGGGAAGCCTATGATCACCCCCTGCTGACAGCCGCGATCAAGAGCGCGCTGCCCGGCGCGACCATTGACTACAACAACGCCAACGGCAGCGCCAGCAACCAGCAGAGCCAGGCCGAGGCTGACCTCACTCGTGGCGACTGCATCCTGGTTGTCGCCGCGCATGACAGTAGCGCCGCCGCCAGCATTGTCGCTTCGGCGAAGGCACAGCATGTGCCGGTCATCGCCTATGACCGCCTGATCCAGAGCAGCGACCTCGCCTACTACGTCTCGTTCAACAATGTCACCGTTGGCCAGCTTCAGGGCACATACATCGCCAACCACTACCAGTCGTATGTCACTGCGGCGGGTAACAACAACATCGCCATCATCAAGGGCGCGCAGACCGACAACAACGCGCTGCTCTTTGCCCAGGGTGGCCACCAGGAGCTTGACCCCCTCATCAGCGCCGGCAAGCTCACCAACGTCTATGAGCAGTACACCCCGAACTGGAATCCCCCGGACGGCCAGCGCGAGGTTGAGGCTGCCCTGACCAAGACCGGCAACAAGCTGGCCGTCATCTACACGGCGAACGACGACCTGGGCGGCGCTGCCGTGCAGGCGCTGACGCCCGTGGGTCTGGCCGGTAAGGTCCTGATCACCGGTCAGGACGCCACCGTGGCTGGTTTGCAGCGCATCCTCGAAGGCACGCAGGCCATGACGGTCTACAAGCCAATCGCGAAGGAAGCCAACGCGACCGCCGCACTCGTCGCCGCACTGAGCAAGGGCGACAGCACGTCTTCAATGGTCAACGGCCAGACGAAGACGGCGACCGGCACGAACATCAACTCCGTCCTCGAGACACCGGAGTCGGTTGACAAGTCCAACATCGCCACCACCGTTATCACGGATGGCTTTGTCACCAAGCAGCAGATCTGCACGGGCCTGCCCGCTGGCACGAACTCGCAAGGCATCTGCTAACTATCTATCAGGGTTATCGGCCTGTACGACGCATGCGTCAGCCATGCCGATGACGCCCTGCTCACAGCATGGCGATAGGGGCGTACATATGGCATACTATATGTATGCCCCTATGTACGCCCTCTCTTGATCACACTGATGTGAGGCGTAAGTGGCCCTGGCCAGTTGCCTCACGCCGACGGGGCGCTCAACGTGACGCCATCATTCTATTCTTCGCAGGTGGTTCGGGTCTGGCGCCTGGGCCACCTGCGAACGTATAACTGACGTATAACTACAGTAGTTGCAGGCGATGTGGACTGCGCGTGCGCGTATCCAATCCTCATCTGACCTCGGTCGTCTCCCGGGCGAGCGCTGACTGATCGCTCTGGTGGCTCTCCCGACGACGATGTGTCCCTCCAGCGCCGCAAGCAGTGGGGAGAATGCTTTATGGCTGTGAATGCTTCTGGCGCGCCAGGAGGGGCAAGTTCCTCCGGCGCGTTTGCTCCGGCGACGCCCACCCTCCAGTTGAAAAACATCTCGAAAGCATTTGGCACCGTGCAGGCGTTGCAGGGTGTTGATTTCGAGGTACACGCTGGCGAGGTTGTCGGGCTGGTAGGCGACAATGGCGCGGGCAAGTCCACGCTCATCAAGATCATGGCGGGCGTCTATGTTCCCGACACCGGCGAGATCGATGTGGACGGGCGTCGTGTCACCATCAGTTCGCCGCAGGATGCCACGCGCGTCGGCATCGAGACGGTTTATCAGGACCTCGCCCTCTGCGACAATCTGGATGTCGTCGCCAATCTCTTCCTGGGCCGCGAGGAATACACCACCCTGATCCCCTTTGTCGTGCGCCCGATGAACGAGGTGGATATGGAGCGGCGCGCCCGTGAGGTGCTGACGCAGCTCGAAGTGAAAATCCCTTCGCTGCGCACGCCGGTCGCCGCGCTCTCCGGTGGGCAGCGCCAGTCGATCGCCGTCGCCAAGACCATTCTGCGCAACGCTAAAGTGGTGCTGCTGGACGAGCCAACGGCGGCGCTGGGCGTCGCCCAGACACGCCAGGTGCTCAACCTGATCCAGCGACTGCGCTCACAGGGGCTGGCGGTCGTCGTTATCTCGCACAACCTCGCCGATGTGTTTGAGGTGGTGGACCGCGTGATCGTCATGCGCCTGGGGCAGCGGGTCGCCACCTTCGACGTGCGTAACACCACCTCGGAGCAGGTCGTCTCGGCGATTACCGGCGCCGAGTTTGGCATGGGCATGGGTGGCCAGCACAATGGCGGCAATGGCGGCAATGGCGGCGCTGTCGCCCGCGAGCAATCGCCCGCGCAGGCGACGGCGACGCCGCCAGCGGAATAGAGAGGCTCTCTGATGAGTAGCGAAGTTGTCGAATCCAATGAGTCGGGGATGACCAGCCAATCCACTGCCTCAGACACGTTGCCGCTGCCGCCTGCCACGCCGCCAGCGGCGCCGCAGACCTTTTGGGGCGCCGTCGGCAAATATCTGCGCGGAGATTTGGGGCAACTGCCGGTTCTGGCGACCCTGGTGCTGATTGCCATCTTCTTCCAGATCACCAGCCACGGCTTATTCTTCAAACCCGAGAACCTGAGTAACCTGGTCTTGCAGATCGCGACCCTTGGCACGATTGGTCTGGCCTCGGTCTTCGTGCTGCTGATCGGCGAGATTGACCTGTCGCTGGGCGCGGTCGCGTATACCTGTGGCGCCGTCACCGTCGTGCTGTCGTCGTTGCATGGCTGGAACGCTGTCACGTCCTTGCTAGCGGGGCTCGTCGCGGGCGCGCTGATTGGCCTGGTCAACGGCATCTTCGTCGCCGTGTTGCGAGTGCCGTCGTTCATCGTCACCTTGGCCGGTTTGCTGGGTTATCAGGGGCTGGTGATTCACCTGCTCTTCCCCCAGACCAGCCTGATTGTCAGCGATATCACTCTCCAAAATCTGGCGACGACGTATCTGGGGACTGTCCTCGGCGTGACCTTGCCCATCATCGCCATCGTGCTGTATGCAGGCGGCGTCATCTATGCGCGGTTACAGCGCCAGCGGAGCAAACTGGCGGTCACCCCGGCATGGACGATGTGGGTACGCATCGGTGTGGTGGTGGTGGTGGCGGTGGCGTCGATCATCCTCTTCGAGTCGTACTTTGGCGTGCCGCAGTCTACCATGATCCTGGTTGGCCTGGTCTTGTTGTTCTGGCTGATCATGCGCTTCACCCGCTTTGGACGCCACGTCTACGCCGTGGGCGGCAACGCCGAGGCAGCGCGCCGCGCAGGCATCAACGTGACGGGCGTGCGGATCGTGATCTTCGTGCTGGCCTCTACGCTGGCGGCGGTGGGTGGCATCCTGCTGGCCTCACGCCAGGGTGTCGCCTCCTCTGACGTAGACCAGACGCTGCTCTTGAACGCCATCGCCACGGCGGTGATCGGCGGCGTCAGCCTCTTTGGCGGGCGCGGCTCGGTCTGGTCGGTCGTGTTGGGGTCATTGGTGATCGGCAGCCTGGCGAACGGCCTGGCGCTGCTCAACCAGAACACCGACGTAATCTATATGGTTGAGGGCGTCGTGCTGATCATCGCCGTCACGGCGGACGCGCTAGTGCGGCGGCGTAGCCTCGTCACCGCGCGGTAGGCCTGCCATAGCGATCATCGGCTGTTGGCGCGTACAATACACGGTAGATGCGCTCCACGGACTGTGCAACTGTTTTTGCGGCTCGGAGTGTGCGCTCCGGGCCGCTCTCGTTTGTTCTCGCCTAGCGAAGTCGAAGTGTCACACCGAACAGAGAAGGATACGCCCCCTCATGAGCACGCCAACCAACGCCAACACGCCCAACGCCAGCGAAGACACCAACGGCGAGTTGGCCCCCAACTATTTCCGCCACACCTTCGCCAATGGGCTTGAGATGGTGGGGCAGCGCATGCCCAGCCTGGCCTCGGTCACGTTTGGCGTACAGCTCAACGCGGGCATCCGCGACGAGCCGGAAGACCGTCTGGGGCTGACCAACCTGCTCGCCGATCTGCTGTTCCAGGGGACCGAGACGCGCTCCGTGCGGCGGCTCACCGAGGAGTTCGAGGCGATTGGCGCGCGTAAGGGTGGCTCGGCGGGCATGGAGTTCGCCCGCTACTCCGCGCAGATCGTCGGCAATCGCTTCGACCGCGCGCTCGACCTGATGAGCGACGTGCTGCTGCATCCCATCTTTCCCGCCGAAGAGTTTGACCAGATGCGCGCCGTGCAATTGCAGGAGATTCGCCGCCGTGACGACGAGCCAATGCGCCGCATCTTCGACCTCGTGCGCGAACGGTTCTACGCGGGCACGCGGCTCGGTCGCCGGGCGCTGGGCTTGCGCGAGACGGTGGAGACGCTGACGCCCGACGACCTGCGCACGTTCTATCGGGCGCGCTACAAGCCACAGGGGTCGCTGTTCTCCATCGCCGGGGCCTTCGATTGGGATGACGCCGTGGCCCGCGTGGGCGAGACGTTGGGCGGCTGGGAGGGCGCGACGCCTGCCACAGCGCCGGATGAGCCGCAGCCACAACCGGCGGTCAACATCGAACTGCAAGAGGGCAACCAGGAACACATCGGCATGGCGTTCCCCTTCGTCACTTTTGGCGACCCCGACTACTACGCCGCCTCGGTCGCGCTGGAAATCTTTGGCGGCGGCATGACCTCGCGCCTGTTCCGCGAGGTGCGCGAGAAGCGGGGGTTGGTCTACTCCGTCTCGGCGATCTTCGCGCCCAACGGCGGCTATGGCGCGGGCTACCTCTACGCCGGGACCTCGCCGGAGAAGTCGCACGAGACGGTGCAAGTGATGCTGGCCGAGTTGCGCCACCTGCAAGACGAGGGTGTGACGCAGGACGAACTGGACCGCGCCAAGATACAACTCAAGAGTGAACTGGTGATGCACGGCGAAGACTCGGCCTCGCGCATGTCGTCTTTGCTGCGCTCGTGGTGGTTCGAGCGTCGCCTGATCAGTATCCAGGAGGTGAAGGCCGCCGTGGATGCTGTCACCACCGAGCAGATTCTCGGCCTGATGCGCCGCTTCCCGCCGACGCATCCGCTGGTGATCGCCGCCATCGGCCCCCGCGCCGAAGACGAGCTGATCGGCGACGCGCTGGCGCAACTGCAGGGCGAGCAGTAGGTGGACTGCCTATCATACAGGTACAGTGTTCGCCCAGGCGCAGCCGCTCGATGAACGTTACATGGGGTGGCTGTGTTTGGGCGCGCCTGCTCGCGTCACGTAAAGTCGCATTAAGTATTGACAAAGCATATTAAAGACGCTATACTCTTGCATATCGCGCAAGAGTAGCAACGAATGGTGAGATAGCAGATGGCGCGCGATGAAGAACTGACGGTTGAAGCAGCGGCAGAACGCATTGGCGTGACGGCTGAGAGCGTGCGGCGCTATCTACGTTCTGGTGAACTCAAAGGCTATCAACTGGCGCGCAAGCTGGGCTGGCGCACGACAACCGCTCATATCGAAGAGTTTATCGAAGCGCGCAAACGCGCCAGCCAGCCGGAACACCCGCACATCTGACGCACATCGAACGCTACGCAGCCCACGTTTCCTTCAACGTCCATTTGAGCTTGAGGCCGGATATTTCCTAGCCTCAGTGCCTTGTTACACAAAGGGTCACTCAAATTGAGTGACCCTTTGAGGAGGCTAGAAATCATGGGCCTTGACGACGAGCAAGAGGTAATCATCCCTGTTGAGCAAGATACTGTCATGCTCTTTGGATTGCCCACCATCGCAGCGCGCTTACCCGATGGGCGTATAGCTGCGGTACTTGATAGTTTGTGCGCTGCCCTGAGTTTGCAAACTCATAGCCAGGCGCGCCGCATCCGGGCCGATGATATGATCGGCGATCAGCTTCTTCCTGCACGTATTGTAACAGACGGTGGGGCGCAAGAAATGAGCGTTCTTACCGCTTGGGCGCTGCCAACATGGCTACACGGCATTCGAGCAAAAATGGCTGCTGAAGAGAAGCGGCCTGCTATTCTTGCGTTCAAGCGCGAAGCCGCCGATGTCCTCTATCGGCATTTTGCGCAGCCACGGCTCAAAGCGATAGAAACGCCTGCTCCGCTTGTTCCAGCCGAACCTATAGTGAAACCGAAGCGCCCAACCGATGACGCAGCAGCGATCACCTGGGCAGAGTATCATCGTCAGATGTCTGTGTGGTATGAGTGGCGCGCCGATCTGGACCAGTGGCGACGCGAGGCTACGGACCAACTCGTCGATCACGGACACCAGATCGAGGAGCTACACAGTCGCATGGAGAGTAACGAAGAACTATCGCGTGTGTTGGCCGATGCGCTGAGTCACTTTGGACCCGAGACGCTCTCCGCTGAGCGACAACAATCTGTTCAGGCGATGGTGAATCGCCTGCATGATCTCGCAGGCTTTTCCCACGCCACCATCTACAATGAGTTGCGGTCAGCATTTCATGTTGGCACATACAAAGACATTCCAGAGATGCGCTGGCAAGAAGTCGTCGAGTGGTTTCAGCAGCGAATAGACTTTGCCGAAAAGCGAAAGCGATGACTCCTCCATTGGCGCCAACTATCCAGGTCCTCTACGAAGACGCCATGCTATTGGCGGTGGCGAAGCCCAGTGGCATGGTGACGCACCCCGCGTATCGCCAGCCCGACGGCACGCTGACCGACGCCGTCTTCGCGCGGCAGGCGGCGCGCGGCGAGGCGCGCCCGTGGCTGCTGCATCGGCTCGACCGCGCGACCTCCGGCGTGGTCCTCTTCGCCAAGACGGAGGTGGCCCGCCGTGCGCTGGTCCGCCAGTTCGAGCGCCACACCATCCGCAAGCAGTATCTCGCGCTGGTCGAGGGGACGCTGACGCCGCCGATGGGCGAGATCGATGCGCCGCTGAAGCGCGATCCGCTGGACCGTCGACGAGTGATCGTCGCCGCCGATGGCCAACCTGCGCTGACGCGCTATCGCGTGCTGGGCGCGTCGGCGCTGGCCGGGGCGACGTATGCGCTGGTGATGATGGAGCCGGTGACAGGGCGTACGCATCAGATACGCGCACATCTAGCGGCGCGTGGCGCGGCCATCCTGGGCGACGCCACGTATCGCGCGCTGGCGACTGCGGCGACTGGCCCAGGTGTGGGCGCAGCGCAGGTCGAAGCGACGGGTATGGCGCCGGATGGAGCGGGCGTTTCCAATGTCACTGCGCCGCGCGTCATGCTGCACGCCTGGCGGCTCACTTGCCGCTATCCCCAGCCGACGCTGCCAACACCTGCATCCTCCTCGCCGGATACGTCTCCTGCGCCATTCGTCGTGACGGCGCCGTTGCCCACCGACCTGTTGGCGCTGATTGGCCAGTTGGGGCTGGGCGACGCGCTGGCCCACCTTCAGGACTGAGGCTGCGCCCCCAAGATTGAGTATGGACAGGTTGAATGGTCGTCAAACGGCAGGCGGCGCTGTAATCGAGCCTCACCATTGCCTTGGGACGCCGGTTCAGCGCGCGACTTCAGGAGGAGACGCATGGTACAGATAGGCGCGCCCGGCCAGATCGTGATTCTAAACGGCGCCCCGCGATCTGGGAAGTCCAGCATTGTCGCTGCGATCCAGAACACCTTCGAGGGTGTGTGGATGAATCTGGGGGTCGATCGGTTCAAGCCGATGACTCCCGAACGGTACCAGCCCGGCATTGGGCTACGACCTGGGGGTGAACGCCCCGATCTCGAACCGCTCATTGTGATCCTGTATCGCGCGCTGTATGAGGCCATTGCCACGCACAGCCGCCTGGGCCTAAACGTCGTGGTGGACATTGGACATCATAACGCCTATTCTGTCTCCTTGGAGATTCTTCCCGCCTGTGCGCGGCAATTGAAGGGCCTTCCGGTGTTGTTGGTGGGCGTGCGTTGCCCACTCGATGTTATCGTGGAACGGCGGCGCGCTACCTGGCCCAGCAGCAACGCCGATGATGACTCGGCGCCAAAGGCAGCCCGTTTGTGGGAACAGGCAGTCCACACGCCGGGTATCTATGACCTGGAAGTCGATACTTCGAAGCTCAGCCCAACGGAGTGCGCTGACGCGATCCGCCAGCGCCTCGAAGGTGGTTCACCGCCATCGGCGATCCTTCGTCTTGCGGTGATGGTTACAGATGAGAAACGCACGCCGAAATGACACTGGATGCGGTATCATTAGAATTGCCAAGATAGTGCTATTGTTGGCGCCCATCTCAGCGCCATTGGAAACCTTCCAGAGTTCAAGAGGAGCAATCATGCGGCTCACATCGCTTGATCAGATCGACCAGAACTACCGCCATATCTACCTGCAACCCCACTACGACGACGCCGCCCTGTCGTGCGGCGGGGCCATCGCCATCCAGTCGCTCACGGGGCAGCATTCGCTGGTGATCACCGTCTTCGGCGGCGTTCCCGCCGCCGATCTGGCGGCCAGCCCGTTCGCCATCCAGACGCAGCAAAAGATGTATCTGGGGACGAGCGCCGCCGAAGCCGTGCAACAGCGGCGCGCGGAGGACGAGGCCGCGCTCACGTCGCTGGGCGCAGACGTGTTGTGGCTGGACTACCTCGACGCCATCTATCGTGGTTCGCCTGCGTACTACCAGGGCAACGAGGCGCTGTTTGGCGTCGTCAATCCCGGCGATGTGCCGCTGGACGAGGAACTGAGCGCGCTCTTCCTGAACATCCACGAACGCGCTCCGCTGGCCGCCATCTACGCGCCACTGGGCGTCGGCCACCATGTGGACCACCAACTCTGTTGCTCGGCGGCGGACCGCCTGGCGCAGCGCAAGCTCAACGTCAAGTTCTACGAAGACTTCCCCTACGTGGCGCAGCAGGGCGCATTGGAGACGCGCCGCCGTGAACTGGGCATGGTGATGGAGCCAGAGATGGTCGAGATCTCCAGCCTGATTCGCCAGAAGGAGGAAGCGGTCGTACAGTACAAGAGCCAGGTGGCGCAACTCTTTGGCTCCGAGGACCAGATGCGCCAATCGCTGCGCAGCTACAGCGGCACGTTGCGGCGCGCCTATCCCGGCATTCTGATTGAGCGGTACTGGCGCTGGTAGCTCCCACCCCCGGCCCCTCCCCCGAAGGGAGAGGGGGGATCGTGAGGGAAGGGGGGTGGCGATGGGGGACATTAGTTTGAGGGTTGTAACTCGGCTATAAGGAGCGAGTGTGGAGACGCCTGCAATGTCGGCGCAGCCAGCGGCACAGACGCCGGACATCCCGCCCATTGTCGAACGGGGGGTGATCGCGCAGGGGCAGCGGATCGCGTCGGCGATGAGCGACGCGCCCCGCGCCTTGCTGGCGCGTATCCCGCTGGTGGTTCTGCCGGAGATCGGGTTCAGTTGGGGTGACTACCGCCCCATCCTGGATCGCTTTGCGCCGGAGCGACGGGTCTTCGCGCTGGACTGGCCCGGCTTTGGCGCATCGGCCAAACCTACACCTGCCGAGTTCGCCTATAGCGTCGCCAACTATGCCGACCTGCTGGCGCGCTGGCTGGATAGCCTGGGCATCGCGCGGGCGGCGCTGCTGGGCAATGGCATCGGCGCGGCGGTCGCCGTCCACTATGCGCTGGCGCAGCCGAAGCGAGTGGCGGCGCTAGCGCTGCTGGGGCCGCTCGGCTTCGCGTCGCCGCCTGCCGGGGTGATGGGCGCGCTGGCCAGCCGCCTGATGTGTAGCCCGGCGCTGCTGCGGCGCGGCGAGGCGACACTGACCTCGCTGGCGCTTGGCCCTACCACCGACGCGACCGAGGCCATGCTGGCGCGTGGGCGTGAGCAACGACGCACGCCTGACCACGCCGCGTCTATCAACGCCGCCGCCGCAGTCATCCGCTCGTTGGCAGAGCAGGCAGCGCCGCCGGAATTACGCGAACAGGCGCGTCAACTCGCCATCCCAGCGTTGGTGGTGCGCGGCGCGCTCGATCCACTGTGTAGCGCCGCCGAGGCCCGCAGCGTCGCCGAGGCGCTGGGCGCCCACGGCGCGCTGGAGGTGACGCTACCCGACGCCAGCCACCTGCCGTTCCTCCAGCAGCCCGCGCGCAGCCTCGCCGCCATCGAAGGGGTGATCATGACGGCGGAAGCGAATATGGGCTGACAGGGGGTTATATGAGTGCGCCCACCGACGTCCGCCTGCCTGCCGCAGCAAGCAGCGCCAGGCGCGACTGCTGTTCGGCTTGCTCCAGAACGTCTGCCCAGTCCTCAGCAAGCATAATGTAGGCAGGCTCTGGCTCACTCGCCTTGACGTGCTGGAATATCGCCATGAATGGCTTTTCACCTATATCTCGGCGCAAATCTGTCAACTCACCGCCGGTCTCACTTAGACGCCCTGACTGTTTCAGCGCAAGCCCCACGTACGCCGTGAGAAGGAAACGTAGCGCAGTGGCCCGATCTCCCTGTGCGCGCTCCACTGCGCTCCATACGCTAAACGTGATCGCGGCGCCAAGCGCATCGCGCCCCAAACGTTGGATGTTCAACGCTTCTTGCAGGTGAAGCCGTGCGTTGTCCACATCACCCAAGTCGGCCTCAACCTGCCCCAAGATGACGAGATCCCGGCTCTCTTTCAAACGATCCGGGATGTGCCGGTCGAGAGACAATGCCTGTTCATAGAACTTCTTTGCGTCCTCGAGCCTGTCCTGGCGTTGCGCCACCTCGCCGAGTGAGGTCAGAAGGAAACTCTGAGCAGCGTGGTCACCACGCTCATATTGCAGCGCCAGCGCTTGCTGGTAATACCGCGCGGCGTCGTCCAGTTTCCCTTGCGTCTGTGTGACCTGACCAAGCAGGGCTAGATCGGTCGCCTCACCATCGTGATCGTGCAAATCGCGGTCACAGATCAACGCCTTTTGGAAGAAGTATTCGGCGTCATCCAGCTTTCCCTGCTCCTGAGCAAGCTGACCCAGCGCATAGGCGGCTGAGGTTTCCAGGCGAGTGTCGTACGAATCCTCAGCGATAGTCAGCGCTTCAATCAACCGAGCCTCTGCTACCTCGACCTGATGGCGTTTCTGAGCAATCCGCCCAAGCGCGAGTTGATTGGCACCCTCGCCGCGTCTATTCTGGACCTGCTGCGCGATTTCCAGCGCCTTTTTGTAGTAGGCGTCGGCGATTTCTAGACCTCGGCTCTCGTCGTCAAAGTGGACTTTCCCAAGTAGTGCGCGGTTGACCCCTTCGGCGCGAAGATCATACACCTCGCGCGCGATGTCGAGCGCTTGCTCAAAATTCTCGGTTGCTGTCGTCGGTTCGCCACGCGCCAGCGCGAGTTGGCCCAATGTCGTCAGCGCCAACCCTACGCCACGTTTGTCTTGAATGGCGCGCCGAATGGCAAGGCTTTTGAGTATATAGCGCTCCGCCAAGTTCAGACGCCCTTGTTGAAGATACATACGTCCGAGCTGGGTCAGGTCAATCGCCTGCCCCTGCCGATCATGGACCTCACGATAGATGCGCAGGCTCAACCTAAACTGGGTTCTGGCGTCATCCCAATGCTGCCGCGTCATTGCCAGCAATCCGAGTTGCGAACGCACCAGCCCCTCGCCATGCTGATCTCCGACCTCGATGGCTATCGCCAGACTCCGCTCAAATAGTGATTTGGCGTCGTCTAACCGGCCACGCTCATGGGCGATGCGCCCGAGGTACCGCAGATTCGCGCCTTCTCCTTTGAGATTGCCATTCACCTGTTGGAGGCCCAAACTGCTCTTGAAATACGTCTCCGCTTCGGATAACTTGCCACTGACACGCGCCACCTGACCGAGTTGATAGTAGACAGAGGCTTCACGTTCTGGGTCGTCGAGGTCATGATACACCGCACGGTTCTTCTCAAGCAACCAGGTTGCCGTCTCTGGATCGCCAATGCGCCGCAACAGCTGCCCATACGCGACCTCGATATCAGCCAGCCGCTTGCGAGCCGCCACCGATGGTGTTTGCTCTGCGATGTCCGTAGCGGCGGCGACCCCCCAAGGCAAATATTCCTGGCTGAGTTCCGTTCGCCAATGCCGCTCCCAGTAAAAGCGCATTCCCCAACAGATGTCGGCGACCAACGCCTGCTCATGCGTCGCGTGCGCCCAGAAAAGCGCGCCTGCAATGTTGTTTTGATCTGCCCTGAGATCCTCAGAGTCGCTCAACATATCTCTGCCAGGCTGTTCCACCTGTTCGATGCGTCGCTCAACCTCCGTCACATACGTTGCAAAGTGGCGGGCAACTGCCTCATACGCAGCATACCGATCGCCTGGCTCCCACGCTAGCAATCGTTGCTTCGCAAACGACCGCAGGATAGGATGCATGATCAGACGCGCGCCGTTGCGCGCCATTCGCGCGCTGGCGTTCATTCTCTGGCTCACCAGCGCATGGGTGATCAACAGCGAGACGTTGTCAGCAGCGGGAGTAAGCTGGAGCGATTCTGCTAGCTCACGCACGGTGTTCTCGCCAAATTCCTCGGTTGCGATGGCGGCTGTCGCTGCGAAGAGCCGTAGCGCGTTCGCCGGAAGGGCGCCTTCGCTAAACGCAAACGCTCGCAACATGGCGTGGAGCGCCGCTGTCTCAGAAGGGTCCGTATCCGAGTAGTCACTCGCAGCGACCGTCTCGCTGGTGGACGCCAGTTCCTGCGCCAGGGACGCCAAGGACGCTCCATCCTCGCGTTGAGCGGTCGCGCTGGCAGCCAGCAGGCTAATCGCCAAGGCATGATGATCGAGCGATTCCACGATCTGGACCGCTGACTCTCGCTGCTGTGGGGTGAATTTCTCGATAGGACCTGCTTTCAGATCTTTGGCCAGTAGCGCCAGTGCGCTTGGCTGCGAAAGTGACTCCAACGAGTGGCTCGCCCCCTCTGGCAGCAGGTCACGCGGCGGCTTTTGCCGAGCAGTGATGAGCAACGTGATCTCAAGCTGCTGAAGAAGGGGAAGTATACCATCGACTATGCACCAGTCCTCGACATGATCAAGGGCAACTAACGCATCCTTCCCCTCCAAAAGTTCCTGGGCGTGCGCCTGCAATTTTTGCTTGTCGTGCTCGTCTGGTTGCCGTTCGTATAGATCGAAGCGCTCGATGATATGTTGCAGGACCTCAGTCGGGCTTTTGAGATCGTTGCAGAGGACCACCGCAATCCCATCGGGGAACTGGCGATCTCGCACCAGGGATTGTAGAGCCACTGCGACCAGCGCCGTCTTGCCGATGCCAGCTGCTCCCGTTAGCGCGGTGACTCGTGGCCGGGCATGAGCGACCAAGCGGCCAATGAGCCACTTTAACTCGTCATCACGACCGATGAGTTGCTCTGAAGGGGGAATGATACTCTGATCGTTCGGTCCCACGTTGAGGGAGGTGGAAGCAGGAACTGTAGACGCACGCGCCGCAGCCTCGGCCTGCTTGGTCCGAGGCTCTCTCCGCGTGTGGGGTGACGCTTCGCCGCCTTCAAGTTTATTCAGTCGCTCTTGTACCAATTTGGACCATTGCTCCTGTCCCAACAGTTCCTCAGCGAGTGTTGGTTGGGTGGGTTGGCGTATGGTCTTGCGGCTGGCCGATAGGGTGTCTCGCATACCATCTTCGTGTAGGAAGTAGCCCCAAACCATGAGCGAAATGACGACGACTAAGAACACCGTTGTGCTTAATACAGGTGAGAGCGCTGCGGCTATTTTCGGGAACAAGAACGCCTGCCCGACCAGCGATGGTCGAAGCAACGCTGGAATATCGTGATAGTAGAGTAAATATGAGATATTCTGCACGACGATTCCCACATAGGCAATGAGGATTGCCCAGGAATGGCGCGCAATCCAGCGTAATGTACGATACAGCCATGAATGTTGGACTTGGCGATGTACGGTAGACGCTGGCGCGTGCATAACCTACCTCCTACGTGGGCGGTCAATGAGTTGTGAAATGAGAAGTGTACCGGCTACACTATAAGACGAGACTCGTTGTGATCGCAAGCCCAATGATCGCTTGCACGAACCGACCCGCTCATGGCGGGTCGTCGTCACTATGCTGTATACGCCGAAAGTGGTGATCAAATCCATCGCTATGCCCTTCCCTATAGCCCTTCGCATGACCCTCGGAGTGGCCCTTGTGGTACCCTTTCCAATCCCCTTGTTCCAACCCTTTGTTATATCCTTCAATATAGCCTTCACGCTTACCGGCTTCGAATCCTCTGTCATACTCGCTTACAGGGTGCTGGTTACTGTCGTGAGGCACGTCTGGTTGGGGAAGTTCCAGCTGCCTGTTCTCGGGGATGGCATCTGACGTCCGTGTGGCGGGCAAAAGGCTGGGAAGCTCAATGCGCTCAATTGGTGGCTGAGAGTTCCTCTTTGGGCGATCCGCAACTGTCGGCCCACCGACGCCCCGGCGGAGAGCGCGTCGCTTCCAGAACGGCTCCAGCTTATGGTGCCAATACATCCCGAAGGACCCCACGCCGACAGCAGCGACAGCGATTGTGAGCGGCCAGCCGACCAATGGGCGCTGAAGCACAAACTTGCTGATTTGAGCCAGGAGGAGGATATGAAAGACGTAATTCCGATTGGTAAAATTCGCTGCGTTGAAATTGTCGTTATAGAGGTGGTAGAGGACATTTGAAACGGCTGGTCCACCATACAGTAACGACATGACGATCCAGATCCGGCGCCCAATATCCCTCATCCTATAGAACCAGTGGATGTGTGGTGGCCTATCGTCGTTCTGAGGCGTCCGTCTTACCATCGTGATCGTGGCCCCCCATGAATGGCGAAAATGGCGAAAGAGATGGCGTATCAGACGCACAATACACTCTACACAGCGGTGAGGCGTCTTGTTCTACTGATGAGAAGAAGTATAGCGGGTAATTTGCCACACTGCAATAGGCAGAATCCAGTAGCGCACGAGCGGGAGTGCAGGCATAGAATCCTGGCCGCATCGTCAACATAGCATAAAAGAGACGCCCCGCCTCTCAATGCGAGAGGCGGGGCGTTGAGGAACACCAACGGCAAAACTACTTCTGTTTCGGTGGCAGCGGCAAGCCCGGCAGCCACCAGTTCCAGCGACCGATCAGGCGCATCGTGGCGGGGACAAGCAGTGAGCGGATGATCGAGGCGTCCACCAGCACGGCGGCGGTCATCCCCAGGCCGATCTCCTTGGTGATGGTGATGCGGGTGAAGGTGAAGGCGCCCGTCACAATCACGAAGAGCAGCGCGGCGTTGGTGATCACGCCGCCTGTCTTCTCCAGCCCACGCGCCACCGCGTAGCGGTTGTTCTTCGTGAGCTGCCACTCTTCGTAGATGCGCGAGAGCAGGAAGACCTCGTAGTCCATCGAGAGGCCGAAGAGGATGCAGAACAGCAGAATGGGTATGGTGCTGTCGATGAACCCATCGGCCTGGAAGCCCAACACATTCGAGAGCCAGCCCCACTGGAAGACCATCACCAGCACGCCGTAGGCCGCGCCGACCGACAGTACGTTCATCACGATGGCCTTCAGCGGCAGCAGCGCCGAGCGGAACATCAGCAGCAACAGCAGGTAGGTTGCGATCAGGATGAACAGGATCGCGCGCGGGAAGTTGCCGTACAGGTAGTTGTTGAAGTCGAGCGAGATCGCCTGAATGCCGCCGACGTAGACGTTCAGCCCCTCGGCGTGGGCCTTGTCGCCGTTGCGCAACGTGACGATCAAGTCCTTGCTCGGCACGCTATCTACCTTGGCGTCGCTGCTGAGGGTGATGACGGTGGTGTCGCCGTTGGTCGTCGCCGCCACCACCTGCGCCAGCGCAGGCACACGCTGGTACGCGCCGGTGCTATACAACGTGATCAGTTGCTGCGAGCTGAGCGCGGGTTTCCCCGGCGTCGTAGGCAGCATCGTCAGGCTGGTGGCGCCGGTGACATGCCCTTGACTATACAACCACAGTGTCAGGTCGTTGACCTTCGCCAGATTGGCCTCCGTCAGGATGCTCGATCCATCCGGCGTCTGCACGACGACCTGGATGGGATTCTGGGCCTGGCTGGGGTATTGCGCGGTCAGGATGTCGAGTCCCTGGCGCGCCTCATTGTTCTTGGGCAGCGAACTCGCGCTGGCGGAGCCGATGTTCAGACTGAGCGCGGGCCAGCCCAGCGCGCCCAACGCCACCACCACCAGCACGATGATCAGCACGGGGCGCCGCATCACACCCAGCGCCAGCCCGTGCCAGAAGCCATGCCCCTCGTCCTGCGTCGTTGTCGGCTGCGCGCCCGCCTCGCCGTTCGCGTCGGCGCTGGCCACGACATGCGTGGTCGATCCGACACCCAGCAGGCGGCCCAGGATGGGCACGCGCAGCGCATTCACGCGCGGCCCCAGCACACTCAGCAGCGCGGGCAGCAGCGTCAGCGCGCCCAGCACGGCGGCGGCCACCACGACCGAACCACCAATGCCAAACGAGGTCATGAACGGGATGCCGATCAGCATCAGGCCGATGAAGCCGATCATGACGACGAGGCCACTGAACAGGATCGCCTCGCCGGAGGTGGCGACCGTCCAGCCAATCGCGTCGCGGATCGATCTGCCCAGTCGCAACTCGTCGCGGAAGCGGCGCACCATGAACAGGCTGTAGTCAATCGAGACACCCAGCCCCACGATGGAAGCAACGTTGAGTACGAAGACGCTGGTCGCCGTATGCAGCGCGATGGCATAGATGATCGCCAGCGCGGTCGGCACGGCCACCAGCGCCAATACCAGGGGCAGCGCGGCGGCGATCAACGAGCCGAACACGATAATCAGCACGATGAGCGCAAGCGGCAGCGCCGCCTCTTCAGCGCGACTGGTATCTTGCTCGGTGATGGTGTTGAAGCTGGCCGCGACGGCGGCGCCGCCCGTGATATAGGCTGTCGCCGGGCCATCAGTGGGGATCAATTTGCGTAACGCGGGCAGTTGTTTGCCCACGGCGTCGGACCCCTGGTTGAAGGTGAGCGTGACAAACGTCGTGCGGCCATCCTGGCCAGTGGGGCTGGGGTAAACGCCCGTCACATGCGGGAAGGTCTTCGCGTTGGCGATGAAGTCGCCGACCTCTTGCTGATAGCTGGCCGCGCTAACCAGCGTGTCAGCAGACTGGAAGACCACCTGCACGGAGGCCGGGGGGGTGTGCAGCTTGGCCGCGATGATGTTGTCGGCGTGGATCGACTCGCTGCCGCTGAAGCTATAGCCACCGCCCGTCAGCACAGACGAGACCTTGGCGGCGAAGGGAACGCTGACGACAAGCCCCACCAGCCACAGCGCCAGCACCACCCAGCGCACGCGATAGATGAAGCGGCCATACGCCAGGCCAACGCGATACAGGCCCTGCGCCTGCTCAGCCGACGTGGCGACGTGTGATTGAGGCTCCGCCAGGGTGGGTGTCTTTACGTCTGGAGACGCATCTTGCGAAGGGTCTTGCGAAGGGTCTTGCGAAGGGTCTTGAGGTCGATCTTGCACGCGCATAGGGTCGCAGTCCTCCCGAAAACAGCCCGGAAGCTGTGTGAATCATTCTGTAGGGTCATTCACTTTTGGTTGTAGCGCCAACTGGCGCCAGGCCCATCCACAGTGTCTTGACCGAGGCCAGCAGGTTGGGCAGCAAGAGACAAGCGCCGCCGCTTTCCGCCCAATCGAGGATGAGCAGGGCATAGGTGGTGATGATCATTTGCGCGGCCACGCCAACATCGCTGGCGGCGTTCACCTCGCCCCGCGTCTGGCCGTCGCGTAAGACGCCCGCCAGCAGCGTCGCAAACGTGATAAAGAGCTGGCGTCCTTCCTGGAAGAACTCGTGCGAACGCAGCGCCGCCCGCGCCATGCCCCGCGCCAACTCTGGCTCCGCCTCCACCCCCTCGACGAGCAGTCGTAGCAACGTCTCGATGCGCTCACGGGTGGTGGCCTGGGTGAACTCCGGCGCAGCCAGCAGTTCTTGCAGGCGCTCGGTTTGGCTGACGCCAAACTCGGTCAGCACAGCTTCTTTGCTGCTGAAGTAGTTGTAGAAGGCGCCCACCGCAACATCCGCCGCCTGGGCGATCTGGCGGATCGTCGTGCGCGCGACGCCCTGGCGACGAAACAGCGTCAGCGCGGCGTCATAGATGCGACGCCGCAGCGCGTCGCGCTTCAGCGCCCGCCGCGATGGCGCGCCCAGCGCCTCTGTCACCGCCACCGATTTGTGCGGCGTCGCGTCGCGCGCGTCGTGTTCCGGCTCAATCGCTTCCGCCGCCATCCGTCATCTCCCTCACATTGCCAATGGTTCTGCGCGTCGTGACCAATCTCAAAGTGAACGTGTTCATGAACACGTTCACCGAAGCGCCAGACGGATTGTAGCAACGATGGAGTGGGGAAGGCAAGAGGAATGGGATGAATGGGATGAATGGGATGAATGGGATGAATGGGATGAATGGTGATTGCCGTCGGCGCCAATCACCATGATCGCTGTGCTATACTACACTTTTCCGGCCCTCATCCTGCATGGAGCCACGCCAACGCCATCACCACGAGTAGAGGATTGTCCATGACCGATCATCTTGCCGTCTTCACCGGGCGGGCGCACCCACAGCTTGCGCACGACATCTGCCGCCATCTGGGCGTCGATCTGGGCGCCGCCGAAGTCTTCGAATTCTCGAATGAAAATATCTTCGTCAAGATACGCGAGAACGTGCGGGGGCGCGATGTCTTCGTCGTCCAGCCGTTCTCCTCGCCCGTCAATACCACCATCATGGAGCTGCTGATCATGCTTGACGCCCTGAAACGCGCCTCGGCGGAGCGCGTGACGGCGATCGTTCCCTACTACGCCTATGGCCGCACGGATAAGAAGGATCAGCCACGGGCGCCGATCACGGCGCGTCTGCTCGCCGACTGCCTGACCATCGCCGGAGCCACCCGCTTTCTGACGCTGGATCTGCACGCGGGGCAAATTCAAGGCTTCTTCAACATCCCGGTGGACGAGCTAACGGCGCAGCGTCTGCTGGCGCGCTACTGGGCGAGCCAGGGGCTGGAGAACTTCACAGTGGTGGCGACCGACGCGGGCTTCGCCAAGAAGGCGCGCAACTTCGCCGAGCAGCTCGACGCGCCGCTCGCCATTGTGGAGAAACGCCGGGTGGGCAACGACGGGCAGGCCGACGCGATGGGCCTGATCGGCCAGATTGCTGGTCGCAATGCGCTGATCGTAGACGACGAGATCGACTCGGCTGGCTCGCTGATGCAGGCGGCGGGAGTCGTGCGCGAGCAGGGCGCGCTGGACATTTACGCCTGCGCCTCGCATGGCATCTTCTCCGGCAAGGCCATCGAGCGTCTGCGCGCGTCGGAGATCAAAGAACTGGTCGTCACCGACAGCGTCCCCTTACCGGCGGAGAAGCGGCTGCCGATCATCACCACGCTCTCCATCGCCGAACTGGTGGCAGGGGCGATCACGCGCATCCACGAGGATCGCTCGGTCTCAGAGCTGTTTTATTAGCGCCAGAGCCGTTATCGTACCGCCAGCTGCCAAGCTGGCGCGTGTCTCTGGCCGTACCGCCGGACTCCGATCCGGCGAGTGCGGCGCCATACCGCCAATCTCCTGACCGGCGTGTCCCTCGTACTGCTGGTTTCCCTTGCGCTCGGCGATGAACAGGTGGGAAGCCAACCTAGCGGTGATCTATGTGACACGCGCCAGTTGGGAGACCCGCAGTACGAGGGGCACGCGCCAGCTTGGCAGCTGGCGGTACGCCAGACGCGCTGGTCTGGAGACCAGCGGTACGACGAACGATACGCAAGGAGGAGCGCGCGATGGCGAGACACAAGCGGCGACGCGCCTCGGCGGCTCCTGTGCGCGTGGAGCCGCGCGCAGGTGGGGGGCTGGCGCTGCTGGTGGGCGGCGTCACGCAGTCGATCACGCTGGCCACTGATGGCGCTGACGTTGCGACGCCGCCCACGCCGCCTACGCTGCGCCCACGCTACGGCTATTGGGAGCTGATGCTGTCAACGCCAGCCACAGGTTGCCCACAGCGGGCGCTGCTGCTGGGGCTGGGCGGCGGGACGATCGCGGCGTTGCTGGCGCAGCGCTGCCCGGCGGCGCAGATCGTCGGCGTCGAACGCGACGCGACCGTGCTGGCGACCGCCTATGCCGAACTGGGGCTGGGCGACATCCCGCGCCTCACCGTCGCTCAGGCCGACGCCTTCGCCTGGGTCGCCACCCAGGCGGCGTCATCCGCATCCGACCGCTACGATCTCATCTGCCTCGACCTCTTCGAGGGCGGACGGCTAGCGTTGGGCGCGCTGGGGACGCCGTTTCTGCGGCAGGTAGCCTTGCTGCTGGCGCCGGATGGTCTGCTGACGGTCAACCTGCTGGCGAATGCGCGAACGCCCGATCACCTGCGCCGCCTGGAACGCATCTTCACCGTCGAGCAAATGTTGTCGCTATATGGCAATCGCGTCGTCCACTGTCG
>Ga0307372_10004021_pt1 | contig 23018 bp, 23 predicted proteins | sample OX1MG_FD_202533 | JGI IMG/M metagenome (GOLD analysis project Ga0307372, IMG submission 202533) | Soil microbial communities from Risofladan, Vaasa, Finland - OX-1 | ecosystem: Environmental > Terrestrial > Soil > Coastal area > Acid sulfate soil | place: Finland: Risofladan, Vaasa | collected...
CATATAGGTCACGGTCTCAATGCCACGGTGCGGGTGCATGGGAAAACCTGCGATGTAGTCGTCCGGGTTATCGGAACCGAAATGATCAAACAGCAGGAACGGATCCAGGTAATCCAGCGTGGCGGTGGCGATGCTGCGTTTGAGCTTGACCCCCGCGCCATCCGAGACCCGCTGGGGCTCGATGACTTTCGCAACTGTACGTGCCTGACCGGCCATGGTTTTATTCCTCATGAATAACTCAGTTGGCTGAAGTATGGGCTATTTCTAAAAAATCAATCTGGCGTTACCAACCTGCCTGCTGCCTCACAATTTCAGCACATACAGTTTCAATAACCGCACGAACATGGGCTTTTGTGCTGCTAAAGTTTGGATGTATCAAGGCCCCTGCCGGATCATTTTCATCCATATACACACGCTCGCACATCTCAATCTGCAAAGCCTCGACTTGCTGCATCTTGCCGTAATGCGCTGTGATATAGCCGCCTTTGTAGGGCTGGTTGCGTGTCACGGTGTACTTGGCTTTCTGAAAACTCTGCTCCACGGTATCCACCAGCCAGGATGCGCAGGACCGGCTATCACGGTCGCCCAGGTAGATCTGGCCTTTGAGCTCGCCGTGCAGCAGGTTGGCGCGCGATGCAACGCTATGGGCATCGATCAGCACTACCCGGCCAAACTGCTTGATCTTGGCCTCGATGAGCTCCAGCAGTTTGGCATGGTAGGGTGCGTGCACCATTGCGTGACGCCGGGTAATTTCTTCCTGTGAGGGCGGCGCGCGGTAGATCTCCTCACCCCAGAAGGTTTTGAGTGCCACGAACCCAGTCTCGAAGCGGCCCGGATACAACGGTGTGTCATCTGGCGGACGGTTCAGGTCTGCCACGAAGCGGCTATGGGTCGCATAGATGGTGGTGGCGCCCAGCGCCGGCAGAAAATCATATAGATGATGCAGATGCCAATCGGTCATAGGCAAGCTGCGGATGTAATCAGAGGCGAATTCCGCGGCAATGACATCAGGCACATAGGTGCCGGTGTGCGGAATACTCACCAGCAGCGGCATCGCGGGTACCGATGGATCGCGTATTTCAAAGGGCTTGATCTGCATGCTCATTGCTCAACGAGGCGTGCGACCACCTGCCCAAACTCGCGGGCGCTGGCTTGCGCGCCCGTCGCCACACCATGATCCACGAGGCGTTTGCCCCCCACATACACTGCTGATATGTCATGGCGGCTACCACCAATGATCAGTGCATCCAGCAATGTATCGATAGCGTGGCCGCGCCAGGGAGCCGCCTGCTCATCCAGGACCACCAGGTCGGCGCGCTTGCCCACCGCGATTGCGCCCACCGGTTCCGACAGCGCTGCCGCGCCACCGTTGCAAGCACGTTGCCAAAGGCTAGCGCCGAGGCCCGAGGTGTCCGCTAGCCGGGCACGCTGCTGCTTGCGTAGCCGCTGGCCATATTCCAGCCAGCGTAGTTCCTCAACCGCATCAATACGGCAATTGCTGTCGGAGCCGATGGCAAAACGCCCACCTGCATCTTTAAATTCATCCGCGGCAAACAAACCATCGCCCAGGTAGGCTTCGGTGACGGGGCACAGTACGACTGTGGCATCCTGCTTGATGATCAGGCGCCGCTCGGTCTCCGTAGCGTGAGTGGCATGCACCAGATTCCAGCGCTGACTCAGTAAGACTGTGCGCGCCAGCAGATCAATAGGGGTGGCGCGGTATAGGGCGCGACACTCATCCACTTCCCGCTGTTGCTCGCTCACATGTATATGGATGGGCCACTGACTTCCATACTGCCTGTCCATGGCATCTATAAGCTGAACCAATGTTTCAGGCGCTACTGCGCGCAGGGAATGGGGTGCGATGCCGAGGCGTACGTCTTTCAGTTCCTGCAACAGATGGCTGTAGTCCTCTATACTGGCGTGCACAAAACGCCGCTGCGCTTGCGTCGCGGGCTTGTTGAAACCGCCGGTCTGATAGAACACCGGCAACAACAGCAGATGGATGCCTGCCGCGGCGGCCGCCCTAATGATCGCCCTGGCCATTTCCGGACCGGGGCGGCCATCCGGCATATGATGCACATAATGAAATTCAGCCACACTGGTATAACCGCCGCGCAGCATGTCGAGAAAAGCCTCGCGGGCGATCACAAACATATCCTCCGGCGTCGCCTGGTTGGCAAGGCGGTACATGGCCTCGCGCCAGCTCCAGAAAGAATCCTCGCCTGCGCGCGCCTCCCCAAAGCCGGAAAGCGCACGCTGGAACGCGTGACTATGGGCGTTGGGCATGCCGGGAATCGCCAAATAGCCATCCGCCGGGCCTTTACCCGGCTGCAGCGCTTCGATCAGACCGGTATCGCCCACCACCAGTGTCTGATCCCGGAGCAAGCCTTCCGGCGTCAGCAGGTATTTGAAAGTAAGCTGTATCTGCATACCCTTATGCTCGCAGATTCGCGCGTCAGCGACTAGGGACGATGCATGTACGACCTGCTTGTCAAGAACGCCCGACTTTATCCCATGCACACAGATGCCAGCGAAGCGCCTGCGCGGACCCTGGCAGCAAGTTCTGGCCGCATCGCCGCTTTGGGTGTGCCTACGGACGCGCCCGCCAAGACTGTGTTTGATGCGGGCAATCGCGTGGTATTACCGGGTTTTGTGGATTGTCATACTCATGCCCTATATGCCGGCGATCGCATGGCGGAACACGCGCTCAAGCTCCAGGGCGCGACCTATGAGGACCTGGCCCGTGCCGGTGGTGGCATCCATGCCACTGTAAAAGCAGTGCGCACCGCCAGCGAACAGCAGCTGGTGATTGAAACCCTGCCGCGCCTCAAGGCATTGCAAGCCGAGGGTGTTACCACCATTGAAATCAAAAGCGGCTATGGTCTGGATATGGAAAATGAACTCAAGATGCTGCGCGCCATCCGCCTGCTACGCCTGCAACTGGACATGGATATCGTACCGACCTTCCTGGGCGCACACGCAGTGCCAACAGGGCGGACGCGCGAGGAGTATTTCTCCGATGTGATTGACAACATGCTGCCAGCAGTGGCGCGGGAGAGACTGGCAGAGAGCGTGGATATTTTCGCGGAAAGCATGGCATTCACCGTTGAGGATGTGCGCCAGCTTTTCATGCGGGCAGCCAAAATGGGGTTGAAAGCCCGTGCGCATACCGATCAGCTTTCCAACATCGGTGCCACGGCTGCGGCCGCTACCCATGGAGCTTCATCCTGTGATCACCTGGAATACGCGACGGAAGACGACGTCCTGGCCATGCATCAGGCCGGGAGTGTCGCAGTGCTGTTACCCGGCGCTTTCTATTTCCTGCGTGAAAGCCATAAGCCGCCGGTCGATCTTTTCCGCCGCCATCAGGTACCCATGGCTGTAGCTACGGACCTGAACCCCGGCTCCTCGCCCATCGTCAGTCTGCTCGCTGTGATGCACATGAGCGCCATCACCTTTGGGCTCACACCATCGGAAATCCTGTTAGGTGTAACCCGCAATGCCGCCCGGGCATTAGGCCGGTCGGATAAGATCGGCAGTCTCGCACCTGGCCAGCATGCGGATTTCAGTGTCTGGGACCTGCCGTCGCCGGAATTCCTGGTGTATCAGTTGGGCGGACTGAAGCCGGACGCGGTATTTTTCAAGGGAAATAAAATATGAAGAAATTGACACTGACGGGCGCTGATCTCACGCTCAAGACGCTGGCTGAATTTGATAAGACGCAACCGCAGACAGTGCTCGCCGATAGTGCGTGCGGGCAAATGCAAAAAAGTGTTGATACGGTGCGGCATGTGGTCGAGACAGGACAGGTGTGCTATGGCATCAACACCGGCTTCGGGGCACTAGCCCGGGAGCACATTTCCCGCGACCAGCTCATTCGATTGCAGTATAACCTGGTGCGCAGCCATGCCTGTGGCCTGGGTGAGCCGCTGTCGCCCGCCGTCACCCGCCGCATCCTGCTGCTAAAAGCCAACAGTCTGGCTATCGGCAACTCCGGGATTCGACCGATCGTGGTTGACACCCTGCTGGCATTGCTAAATCACGACGTGCTGCCGGTGATTCCCGCAAAGGGTTCCGTGGGCGCATCCGGCGATCTCGCGCCACTCGCGCATATGGCATTGGCACTCATCGGTGAAGGTGAAGCTATGCACAAGGGAAAATTATTGCGCGGTGCGGCACTGCTCGCTGCAGCGGATACCAAACCGGTGCAACTTGAAGCCAAGGAAGGATTGGCCCTGCTCAATGGTACCCAAGTGAGTGCGGCGCTCGCGATGGAAGGTCTGTTCCAGGCGCGGGATGCCCTGCTGTCGTCCATCGTGGTTGGCGCGCTCACGGTAGAAGCTCTGGCAGGTAGTTATAGTCCCTTCGATGCGCGTATCCATGCGGTACGCAATCTGCCGGGACAAATTCAGGTTGCGCAATTGTTCCGCAGCCTTCTGACCGGCAGCGAAATCTGGCGATCCCACCAGGGTTGCGACCGTGTACAGGATCCCTACTCCTTGAGGTGCATGCCACAGGTGTATGGCGCTGTCTGGGATACACTTGCACATGCTGTACTGACGCTGGGGAAAGAGTGCAACAGCGTCTCAGACAATCCGCTCATTTTCGGGGATGAAATACTCTCAGGCGGCAACTTCCATGCGGAATCCCTGGCGTTCGTGGCGGATTTCATGGCCATCGCCGCCACCGAACTGGGCAACATCTCCGAACGGCGTACGGATCTTTTGCTGAAGAAAATCAATCCACGCCTGGAAATGTTCCTGGCCCGGGAACCGGGCGTGGAATCCGGCTTCATGATCGCGCATGTGGCGGCAGCGGCCCTGGCCTCAGAAAACAAGACCCTGGCCCACCCAGCTTCTGTGGATAACATTCCGACCTCCGCCGGCCAGGAGGACCATGTGAGCATGGCGCCTTGGGCAGGCTTGAAGCTGCTGCAGATCCTGGAAAATGTGCGCTACATACTTGCGATCGAAGCACTGGCAGCGGCAGCAGCCATCGACGTCCAGCGGCCGCTGAAAACCACAGCTCAACTGGAATCAGTCCATGCGCTGCTGCGCCAGCATGCAGCAAGCCATGATGGCGATCGGCGGCTGGATGGTGATATCCGCAATCTCGCCGAGAAACTCGGTAACGGCCTGCTGACTCAATGCCTGGAAGGTGATGCTGTCAGCTATTTATTGAGCTGAGCCACCTGCACGTAATACACATACTAAGCGAGAATTGCCGGAGGATGACGAGTTCCCATAATATGTCATGCAAGCGACATATATTCGCTTTTTGGCTATAATCAAACTGTGTCTGAAACAGATTCCAGTACGGTTACCAAGCTATCGTGGTGCTGTAAACATGTTTATGACGACCCCACGCAATATGGGGAAGTCTGGGGCCTCTTGTTTTCCCCCTTTGACGAGAGGCCTCTCTTTTTTTATACAGCTTCCGTAACGTTAAATTACGTCGTTCCTCTAGGAGTGGGCAGCAGTACACGGTAAACTTGTCACTGTATCAAACAGAGCCAGTCTCCCGGCTGTATCATCCATTCCAATCCGGAGCCCCAATGCTCAGACTGATTATACGGTCCGCTGCCACGCTGTGTATGTTGCTGTGCCTCACAGGCTGTGGCTACAACAATAACTCGAACTCGTCCAACCTCAACATTTATATTGCTGATGCGCCCATTGACCAAGCAAGCAGCATTAACATAACCTTAACGGAATTGGATGTTACCGGTGATGCCGGCACCTATTATTTTCCATTCCCGAGTCCGATCACTTTCAATTTTTATGGGCTTCAGGGCGGGTTGTCAGCATTCCTGACCAGGCAACCCCTGCCAACAGGTCATTACACCTCCATCACTCTGTACTTTGAAGCGGCCCCAGGTACGTTTGATTCAAATCTTACACTGATTGGTAACGGTAATATTTACCCTCTGGTCATACCGGCCGGTGCTCCAACAAAATTCACCTTGCCAGTGAATTTCATCATCTTTGAAAACATAAGTGCCAGTTATACGATTGACCTGGATTTGCGCAGTTCTGTGTTCCTGGATCCCAGTAATCCCAATCAATACATCCTGCAACCATCGCTGCGTGCCATAGCCAATGCTGACTCTGGCAGCATCACGGGCACCGTTGCCAATTCATTGGTGACGTCTGGCTGCTTACCGACTATCTATGTCTACACAGGTATCGTGACGCCCACGGATGTGAACATCAATGCTCCAGTTGGTAGCGTGCAACCCATCAGCAGCGCTCTGGTGGGCGCCAACCTTACTACAGCGATATATAATTTCACCGTCAGCTGGCTACCGGCCGGCACCTATACCGTGGCCTTCACTTGTGAAGCGGGACAGGATAATCCCACAACAGCGGACAATATCCTGTTTACACCCGTCATCACCGCCACTGTTAATGCTGGGCAGACCACATTCGTCAATATAAATTGAGTGAATAACGTTTCTGACACCATCCGGCAAATCGGCATGGATAATCTGTCGTGTGCCTTATGCTGAATTATTCAAATAATTGAATACCAACCTGTTCAGAACCGTCCAGCACCCACGAAGCGGGATTTCCAATAGGGATTGTCGAGGCGCGCGTAGGACACTGGCTGGCCGGTTTCCGGCGCATGGATGAATTCACCTTTTCCAGCATAGATACCCACGTGCATCTGCGCATCACCGGCGATCTCAAAAAACACCAGGTCCCCGGGCTGTATTTCCTGATAATTTATGGGATGCGAGGCATATAACTGCTGATTGGCGCTACGCGGGACCGCCACTCCTGCATGCCGATATACGTAATACACCAGGCCACTGCAATCAAAACCACGCGGTGTGTCTCCTCCATAGACATACGGCGTACCCAGTTTTGCTGTCGCGAGCCTGACAATATCTGCTGCACGTTTTGACTCAACCGGATTATTTGCATATGGCTGTGGTCGTACCGGCCAGGGTGCGCAGGCCTCGATAACGGCGCACAGACAGGCAATTGATATCAGGGTGGTTACAAATATGCGCATGCTGTATATGAAACCCATAACCATCGAAGATCAAGCACTAACGACGCACATGCACACGCCACCGCCCCAGTTGCAGGCGTGCTTGACGCAAGCCTGGATGTGCCTTAGCCAATACCATTAGACTGCGGGCAGCAAGCAATCCGGGATCGGCAGACACGACCGAATTATGCAGCGACGCCTCGGCACTTCGCAGTGCCGCCAGTGCCTGTTCACGGTTCACCTGCTGAAATCGCAGTTTGGCGCCGGCACACAGCTGTCCCATGCATGGTAGATCCGCTTGAATCACTACTGCGATCACTGGATAGCCCCCGATGGTGCCGTGGTTGCTCAACAATGCAATCGGATGACCGTCGCCGGGTATTTGAACCGCGCCGGTCACCATGCCCTGGGATGGCAGCTCGTCTTGGTGCTTGCGCAGGATTCGCTCACCGCTTAAACGCAGTCCGGTTCGGTCACTGTCGGCGTGCACTTTGAAAGTTCCGCCAAAAAATGCAGCAAGAGCGGCTGGTGTGAACCAGTCCTCATGCGGCCCCGGGATGACCCGAAGTGTGGTTTCATGTGTGAATTCAGGAGGGAAGCGCAGATACCATCCCTGATATAACTCACGGGTTTCACAGTCAATACGATCACCCGCATGCAAAATAGGCGGCCCCAGACCCGCAAAGGTGTCACTTGAGGAGCTGGCAAGTGTAGCCGGCGGAGTAAAGCCGCCAGCAATCGCAAGATAGCAACGCGTGCCTGTCAGTAAGGTTCCGCAAGCAAGTGTTTGCCCGGCGTGTATCGCGACGCTCTGATACATGGGCAACGGCATGTCATCCAGAGTTGGCTCCACTCGTCCGCCCGCGAAGGCTACCACTGCATTCGTTTCAAAATGCAGCGTCGGTCCTCTCAGAGTCAATTCCAGTGCAGGGAAAGTTGCATCATTTCCAACCAGTAGGTTTGCATGCCACAGGCTCAGCCTGTCAGCCGCACCTGCATGCGGCACACCCAGATGGGCATACCCGCTACGGCCCGCGTCCTGAAAACTTGTTAATTGCCCAGGCTCGACGACAGTGATCATGCTACCGGCCAAAAACGCACTTTGTCGCCAGGCGCAAGCAGCGCCGGCGGCGCGTGTTCCGGATCGAATAATACAATATCGGCATGCCCTAATATGCGCCATCCACCCGGTGTACTCTGAGGATAGATGCCGCTGAATTCGTCAGCAATTGCCACGGCACCAGCAGGTACTTTAGTACGTGGTGATTTCATGCGCGGCACCTGCAATTTTGGATCGAGTCCGGTTAAATACGGAAATCCAGGCGCGAATCCCAGAAAGGCTACTGTATAGATCGCCGATCTATGGCGGTGGATCACTTCGTCGATATCCAGACCGGTGATCCTTGCGACCTCTCTCAGATCCTCACCATCGTAAGTCACAGCAATGTCATATTCACGCGCCGTTATAGGGGTCTGTTTTGCCTGCATAAACTTCGGCAGCAGACGAAAGAAGTTCGTCACATCAAACTCAAGCGGGTCAAATTCCAACAATAGCGAGTTATAGGCCGGTACCAACTCGCGTACGCCTCTCAGGGATTGCTTATGTATCGCCAAGCAGAGCTGTTGGGCGGCCCAGGCATCTTGTGTGTCCATCAACAGGGCGCTGTCACCTACGAAATGAGTATTCATGTGAATGCACAGACTTTCACGCCGGCTTCTTCAAGCGCTGCACGCACAGCTGTTGCCAGAGTAACGGCGCCGGGAGTGTCACCATGCACGCACAGTGAGCGTGCATGGATGGAAATATCCAAACCATCCACACTCTTGATATTTCCAGTCACAGCCAGTGCAACGGCCTGACGAACCACTGCTGCGGAATCCGTAATGACAGCATCCGCCCGGGAACGTGGTACCAGTCTGGCCGCTGATGTATAAGCGCGGTCTGCAAAGGCTTCACCAAAGACCTTCAACCCGTGGAACCGTGCACGCTCCATGGCGATACTGCCGGGCAGTGTCAATAATGACAGTGAGTCATCAAAAGATTTTATCGCCGCGATCACCGCATCAGCAGTATCAGCATCGTCGGCCATGCGGTTATACAGTGCGCCGTGGGCTTTCAGATACTGAATGCGTGTCTGTGCCTTCTCGGCAACAGCATCCAGTACCCTCAGTTGGTCAAGTACTTCTGCAGTGATGGTAGCCGGCGGTAGCGATAGTTCGCGCCGGCCGAATCCCTCCCGGTCTGGATAGGAAACATGCGCACCAATGCTGACCCCCCTGCTCACAGCGGCTACCACCGTGTCCCGCATACTGGCAGCATCCCCTGCATGCGCACCACAGGCGATACTGGCGCTGGTGATGAGCGTCATGAGTGCCGCGTCATCGCCGCAACCCTCGCCTACGTCTGCATTCAGATCCATGCGCATCATGTTGTTACACGGCTGATGATTATTCAGCCAATCTCAGACATAGGCAGGTCCAGGCCACGTTCTTTCGCCACCTGCATGGCTTTTTCGTAACCGGCATCTGCATGCCGCATCACCCCGGTGCCGGGATCATTGATGAGCACGCGTTCCAGCGCCCGTTCAGCGCGTTCACTGCCATCGGCGACGATCACCACACCCGCATGCAATGCATACCCCATGCCCACGCCGCCGCCATGATGGAAACTCACCCAAGAGGCGCCACTGGCGGTGTTCAATAAGGCATTCAGGATAGGCCAATCGGCCACGGCATCGGAACCATCACGCATAGCCTCGGTCTCGCGATTCGGCGAGGCCACGGAGCCCGCGTCCAGATGATCGCGACCGATGACGATGGGTGCTTTGAGTTCGCCGTCCCGGACCATGCGGTTGAAGGCCAGACCAAGCTTATGGCGCTCCTTGTAGCCTAGCCAACAGATGCGCGCCGGCAGGCCCTGGAATTGGATGCGCTGCCGAGCCATATCCAGCCAGCGATGCAGATGTGCTTTATCGGGAAATAGTTCTTTTGCCTTGGCATCGGTCTTATAGATGTCTTCCGGATCCCCGGATAACGCCACCCAACGGAACGGTCCCATGCCCTCACAAAACAGTGGCCGCATATAGAGCGGCACGAAACCCTTGAAATCAAAAGCATTCGTGACACCTGCATCCTGCGCCATGGCACGGATATTGTTACCGTAATCAAATGTGGGTATGTGTTTGGCATGGAAACCCAGCATCGCGCGCACCTGTTGCGCCATCGACTGCTTCGCCAATTCCACATATTTTTTAGGATCGCGTTTGCGCAGCTCGGCGGCTTTTGTAAGCGAGTACCCAACTGGGATATAGCCGTTCAGAGGATCATGGGCTGAGGTCTGGTCGGTGACCAGATGGGGATGAAAATCACCTTTCAGGATTTCCTCGAATAATTCCGCCGCATTGCCGAGCAAGCCTACAGACACAGCTTCCCCTTTGGCCAAAGCTTCACGCAGGATGGTGAAAGCTTCCTCAAGCGATTTGGCCTTGTGATCCAGGTAACCCGTTTCCAGTCGTTTATCGATACGCCGCTCATCGACTTCCACCGCCACACAACTCAGGCCGGCGAACACGGCCGCGAGCGGCTGGGCGCCGCCCATGCCGCCCAACCCACCCGTGAGTAACCATTTTCCATGTGGACTGCCTTGATAGTGCTGGCGCACTGCTTCGGCAAACGTCTCGTAAGTCCCCTGCACGATTCCCTGGGAACCGATATAAATCCAGGATCCGGCCGTCATCTGGCCAAACATCATCAGACCCTTCTTATCCAGTTCGTAGAAATGTTCCCAGTTGGCCCATTTGCCCACCAGGTTTGAATTTGCGATGAGTACCCGCGGCGCGGCTGCGTGTGTCTTGAACACGCCTACTGGCTTGCCGGACTGGATCAGAAGTGTTTCGTCATTCTCGAGCCGCTTGAGAGTCTCTACGATCTTGTCGAAACATTCCCAGTTTCGCGCCGCACGCCCGATGCCGCCGTACACCACCAGCTCCTTGGGATTCTCACCCACGGCGGGGTCCAGGTTGTTGTGCAGCATCCTGAGCGCCGCTTCCTGCTGCCAGCCTTTGCAAGATAGCTTCGTACCAATGGCTGCATGCAGTTCCACGTTGCGGAAACGGCTGGGCAAAATATTCTCCACGAGGCGGTTAGGACTGGTTTACGGCACGGGCACAAAAGGGCAGAAACAAGAACGCCGACTGCATAAATAGTCGGCGCTATTTAAACTAGCAAGCAGAGAAATTTGAATCTCTTATTGTGCAATGCATTAAACGAACAATATATTATGGTGGTACGCACTAGGGGGGCGCGTCGGTATTTTTAGCCTGACCTTGCATCTGCAGGTTAAAGAGTATCTGCCGGTCTTTCTTCTGAATATCTGCCACTTCTGTTTTGGTGGCGCAATATTTTTGTGTCAAATGACTACCATTCGGCTTTTCACGCCAGCAGGTCACTTGATCGGCATGGCCATCGGCAATGGCAGCACGTGCGGCGGGTGTGATGGATTGTGCTCCCTGATAGGTGGGCGGCGCAGTCGTAGCACAACCAACCGATAACAAAGCTCCTGTAACACACAAAAAGGGAATCATTTTCATAACTGTACCTCCACTGATACAGCATACTCCATCAACAATGAACGTTATATTTCAGCAACTCGTTTCCCCAGCTGGGCAGCCCTTGGCTTGTGCTTCTTGCTGATTCTGCACCGCCTGTGCGGCGGCTTTCTTGCGGGCGGCTACCTGTTCTGGGGTTAGACAAATATGTTGGTGTATGTGATATCCCATGGAATTTTCTGTGCATACCAACTTTCCTTGCGTCGAAGCGGCCGACCCTTGGGCCGGCGGAGTGCCCGCACAGGCCGTAATCAACAATAACGGTACTATGTAAAATATCAACTTACCCATGAATGAGACTCCTCAAAAGTTTCCAACTCATTGATTAATAATACTATGTATTAAGTACTATACGTCTAGTATTATAGTCTGGATATCTGCGTTTGCAAGACCGGGATGAAATTTTATACTAGATATCTAGTAGAGCTCAACTATACTTCAATTTCTGCAACCATGGTCAGCCTGTCGCATGGAAACCGAAAAGTAATGTCACCTCAGAAAGCAAAGACCACAGCAAACCTTCCGGAACCTACCGAAACTGAGCTGGAAATCCTGAACGTACTTTGGCAATTGGGTCCCAGCACCGTGCGCCAAGTGCACGAAGCGCTGCAGCGCCACGGCCTCGCTTACACTACGGTGCTAAGCATGCTGCAGATCATGTATCAAAAAGGACTGGTCAGCCGGGATAACTCGGAGCGCGCCCACGTATTCAAGCCAGCGTTGAGTAAAAATCAGACACAACGCCAGATTCTGGGAAAACTGCTGCAACGGGTTTTTGAGGGTTCTGCCACAGAGCTGGTCATGCAAGCTTTGGGATCAGCCAAACCTGCGAGCACGGAAGAGATACGTAAAATTCGTGACCTCCTCGATAAACTTGAGGCGAAAGACCAATGAACGCCCTTGCCACACTCTTCAGTTCGCCGCTCGTCTATTGTCTGGGATGGACTTTAGTGCATTTTCTCTGGCAAGGCATTGCCGTCGGTGTAATTTACATCGGAGTACGGCAAATGCTCCGTCGGCAATCACCAGCAACCCGTTATCACTTAGCGATGAGTACCCTGGCCGTAATGGCCATATTGCCCATCATCACCTATATCCATCTTACAAATACAATTACCGGTATTGCCGCAGATGAGCACTTACATTCTCTCTCTGCTGTGCTGACTCTTGGTGAAAAACAGGATACGACCACAGCATTTTCTCTTATAGATCGTCTACAGAACCTCTTACAACCGCTGATTCCCTGGACGGTACCGTTTTGGCTGCTGGGTGTATGCGCTGCCATGGTGCGCGTCATACGCGGCTGGCGTCATGCTCATCAATTACGTGAAACTGCAACCTTCATTCCTCTGCAAGAATGGCATGCAGTGGTCAATTCCCTGTGTTCACTGTTTGGTATTAATAAAATTGTGCGTCTGGCTGTTTCAACTAACGTTTCCGTGCCTTCAGTTGTCGGTTGGCTCAAACCTATCATTCTGATACCACCCAGCACTATAGCGGGGTTAACCCCGCTGCAGCTGGAACTTATATTGGCCCACGAACTCGCCCACATTCGCCGCCAGGATTATCTATGGAATCTGATGCAGTTAGCTGTTGAAACCCTGCTATTTTATCATCCGGTTGTGCGCTGGGTATCGCATCAAGGACGGCTTGAACGCGAACAATGTTGTGACGACATGGTGGTGGAAAAACAAGGCAATGCTGTGGAGTATGCACGTGCATTGACAGAACTCGAGAGCCTGCGTCATCCCCGCAGCGCATTGTTGTTGGGTGCCAACGGCGGCCAGGTATTGGTGCGCATTCATCGCCTGCTTGGCCAGTCGGTCCCCGATGGGCCGATTTTCTGGTTACCGTTGCTGCTTGTTGCAGGATTTCTGGTTTCTGCAAGTATCGTGCAATTTACCCACCAAAAGATAACGTTGCAATCGATGTTATCCGCCAAATACACCCTGCTGGCTGAAGTCAATCAGCAGAATGTGAATGCCACTGCAGAATCTAACCCCTCAGCCGTTTTACCCACCCAGTTACACATCACTGATTGGGCACAACCCACAGCAATCGAGCCAGTCAAGATAGCCGGCAGGTTCCCAAGGCTTGCATTAAGAAGCATACCCAGGTTGGCGGAAGCTGCCCATCACGGTACAGCATCACCGAGCACAGCATCACCGTCTTCGCATACCATTTCTGCGCAAAATTATACAGCCAGCGCCATCATCGAAAAGCACGCGCCTGCCTATCCCGAGTTCGCTCTGGAACGCGGGATTGAAGGCTCTGCAACGGTAGAATTTATCTTGACTCCCGAGGGCTATATCATGGATATGCACATAACCCATGTAACTGGCTCACGCTTGTTTGGACAAGCCGCGATGGATGCCCTGCGTCAATGGAAGCTAAGCCCCGCGACACTCGGTGGGAAACCCGTCGCGCAGCGCATGCTTCAGGACTTCATCTTCCGTTTGAAGTCCCCTGCCACTAAAAGTGGAGCATGCAAAATCCCCGTCGGTTACCATGTTTGTACTTTCAATTGATTACAAAATTGGGATCAATACCCGGTATTTGATTCTCGTAAGTCGGTACCGAGGAGCTTGGAAGATAGTCTCATTTTCACCCCACCCACGCCCGCACGTTGCAAAACAGGCGCAACCACGGTGAATCCTCATCCCAGTCGCTTGGGTGCCAGGACATTTGCACTGTACGGAACGCCCTCTCAGGATGTGGCATCAGCAAGGTAAAACGGCCATCGGTGTTGCTGATGCCGGCAATGCCGAGCGGTGAGCCATTGGGGTTGGCGGGATAGTGTTCCGTGGGGCGTTCGTGATTATCCACGAAACGCAGCGGTACCCGGCCGCTTGCCAGCAATTGTTGGGCGCCATCGGCACGGCTGAATTCCGCACGGCCTTCCCCATGCGCCACCACTATGGGCAATACCGTACCTTCCATGCCGGTGAAAAACACTGACGTGGATGGCTGGATCTCCACCAGGCTCAACCGGCCTTCGAATTGTTCCGATGTGTTGCGCTCGAAACGCGGCCAGCCCACGGTGCCAGGGATCAGATCGCCCAATGCCGCCATCATCTGGCAACCGTTACAAACTCCAAGGCCGAAGCTGTCACTGCGATCGAAAAAACGCCCGAACTCATCGCGTGCACGTGGATTGAAGAGAATCGACTTGGCCCAGCCCTGCCCCGCGCCTAAGACATCGCCATAGGAAAAACCTCCGCAGGCGACGATGCCGGCGTAATCAACCAGGCTTACACGCCCTTCAACGATGTCGGTCATATGCACATCTACGGGAGCAAAGCCGGCGCGGTCAAAAGCAGCCGCCATCTCCGATTGCCCGTTTACACCCTGTTCGCGCAATACTGCGATGCGCGGGCGCAGCCCCTTGGCTATAAATGGTGCGGCTACATTCTCACTTACATCGAAGTTTAGTTTCACGTGCAGGCCAGGATCACCCGCATCCAATTTGGTTTCGAACTCCTGCTGCGAGCATTCCGGGTTATCCCGCATGCGCTGCAGATGCAGGCTGGTCTCGCTCCAGATGCGTTGAAATTCAGTGCGGTTATTCTCAAGCACTGCCTGACCACCGTTGCTGAAGAGTATGCGATCATCATCACGCGGCGACCCAAGCACGGGTACATTCAGCAATCCGTGGCTTGCGAAGACGCGCTGCACCAATGGCACATCTTCTTCGCGTATCTGGATGACCGCACCGGCTTCCTCGGCAAACAGGGCCGCGAATGTATCGTCATCCACGTCGTCGAGTCGTGCTTCAATGCCACAATGGGATGCAAACGCCATTTCACACAGGCTCACGAACAGGCCGCCATCCGAGCGATCATGGTAGGCGAGCAGCCTTTCAGCGGAATTCAGTTCCTGGATAGCCGCGAAAAAACCAGTCAGTTCTGCAGCGCTATCGATATCCGGCGTGTTTTCACCGGTCCCGCCAAACACCTGCGCCACACAGGAACCGCCCAGGCGGTTGCGTCCGCTGCCCAGATCGACTAACAGCAGTGCGGTATTGCCCTGATCCAGCTGCAACTGCGGCGTGAGGGTGCGTCGTACATCCTGGACCGGTGCGAAGGCGGATACGATGAGTGACACAGGCGCCACTATCATGCGGGTCGCGTCTCTCTGCTGCCACACAGTTTTCATCGACAGGGAATCCTTGCCTACCGGGATGGCAATATTCAACGCCACGCACAGTTCGCTCACGGCTTTTACCGTATCGTAAAGTGCGGCATCCTCACCGGGATGCCCACAGGCCGCCATCCAGTTTGCTGACAAACGCACCTTTGCCAACTCGCCGATCCCAGTGGCGGCGATATTGGTAAGGGCTTCAGCGACCGCCATACGGCCCGAGGCAGGCGCATTGATCACTGCCAGGGATGTGCGTTCACCTATGGCCATGGCCTCGCCATGGTAGCCGTCATAACATGCGGCAGTAACCGCCAGATCACTGACCGGAACCTGCCATGGCCCAACCATCTGGTCACGGCACACAAGGCCGCCGACGGTGCGATCGCCGATCGTTATAAGGAATCCCTTATCCGCCACTGCGGGCAGGCGCAATACCCGCATGGCTGCATCCTGCAGATCAAGATTTCGGGTATCGAAAGGCTTGGATACTGTTTTGATGCGCCGCACATCCCGCAGCATCTTAGGTGGTTTGCCCAACAGCACGTCCATGCTCATAGTCACCGGCTGGTTACTGAAGTGTGAATCTGTGACCACCAGCATACGTTCGCCGGTGGCCTCACCAATGACGGCAAATGGACAACGCTCGCGTTTGCAGATGCGCTCGAATTCCATTAAGCGTGCAGGCGCCACAGCCAGCACAAAACGCTCCTGGGCCTCGTTACACCAGATCTCCATGGGTGACATTCCCGGTTCGTCGTTGGGCACGCGCCTGAGTTCAATGAGACCGCCACGCCGGCTGGCATCCAGGATTTCGGGTACTGCATTCGACAACCCACCGGCACCCACATCATGCAGCGAGAGGATCGGGTTAGCTTCGCCCGATGCCCAGCACGCATCGATCACTTCCTGGGCACGCCGCTGGATCTCAGGATTAGCACGCTGCACCGAAGCAAAATCCAAATCTTCGACACTGGCACCACTCCCCATGCTGGATGCGGCCCCGCCGCCCAGGCCAATCTTCATGGCAGGCCCTCCGAGCACAACGACTTTGGCGCCCGCCGGCAGTGTCTCCTTCTCGACATGCGTCGCGCGTATGTTGCCGAGACCGCCGGCGATCATGATCGGCTTGTGATAGCCGCGCGCAGTCCCATTCACCTCCATCTCGTAAGTGCGGAAATAGCCGTTGATGGCAGGCCGGCCGAATTCATTGTTGAAGGCCGCCGCTCCGATGGGTGCTTCGAGCATGATGTCCAAAGCGGAGGCCATGCGAGCAGGCTTGCCATGCTCCTGCTCCCAAGGCTGTTCGAATCCGGGTATACGCAGGTTGGAGACGGAAAACCCGGTGAGACCGGCCTTAGGCTTAGCGCCGCGACCCGTAGCTGCTTCATCGCGTATCTCACCGCCGGAACCGGTTCCGGCACCTGGGAACGGTGAAATCGCGGTCGGATGATTGTGGGTCTCGACCTTCATGAGGATATGGATCGGTTCCTCCTGGCGTGCATACAGCTTGTCCAGCGGTCGCGGGAAGAAACGCGCACCCTTGTAGCCCTCGATGACGGATGCATTGTCCCGGTAAGCGGATAGCACCCCCTTGGGATTGTGTTCGTGGGTGCGGCGGATCAGGTCAAACAGTGAGATGGGCTGTGGCTCCCCATCGATGATCCAGTCTCCGCGGAATATCTTGTGGCGGCAGTGTTCGGAATTTGCCTGCGCAAACATCATGAGTTCAGCATCCGTAGGATTGCGCTCGAGCTTCTTAAAATTTTCGACCAGGTAATCGATCTCATCGTCGGAAAGCGCAAAACCATAGTCCAGGTTGGCTTTTACCAGAGACTTACGCCCACCCTTAAGGATATCGATTGTATGGAGTGCTGCGGGCGCGGCGTGTTCGAACAGTCTGACCGCAAGTGCCGCATCCAGGAGCAGTGCCTGGGTCATGCGATCATGCAGTACGGGTGCGGCGCGCATCAACACCTCGCGTCGCGGGGGTGCGCCTGCATACATTAAATGAAATGCGATACCACGCTCGATGCGGTGAATTTTGGCGAGCCCACAGTTGTGGGCGATGTCGGTGGCCTTGCTCGCCCAGGGCGAGACCGTGCCAAAACGCGGCACGCACAGGAGCAACACACCGCCCGGTTCCTGGCTGGATGGGGGACGGCCTTCGGCCAGTAATTCCTTGAGGATGCGCTCTTCGCCGGAGCTCAGGCCACCGTTCAAATCAACGAAATAGCGGAATTCGGCAGCCACACCGGTTACCGCCGGGATCAGCTTATGCAGATTGTCGAGCAGTCTCTGGGCGCGGAACTCAGAGAGCGCCGGGCCACCACGGAACTGCAGCATGATCGGTCCTTGGGGCGTGGTCGGATGGTTATTTTACCGGAAGGCTGTCACGCCCTCCACACTCAGGCTTGAGAGAACAGTGCGAAGTTCCTGGCACCTGGGTGACGGCTGGCTTCAACCGCCTGTCAGCAAGTCGCGCCAACCCAGGCCCGTCTCCTGTGTGGCGTGCTCGATCCAGTCAAGCTCGCAGTTCAAGGCTTGAGCCAGCGCCTCGCGGGCCAATTGCGGTGAATTGTTCTTTTCACTCAAATGCGCCGCCACCAGGTGCTGCAGCCCACCGCATTCGAGAACTTCCAACAATCCCGCGGCTTGCGCATTGCTGAGATGCCCCAGGGGACCACCGATCCGTGCTTTTAGCTGGTCGGGATACGGGCCGTTTTCCAGAAGTTCGCCATCGTGGTTGCATTCGAGGATGAGCGCGTCGCAGCCGGAGAGCGACAGCCGGATATGGTCGGTGATGCTGCCGGTATCGGTCAGGATTCCCAACCGGTGACGGCCATCCGTCAATACGAACTGTGTCGGTTCGCGCGCATCGTGTGGCACCGTCAGCGGCTTGACCCCAAGATCCCCCAGCTCGAATTCCAGCTGCGGATCGAAAGTTTCGGCCGCTTCCAAACCGTATTTCACGCAACCCGCCAGCGTACCGGGGGTACACCGAATCGGAATGTCGTAGCGACTGGCGAATCGGGCGACGCCGTTCACATGATCAGAGTGCTCATGGGTGATGAGGATGGCGGAAATGTCTTCGGGAACGATCTTGAGCCGTGCAAGCCGCGCGGTGGTTTCTGTCGCGGAAAAACCGCAATCCACCATCACGCAGGTGCGGCCGGATTGGATCAGCGTGGCATTGCCCCGGCTGCCGCTGCCGAGCAGGGCAAAGCGCATGCTCAAGGAATTACACGCCCTGATCGAACGGCTGAAAATATCATTTTTTGTGGGTACTGCCGGGGGTATACATGGGCATCGGGAAGGGTGTCACGTTGGAGACGCCTTCCAGGGCGATGATCTTGGCAGCACCTTCATGGGCCACCTCATCGATGCGCACTACGGCATGCATGGGTATATAGGTGCGCTTCACCCCGGCGAACTCATCCTTGAGCTTCTCTTCGCTGGGATCCAAGACCACGCTGGAACGCTCGCCGAACACCAATTGTTCGATCTCGATGAAGCCCCAGAAGCCCTCCTGGGTGACCTTGCGGGCATAGACCTCATAGATCTTGCCCTGATTCATGAAAATCACCTTATAGATATGCCGGGTGGCCATGCTTCGATCCCAGGTCGTTGGACAGTAATCAGTGTAGTGCAAACAATGGCGGAGAGGGTGGGATTCGAACCCACGTGGGGCGTTTAGCCCCCAACCGATTTCGAGTCGGTGCCGTTGTGACCACTTCGGTACCTCTCCGTCGTGTCAGGTCATGTCAGCACGCGTCATTCTGTGTCATTTTTCGCGCGTTTTCAATCAGTTAGTAGAATCATCGTTGTATGAACTCGTTTCACCGTGTGTCATCCCAATTCATGCTAGCGCGCTTCCGTGTGTACTATTGTGAACTACGGATCCGGCATCGCTGGCAACCGATAACGATGCCGCTCACGCACAAATCCATACAATCGCTACCACCGGGGCGTACACCTTACCGCAAATATAATGGCGGGACCGATCCTGGCTTCGGTATCCAGGTGATGCCGCTCGGCCACAAGCAGTTTAATTTCGCTTACAGGACTAACGGACGGCGCTGGTTCATGGCGCTCGGTACATGAGCCCTCAGCCCTTCTCAGCGAAGCACGGCAGCGCTGCCATGACGCACGCTGCCAACTGGAAGCGGGTTACGATACTTAGGATCAACGCGATCGCGAGATGCGAGCGGCCACTGCACGAGCCAATCAGTCAGGGGGATATAGCAACTGGCATGACCCATTACCTCCGCAGCATTCCCTATGCGATCAGCAACCGTTGAGTTCTGGATCGCCAGTGTCCAGTGGGACATGCTGCAGATGGGTTTCATCCCAACCCCGGTTCGGAGCCGGGCTGTGAGGAGCCCCGCATTTGCTGGCGCGCATAGTTTTCACGCTGTTTTGAAAGCTTGTCCCTAATCTGCGGCAGCCGCTTTTCCAGGAAATCCACTGGCCATTTAGCGTGTGATGGTATTGCCGTCAGTAGGTCCAGTGCGTCGTCATGCCAAGCGCGCAATCCAGCTCTTGTTGCGGTTATTTCGGCGACGCGCTCAGCAGCCTTCAATGCGGCGCGGATATCACCGCCATCAAGGTATTTTCGAATAGTGCGTTCGGCGACTCGGGCTGCAAGACCCGTGCGGCTTATAGCCCGTGGACCCATGCGGCGACGGTCTAGGACACCGTAAACATTCTCTACCTGTGACTGCAATACGTGCAGCGGATGCATGACGCGGAATTTTTTTCCATTGACTTCGATTGTCGCAGCCCAAGCCTGCAGCTCGCCCGCTTGCACACCTAGGATTTGAGACATGAAATCTATCTGGTGGGTTTGCTCATGGATGTCGACCAGTACCAAAGCCGAGTTAGGCGTGTGATCATCCATGCCCGCTTTGCGGGTTTGACCGCCCCAGGCCTTACCCGCTTCGCGTGCCAGGGCGGCATCACCAAAAAAATCAATGTCGTTGCTTACCGCCGTCGCGATTGCGTCGAGCCCGTAGTAAACTGCGAGTACATTGAGGGCTTGACCACCTACTAATATGGCTTCGCGTGTGTGAGGAGACTGGTCGAGGAGATCTGCGACCTCGGTAAGCCCCAAAGGGGTTCGTTCGTTCACCCGTTACCCAATGGATGGCACGCTTAGCTTAATGCCCGCGGGAACGCGAATCGCGTTCCGATGATGAGCCGCCACCTCGGCTGCGTCGTACGGGGCTGCGATGGCAAGCTGAAGGCCCAACGCCGACAGCAAAGCACACAGATTGTGGAAACTTAGGCCTTCGACAGGCTTATTGTTCTCGAGATCCAGGAGCCTTGAGCGACTCAGGCCTGCGCGATCAGCAACATCTACCTGGCGCAGACCCAGCGCGAGACGACGATCACGCACGAGCCTGCCCACGTCTTGAATCGATGGGGCCTGAATCAGCATGTTCTGGGCAGGGGTTGCCACGGCGGTACTCCTATAACCAATGCCTTAGCCTACCCTGACTACAATGTAATGTCCAATATATTGGACTTCAGCCCATAAACCACAGGATTTGTAAAGGGGTGGGGGTGGTAGCGGTGGCAGGAGGTGGAGGGGTACTCCCTACCACCCCTAGGGATGGGAAATCCGCCTTTGATCAAGGGTTTCAGGACATATCCACCATTGAAGCTGACCGGCGATATACACGCAGCACTGTTTATCCTGGCATGCGTGAGCTCAGTGGGCCAATGACGCTCCGATCGCGACCATCGTAATGAAGGCCAGGATCATGACAATCGGTACGAGTACGCTCCACATGGGTCCAAGACCATCATTATGGCCGTGCGGTTTTTGTTCAGGAACGAGCTTCTTCATGGCTTCCCGATCGCTTGGACGAGAACGGAAGTCTGTATCGTCCAGTACGAAAATCGTTTAATCAGCAAGATTTAAACTTGGCAGAAGGCCGTCGACTAAATGTAAGTTCAGTATGGCTAAAACAATTCGGCTCAGGCGATGATGTATGTAACTACGTATATTCGTTACTTCATGCGACCTCCTATCGTATTCGATACGCAGCCTTTCTACGCTCCGATTTCCCACGTCTGCCGTTGATTAGGAACATGGAACTGTTTCAGGCGCTGGTTCAGCTCGGCGGCGAGCTCGTCGACCACCACCTGCTGGAATCGCCCGAGCTCGACAAACCGATCACTGAGTACATCGGCAGCCGGAACCCCGAGGTCGAGAAGGTCTCCTGGTTTAACAACACCGTCTGGCTGGACAAAGCTCAGACCGCCGGCTTCCGCGGCGTGCGCGAGCGATAGCGTCGCGTCGCTTGTGACGGCCGGTACGGTCCCGGCGTCCCGGCCACTCGCGCCAGCGACGAACATTCCTAATAGGATGGTCCGTCCCCTTCTTTTCGGCTTCAATGAGCCACGAGGGACACTGTTCGTACCCTCACCACGCAGGAGACAGACCATCATGAACATTAAAACCCTTGGTATCGACATTGGCAAATCCACCTTTCACCTGGTTGGACTCGATGAACACGACCAACCCACGCTCAAGAAGAAGTTGAGCCGGGCACCGCGCATGCGGTTTATGGCCAATCTGCCGCCGTGCCTAGTCGGCATGGAGGTCTGTCCCGGCTCTCAACATCTGGCGCGCCGCTTCAGCGAGCACGGCCACCGCGTGCGATTGATGCCCGCGCAGTTCGTCAAGCCCTACTTAAAGTCCAACAAGAACGACTTCCTGGATGCCGAGGCGATTGCGGAAGCCGTGACCCGGCCTTCCATGCGCTTCGTGCCGGTCAAGACCCCGGCGCAGCAGGATCTGCAGGCACTGCACCGGGTACGCAGCGGGTTTGTGGCCCAACGCACCACCGGCATCAATCAGTTGCGGGCGTTTCTGCTGGAGTATGGCCTGACGATCGCTCAGGGTATTCCGGCGGTGCGCCGGGCACTCCCGGAGATGCTCGAAGACGCCGACAATGGATTATCTGACCGGATGCGTGGATTGCTGCACGCTCTGTGGCAGTCGCTGCTCGAACTTGAGACGAAGGTGAAAGCACTCACCGTCGAAATCGACACCCTCGCCAAACAGGACGAGGCTTGCCGCCGCCTGCTCACAGTCCCCGGCATCGGCCCCCTTGGAGTGCCCCCGGTTTTTCGGACCAATGTCAGGTTTAGGATAGCCTGATGGAGGTTCGATATGAAGAAGCGATTTTCGGAGGAGCAGATCGTCCGGATCCTAGGCGAAGCCGCCGGGCACGGCGTGCCGGCGACAGCGCGCAAATACAGTGT
>Ga0307372_10004025_pt1 | contig 23010 bp, 18 predicted proteins | sample OX1MG_FD_202533 | JGI IMG/M metagenome (GOLD analysis project Ga0307372, IMG submission 202533) | Soil microbial communities from Risofladan, Vaasa, Finland - OX-1 | ecosystem: Environmental > Terrestrial > Soil > Coastal area > Acid sulfate soil | place: Finland: Risofladan, Vaasa | collected...
GTTCCGAGTGGCCCGTCGGCCCAGAAGTTCTCGGCCAGGCCGCGTCGGGTCTGCCAAAGCTCTCCCTTCCGGGTGAAGTCGAGGACCCCGCGCCCGCCGTCGGCGTCGGGAATCCGCCACGCTCCGTTTGCCGCTCCGCTCAGCGCGGCGGAGAGCGCCTCGAATCCCTGCGCGGTGTACTGGTCGGCCTCGACCCCGCGGTTGACGATGAACTTGAGCTGCCGCGCGGCCTGCTGGTTCTTGGAGAGCAGCACTTCGATCAGCGCACCCACCTCATTTGAGAGACAATCGTCCTCGACCACGCGATTCCACATCCCCAGCTCAGCCGCTCGACTCGCAGGGTGCAGGGCGCCGAGGAGGTTGACCTCCTTGGTCATCCGTTTTCCGATCAACCGCGCCATTCGCGTCGTGCCACCCCACCCAGGGGTGATCCCGACGTCGATCTCGGGCATTCCCCAACGCGCCCGGCGGGTGGCGATTACGAAGTCGCAGGCCATCGTGATCTCCAGGCCGCCACCGACCGCGAAGCCATCGACTGCGGCGATCGTCACCTTGTCCAGCTCCTCCAGCGAGTTGGCCATCTCCTGGTATTGGCGAACACGTCGCATCACCTGGTCGGCATTGCCCCAGGCCGGCATCTCGGTGATGTCGTCTCCGGCGCAGAACGTCTCGCCGGCACCCTCGATCACCAGCACCTTCACCTCCTGGGAGCGACGTGCGATCTCCAAGGCTGCGGTCAGCTCCTCGGAGAGCTGCATGGAGAGCGCATTGCGTCGCTCGGGGCGGTTGAGGGTGATCTTTGCCAGCGGGCCGTCTTCGCTGTAGAGCAGCTGCTCAAAGCTCGGTCGCGTACTGTCTCTCGCGATCTCGGTAGCGGGGGAGGCTGCAGCTGCGACCAGACTGTCGATCGCCGCTCGATCGATCGCATACATCCAACCGCCGTCGGCTTGGCGCCGCGCGACCTCGGTGGAGGTCCCCTCGATTGTCGCTGGCGCCGTGCCTTTCCCGAGCGCCATCCGCCATCGGCTGATCATCAGCGCAAGGTCGCCGGTCACGACCACCTCCTGACCGCCGAGCGGGGTGATCTGCGGCGCCTGGGCGAGAAGCGTCTCCAGCCGCTCGCGGATCGCGTCCCCACCGGGCGCAACCACGCCGTCGGGCGCGGCGAGCGTCGCGTCTGGCTCGTAGAGGCCAAGCATTCCCTCCAGGTCGCCGGCGCTTGCGCGCTGGGCGAAAAGATCGGCCAACTGCCTGGGATCGTGGACGCTCATCAAAAACGTCTCCTCTCTGACGACGGTGCGACTCGGTCGGCGTCTGAATGCGGGAGCTAAGGTAGTCTTTCGCAACCAGTTTCACAACAAGATCATCAGAGGATTGAAACTAGTTGTCGTCTGAGAACCGCCAAGACGAAGCAAGGGCCAAAGCGGTCGCCGCCCAGGAAGCGCTGGCGCTGCTGGCTGACCGATGGAGCTTCCTGATCATCCGCGAAGCGTTTTCCGGAACCCACCGCTTCGGTCAGTTGCAGCGCAACCTGGGCATCGCCCGCAACATCCTGGCAAATCGCCTGTCCCAGCTGGTCGAGCATGGCCTGCTCAAGCGGGTGCGCTATCGCACCGAACCGGACTGGTATGAGTACAAGCTGACCGAGCGTGGGCTCGGCCTCTACCCGGCGATCCTCGCCTTCTTTCGCTGGGCGGACACCCACTATGGCGACCCGAGCCGCCCGGCCGTTCGCCTCCGCCACCGGACCTGCGGCAAGCCAACCCAGCCTCTCCTGGTCTGCTCGGCCTGCCGCGAGCCCCTCGGGGCCACCGACGTGGAGATCATCGAATAGGGCGCCGAGGGCACGGTTTCGCGACGACCGGCGATTAGGCTGAGCGCCATGGATGTTGCGGGTGGGAACGCTCCCCCATGGCCCCGTCGGCATAGGCGTGCACTGATCGTCGGCGCTGTGGGGCTGGTCGCCACCCTGGCGCTCGCCGGCGCCGCGGTGAGCTGGCACTTCTCCTCTGAGGTGCTCGTCCCCGAACGCTCCGGCTGGCCGGTCGACGCGACGGTGGAGGGCTTGCTTCCCGGTCGCATCGCCCTCTCACGTTCGACCGCCACCCTGCGCCCCGGTGTATACGGCCTCCTCTGGCAGGGCGGAAACGCGATCGCCGGCGAAGTGGTGAGCAGCAACGCCGACACGGTGACCCGGCGGCTGCGCTCATTGCATGGCTACTACCTGAGACCGGGGATGAGGGTGGCGATCGACACCGACGTCTACGCCGGCAATCCGAGGCAGACCCTGGGATTGCCCTTTGCCGACGTGCGCATCCCCGACGAACTGGGGCCGATGCCCGCCTGGCTGATTCCCGGCCGCTTTCACACCTGGGCGATCGTCGTGCATGGGGTCAACGGGGATCAGCAGGCGGGCCTTCGCATCGCGCCGACCCTGCATCGCGACGGACTGCCCTCCCTGCTGATCACCTACCGCGAGGATCTCGGCGCTCCGCCCAGTCCCGATGGCCTGCACCACATGGGGCTCACCGAGTGGCGCGACCTCCAGGCGGCGGCCCGCTACGCGCTCGTCCGCGGGGCGCGGCGGTTGGTGCTGGTCGGCTACTCGATGGGCGGCGCGATCGTCAGCCAGTTCATGGAGCGCTCGCCCCTCGCGCACAGGGTTGCGGGCCTTGTCCTTGACGCCCCCGCCCTGGATTGGAAATCGATCCTCGAATTCAACGCTGAAAAGATGGGTTTGCCCGGGTTCTTGGCGACCCCGGTCGAGTGGGCGATCGACGCCCGGATCGACGCCGACTGGGGGAGCCTCGACGCGCTTGGCCACCCCGAAGACTTCCACCTGCCGATCCTTCTCTTCCACGGCACCGAAGACAGCATCGTGCCGATTTCAGACAGCACCGGGTTTGCCGAAGAGCTACAGCACTGGGTCACCTACTACCGCGTGCCGAGAGCCGACCACACCGAGTCCTGGAACGTCGATCCAGGACTCTACGACCACCGTCTCACCACCTTCCTTCACCGGATCGGCGCCTGAAGAGCTCGGTCAAGCGCTGCGATTTGCCAACCGCTGAGCGCCGGGCTAGTCGAGGCGAGCGCTCTCCTCGTGGCGCGGCAGCCCGTCGTTGGGGATCGTCTCCCAAGCAGCAGCGTAGGCGACGAACTGGCGCACTCTGGGGCGAATGCCCGGGTCCGCATCGAAGGCACCCAACCGGATGCTCATCCGCTCGTGGTCTTGGGGGTCTCGACTGAATACAGCGGAGCCGCAGTTGGCGCAGAACAGCTTCTCCCAGCCGCTAGCCGGACTCCAGGCGCGCAGGGCGTCCTCCCCACAGAGCAGGCGAAACGAGCCGGGCTCGGGTCGGGCGTTGGCCGAGGCGGCGGTGCCGCTGCGTCGCTGACAACGCGTGCAGTGGCAGTAGTTTGCGCCCACCAGGGGAGCCGTCACCTCGAATCGGACGGCGCCGCAGCCGCAGCCGCCGGTCAGAGGGAGCTCAAGATCTGCGGCCACTTCCGAGGTGAGGATAGCGTCGCTCGGGCCGCCATGGGCGTCTGCGGGCAACCGCTTTCCTACGCCGCCGGCGCGGTCCTTCAGAGGCTTCAAGCGCACGCAGGTCTAGAGTCGAGCCGCTCGAGTATCTTGGAGTTCGGCCGTGACTGGCGCTTAAGGTGGGGCACCACCGGGGGAAAGGCCCGCATCACGCCGCGCGCTTGGGCGAATTGCAATGCGATGTCCGAGAAGCCGCCGATGAACACGATTTCCGATTCCAGCCCGAAGTTTGGCACGGGGTTGGCCGCGATCCTCCCCGAGCGTTTAGGGACCATCACCTCTGGGTAAATCTGACGAAGGTCGCTGGATTTGCCCCAACGAATCCAGTTTCTCTAGGGAAATCGCTCGTCGGCCCGGCACGCTCCGTTCCCTGTCGGGGCGTGCCGGCCAGGCGAGCTGACCTCGACGCGAAACCCGGCAGGCTCGGCGGCTCTTCAAGCCAACCGGGGCGCGTGCCGTGGACACCGTCGCGGCCCGAAGTCGGGCCGGGTGCGAAGCGTGCCGATGACCGACCAGGTCGCCCGTGCCCTTGACGAGCTCAGTCGCCGGGAGGCCTGGACCGGCGACGATGACCTCGTCTTCGTCAACCCGGCCGGCGAGTACATCGAGGACTCGGCGCTGCGGCGGCGCTTTTACGCGGCGCTGGAGGCGGCCGGCCTCGGCCACATCCGCTTCCACGATCTGCGCCACAGCTTTGGCACCCTCGCCGTCCAGGTCTTCCCGCTCTCCGACGTCAAGGCCTACATGGGCCACGCCGACATCGCGACGACGATGATCTACGTCCACCACGTCCCCCAGGTCGATGCCGCGGAAAAGCTCTCTGCGGCGTTGAAGGAGGCCTCCGCGCCCTCGCTCAGCTCGGCGATTGCCGATGCGGCGGCGTGAGGAGGCGGCCATTTCCACAGTTAGTTTCCGCCCGGATCACCTTCCTATGACCTAAATATAGATCAAATGATCTATATTTAGGTCATAGGAGCTGGCACACAATGAACGTCTCGAAACCCCTGACAGCCATTTCACCCGGCGTTGACGCTGATGTTCTCGTGGTCCTGGCGGGCTCCACCAAGCCGCGCAGCGGCCGCGAGCTGGCCCGTCACTCGGGGCGCTCCAACACCGGCGTTCAACACGTCCTCGATCGTCTGGTCGATCACGGCCTCGTCAACCGCGCGGAGGTGGGACGCACCTATCTGTACTCGCTGAATCGCGACCACCTGCTCGCCCCGGTCGTCGAGCAGATGGTCGATGTACGAGCTGAGCTGATCCGGCGGCTCCGGGATGCCACTGGTGGCTGGGCGATCCCGGCGGTTCACGCCTCGCTGTTCGGTAGCGCGGCTCGCGGCGACGGGGATGCGCGCAGCGATATCGACCTGCTCATCGTGCGGCCCGCCGACGTTGATCCCGAGGTCGCCGAATGGCGCGGCCAGATCGACGATCTGGCCGACCTGGTGCGCCGCTGGACTGGCAACCACGCCGGCATCGCGGAGATCGGCGAGGGGGAGCTTTCGCGCCTGCGCAAAGATCGCCCGCCTGTAGTGGAGGAGGTCCGGGAGGACGCCGTCGACCTTGCCGGAGAGCCCACTCGAAAACTGCTCGCTCGGCTGTGATGGCTCGTCGGCGGGACCGGACTCAGGCGTGTGGTGGCCCCCAGGCGCGGCAGCGCCTGGGGCACGCGAGAAGCTTCCTCGAAGTCGCCGAGCTGACCGCTGACGTGAACGACTCGTCTCTCGAGTATGGAAGCGTGGCCGCCTCCGTTGCCATCCTCGCGGGCATCGCAGCCGCCGACGCCGCCTGTTGTCAGGAGCTTGGACGGCGATCACGCTCCGACGATCATCACGGCGCCGAGGCGCTTTTGGAAGCGATCACGCCCGGCGGCAAACGGGCGGCCAGCCAGCTTCGCCAGTTGATCGACGTCAAGGACGCGGCCCACTACGGATTCCTCAGCGTCACCGCGCCGTAGCTCAAACGCTCCCTACGTCAAGCTCGGTCCCTCGTCGAGTTTGCCGAGGAAGTCTTGCTCCGCTCGGCCGCCCGATAGTTGATCCGGAGAGACCGTCCGCCTGCCGCGGCGCTCCGCGTCCATAGCTGTTCTCAGCAAGCCAGAAGGCGAGATCCTCCCGCGTGAACCGCAGGGCACGTCCGACCTTGACGTGGGGTAGCCCCCGCGAGCGCACCAGCTCATACAGCGTGCTGCGCGGTACCCTGAGCAGCCGCGCCGCGTCGTCGGCGTTGAGGAGGGGCTCGGTGAGTTGGTGTGCCGACATGGTGCTCTCAACCCGTCATGTCCATCGCTGAGCCGAAATGCATCGGCCTCGGTCCGGCTGAGATCGTAAGGGCGTTGTCCATTTCATCTGGAACGTCCCTTCCGAGATTGCAATGGGGCACCCGATTGCCTGTGGGCTGGCAACCACATCGCGAATGTGGAAGCGGCCAAAATGCGGGAGCGCATGCCGGAATCCGACGTGTTGGTTACGCCACCAGCCCGACCGCTTCAGGGTTTCGGGCCAATCGAACCCACGGCACCACGATTTTCAGTCGTAGGCGCTGGAGGTCCCATTTTCCTCGTCTGAATCGGCTAAAAACCGCGTAAAAAAGCAAAAGTCGATCCAACTGCATGGCAATTCTTACAACACGCAAAGAGCCTAGTTCCCTGGTCTTCCCAGCGGTTTCCCGTGTCTTGTGGGGACGAACGTTGATCGCGTCGCCACTTCCATCTTGAGCATTGCGAGCCAAATACAAGAGTCGCTCGCATCCTCGACCTTCTGCATGGCAAACGTCGCTGCCGAACCGTCCTTTTCAGCTCTACAGAGCCGAAAACGTTGCATCCGGTGTCGATGTGGATGTCTTTCTCTCAGGCACGATTCAACCCAAGTGCGCCCAGACCATGTACTCCTCTCGTCCTTCATCGCCGAGGTCCTTAATTAAGGACCTCGGCGAGCGATTCCTCGGAGAGGTAGCGTCGGCCCGCCGATTTGCTTGTCACGGCTCATATTCCGGTTTGGGAGGCCCTTTTCGTTCTCTCCCCGGAAGTTTGTTAGGGGACGACAAAACCCTACCGCGCCGGGTCTGGGCCTGGCAGAGCCGGCCCTGGTCCTGGGACGCCTACAAGGTCCGACCTCGAAGAGACCCGAACCACAAAGAAGGTCGATCTATCTCGAGCTTCGGCTGTGGCGAAGCTCGAATTCTTGAAATGTTCCCTGACCGTGCTTGACGCTCGCAGTGGCAGTCAGAAAAACAGCACCGCCTCGGAGGAACCAGTTGCGAAGGCCTTTCGGGAGGACGACACGCAGTCGGAGCGACCTACTCGATTCGGAGGGCAGGCTGTAGCGAAGCACAGCCAAGGTGACGGAGCGCGTGAAATGCGGCGGACGCGAGCCGGTTAGGCGAAGCGCTCCACGACAAAGCTTATTCGGCGCTCCGCCTGAGCAGATCAGCTGCACATTGGCCATGCCGTGGCGAACCGTGAACGGCGGGATCTGGACGCCGATCGCACTAGGCGAGAGCCGGCCGATCTTGTTTTCTTCGGGTTCCACGAACCAGATGTTGCCTTCGGGACCCGCACTGATTCCCCCAAGTGAACCCCATGGCCGCACCCCAAGCGCTAATGGGGGGTGATTACGTAGAGAGAAGGCGGCGATCTGCCCGGTCGGAGTGATGCGGGCGATTCGGTCTGAATCGGTCTCGGTGAACCAGAGGTTTCCGTCGGCCCCAACAGTGATGCCACCGACCCTGCCTTCGTAGGCTGGAAGCGGGAACTGGCTTATCTCGCCGCTTGGCGTGATGCGCCCGATCTCGCCAGTGTCGAAGCTGAAGTTGCGAATCTGAGCGTGCCTTGACTCCGTGAACCACAGATCGCCTTCCGACCCGGCCGTGATTGCCAAAGGCGACCCTTCCGTCTTGGCTATCGGGAACTCCGTGATTTCACCAGCTGGTGTGATTCGTCCGATCCCGTTGACTTCTGGCGCATCCAAATTGACGCTGGATCCACGAGCTTCACTGGCGAGTTCCGCTCTCGGTGTCACCGCGGTGAACCACAGATCGCCTTCCGGGCCGGTGGTGAGGCTATTCACCTCAGCTTCCCTGTTGGGGAGGTCGAGATCGATGATTTTGCCAGTCGGCGTGATGCGACCGATACCCCCCTGCACAGCAAACCACACGTTCCCATCGGGTCCAGCCGTGATAGCTGAACGACTCGTGGGGCCGGTTAGGGGAAACTCGGTGATCTGGCCGCTCGGAGTGATCCGCCCGATCTGCCTTCCTTCCCATTCTGTGAACCAAAGGTTGCCGTCGGGGCCGGCAGCTATCCCTTCGGGCGCCGCTTCGGACCGACCGCCGACCTGGAACTCGGTGATCTGGCCGCTCGGAGTGATCCGCCCGATCTTGTGCGCCTTGCGCTCGGTAAACCAAAGATTCCCGTCGGGACCGGCGGCGATCCCCGCGGGATAGCTACCAGGAGTCGGGATCGGGAATTCGGTGAGCTGTCCCGGAGCTGCCCGGGCAAAGCTTGGGAGTGTCAGCGATGCGAGCAGCGCGCCCAGCGTCAGAATGCACAGCAGGAGATGACTTGACCATCGCTTGCTTCGACTTCGTATGGATCGTCCGGCCATTGCGTATCCTAACACTGAAAGGCTACCGCGATTCGTCTTTGCCTCCAACCGCAACCGAGGCCGTGGACACTGCCAAGGGGCTCCCTCCAACCGCGGGCCTGGCCAGGGGTAGGGACTGGGAAGACGGATGACCCGTAAACGGCGGTTACGCAACCTTGTCCAGAGTCAAGGCAAGTAGCGGGCAACGGCGAAGCGGACCTCTCCCTTGCCAATCCAACCGCCCAATAGCACGCCGCTGCGACGATCGACGACTATTTTGGGCTCTTGATCGATGTTTGAGGCGAGGCTTGTGATCATCCTGCCGCTTCGCCCGAACTGCCGGTCGACTTTGCCGTTGGAGCGCAGGAGAATGAGCACATACGAGTCACTTCCCTTCTCCTGGCCAGCTACCAACACGCGCCCGCGGCTGTCGGTCGTGATCGCATTGAAGTAGATGTCGTTCGCGTTCTCCAGGACCTCGGTCCCGCCGCGGCCAAAGCTCTTGTCCAGCGTTCCATTGGGGTGAAGCCGGACAACGCGATCTGGGTTTCCTGACCCCCGTTCGCCGCCTCCTTTGATTTCGCTTTCTCCGTTGAGCAGAAGAAGAACCCCTCCGGAACGATCAAAGGCAATCGACCGCGCAGGACGAAACTGTCCCAGTTCGTCGGCCCCGAAGGCTGGATTGGGAATTCCGTCGGCGTTAACGCTAGCCACGCCCCGTACAGCACCGTTGAGTTCCAGTTCCGGTTCGCACTGGGCGCCAACCCACCGTATGTAGGCAATCCCACCCGAAGGGTCGACGGTCGGTTCTTCGGCGGAGAACTGCTTGCTGTCAGCCCGCACGCCCGTTCCGTTGAACGTTGGGTCTGGCTCCCCACCAACCGTGAGGCGGGCGACGAAGGATTCGTGAAAAGGCCGCGTTCCGGGGAGCTCGTCCCGACATGCGCCGAAGTAGGTGTCGGCCGTACCGGTCAGGATCGGCCGATTCTCGGAGCCGACCACGAGGCCGGTCACCTGCACATGTGGTCTTGCGTAGTGGACCACTTCTCCCGGGGGTGCGGGTCTATAGATCGGCGGCGGAAAGCCGAAGGTCGAGGAGACAACGCCGTCTACACCGAAGCTTGTGTCCAGCTTGCCAGTCGGTGTGAAGCGGAGAACGGTCGCGGTTTCCCCGCTCTCGAGATTGGGTCCGTATCCGGCAGCCTCGCCATTTTGAGAGGTGAGCGTTGTTGTCCCCGCGACCAGCGCGCGACCCTGGGAATCGACCGCGAGGGCAGTTGGTTCGAACTGCGAACCTTCTGATTGGCCGAGGATCACCTCGCCGTGGTCTCCGAAGCTTGGGTCCGGCCTACCATCCGCGGTGTAACGCAGCAGGTTCTGCCCCGCCAGAACAAAGATTCCTCCGTCGGGTGCATGCGCAATCTGAAAGGCGTAGAGAGGACCGCCGGGTCCGGGGTTGACTGTTCGGGTGATCTTGCCGCTCGTGCCGAAGCTTCGATCGAGCGAGCCTGATCGCGCCTGAGCGGCGGCGGGGACAACCGCCAGCAGAACGAGCAGGACGGTCGCCAACGCCGTACAGGCGGCTTTGCCGAGCACCCGCGATGACCCTGGCGGCTTGCTCATCACCAATCTCCGGTTTGCATTGCGCCCGCCATTATAGGAGAGGAACCCCGGATTAATGGGCAGGTATCGGTTGGGTCCTATTGCGAGCGCCTGGGTTGCAGCGGTAGTCCGAATCACCAGCCCATTGTGGACGCTTTCGCGGCGCCGCCTGTTCGAGTAGACAGCCAAATCAGCTATCAGACCCACTCTCGGCTACGGAAAAATCCCCAGAATCCCCGTCCGCGGCCACTTCGCCTCAGAAGTGGGTTTGAGCCCTTTGGATGCAGTCGACCACCACGACCAAAGACCAAAGACCAAAGACCAAGAAGACCATAACGGCAACAACTAACAGGCAGAACCCACGCCACGAGCCCCAGAAGCTGCAACCAAGCGCGAGCCCCCAGGCCCAGAGCCGCACAGCAACAAAAACCAAAGACCCCCTCACGCACTATCACTTTGTTAAGAGATCGAACCACCGAGCCTATTCCAGGGACATCCCCTGTGAATGCTCACGATCGGAAAGCTCGGAAGAGGGCAAGAGGCCTACTACCTCGACAAGGTCGCCGAAGGCGCCGAGGACTACTACAGCGGTGAGGGCGAGGCGGAGGGCCTCTGGATCGGCGACGCTGCCGAGGAGCTTGGCCTCTACGGCAAGGTCGGCCCTGACCAGCTGAAGGCGATGCTCACCGCCCGAAACCCCATAGACGGCGAGCCGTTGCTGGGGGTGCGCGGCGTCCCCTCCAAGGGAGCCGTGCCGGGATTTGACCTCACCTTCTCCGCGCCGAAGTCGGTTTCGCTTCTCTGGGCTCTCGGCGGTCCGGTCCCCGCCGCCGAGGTATCCCACGCCCACCAGCGCTCCGTCGAGGCCGCCCTTGACTACATGCAGCGCGAAGCCTGCTGGACCCGTCGGGGTGCCGGGGGTTCTGAGTTCGTCAAGGGCAACGGCTACCTCGCAGCAGCCTTTCGCCACCGCTCCTCCAGGGCGGGTGACCCCCAGCTCCACACCCACGTCCTGATTGCCAACGCGACCAAGGGACCCGACGGCCGCTGGACCCGTCTCTATCACCCGGCGATCTATGCGCACGCAAAGACCGCCGGATATATCTATGAGGCCCAGCTCCGCCACGAGCTGAGCCAGAGCCTCGGGGTCCGCTGGCAGGAGGTAAGAAACGGCATCGCCGAGATCGAGGGCTTCGCCGATTCCCACCTGCGCGAGTTCTCCACCCGCCGCACCCAAATCCTCGAGGCTGCGGGGCCGGACGCCTCCGCCCGCGCCCGCCAGGTCGCCAACCTCACCACCCGCTCCGCCAAGGAGCCCGGCGTCTCGGGCGAGACGCTGCGCCAGCGCTGGGCGGCCAAAGCGCGGGAGATCGGCCTGCACGGCGAGACGATCGAGGCCGCCCTGCACCCCGGCACCCCCGCCGTGGTCCGCACGGTCTTAGCGGTCGAGCAGCTAGACCGTGCGGTCACGGCGGGGGTCTCCCACTTCGAGCGTCGCGACGTAATTCAGGCGGTTGCCGACTCGCTTCGGAGCGGTGCCCCGGGCGCGGAGGTCGAGCAGATCGCCGATGCCTTCCTCGCCTCCGAGGCGGTGATCTCGATCGCCGAGACAGCGAAGGGTGAGCGCTTCACCACCAAGCGCATCTGGGAGCTTGAGCGCAGCGCGCTTGACACCGCGGAGCGGATGCGATCAGTAGGACCGAGCCCTGCGGGTGAGCTGATCGCCGCTCGCGTTATCCACGCCCACCCGACCCTGAAGGACGACCAAGCAGAGATGGTGCGCCGCCTGCTTGTCGAGCGCGAGGGAATAGCTGTCGTGATCGGTGAGGCGGGGACTGGCAAGAGCTTTGCGATCGCCGCCGCGGCGGAGGGCTGGGCGCGGGCGGGGATCCCGCTGAATGCCGCAGCCCCGACCTGGCGCGCGGCCAACGTGCTTCGCGCCGAGGGACTGCCAGCGACCAGCGTCGCCGGATTGCTCGGGGAACTTGATCGGGCCGAGCAGGGCGGCGGTGATGCCTTGCCGCACGGCTCGGTGCTGCTGATCGATGAGGCCGGAATGGTCGATTCGGCGACCCTGGCCCGCCTGATTGCCCATGCCGATCAGGTCGAAGCGAAGCTTGTCCTGATCGGCGATCCGCAACAGCTCGGTGAGATCGAGGCGGGCGGCATGTTCGGCGCGATTGCCCAGCGCACAGACCCGATCTATCTCGACGAGGTGATCCGCCACCGCCACGACCTCGACCGCGAAGCTGCCAAACGGATCCGCGACGGGAGAGGCGGAGAGGCGCTTGAGCTCTACCGCTCCCAGGAGCGGGTGATCGTCGCTCCAGACGCCCAGGCAAGGCGCGAGGCTATGGTCCGCGATTGGCAGGGGGCGTTCGCCAGGGGGCAGGACGCGGTGATGATTACCAAGCGAAACGTCGAGGTCGAGCGCCTCAACCAGCTGGCCCGCGAGGTGATGCGCGGGGAAGGACGGCTCGGTGGGGCGGAGATCGAACTGGGGGAGGGGCGCTTCGCCGCCGGCGATCAGGTCATCACCCGCGTCAACGACCGCGCCCAAGAGATCTATAACCGAGAGCGCTGGAGAGTGGCCGCGGTCGATGCTGAGAAGCGAACGGTCATCCTCGATGGCATCGACCAAGCGCGGCGGGTGCGGGTCGACGCCGACTACCTCGCTCGCACCAACCCCCACAACGACGCTCCGGCCCTGCAGCACGCCTACGCCATCACCACCTACTCAGCTCAGGGCACCACTGTCGATCGCGCCTACGTTGCGGTTGATCCCTCGATGGACAAGCAGGAGCTCTATGTCGCCGCCTCCCGCAGCCGCGAGGAGACCTACCTATACGCGACGCCGGAGATCCAGATCGAACGTGAGGAGTACGCACCGCACTCCCCCTACCTGCGCGAGGGCATCCCCCACATTGCAGAAGCATCAGAGCGCGACCGCGCTCAGATCGCAGCCCATGACATTGCGCTTCACTCCGAGCTCTCCCGCCTGCCGACAGAGGAGCTCCTCGGTCGCCGCTCAGCGCTCGGTGAGGAGGCAGGACGGGAGGCACGGGTCCAGGGATTCCATCGAGAACTGCAGGAGAAGATCGACCTCTCCCAGCGTCGCTTGGATAATTCGATCATCCACCGTGAAGCCGTAGCCGAAGCGCCACGGCGAGAGCGAAAGCGCGAAATGCCCCATGCCATCGAGCGCGAGGCCAACTGCCGCGAGCACCTTGAGTTGCTGCTCGCCGAGGCGCGACGAATGGAGCCACTCCACAAGGTGGCGAGGGCCGAGCTGGTGACCACCAACCAGATCCTCACCGAGCGCCGCGAGCTGGCGATCACCGCCGTTCGCATCTCCCCACCCCCCTACATCACAAAGGAGCTGGGGGAGCGCCCGAGCGATCTGGAGATGCGGAAGGCATGGGAGCGGGGGGTGGAGGCGATCGAGGCATATCGGCAAGAGCACGGGGTGACCGACCGGGGTAGGGCGTTGGGAGCCGAGCCGAGCAGGGGTGTCGAGGGCGAGCGGGCGCAGCGCCTCCTGCGGGAGGTTCAGCTGAACCTTGGTAGGGAGGTGAGGCTCGAACGCTCCAAGGAGTTGGGCCGGGGGATGGAGATCGAGCTTGGTTGAGACGCTTAAAGCGAGAGTAGGTCTCGACCAGGTGGTCTGGCTCGCAAGTTCGCGCACGTATCCGAATCGCGGCGACGTTTGCTCCTCTGCGGCAGTGGGCGTAAATGCAGAGTTGGCGCAGACGGCCGGATTTCGTCGTCCGTTGCGGTCGTCTGCCGCTGGCCTCCGACGCGCTTACAGATTGCGCTGAGGAGGAGCCGACTCCGATCGCGGCAACTCTGAGCGGGGACGCTGTCCAGCTCGAAGATTTGACTTTGGGGCTCGCGGGAGTCGCTGAGTACAACACTCGCCGCCAAAGACAGCCCCTTCCAGAACCTGCGAAATGACTGAGCGACGCGATGCCTACCGCGTCCCCGACCCCAGCGGGATCTGATCCCTTCGCCAAGCAGCCGAGCCTCTGGGGCCGACTTCCGGGAGCAGCGGCCTCCTGTACCAGCGGCGGCTCGGCATCGCCGGGAGGAACAAGCCCTACGGTGGCGGAGGGACTCCGCGTTCGCGCTGGAGCTTCTGCTTTCTCGGCAGGAGCGGAAGGCCCTCGCGGGCGCATCCGAGCCCTTCTGCCTTGGCCAGCAACCGGTACCTGTGCGGTCCGTATTTCCACACCCCGCTCGGCATCGACGCCACCAGCTTCACGATCGTTTCGGGATAGCCGCCTTCCTTCGCCATCTGACGCAGGATCGGCCAGCTTTTGTAGGTCGCCATCGCCCGCTCGGCTTCGAGTTTCTTCGCGCGGTCGCCGGTCCGGCGAGCTTCTCCCCACTGGAGGAACCAGAGGCAGGAGACGGTGTTGGTGACCGCCTCGGCGACCTGATCGCGATTGGTGGTGAGGCCGGCGTCCGGAACCAGCGACGGCTTGAAGTCGCTGGGCAGCGGGATACCCTTCAGCATCTCCCTTACCGCCGCTTCGTGGTCAGCGGCCTTGATCACCTTTGCAGGCATCGCGTCGAGCCAGGTCTGGGAGTCCACTTTGTGTAGCCAGCCGAGCCGTTCCTTGAAGGCGGCCAGGTCTGGGACCGCGGCATTCATTTCGAGCACATGGCCGTCTTCACGCCAGATCGCCTTCATTTGGCGGTTGCCAGGGCCACGTTGGTTCACGAAAACTCCCGCCCTGGTGTTGACGTAGGCCGTGGTGCCGAGGACCGGCACAGTGGTCCACCTGCCGACCGCCACCCAGTGCGACATCTTGAGGCGCCCATGCGGCAGCAATTCCGTTCGCTCCGGTCTCCATTTCCACCCTTTGAGCACACTCCTCAGCGATCCGTCGAGCCAGCTCAATTCGACTTTACGCTGGCGCACCGCGGCCGGGAACATCCCCGACTCGCGCTGCCCGGTTTCCTCGCTGCCCGTGATCCGGATCGATTCGGAGGGGATCGGCTTACCGGTGACGAATTCCAACTGACCTTCACCGTTGCTGTACTCGTCGACGTTCTTGACGCGCCAGCCCGGCCCTTCGAGCAGCAGCAGCGGCGTGGACTGGGCGAATCGCACGAGTTCGGCTCCGTAGGCGGGCGTCGGCCTCCCTGCCGGCCCGCCGTTGGCGCCGAGTACGACGAGGATCGCCGCGACGATCGCCACGGCGCCGCCGCCGATCACGAAGAGGATTCGGCGCGGGTATCGTCCTTGGTCCCGTCCCGGCGAAGCGATTGTTTCGGCGTTTTGACCCTCCGCTGGCTCGGCGAGGATTGCGGCGAGCAGCCCCCGGCCGGTGTCACCGAGATCGAGCGCCGCAAGCGCCGCCCGGTCGACCGGGTTGGCCGCCGCCAGGGCGGTGTCGATGTCCTGGGTCCTCATCGTGCCTCCTCGACTTCGGATTCGTTGCTTTCGGGATCGCCCGCCTGCTCGCTGGCAAGCAGCGCGCGCAGGCGGCGCCGAGCGCGGTGTAGGCGGCTGCGCGCCGCGAGGGGAGAAATCTCGAGCACCCGCGCTGCCTGGGTGGGGGTGAGCTCCTCCCATCCGACAAGCAGCAGCAGCTCGCGATCGCCATCGCTCAGCCCTGAGAGCGCCCGGAGGACGTCGGCTCGGTGCGGTGTGGAGTAGATGGTCGGCTCTTGGCGCAGCGCCTCGCGCAGACGCTCGCCCAGCCGGGTACGACGGCTCTCACCGCGTCTCTGGTTCGCCAGGATACGGCGAGCCGTTCCGTAGAGCCAGAGACGAGCCTCCACACCCGCCGGGACGTCGTCAAGACGCCGCCAAGCGACTAGAAACGTTTCAGCGACTACGTCGGCCGCGTCCTCCGGGCTAGCGACGCGCCGCAACGCGTAGCCGGTGATCTCCCGGCCGTGCTCGTGGTAGAGACGAGAGAACCGCGCCTCTGCCAGCTCGCGCGGGAGCGTCTCGCTCAGCGTCGATTCTCGAGCCATCGCCTATACATGTCCGGTTCTTGCTCAGCGTTGCATGGCTTCGTCGCTCTCAACAGTCGCGCCAGCCGATTCATGGCGTCCAGTGCCTCGGCTCGCCAGAATGTGTTCGAAATTGCGAGCCGGACCACTTATTTCCCGACCGCTCCCGTCGAGAGTCATGCGGCGGCGCACTTCGTGCTTAGAAGTTCGGGACACATTCGGGACACATTTAACCTATCGTGCGCTTTCGCACTTAAAAAATACGTACATTTCCAGGAAGTATGTCTATGCCGGAGGAGGGACTCGAACCCCCGACACGCGGATTATGATTCTGAACAGGCGTTAGCAGCCCTTCGCAGCTACTCTCGCTTTTGGCTCTAAGCTGGGGTTTCTGGCAGTTCGGAGGCCTCGGCGTTTGCGGTGCTTCGTAGGTGTTGCCGTGACACGCCCGTGACACCCGCCGGCACGATCGCCTCATCGAGAAAGGCCACGTCGCCGACGCCTGCGTCCATTAGGTGAACGTAGGTGTCGAGGGTGAAGCTCGGTTTGTGGTGCCCCAGCCACTCCTGCACTTGCTTGACGTTGCGGCCGGCCTCGAAGAGCATCGAGGCGCAGGTATGGCGGAAGGTGTGGAAGCTGACCGTCGAGCGGTCTCGCGCCTTGCCGCCGACCATGACCTCGACCTTGAAGCCGACGCTGATCGCGGCGGGCGCCAGCACTCGTCGGTAGACGTTGGGGGGTAGCAGCTCGGTACCCGCCTTCGAGCTGAACACCGGCGTCTTGGGCCCCCCGTAGTTGTCGCGGCGGTAGGCGAGCAGTTGAGCTGTCAGACCGGGGGAGAGGGGGATATCGCGTCGAGCGGCTCCGCTCTTGAGCCCCTTGCGCTGACCCTTGTAGACCTGCTCACGGACCCTGACCTTCGGGTTCTCGCCGAGGTCGAGATGCTCCCAGCGCAGACCAACTGCCTCGGAGATCCGAACGCCGGTGTGCGCCAAGAACTCAAAGAACAGCCGCCAGTCCTCGGGGATCGCGGCGAGCAGGATCGCCAGGTCGGCGCGAGTGAGAGCCTTCGCTTTCTCCTCTGCTGGCTCCTCATTGAGCGGGGCTGGGATGCGGACCCCCTGGACCGGGTTGGAGGGCAACGGGACATCGTCGACCGCCGTGGCGAAAAGCGCGGAGAGCGCGGCACGTAGCTTCTTGATCGCGGATGTCGACTCGCCGGCGTTCCGCATCTCGCCGAACAGCTCGCGTACGTCCTTAGGTTCAATCTCGGCGAGTCGGAAATTGGCCCAGCGTTTCAGCGCATGAGCCTCGATCGGCCGCCGGTACTCGGGCCGGGTGGTCTCGGAGAACCCCCGAGCCGTTCGGCCAGTGTAGGACTCGATCCAGCCGGTGAAGTACTCCTCGAAGCCGATTCGCGAGACAGGGCGCTTCTCACCCGAAGAGCGGCGGCCCTTGGCCTCCCTGGCCTCGGCCAGTGTGCGGAACGATTCGCGGTGCGCCTTGCCGCGGTGTTCCCAGGCGATCACATAGCGGCTGCCTCGCCTGTAGATGCCCGAGTCCTTCCGCTTGCCGTTCTTGTCGAAGATCGGTTCGAGCTTGGCGGCCATCAGTAGCCGCGTCCGGGAGCCGTAGGGTTCTCGTCAGCCACGGGAGGTCACTTCTCCTTTGGTCAGGCCCTCGGTCGGCGTATCAGCGCTGCCGGGGGCCGTTTTTGTTTGGCTGCCTGCAGCCTACGCCTACGAGCGGCGGCGGTCAAGCCCTTCGGAGTGGTTGGGAAACCAGCAAGAACGATCGCGCCACTCACGCGATGGCCTCCCGCACGCTCTCTACGAACGCGGTCGTATCGAGGAAATAGTTTGGATAAGCTCGCCGAAGGGTCGCGAGTGACTCGACGCTAACAAGCACAGCATCCTTGTTTGGCTGGTCCTCGATGGCGCGCTCGACCGCCTCATATTGCTCAACCGCTTGCACCGTGTTATCAAAGTCCCAAACCGTAAGGCGCTGGGTTTCAACATCAAGCTCCAGTAGGAAAGTATGCCCACCCTTCACGCCCTCCAAAGTCCGCTCGACATGCTGCAGAGTTTGGCCGTACGCTTGTAGCCTGTCGATAACCTTTAGTTTCCTCGTGTATCGACGTAGTTCCTGGGTCAACGTCTCTGCGTCCTCAGGAGTGTTTGGGACTAAGGGCGTGCCCTCCCGCCGTGCCAATGCAGAGCTCATGAGTGTGAAGAACTCAAGCCAGTCGGCCTCGCCCAAGCTGGACTTCAATGCCTGTCGCGTGAAGGTCCCGACTGTCTCAACTGCGGTAGCCCAAGCATGTTGAAGTCGGGATCGAAGCTGGATCTCAACCTTGAGTCCATTCCACTCCGATCTACCGCTATAGCTGTAAATCAAATGGACACCGCGATAGCCGCTGGACTTGGGTTCCAATATGTATGGGTCTTCTCCGATGAGGGTATGCTTTGCTCGGCTCTTGGTCTTGTAATAGGCGACCAGTTCGTCGACTGCCTCCACGGAAGAAAGCACAGCCCGACAGCCGCCGATGTCCTGCATTTGAGACAGCCTCATGCCGCCGAAACGCTCAAGCTTGTGCCGAATAGACGGGAGGCGCTTGATCCTCTGAGCAACCGTGGGATCACCGTCGATTTTGGGAGCCAGTTTACGGAGACTTACTTGCAAGGCGTTGAGCGGATAGCTGTGTGATGAGCGCCAGTTGTTGATGACGGCAAGCGCCATTTCTCGCCCCTCGGCGGATGTATCCCGACTCACGTATGTGTGTCCTGCCTTGTCAACGCTTCGCCGCGAGTATTCGGGTCTAATAGAAGCCATGGGGTCAGATGCTATTGCCCCGGCAACCAAGTTTGGAACACGCGGCCGAGTGCCTTCGATCATCGCGAAGAGCCCCACGAGGAACGCTGTGCGCGCCTACGCATCGGCGGGGCGGCCGGCGAGGCTCTCGCCGCTCATTCGATCGCCTCGAGGAGTAGCTCGGGCTGGCGGCCCGCATCGGCCTCCCGTGGCTGGCGCCACGTCACCTCGACGCGGTGCTCGTTGCCGCAGGCCGGGCACTTGACCATCGCGAATCTCGGCGGATGGTTGGAGTCACCGATCAGGCCGACCCGCACAAGTCGGCCGCCGCCAGATGTGCAGCCGTAGTGCCCGATCCGGCCGCAAATGCGCATCGGCTCGCGAGGGCGGTACTTCATTGGCACACCCTTGGCGGCCGGCTCTCGGGGCATCAGGGCCCCTCCGGCGGCTGAACGTGCCACCCGAGCTTTTCGAAGTCCTCGCACAGGCGCGCGCGCTCGAACTCGTCCTTGACCGGCACTCCGGCCATGTAAGCCAGCCACCGTTCGAGCGCGACAAACTCGCGCTCGATCAGGCCGACCTCGATATCCGCCAGGGCAGTGATGAGCTCTCGCCCTTCCTCGCCGGCCAGGCCGGCATTGACTTCCTCACGGCCCAGCGGTTCGCCCGCACTGAGCACGAGGACGACCGCTAGTGGTCCATCCGGTTGATTAATTGGTAAATGCAGGTGTCCTGCAGCCGATCGTGAAGTCGTCATCGGAAGTGTCCAGCGATGATGGAGGTCAGGCTATGGCAGCAGCGGCGAAACGGATTGCGGTCGGGCCGCAGGACAGGGCGGCGCTGGAGGCGATTGTGGGGGCCGGCACCTCGCAGGCGCGGATGGTCGAGCGTGCGCGAATCGTGCTCGAGGCCGGCGAGGGCCGCTCCGCGGCTCAGATCGGTCGCAGCGTCGGCTGTTCGGCGAATACGGCCCAGAAGTGGCGCGGGCGCTTTGAGCGCGGGGGCCTGGATGGACTGGGGGACCTGCCCCGGCCCGGCAAGCCGCTCGTCTATGACCATGCGGTCAGGGCGCGGCTGATCGCCAAGGCCTGCACGCGTCCGGGTCCGACTGAGTCGGGGCAGCGGCGGGCGCGCTGGACCTATGAGGAGCTGGCCGCCGAGGTCGGAATGTCAACCTCCCACGCGCACGCGATCCTGGCCGCGGCCGAGATCAAGCCCCACCTCACCGAGTACTGGGTGATGTCGGAGCTCTCGCCCGCCTTCGACGCCCAGGCAGCCGAGGTCTGCGGCCTCTACCTCGACCCGCCCGAGAACACGATCGTCGTCTCGATCGACGAGAAGACGGGCATCCAGGCCAAGGGTCTGGTGCGCGCAGACACCCAGGCAAAGCCGGGCAAGCCCCCCCGGCGCGACAACGAGTACCTGCGCAACGGCACCCAGAACCTGTTCGCCGCCCTGGCGGTCCACAGCGGCGGCGTCTCGGCGATGCCCTCCAAGACCCGCAACCGCGAGGACCTCCTGGCCTTCCTCGAGCTCCTCGACCAGGGCATCCCGGCGGGCAGCTCGGTGATCGCCATAACCGACAACCTCTCCACCCGCACCACCGATGAGGTCGAGGAGTGGCTCTTGGATCATCCCCGCTGGAGCTTCCAGTTCACCCCCACCCACGCCTCCTGGCTCAATCAGGTGGAGATCTTCTTCTCCATCCTCGGGCGCCGCCTGATCAAGCACGGAGCCTTTGACTCCGAGGCAGACCTCGCCGAGCAGATGCTCTGCTTCGTCGAGACCTACAACCAGACCGCCAAGCCATTCCAATGGACCTATACCGGCAAAGTCCTCAACACATGACACTACGAATTAACCGGATGGACCACTAAGCCCAGTTGGCTTCGGCTCGCCACTGCAAACCAAGCGCAGGTAGACATAGGATCTCACGGCATGGGGACGAGAACCGTATTCGGCGCGACGATCCTCGTAGGGCTGCTCGCGGCGGCACCCGCCGGCGCGGCGACGATCACCGTCAACACCACGAAGGACGAGCTGACCCCCGGCGCCGGGTGCTCGCTGCGCGAGGCGATCGCAACCGTCGACGGGAACGGCGACGGCGACTGCGGCAGCGCCGGCAGCAGCGGCAACACGATCGTGCTCGGCGCGAACACGTATCCGCTGACGCTCGAGAAATTCTTATTCATTGGTGGCCCCCCACCGGGTTGCATCTCGACGTCTGAGCCGCGGCCGACCGACAACAGCTGGGGCGAGTTGTCCGTGTCAGGGACGGTGCAGAACCTGACGATCGAAGGGGCCGGCCCGGGCCAGACTGTGATCGACGCCTGCAAGCTCGGCGATCGCGCGCTCGAGATCATGCCCGGCGCGAGCGTGACCCTGAAAGGTCTGATGATTACGAATGGCAACGCGCAGGACGGGACCAACGGCGCCGCCGGCGGCGACTACGGCAGCGAGGGCGGCGCCGCCAATCCCGGGGCGGACGGCGGGGCGATCCTCAACGAAGGAAACTTGACGCTGACCGACTCCGCTGTCACCGATAGCCACGCTGGCAATGGGGGTATTGGCGGCGAAGGCGGTCCGCTCGGGGGTAGCGGTGGTCTGGGAGGTGGCGGTGGCGGTGGCGGCGGCATCGCTTCGACCGGCACTCTGAAGCTGGGCGAAACCACGATCAGGGGCAACAGCGCAGGCAACGGCGGCGCAGCAGGTGCAGCAGTTGTGGGCGACACCGCGAACTCGCAGTCCGGCAATGGCGGTTCGGGCAACAGCGGCGGCAACGGTGGTGGTGGTGGTGGCATCGCCAACGAGATCGGGACGGCGACGATCGACGCGAGCACGATCACCGCGAACACCGGTGGCGCTGGAGGCGCCGGCACGCCGGGCCAGAACAGCGCGTCGACTCAGGGAAACGGCGGTAGCGGCGGCGGCGGCGGCTCGGGGGGGAACGGCGCGGGCATCGCGAGCGCGGGCTCGGTCCTGGCGAACGCATCGCTTCAGGCCACGAACGACACGATCGAGGGGAACGTCGCCGGCAACGGCGCCAACGCCGGGAACCCGGGAAGTGCGGCCAGTGACATCTACGAGAACGGCCAGGGCGGCAACGGCGGGAACGGCGGCTACGGCGGTGGGCTGGTGAACCTGTTTCACTCGACGACTCAGCTCGTCAACCTGACGATCGCCGAAAACTCCGGTGGCACGGGTGGGAACGGCGGATCGGCCTCCGGCAGTTTCCCGGCAGGCGCCAACGGCTCCAACGGGCATGGTGGCGGGATCTACGCCAGTTCCTCGTCCCCCACGCTCCAGAACACCATCCTGTACGAGAATCAGACCGGCGGTGACTGCCGCGGCACGATCACCGACGGCGGTCACAACCTTGTCTTCTCGCTGTCGCAGTTGGGTGGGGTGGTGCCCGACCCCTGCAACCTCTCGGCTTTCAGCACCGGAGATCCAAAGCTTGCGGCGCTGGCTGATAACGGCGGCCAGACGCAGACGATGCGCTTGCAGCCGGGCAGCGCCGCGATCGATCAGGTGCCGGCCTCGGGCGCCGACTGCCCTGCGACCGATCAGCGGGGCGTCGCTCGCCCAGGCGGTACGGCGTGCGACATTGGCGCTTACGAGGTTGCGCCTCCGAGGGTGACAACCGGACCGGCAAGCCAGATAAGCATGAACCGCGGGACGGTCTCAGCCACGGTCATCGTCGACGCTGCCGACGCGACTGTCCAGTTTCAGTACGGCACGAGTACGGCCTATGCCTTGAGCACGTTGCAGCAGACTGCAACCGGAGTCACCCCCGTCTCGCTGCTCGCGCAGTTGTCCTCGCTCTCGCCGGGGACTACGTACCACTTCCGCGCGATCGCGACCAGCTCCGACGGGACCAGCTTCGGTGCCGATCAGACATTTACGACCGCAACCACAGCCACACCGGTCATTACAAACGCCGCCCAATCCAACCGCAGCTGGCGTGAGGGAACGCGACTGGCCAGCTTCTCACGCAAGCACAAGCTTCCCCCACTCGGCACCGTGTTCTCCTTCAAGCTCAACGAACCGGCGAGCGTGAGCTTCGCCTTTACTCAGCGGGTGAGCGGGAGCAAGGCCAACGGCAAATGCGTCGCAAAGACAAGGAAGAACCACAGCAAGCACGCCTGCAAACGCACCGTGACCAGGGGCACGCTCTCCTTCACAGGCCACGCCGGCAAGAACAAGGTCTCCTTCCAGGGGCGCATCTCGCCCGCAGCGAGGCTCAAGCCGGGCAGCTATACGCTCGTGATCACGGCCACGAACGTCGCCGAACAGCACTCGGCCCCCAATCAGCTCAGCTTCACGATCCTCAAATAGCGCTCGAGGAGCGTCACAAAACGCCCTCACACCCACCCGCTGGTGCGAGATCAGAGCGTCCGGTGAGCCTCGCCCCCGGCGCCCGCTCCGGACGAGAAGGAGGCGGCTTGGCGAACCGGCATGGCGCGCCTCCCTTCGCGTGGAGGCGATTGGCGGCGCTCA
>Ga0307372_10004030_pt1 | contig 23003 bp, 19 predicted proteins | sample OX1MG_FD_202533 | JGI IMG/M metagenome (GOLD analysis project Ga0307372, IMG submission 202533) | Soil microbial communities from Risofladan, Vaasa, Finland - OX-1 | ecosystem: Environmental > Terrestrial > Soil > Coastal area > Acid sulfate soil | place: Finland: Risofladan, Vaasa | collected...
CAATCGTGCGGCCAATCGTGCGGCACGGCGCTGCCGGCTTGCCGCGCGCATCGCGTTGCTGGGCATTCGTGCTCATGCTATGTGTTGCGGGCTCGGCGGCCCTTGCGTGCGCGCAGGCCGGCGTTCCCAACGAACGCCAGATGTCGGGCGACGATCCCGCGAATCCCGGACCGCTCGCGCATCTTTCCGGCAGCCTGCGGCCAAAGGCGGTGCGCGCGGCCATGCGCAAGGTGGCCGACTGGCAGCTTGCGCGCGTTCAGGATCAATACAGCCGCGACTGGACCTTCGCCACGCTTTACATCGGCATGCTTGCCGCCTCTGAAACGCTGCATGACGCGCGCTACAGCGACTACGTGCGCCGCGAGGATGAGCACTATGTCTGGACTCTCGGCCCGCGCAAGATTCACGCCGACGACCAGATCATCGGCCAGTCCTATCTCTGGTTTTATGCCCGTGATCACGACCCCAAGCAGATTGCGCAGATGCGCGCGCAGTTCGATGAGGTGAGCAAGCTGCCGGACGATCCCGCCAAGCCTGTCTGGTGGTGGTGCGACGCACTCTTCATGGCTCCGCCCACGTGGACCGAGCTCGCCGCGGTGACGCATGACGGCGCGTATATCGACTACATGGACCGCGAGTGGCACATCACCTCCAATTTGCTCTGGGACCCGCAAGAGCATCTCTTCTTCCGCGACGCGACCTTCCTCGACAAGCGCGAGAAGAACGGGCAAAAGATCTTCTGGTCGCGCGGCAACGGATGGGTGATCGCCGGGATTGCGCGCGTGCTCACGTTTCTTCCCGAGAACGACCCGCGGCGCCCCTTCTACGTGGAAAAATTCCGCCAGATGGCCGAGAAGCTGCGCACGCTGCAGGGCAAGGACGGACTGTGGCGTCCCGGCCTGCTGGATGCGGCGGCTTATCCCTATCCGGAAGACTCGGGGTCGGCTTTTTTCGTCTACGCGATGGCGTGGGGCATGCGCAGCGGCATCCTCAGCCCCAAGGAGTTTCGTCCTGTGGTGGCGCGCGGATGGCGCGGCCTGATTGCGCACATTTACGAGGACGGCCGCCTGGGCAGCACGCAGCCCATCGGCTCCGAGCCCGGCGCCTACGGTCCCGGCGCGAGCTACGTCTTCGGAACGGGGGCCTTCCTGATGGCCGGCTCAGAGATTGTGGAGATGGACAAGGGAAAGGCCGCCCACAAAATGTGGTAGCGGAACACATGCATTCAGGAATGGCATGAGAATGGTTCTGGAACAGTTCAGCCTTGAAGGAAAAGTGGCGTTGGTCACGGGCTCTTCGCGCGGTCTGGGCGAGGGCATTGCGCGCGCGCTGGCCCAGGCCGGCGCAGATGTGGCGGTGCACGGCTCGCGGTCGGTTCCCGCTAAGGTGGTTGCACAAATCGAAGAGCTGGGCGTGCGGTCGTTGGGGCTGGTGGGCGATGTCAGCCGGCCCGAGGTCTGCGCTTCGCTGGTGGAGCAGGTGGCCGGCCACTTCGGCATCCTCGACATCCTGGTGAATAATGCGGGAACCATTCGCCGCGCGCCCGCGCTGGAACACTCGGACGAAGACTGGCAGACGGTGATCGATACGAATCTTTCCAGCGTTTTTCACCTCACCAAAGCCGCCGGACGGCACATGGTTCCGCGCGGCAGTGGAAAGATCATCAACATCGCATCGCTGCTGACTTTCCAGGGCGGCATCACCGTGCCTTCATACGCTGCGGCAAAGGGCGGCGTGGGCCAGTTGACCAAGGCCTTCGCCAACGAGTGGGCGGCGAAGGGCGTGAACGTGAACGCCATCGCGCCCGGGTATATGGAGACCGACAACACCGAGGCTTTGCGCGCCAATCCCGACCGCTCGCGCCAGATTCTCGAACGCATTCCCGCCGGCCGCTGGGGAACGCCGGAGGATTTGGCTGGCGCTGCGGTCTTTCTCGCGTCGCGCGCGAGCGATTACATCCACGGCCATGTGCTCGTGGTCGACGGCGGCTGGCTGAGCCGCTAGGGGAGCTGCGCGTACAAAACCTGTCGAGCAGCAGAATGATTGGACAGGGAAAGAATGGTGGCCAGGGACGGGCCAGAAAATCGATGCTCCCGTCGACGCCGGCCTTTCGAAGGGCCGCGGGCTTTTCCCGTGCGCTGCGCGCAACGGCCTGTCGCGCGGCCGGAATCAAATGGACAGGGAAAGAATGGTGGCCAGGGACGGGATTGAACCGCCGACGCCGGCCTTTTCAGGGCCGCGCTCTACCACTGAGCTACCTGGCCTCAGCGAGGACTTGGTTGCAATTTCCTGTGCGGGGGTCCGGCGAAGGCCGGAGAACCGGGGTGGGTGAGTCCACGAACAGTCGGCTGCAACAACCTGTGTAGTATAGCAATTCCGCGCTCTCGCGCCAAACCTCAGCCGGTCACGGAAAGAGCTGGCACTGCGCCGCGCAACGGGTGCCCGCTCGACTACACTGGAGAGCAACCATGAGCCGGAGAATCCTTTCCTTCTTGTGTCTTTTCGCGGCGGCCGCGCCGCTGCTGCGCGCCCAGCACACCAATCATGAGGCGGACGCCGAGGCCCGCGCCACGCGCGCCTATTCTGTCGCAGTGAAGGGCGGCCCGCTCACGCTGCGGGCATTTCTGGTCCAGTTTCCCAAGGGCGCGGACCTGCACGTGCATCTGTCGGGTGCGGTGTATGCCGAGACATTCCTGAAGGACGCGGCCGAGGACGGCATGTGCGTGAACACGCGGACGCTGAGCTTTGCCCAGCCTCCCTGCGTTGCGCCGCTGGAGCCGGCCAGGCAAGTGAACGCCGGCCTGACCGATGCCGAGCAGGACCTGTATGACCGGCTGGTGGACGCGTTTTCCATGCGCAGCTTTGTGCCCACGCCGGAATTCAGCGGGCACGACCAGTTCTTCTCCACCTTCGACCGTTTTGGCGGCCTGAGCAAGCGGCACCGGGGCGAGTGGGTGGACGAGATTGCGCGGCGGGCGGCGGACCAGAACCAGCAGTATCTTGAGCTGATGTCGACGCCGGCCTTCAGCCACGCCAAGGCCATTGCGGACCAGATTGGATGGACTCCTGACGTTGCCGCAATGCGCCGTGAGCTGTTGGCGCACGGGCTGCGCGACGAGGTGAAGCCGGACCTTGAAGCGGCAAGCGTGGCAGAAACCGGGCGGCTGCGGCTGGAGAATTGCGGCACGCCGCAGGCCCAGCCCGCATGCGGCGTTACGGTGCGGTATCTCTATCAGGTTTTGCGCGGAAATCCGCCGCAGGAGGTTTTTGCCCAGGCGCTGCTGGGTTTTGAAACGGTGCGGGCGGCGATGGAGGCGCACGACGACACATGGGTCGGCGTCAATTTTGTGATGGCCGAGGACGGTGCGATCTCCATGCGCGATTACACGCTGCAGATGCGCATGGTGGGCTTTCTGCACGCGCTCTATCCCAAGGTGCACATCAGCCTGCACGCGGGCGAGCTTGCACCTGGCATGGTGCCGCCGGAGGGATTGCGCTTCCACGTCCGGCAGGCGGTGGAGCTGGCCCATGCCGAGCGCATCGGCCACGGCGTGGACGTGATGTACGAAACGAACGCGAACCAGTTGCTGCGCGAGATGGCAGAGAAGCACGTGATGGTGGAGATCAACCTCACGTCGAACGCCGGCATTCTGGGCATCACGGGCGACAGGCATCCCTTCCCCATTTATCTCGCGCGTCATGTGCCGGTCGCGCTCTCCACCGATGACGAAGGCGTGAGCCGCATCGACCTGACCCACGAGTATGTGCGCGCGGCGCTCACCTATCACCTGAGCTATGCGCAGTTAAAGATGCTCGCCCGGACGGGAATGGAGCACAGCTTTCTGCCCGGCGCGAGCCTTTGGGCGCGCGAGGACATCTTCACCGAGCCGGCCGCGGCCTGCCGGGGCGAAGCGCTGGGCGGCGCGCGGCCGGATTCGGCGTGCCGGGCATTGCTGGCCGGCAGCCAGAAGGCCGCCGCGCAGTGGGAGCTGGAGCGGCGCTTCCGGGCCTTCGAAGCAACGTTCTAAGTCAGCGAGTCAGCAGGTCGGCAAGTCAGCGAGTCTGCGAGTCGCTGGGTTGGCCGTGCCGGCCAGATTCCGTTTGACTTTTACGCGGCTGGCTGCAATCGTTGCTTCAATTCCAGAAACGAAAATCGATTCAAGAAGCAACGGGCCAGGCAGCAACCGATACAGCGAAATGGGGAGGTTGGTATGGCGACTGCGCCTGCGGTGCAGGGACGGGGCAGCTTGTTGCACACGCGCGGGACATGGAGCCCGCGCGAGGATCGGACAGCATTCGCGGTGTGGCTGGGCGTCATCTGGGTGGGGATGATTGCAGGCTTTGGCCTGGACTTTCCCACGTATCTGCATCAGAGCCCGCCGGCGCCGCTGATTCTGCATGTGCATGCGGCGGTGTTCGCGGTGTGGATGCTGATTGCGACGGCGCAGGTGACGCTGGTGATGAAGGACCGCGTGCGCTGGCACATGAAGATGGGCTGGTTCGCGGTGGGCTGGGCGTGCGTGATGGCGGTGGTGGGACCGTGGGCGGTGATGTCCTGGATGGCGCTGAACGTGCATACGCTCCTCCATCCTCCTCTCCCGCATCCGCTCCTTCCTCCACAGTTTCTGGCGGTGAATCTGGTGGACCTGGCGGGCTTTCTGGTGCTGCTGGGGTGGGGGCTGACGCTGAGGAAGAATCCGGCGGCGCACAAGCGGCTGATGATTCTGGCCACGGTGTCGCTGGCCGATCCGGGATTCGCGCGAATCTCCACGAACGTGCTGACCTGGCACCCCTCCACGGCGTTTGGATTTTTCTGGCTGGTGTTTTACGGCAATGTGCTGCTGGTGGGGCTGATGCTGGGTTGGGACGGGTGGCGCGGGCGGCTGATGCAGCAGGAGGTGATTGGCGGCGTGGGGATGCTTGCGGCGATGTATGGTGCGGCGACGCTGTTCTTCTGGGCTCCGTGGCAGGCCGCGACGCTGGGCTGGGTGCAGGCGTGGGCGCGGCACTTCGGGTGAGATAGAAATAGCAAAATCAGCGCGCCGGCAAGTCGGCGCTGGCGCAGTTCGCGGGGTCAGCGATGCGGGCAGCCGGGCCAGCAACAGGGACGGCGCTGGCCTTCTTTTAGATGGATGCAGACGCGCTCGACATGCTGCTTTCGAGTTTCCGGCTTTTTGACGGACTGAACCCAGCAGATCCATTCATTGCGGGCCAGGGGCGTGATGTCCTCCCACACGGCGCGCGCGGCGGGGTCGGCGACAAGGGCTGCGCGCAAATCCGGCGGCACGGTGTGGACCACGCCGGTGGAGAGCTTGGTCGGCATGGAGATAATTTACATGGGGTGGAGCGGGGCAGCGAGTTAATATGTTGCTCTCGGGGTGAGGGGGGTGCTCTCTGAGGTCTAAGAATCGAGACATGGGGGACGCGGCCATGTCATTGGGCAATCTGATGATTCACGATCAACATTGACATCGAAGCAATCCCCTCGTCGCAAACTTGGTTTGGAGGGTAACAATGGGACTCAAAAATATTGAAGGCTTCGGCACGTTCAGAAAGATGGACAGGCAGAACGTAACTGGATTTTTCAAATCCGCAGGAACACGCGACCCGGACATACTTTATATGAAGAAGCAGGTTCTGATCCGGCCCAACAAGAACATGATGATTGGCGCGTGGGGCTTCATCATCATGGGCGCAGTCTGCGTGTTCACCGTCATCTTGTTCATCATCGGCATTCCGTTGATTCTTCTCGGAGTCTGGTTGATCTATTTCAGCAAGAAGAACATCAAGGTGGTGGAATCCGTCTACAGTGAGTTTGTGGCTACCGGCGGTGACGGGCGGGTGGCGCAGGTCTCGGGAGGTCGGTTCTAACTCCCGGCTGGCTCCGGAGCGAACGGCGGGGTGAGGTTCGTGGTTTCCCAGGTCCCCTTCCCTCGCGCGCGCTCGGGAGATGGACGTGGGGCAACGCGGCGGCACAGCGTCACAGCTTCACAGCCGGAAATGAGGGTTTTGGGCTGTGCTGCACAGGGTCACAGGATCACAGGATCACAGCTTCACAGCTTCACAGCCGAAAGTGAGGGTTTTGGGCTGTGCTGCACAGTGTCACAGGAGCACAGCCTCACAGCCGAATATTGGGTTTTGGACTGTGCTGCACAGTTTCACAGGATCACAGGATCACAGCTTCACAGCCGGAAATGAGGGTTTTGGACTGTGCTGCACAGTTTCACAGGATCACAGCTTCACAGCTTCACAGTTTCACAGCCGAAAATGGGGGTTTTGGGCTGTGCTGCACAGGGTCACAGGATCACAGGATCACAGCTTCACAGTTTCACAGCCGAAAATGAGGGTTTTGGGCTGTGCTGCACAGTGTCACAGGATCACAGCTTCACAGTTTCACAGCCGAAAATGGGGGTTTTGGGACTGTGCTGCACAGTGTCACAGGATCACAGGATCACAGCTTCACAGCTTCACAGCCGGGAATGAGGGTTTTGGGACTGTGCTGCACAGGAGCACAGCTTCACAGCCGAAAGTGAGGGTTTTGGACTGTGCTGCACAGTTTCACAGGATCACAGCTTCACAGCTTCACAGTTTCACAGCCGAAAGTGAGGTTTTGGGCTGTGCTGCACAGTGTCACAGGATCACAGTTTCACAGCCGAAAATGAGGGTTTTGGACTGTGCTGCACAGTTTCACAGGATCACAGTTTCACAGCCGGAAATGAGGGTTTTGGACTGTGCTGCACAGTTTCACAGGATCACAGCCGCTGGCTGCGAATTGCGGCTCCCTGATGGTTGGTGGCGCGGAGGGGGTGGTCCTCCGGAACAGTTCTCAGTCGCCGGTCGTCAGCCGGTTCGGTGGGCGGGCAGCGGGACGGTCTATTTCCAGTGTGCACGTTTTGGGGAATTAATCGGCAAAACTGGTGGAGATTTTTTGCGGGGTGTTGAGGTTCGTGGTTTCCCAGGCCCCCTTCCTTCGCGTGCGCTCGGGAGATGGACCTGGGGCACCCGGCGACTTTGAGTTGGGCCGGGAGTATCGGGAGTTCAAGCTCGGAGTGTGGTAGGGTTTTTTTACTATGCCTGTTGCAAAATCAAGAGCCTGGGGCAAACATACCGATAACTCCTGGGCTCGGGCGAGGACCGTGCTATGAGTGTTAATTCGATTCCGATTCGCTTTGAAGAATTGGAAGCGATACAGCTTCAGTTGTTGTTTGAAGAACACATGTTTGTCGGTTTCGAGAAGATCGCGATCAAGTATTGCCGCTGGCTTCTCAGCCTCGACGAGGAACAGCGGAAGAGGCACCATCGCAGCCTTTCGAGAATTGCGCACGCAGTGAGGACAGCCCACGGTCGAGCTGTCGACATTACGCCCGAGTGCAGCTGTCAAATGTGCGCCCAGTGGCATTCGGCAGCTGTTCGAGAGCTTTGCTGCCAGGCAGACGAGGAGCGGGCCCGACGTAAAGCCGAGAAGAGTGTCCCGAAGCCTCCGGAGCCAACCTTCATCTACTTGGTGCTTGACGAGAGGACTGGGTTTATCAAGGTCGGAAGATCGAAGAACCCCAGTGCTCGGGAGAGGACCTTGCAATCCGAGAATCCCCAGTTAAAGATGCTGTTCTCGGGTCCCGCCGACGCTGACCTCGAGCAGGAACTGCATCGGGAATTTTCTGCGTATCGCGGCCGTGGGGAGTGGTTTAGGCTTTCCGAACGGCAGACCGAGAATATTAAGAAGCGCATTTTAGATTCTTGTGCCGACAAATCGAATGTTGCTTCGACAGGGTGACTCGTTAGCAGATTGGATGGACTTTCCTTAGTCCCTCGGGACCAGAAGAACAGCTGGCAGCTGGGTATTGAGCCGGGGGCACCCAAACACAGAAAGGCCGTCCCTTGCGGGACGGCCTTTGGTTTTGCTGTAGTTTTGGATGCTTCTCTGTACGGGCTGAAGCCCGTACCCTTCACTGCCCGTACCCTTCAAAGGCCGCCCTTCTCAGGACGGCCTTTGGTTTTGCTGTATTTTTGGATGCTTCTCTGTACGGGCTGAAGCCCGTACCCTTCACTGCCCGTACCCTTCAAAGCTCTTACCCTTCAGGGCCCGTACCGTTCAAAGCCCGGACACTTCAAAGGCCGTCCTTCTCAGGACGGCCTTTGTGTTTGTGCGGATGCTTCAGGTGGTTTTGCGCCGCAGGCGCGGCTGCTGCATGCAATGCCTTAGTCGCCGGCGACGGGCTCGGCGGGCTGGGTGCGGTGGATGGGGCTGGCCGCGTTGTTTGAGGCCGGGCTGGATTTGGGGCTTGCCGGGCGAATGGAGTCGAGCGAGACGAGGCCTTCGATGGGCTTTTCGCCGAGGACGTGCTCGCGGTAGAGCTTGGCCATCTGGGCGTTTTCGGCATCCTGCTTGAGCTTGTCCGAGAGGGACTTCGAGTCGCGCGCCTTGTCGTCGCGGGCCCGGATGCGCTCCTCGCGTGCGTTCTTGGCGATGCCGAGATTGTCGAGCGTGTGGTTGGCCTCAGAGTTGACGTGCTCCATGTTCAGAGCCAGATCGTGGCCGACGTGGTTCATGCCGACCTTCTTGCCGCCGGCGAAGATCTCATGGCGTCCGTGCTCCTCATACCACTTGGTGAGGGTGGAGGTCATGTGCATCTTCTCGATAATGTTGCGCCAGCCCACGCCGGTGTTGTAGGCGCAGAAGCTGATTTCGCCTTCCTGCGTGGCGTAAGGGATGATGCACTGCTCGGTGCGGCGGAAGTCGTAGTTGAACAGGTCCTGGAACCACATGCCGGCGATGAAGAGGAAGTTCCAGCGGTCCTGGCGGCGCCTTTGAATATCTTCCATGGTGCGGTCGCCCTTGATCGAGCCGTAGTTTTTGCCGGTGGCGTTGAAGGTCTTGTCCATCTTCTTCAGCATGTCCGTGAGCTTGAAGTGGGTGGGCGCCTGGAAGGGATCGTAGTTGCGCATCATGGCCAGTCCGAAGCCGATGACCGAAAGCCACTTGCCGCGGGCCGCGTCATTGACCTTGGCCAGGTCCTTGGCCACCTGATCCATGTGCAGGAAGGCCGTGACGGGCACGGCTTCCTTGGTTTCCTTGTCGATCATCAGGGCCATGCCGATGCCGCAGTTGGGGTGGCATCCGCAGGAGAGCTGTCCCCACTCGGCCGTGGGCCCGTGGACCAGGTCGGCCCAGTCAGAGAAGGTCGACATGAAGCTGATGGGGAACCAGTCGCGCTCCGGCTCGCCGAGGCCGCACTGGTTCTTGACGTCGTGGGCCATGTGGGAGAGGGTGTAGCGCTGGGCAATGCGGCGCTCGTCGGTGATCTCCTCGTCGCGGCCGGTGAAGCTGACGGGCTGGAAGCTGAGGAAGCTGATCTTCTTGGGGTTGTCGAGCGCGAACTGGATGATGTGTCCGACCTGCTCATTGTTGATGCCGTTGATGATGGTGGTGACGGGAACGATTTCGACGCCGGCCTCGTGCAGGTTGTTGATGGCCTGCAGCTTGACGTCAAACAGGTTGCCGACCTTGCGATGCGAGTTGGCGGCGTTGCCGATGCCGTCAAACTGGAGATAGACATAACGGAGGCCGGCCTCGGCGGCGGCGCGGCAGAGTTCCTTCGACTTGGCGAATTCAATTCCATTGGAGGCGGCCTGGACCGAGTTGTAGCCGACCTTGCGGCTGTAAGCCACCGCATCAAGGAAGTAAGGCGAGAGCGTGGGCTCGCCGCCGGAGAACTGGACGCTCATCTGCCGCCGGGGCTTGATGGTGATGGCGTTGTCGAGCATGGTCTTGATTTCTTCCCACGTGAGCTCGTGGACGAAGCCGACCTGATTGGCGTCCATGAAGCACGGGTCGCACATCATGTTGCAGCGGTTGGTCAGGTCAATGGTGAGCACTGAGCCGCGGCCGTGGGTGACGGTGGATGTGCCGTGGTTGTGGAGCTTCTCGTCATTGTGGGCGCGGATGTCGCGGCCGGGGAAGGTCTCTTCAAGGTGCTTGAAGAAGGCCGGGTCCATGGACATGACGTCTTCAAAGTGGCCATGCCTGGGGCAGTCCTTGACCATGAGGATTTTGCCGTCGCGCTCGATGATCTGGGCCTTGATTTCGCCCACCTTCTCATTGAGCAGGACTTCATGCGGCAGCTTGCCATCGAGGATCTGCTGGCGAATCTCGGGGACGCACTTGGGACAGAGGGAGTCAGTGGTGCGGGGCCAGCCCAGGGGCGGCTTCTCCTTCTGATAGCTCTTGAGCAGCGGCTTGTCGCTCCACTTGGGGATGAAGGAACTGTTGGGGCTGATGCGGTTGAGCCGCTCGAAGACCACCCAGGCTCCCTTGGCCGCGTAAACGGCTGCTTTCTCGGCATATTTGATCGTCTTTGACATGGAGTGCGATCTCCTTGCGGGGATTGGGCCGGCGATGGAGCGAGCCGACTGGGCCTGGGGCCAGGTTGAACACCGGCCGGAACCCACATATTCAGTACAAGAGTACTGTCGGAGGGTTGTCCATCCAACCGGGGTGCAGTGAACGGCGTATTTGCGGGCTGAACGGCGAAATGGGGCAGCGAACGGGGCGCGGGAAAGGCTGGTTCGACGGGGTTCAAGGCGCTGGAAGGGAAGAGGTTAGGGTAATGCGGGGCGATCCGGGCAGGCCCGCGGCCTCGCGGCTAAGGCGAGTTGCCGCCTTCGGTTCTGGCCACCTGGTCGATGACGCGCTGGACGAGGACGACACGGACGTGGATGTGGCGGGCGACGTCGGGGAGGAACTCGGTGATGAAGTTGTCAATGGGGGAGGTGGCGAGGCCGATGGCGTAACGGCTGGCAGTGGCGGTGCCGTTGGACTGGATGCCGGGGACGTAGAGGTTGGAGATTTCGTCCTCGATGGCGTAACCGAGGAGGTTGGAGTAGTTGAGCATTCCGCGGCCGTTGTCGCCCTGGGTCCAGACGACCTGGAGGATGGCGTGGCCGATGCGGTGGGGGATGGCGGCGTCGGGCAAGCGGTGGTAATGGGGGTCCTGATGGACGATGGAGGGGATGAGAAAGGTGCCGAAGAACTCGCCGGTCGTGTCCTGGGCGAAGCTGACGCCGACGTTGCGTGCGAAGCCGCGCATGCCGGGGCCGTAGGAAGAGTGGGAGTCTGACGCGACGGTGATGGCGGACTGGCCGAGGATGGTGATGGCGTTGAAGGGGTCAAGGAGATTGCGCACGGCGAGGCGGGCCTTCTCCTTGGGCGTGAGGGGTTTTACCTGCGGGCCGTTGACAAAGCGGGCGAACCAGTCGATGACCTGCTGACTGCTTGAGGAGGGTTGGCAAGGCCGCGGGGTGGCTTGCGCGGGAGCCGGAGGGCCGGGGGTGGCGGGTTGTTTGGAGGAGTTCGGGCAGGGGCCGGCGGCTTTGGGCGTTGACTGGGATTGGGGTTGGGAGTGAGGCAGCGGCGCGGCGGGCAGAGAGGTTTGGCTGTCCGTGGTTGGCGGCGCGGATTGCGCGAGAACTGAAGCGGGCAGAGCGAGGAAAACGGCGCACGCGAGGGAGCCGCAAAGGAGAGCGGCGGGGCCGGTGGGGCGCCGGTGTGTGGGAATCCCTCGGGCTGTCACGTTGCAATTCCTCACGAGCGAAGGATAGCGGAAGCCGGTGGACGCGTGCCGGAGCTTAAAGGGAGAGACGGACGAGCCTGCCCGGATGTTTACGGCTGGCGTGGCTTTGACCGGGCGGAATGAGGCCTTGCGCGGGGTGCATGAAGGGGGTGACGGAGGCGGAGGGGGAAGGTAACTCCTGCGCGGTTGCGAATTTGCGGGGAGATGGACGGAGGCGGCGATTCCACGTCCTGTTGACCGAGGTGGCACGGGAGCAGCCGCCCGGCATTGACCGCGGACGAGGCGGGGTCGAGACTGGAAGCGGGGACTGGAAGCGAGGTGACGCTGTGAGTTCTTATTCAAACCCTCCCGGGGCACCACCGGGAGCACCGTCGGGTCCGCCACCGGGTCCGCCACCGGGCGCGGGCGGCGTGGGCCGGCGGATTGAAGAAGCGATTGAGCTGATCGAGATGGAGTTCCGGCACGCCGTGGCCTATGTGAATGACGCGGTGGTTCCGCAGGTGCGGCAGGAGTCGATTGTAGCGCTGCGGAAGCTGGGGGATGCGCTGAAAAACCTGGCCGACAAGATGGACGACAAGATAAACCAGGGGCGGGGTTCGCGCGGCTGATGCGGAGTTTGAGCCCAGGAAGTTTGAGCCCAGGAAGTTTGAGCCCGGGAAGTTTGAGCCCAGGAAGTTTGAGCCCAGGAAGTTTGAGCCCGGAGCGGGCCGTGCGCGCAGCGCTGTGGGCCGGGTTTGCGGCGGCGGCGCTGGCGGTCGCCGGCTGCGGGCACCATCGCAACGTGTCTGCGTTGCCGCCGCAGGCGGGAGCGCCATCGGTGGCCGAAGCGCCGGGTGAGATATCTCCGCCGGCGAGCTACCCGACAACGCCGGCGGAGCCGCGGACGCGGATTGCGATGACGCCGGTTCCAGACGGCGGCGTGAGCCAGGCGGACCTGGATTATGTGCTGGCGCACCGGCCGATCTACAGCGAAGAGGGCGATGCGACCTGGTATACGGCTCCCTATAAAGGACGGCGGGCGGCCAACGGGCAGGTCTTCAGCGATGACGCGCTGACGGCGGCGAATCGCACGCTGCCGATGGGTTCGCTGATTGTGGTGACGAACTTGAAGACGCGGCAGGCTTCGGCGATGCGCATCAGCGACCGGGGGCCGTTTGTGCCGGGCAGGATTATTGACCTGACGAAGGCCTCGGCGATGGCGACAGGCGTGTATCGAATGGGCATGGCGCCGGTGCGTGTGGATGTGTACTGGACGCCGAAGCCGATTGACACGGGAGGGCGGTGGTGCGTGCAGATTGGTGCTTTCACCAGCGCGCGCAGGGCTGAGCAACTGAAGGCGCGGCTCCAACGCGAGTACCCGAAGGCGCGGGTGATTGAGTTTCCGGCCGAGCGCAGCTACTGGGTGCGCATCCGGCCGCAGGGCGACGACCGCGAGCGGGCCGAGTACATTGCCGACCATGTGCATCCCTCGCAGGGCGAGGCGTATCTGACTCGTCTGGACTGAAGGCGCGGCTGGACTGAGCAGGGCTGGCAAACGTTCATCGTGGCATGCGTCCAAGAGAAAAGTGGAGGCGGGCGTGAGGAACTGGCGCGGCTGGATGTGGAGGCTTGCGGCAGGCTTTGCGCTTGCGGCGGGGCCTGGATGGGCTTTCGCCGGCGTTGCGCAGGCCGGGGCGGTTGCGGTAAGGGCCAATGCGCCGGCTGTAAGTCAGGCGAAAAATCCGAATCATCAAGGACAGGCGGAGGCGGGCGCGAAAGAGGCGTACACGCTGCCGCCGGAGATGCTGAAGAAGGCGATCCGGCTGGAGCGCATCCAGACGGCGCTGGCTTTTGGCGGCGAGCTGTGGGGGCTGGCGGTGCTGTGGCTGCTGCTGGCCACGCGCGCGGCGGCGGGGATGGATGCCTGGGCGGTGCGGGTTGCGCGACGTCGCTGGGTGCAGGGGCTGGTGTTTTTTGCGGCGCTGGTGCTGGTGACCGGACTGGCGGCTGTGCCGCTGGACGCGATTGGGGAGGCGGCGAGCCGGGCTTTCGGGATTAGTGTCCAGAGCTGGGCGGGCTGGCTGGGGGACGAGGCGAAAGGGCTGGGGCTTTCACTGGCGATTGGCGCGCCGGTGCTGATGCTCTTTCACGCCATGGTGAGGCGGTGGACGCGGCGCTACTGGCTGGTGGCGTGGGCGGTGGCGACGGCGCTGATGGTGGCGGGCGCGTTCGCTGAGCCGCTGGTGATTGACCCGATGTTTAACACGTTCGAGCCGCTGATGAAGACCAATCCGGCGCTGGTGGCGCAGTTGGAGCGCGTGGTGCAGCGGACGGGCGTGAAGATTCCGCCGGACCGGATGTTCCTGATGAAGGCGAGCGTGAAGACCAACGGGCTGAACGCCTACGTGACCGGGCTGGGCGCGAGCAAGCGCGTGGTGGTGTGGGATACGACGGCGGGGCGGATTCCGAACGACGAGGTGCTGTTCATCTTTGGGCATGAGACGGGGCACTACGTGCTGCGCCATGTGGCGATCGGGCTGGCGCTGTCGTCGGCGGGAATGTTTTTTCTCTTCTGGGTGTGCGCGTGGTTTGCGTGGTGGATGGCGAGGCGCTTTGGCGCGGCGTGGGGCCTGAATGCGTGGGGCGACGGCCGGACTGCACTCGCGAGCCGGGCGGGATTTGTGGTGCTGCTGCTGGCCGTGGCGACGGCGGGATTTTTGACCGAGCCGGTGAGCAACGCGGTGAGCCGGCATTTTGAGCACCAGGCGGATATCTACGGGCAGGAGGCGATTCACGGGATTGTGCCGGACCCGCAGAAGACCACGGTGGCCGCCTTCAACGCGCTGGGGCGCGCGTGGCTGGAAGACCCGAACCCGAACAAGTTTGTGGAGTTCTGGATGGACAGCCACCCTTCGACCGAGCGGCGGGCGGAGTTTGCCGCGCACTATGACCCGTGGAAGAACGGCGGGCGGGGGAAGTACTTCGCGAAGTAACAGACAGCAGACAGCAGACGGGCGCGCACAGAACTTCGATGGGGCCGAAGGGTGTGCTTTTCCTCAGCCACGGCGGGCGGCGCAGGTCGTACACTGAAGTTTCGCGAACCTGCAATGAGGAGAGTGAGCTTCAGATGGCTTATCCCACGAATTACCGCTATACGCGCGAGCACGAATGGATTGCTCTGGACGGCAAGATTGGCACAATCGGGATTACCGATTACGCGCAGAACTCGCTGGGCGACATTGTGTATGTGGACGCACCCAAGGTGGGAGACACGGTGACGGCGAACCAGACCTTCGGCTCGGTGGAGAGCGTGAAGGCGGTGAGCGATTTGTTTTCGCCGGTGAGCGGCACGGTGACGGCGGTGAACGAGGAGCTGAAGAACTCGCCGGACAAGATTAACGAAGCGGCGCACGAGGCGTGGATTTTGAAGGTGGAGCTTTCTGACCCATCGGAGTGGGAGAAGCTGCTGGACGCGGCGGCGTACGAGGCGTTCATCGCGGAAGAAACGGGAGCGTAGCTCCGGTTTCCGGCTGCTAGCCGCTAGCTTCTAGCTGCTAGCTCGGCCGCGCGTCGCCGGCAAGGAATCGTCAACCGTGGATTTACTTTCTGGCTAGAAGCTGGAAGCTAGGAGCTAGCAGCTCAAGATGCGTTACTTACCTAAGTCGGATGCGGAGCGCGCGGCGATGCTGGCCGAGATTGGCGCGCGGTCGATTGATGATTTGTTCGCGGTGATTCCTGCCGAGTACCGGCTGGCGCGCGACCTGGACGTGCCGCGGCAGCAGGGCGAGAGCGAGATTATCGACTACTTCAAGGCCGCCGGCCAGAAGAACGCGACCGACTATGCGAGCTTTCTGGGCGCGGGCGCCTACCGGCATTATCGGCCGGTGGTGATTGACGCGCTGGTGCAGCGCGGGGAGTTCCTGACCAGCTACACGCCCTACCAGGCGGAGATGACGCAGGGAACGCTGCAGGCCATCTTCGAGTTCCAGACGATGATTGCCGAGCTGACCGGCATGGACGTGGCCAACGCGAGCATGTATGACGGCTCAACGGGCGCGGCCGAAGCGGTGCTGATGGCGATGCGCGTGACGGGCCGGCATCGTGCGGTGGTGGCGCGGACGGTGCATCCGGAGTATCGCGAGGTGCTCGCGACCTATCTGCAGCACAGAGAAATGCCGGTGGCGGAGGTGGGCTACGACGCGGAGACGGGGCGCGTGGATTTGGCGGCGCTGGACGCGGCGGTGACCGACGAGACGGCGTGCGTGCTGGTGCAGAACCCGAACTTCTTTGGCGTGATAGAAGACATTCCGGCGATTGCCGCAATTGCGCATAAGAAGGGCGCGCTGCTGGCGGTGTCCATTGCAGAGGCGGTGAGCCTGGGCGTGGTGCGGCCGCCGCGCGAGGCCGACATTGTGAGCATGGAGGCGCAGTCGTTCGGCGTGGCGCTGAGCTACGGCGGCCCGTTCTGCGGCGTGATTGCGGCAAAGGAGCAGTTCCTGCGGCAGATGCCGGGGCGTCTCGTCGGACAGACGGCGGACAAGGACGGGAACCGTGGGTTCGTGCTGACGCTGTCGACGCGCGAGCAGCATATCCGGCGCGAGAAGGCGACGTCGAACATCTGCACCAATCAAGCATTGGTGGCGCTGATGGCGACGATCTTTCTGACGGTGTATGGCAAGGAAGGCATTCGCGAGCTGGCGGAGCACAACCTGGCCAAGGCGAGTTACGCCGCAAAAACACTCAGCGCAGTCTCGGGTGCAAAGCTCCTGTTTGATGTCGCGCCGCGGTTTCACGAATTTGTGCTTCAGACGCAGGAAGCGCCGGCAGCGCTGCATGAGCGTTTATTGCAAGAAAAGATTGTGGGCGGCGTGGAGCTGGCGCGGTGGTATCCGGAGCTGAAGAATACGACGCTGTGGTGCGCGACGGAGGTGATGCCGCGCGAGCGCATCGACGCTGCGGCGAAGGTGCTGGCGGCGGGGCTGGTGGAGGCGTAAGAGGGTATCTGTTGATTGAGGATTTACCGGAGTGAAGAGTAACAGGCGGCGGAGAATACTTTGGATCAAATGATAGCCATTATCGCTGTGGTAGTTTGTGCGGCAATTTGCCTGTTCCTCATCTTCTTCGTTCGGCGGGTGCTTACCGGTCCCGAATCAGAGCCACAGACACACGTTGCTCCACCGCCGGAACAGGTCCCTGCGTCCCTGTCCGCCATTGGCGTCCCCACCGTTTCTCAGCATGTTCCTGACTCCGCGCCGGCATACTTGCATTTGTTGCCGGAGAGTTTTGTCGTAGTCGATCTTGAGACGACCGGGCTCAATCCCGCAGCTGACGAGATTATCGAGATCGGCGCGATAAAGGCTGTCTTGAACTCAACGAATCATTTGGCCTTTCAAATGCTTGTAAAACCGAATGGCCAGGTGCCCAAAAGCATCTCGAAGATGACCGGAATCACTCAGACAATGGTTGACACGGAGGGCGTTCCAATCTCAGAGGCGCTTACGCAATTTCTTGAATTCGTTGGCGGCCTGCCGTTAGTTACTTACAATGCGGAGTTTGACATGGGATTTTTGTGGGCCGCGGCTAAGGGTTGTGGGCTCACGATCAACAATCGCTACGCCTGTGCGTTGAAGATGGCGCGGCGTGCCTGGCCGGGATTGCCTAACTATCGGTTAGCGACGTTGGGGAAACTCGGAAATTTGTCCGACGTGGATACGCATCGTGCAGTTGGTGACTGCGAACGGGCTCTGATTGTTTTTACATCGGCGACATCAGTGCTTGGACAGAAAGTACGGTGGTCGAAACCAGTGTCGAACGTCGGACGAAATGCCGGTCCTTTTGGAGGACTAATAGGGAAACCAATCTTATGTTTAGATTTTGACGGAGTTTGCCACCTCTATACGTCTGGATGGAAGGGCGCGGACATAATTCCAGACCCTCATGTACCGGGATTATTTGAATTTTTGGAGCAGGCGCAACCCTACTTTGATATTCAGATATTCTCGTCACGGAGTCATCAAGAGGGTGGCGTCGAAGCGATGTCGGCGTGGTTTATTGCCGAGCGTAGGGCGTGGATTAACAATGGCGGCAAACCGACAACGGACGATCCTCTGGAATTGAAGTTTCCCAAGGAGAAGCCCCCGGCTTTCCTTGGCATCGACGACCGAGTTATCAACTTCCGTGGCGAATGGCCTGATGTCGAGGAGATCAGAGGATATAAGACCTGGACCCAGAACCTCTAGGGTCAACAGATACCTTCTTATTGATGTGCTGCGGTCGCTGGTTGCGGAGGGAAAGTTTGAAGTGCACGATTTTGTCATTATGCCCGACCACGTCCATATGTTGCTGACCGTTGACGAGGGCATGACCATCGAGAAGGCGATGCAGTTGGTGAAGGGGCGATTCTCATACCGCTTGAAGAAGGAACTTGGATTTGCAGGCGAGGTTTGGCAGCGTGGATTTTCGGAAGTGCAGGTGATGGGCAACGCGAGCTTTGAGGCGTATCGCAGGTATATTGCGGAGAATCCGGTGAGGGAGGGCTTGGTTGGAGCAGCGGAGGAGTTTCCGTTTTGCTACGAATCGTTGAAACGGAAGAAGAGCGCGATACGAATGGGTGAGGCGCGATGAGTTTGGCAGGGGCTAAAGCCCCAGCTCTTTATTGGCAGGTTTGCGGCACGACTAAAGTCGTGCCCTGTTACAAGGCGGCGGGGCGATATTGGTAGGGATGAAGTCGTGCCCGGTTAGAAAGCTGCCGGGCGATGTTTGCGTGGATGGAGTCGTGCCCGGTTACGAGGCAAAGGAAAGCTTTAAGGCGGATATTGCAAACGAGGCGGAAGACATGACGGAGACGGTTATGGTAGATCGGCGAGGCCTGGGCAAGGTTCGGCCGCACCAGTCGCAGAATGAGGGGCTGGTGTTTGAGAAGTCGGCGCCGGGCAAGCGGGGCTACAAGCTGGCGCCGCTGGATGTGCCGGCGGTGGATGCTGCTTCCCTGCTTGGAGTCGCTCACAGAGATAAGAGAGCGGAGCTCCCGGAGCTGAGCGAGATTGAGATCATCCGGCACTTTACGCGGCTCTCGACGTGGAACTACGCGATTGATCTGGGGATGTATCCGCTGGGGTCGTGCACGATGAAGTACAACCCGCGGGTGAACGAGTTTGTGGCGCGGATTGAGGGGCTGGCGGAGGCGCATCCGTATCGTCCGGACGCGCTGGCGCAGGGGGTTCTGGAGATCTTCGATCTCTTGCAGCGCTGCCTGATCGAGATTACCGGCATGGACACGATTACGCTGCAGCCGGCGGCGGGCGCGCATGGGGAGTTCACGGGGATTTTGCTGGTTCGGGCGTGGCATGAGTCGCAGGGCAACCCGCGAAAGAAGGTGCTGATTCCGGACTCGGCGCACGGGACCAACCCGGCCACGGCGGCGATTTGCGGCTACACGGTGGAGAACCTGAAGTCGAACAGCGACGGCGGCATTGACCTGGAGGCGCTGGCGCGGCAGGTGGACGAAGAGACTGCCGCGCTGATGCTGACCAATCCCTCGACGATTGGGGTTTTCGAGAGCCAGATTCACCGGATTGCGGACATTCTGCATGCGAAGGGCGCGCTGCTTTATATGGATGGCGCAAACATGAATGCGCTGGTGGGCAAGGCGCGGCCGGGCGACTTTGGCGTGGACGTGATGCACCTGAACCTGCACAAGACCTTTTCCACGCCGCATGGCGGAGGCGGGCCGGGGTCAGGGCCGGTGGCATGCAAGGCGTTTCTTGAGCCGTTTCTGCCCACGCCGATTTTGGCAAGGCGTGCGAAGGATGGTTCCCAGGTCCCAACACAGGGACCTGGGGCACCCAGCGGCCATTTTTCGGCTCCAGGCGAACTTTATTGGGAGTACAACCGGCCGAAGAGCGTGGGACGGGTGCGCGCGTTCTATGGCAACACGGGGATGTTTATCCGGGCGCTGGCTTACATTCTGGCCAACGGGCCGGACGGGCTGCGGCAGACGACCGAGGACGCGGTGTTGAACGCGAATTACATCCGCAGGAAGCTGGAGGACGTGTACGAGCTGCCGTACAAGACGCCGTCGATGCACGAGGTGGTCTTCAGCGACAAGCGGCAGGCGGCCCTGGGGGTGAAGACAGGCGACATTGCCAAGCGGCTGATCGATTACGGCTTCCATCCGTACACGGTGAGCTTTCCGCTGATTGTGCCGGGGGCGCTGATGATTGAGCCCACGGAGAGCGAGTCGCGGGAAGAGCTGGACCTGTTCATCGCGGCGATGCGGTCGATTGCGCGGGAGGTGGAAGAGACGCCGGAGGTGGTGAAGACGGCGCCGCACTCCACGCGGGTGAGTCGGCTGGACGAGGTGGCGGCGGCGCGCAAGCCGGTGCTGCGCTGGAAGCCGGAGTGAGGGCACGGACCCGCGGCGGCGACCCGCAAAGAAAAACCGAATATGTAACCGAAAAGGTGTAGGCGCCCTTGCGCCGGCGGCGCACTTCCCCCGCACGGAGGCCCCGGCGGGCGTAGAGTGAGGGAAGCGGGCTGCGGCAGGCGGCGAGGCCGGAGTGTGACCCCGGAAGTGGATGCGGCGGAACCCGTTCCGTGGCAAAGGTTTACGGCCGAGAGACGGATGGGCTCAGGGCCCGTCCAGCAGAGCACATAGAGGAAGCAAGAGAGGGGCCAATCCCCCATTCGTGACGCATTGCTACATGACCAAGGTTCTGTTGCTTTTGCGGCGGATGAAAGGGATAATGATGCACCCGAGGTATGCAGTTTTTCGGGTCGGGCCCAGAGGGCCGTCAGGCGGCGGCAAGCGAGCCGTCGACGGACCGCAGGAGAGCACGCAAAGCGGATGCGACGCCCGGCCGGAAGCCCGGATGCGTACGTCCGATTTCCCATTTTGGGCAGTGAGAGCGGCAGGCGGCACAGAAGAGCCGGAGGAGTCCCAGGGATGGCAGGGGATGGCGGGTCGGCCGCGGGTGCGCAAGGAGAGACCATGAGATTTCAACGGGACGAAAGTGGACAGATGCTGATTCTGACGGCGTTGAGCCTGGTGGCTCTGCTGGGGTTCATGGCGCTTGCGATTGACGTGGGCGTGCTGTTCCGCGCGCGGCGGAATCTGCAGATTGCCGCGGATTCGGCGGCCATGGCAGGGGCGGTGGATTACCTGTATAACGCTTCAACGTCGTCTGCCGCTACAGCCGCGTCCAACGCTGCGGCGGCCAATGGCGTGACCACCAGCTACACGGTGGCCGCGAATACCGCTTGCCCTGACCCGACCCAGAACTGCGTGGTTGTCAACATCCCGGCAACGGGCCCCACCGGGACCGAGCCGTTCGCCGTGGAGGCGCAGGTTTCCATGCCGAATCCGACGTTCTTCATGAGGATGTTCGGCAGGTCAAACATGGTCGTCGGCGCGCGGGCGGTGGCGGCTTCGCCGACTGTCGGCACGGCGTGCGTCTGGGCGATGTCGACCTCGGGACCGGGATTGAAGCTGCAGGGCTCTTACGATATCGAGGCGCCCGGTTGCGGAGTCTATGTGAACTCGACCTCCGGCAACGCGCTTGACGTGATCGGAAACGGCGGCACGGTGAACGCAAAGTTTGTCGACGTGGTGGGAGGCAACTCCGGGAACCACACGACCGGGCCGACGCCCGATACCACCAACTCTCCTCCCATGACGCCGCCCTGGGGCAACGTGACGGGGCCGGATCCCAACACAAAATGCAATAGCCTGACCACGACGACCGGCAACTCGATCTCGACTGCTACGGTCACACAGGCGCAGATCAACACTGCGTTGGCTGCGTCGACGAACAGCGTGGTTTGTCTCACGGCAAAGAACGCGACGATCACGGCCACCAACCTGTGGGGCTCGGCGTCTGGAGTCACCTATCTGTATTCGGGCTCGGGCAACGTGACCATTGGCAACAGCATGACCTTTGGCGGTGATTCCTCAGGCGGCGGGGTCGGGATCCCCACATATGATCCAACCACGCAGACCTTCATTGGTAGTACGGAGGGGGCGACGCTCGACATCTATAAGGGCACGTTCAACCAAAACAATTCGAACTTGAGCATGTACGCGCCCAATTCGGGGGGGACGGGCAGCTTCAACGGGATCGCGCTCTTTCAGCCGCTGGCGAATACCAATGAGCTGCAGGTGCAGTTCGGCAGCGGGACTGAAGTGCTCGACGGGTACATTTTTGCTCAGGGCGCTGAAGTCTTCATGCAGGACAGCGGCGGGGGCGTTATAGCGACCGGCATTGTGGCAAGCTACATTTTCGAAAAGACCACGGCGCTTACGATCGCGAATAGCTATGACAACGCAAACCCGAACACGACACTGAACAGAGTCGTCACTCTGGTGGAGTAAATAGAGATGGGCATGGCGAAGGGAAGGCTCCTGCTGCGAGGATGGATGCAACGGAACGAGGACGGTGAGTCCGGCCAGGCGCTGGTGGAGCTGGCGATTTCGCTCTCGCTGTTGCTGTTGCTGATGCTTGGCGCGGTGGAGTTTGCCCAGATTGCTTACGCCGCCATCGAGGTGTCCAATGCCGCCAACGCGGGGTCCTCCTACGGTTCCTCGAATTGCGGCTATGCCGGAGATGCGTCGGGGATTTCCGCTGCTGCGGCAGGCGACGCGACCCTCTCCGGATTGACCAACTTCACGACCACGTCGTCTATGAGCTGCAAGTGTTCTGACGGGACCGCTATCAGCTGTACCGATAACACCACCTGTTCGAATTTGCACGTTGTAACGACTGTGACCGTGAACACGTCGGCGACCTTCAATCCGGTGATGCACATTCCGGGCCTGCCGAATGTCGTCACGCTCACGGGCCAGTCGGTCCGGGCGTGTGGTGGAGACTGATGAAGTTGAGCAGCCAATCCGGCGGAGAGGGAAGACCCATGGCGGGTTGGCTTGGCGGAGCGCGCGCCTTCGGATTGGCAGCAATAGCCAGAGTGCGATGGAAGCGGGGCAGCCTTGGAACGTCTGGCGAGGCAGGGGCCGCGCTGGTGGAGACGGCCTTGTCCGCCGCGGTGATGTTCAGCGTCCTGATCGGACTCTTCGAGGTGTGCCTCGCGATGTACACCTTCACCTATGTCTCCGATGCGGCCCGCGAAGCAAGCCGCTGGGCCATGGTCCGCGGATCGTACTCCTGCTCAGACAGCGGAAACGCGCTGCCCGGATGCGGCGCGTCGCAGTCTGACGTGCTTGGGTATGTGGACAGCCTTCAGTATCCAGCTATGAACGCAAGCAATCTTACGGTGAATGTGAGTTGGCTTTCGTTGGATACGAGCAGCGGTTCTGCCGTGTGGACGGCGTGTAACACGGCCCCCTGCAACAAGCCAGGCAATGAAGTGCGGGTGCAGGTGTTGTATCAAGTGCCCCTTTATATTCCGTTCTGGAAGGACTCGAACGTGACGGTCGGCAGCACCTCCGCCATGGTGATTCAG
>Ga0307372_10004032_pt1 | contig 22989 bp, 21 predicted proteins | sample OX1MG_FD_202533 | JGI IMG/M metagenome (GOLD analysis project Ga0307372, IMG submission 202533) | Soil microbial communities from Risofladan, Vaasa, Finland - OX-1 | ecosystem: Environmental > Terrestrial > Soil > Coastal area > Acid sulfate soil | place: Finland: Risofladan, Vaasa | collected...
CCTGGCCCTAGCCTGAATCTATAGGTGGTACCAAATCGGGTACTCAAAATCCTTGCAGTTAGAGAGCGCATGGGCGTACGCGAGTGTCCTTTCTGTGGAAGGAAGATCTCTGACATATTCCGGGATTGCCCCCATTGTCACGAGACGCTCCCCGAATTGCGTGTCCTGAACGCTTCCTCTTCCTCGTCCGGCAAAGGCGGTCCGCTGCGCCGCGGCCTTCTGTACATGATGATTGTCGCGTTCATTTATTATTTGCTCTCTGCGAGGAGCCCCTTAAAGATTCCCGTGCCTTTTGCCCCTGTTCTTACCACGTACTTACTTCCTCTGTTCTTCCTGGCTGGACTGAGCTTCACGATGTATGGCATCTTCCTCGAAGTCAAAGGGTGAGCCGCATCGAGGCCGCCTGTCACACGCTTTTGCACCTGCTCCTAAGCAAGTAAAAACCGCACACACATCGGTGCCCTCCCACAAGACCCGAAGACGGCTGAATACACGGCCCATCTGCTAAACAGGTGGTACACTCGTGCTGCCCGGCTCCCTGGCGTCGAAAACAGGTATTGACCCTATAGCGGCAAACATTGCGCAGCGGTAAGACGTTCTCGGAGGCTTGTATGAAAAAACTCATAAGCATCGCCGCGTTCTTGCTGATCTGCTCGGCTCCCGTTTTTGCCCAACAAAAGCCCACCAAACCAAAACAACAACAAAGGCAAACGCGACCCGCGGCGCGCCCGCAACAAAAGGCGGCCCCCGTCGGTAAGGGATACATTCCCGCTCGGGGTCCTGCGCCCACACGAACGCCTGCGCGGACTCCCGTTACCCCCGCGCGCGCCCGAGGTCAGGCTGGCACTCCGCAGGGAAGCCAACGGCCCAACTATAGCGACCAGCCCGGACATCCCCCAGCCCCTCACGTCCACGCAAACAACGATCAGTGGGTTGGTCATAATACTGGCCCCGACGATCCGCACTATCATCTGGATCAACCCTGGCAACATGGGCATTTTCCGGGTGAAACTGGCCGCAGCCACGTCTACCGGCTGGAGGGCGGAGCGAGAGACCGCTTCCGATTTGGCAGCTTTTACTTCAACGTTGCTCCGTACGATTACGATGATACCAGCGGCTGGCTCTGGGACTCTGACGACATCGTACTTTACCCGGATCCCGACCACATCGGCTGGTACCTCGCCTACAACGTGAGGCTGGGCACCTATTGCCACGTGATGTATCTCGGACCTGCTTAGCGCAACGAAAGCGGGGTGGTTAATCACATCCCGCTTCATTTTTTCAGGTCTACTTGACGCGCCTGAACTGCGAGCGGATCCCGCCCCGCATTCCAACGCGTCGTTCGCTTGCTCAAATGGTTCAAGCAGACGAACAATCCTCGCAACCTACTGGCATCCGCGCTCCGAAATCCGCTAGAATAGTTCGATCGACCTTTACAAAAAGGAACGCGCGGGCGCGGCGCGCAAAGGGCTCCATTGGAAGCGGCAATTTCACAGCGGCACAAAACGGTCGGCGTCAAAGTCGGCAAGATTCAGGTCGGCGGCGGCGCGCCCGTCGTCGTCCAGTCGATGACCAATACCGATACCGCCGATGTCGAAGCCACCGTTAAGCAATATCTCGAACTCGCGCAAGCCGGTTCTGAACTCGTCCGCGTCACCGTGAATATTCCCGAAGCCGCCGCGGCCGTGCTGGAAATCAAACAGCGCGTCCTTGATGCCGGCTGTGACACGCCGCTGATTGGCGATTTTCATTACAACGGCCACGTCCTGCTCACAAAATATCCCGAATGCGCTGAGGCCCTCGATAAATATCGCATCAATCCCGGGAACGTCGGCAAGGGCACGCGCCGCGACGAACAATTCGCCACCATCTGCAAAGTCGCCGTCGATAATGGCAAGCCCGTTCGCATCGGCGTCAACGGCGGCTCGCTTAATCAGGAGCTTGTCACGCGCAAAATGCAGGAAAACACCGACCGCGATCTCGGCCGCACTTCCGAAGACATCATCAACGAGTGCATGGTCCTCTCCGCGCTCGAATCGACCGAACTCGCGCTGAGCTGTGGCCTTCGCAAAGACCAAATCATCATTTCCTGCAAAGTTTCTCGCCCGCGCGATTTGATCAGCATTTATCGTGAGCTCGCGCAAAAAACCGACCAGCCGTTGCACTTGGGCCTCACCGAAGCTGGCATGGGCGCCAAAGGACTCGTCTGGTCCGCATCGTCCATGGCGATTCTTCTCGGCGAAGGAATCGGCGACACGATTCGCGTTTCGCTCACGCCGCGTCCGGGCGGCGACCGTCGCGACGAAGTTTATGCCGCCTGCGAATTGCTTCAGGCCCTCGGTCTGCGCTCTTTCGCGCCCAGCGTCACTGCATGTCCCGGCTGTGGACGCACTACAAGCTCCACGTTCCAAGAACTGGCCGAGAGCATCCAGCAATACATTCGCGACAAAATGCCCGAGTGGAAAACGGAATACGAAGGCGTCGAGGAATTGAAACTCGCCGTGATGGGCTGCATCGTCAACGGCCCCGGCGAATCCCGCGCCGCCAACATCGGCATCAGTCTTCCCGGCACCGGCGAAGAGCCAAGCTGCCCCGTCTACATCGACGGCGAAAAATTCGTCACGCTGAAGGGCACCTACGACGAACTCTCCATCGCCTTCCAAAAGCTCGTCGACGACTACGTCTCCGGCAAGTATCCGCGCCGCGCCTCCGGCTCGCTTCCGCCCGCCATCCGTATGCCCAAGCCTTCCCCTGCCGCGCCCCGCCTCCACGTTATCTCATAAACAGCGTTTGCCATTCCGAGCGAGTTCCGATGTTTCTCATCGGAACGACAAGGAATCTGCAGTTGCCTTACTTGGCACAGGCTTCAGCCTGTGTACCCTGCGTCCTCAGTTGAATCGCCATCGCAGTTCGTAGGGGGGCTGCTTGCTGCGCCCGCCGCAACTCCAGGAGCCGCGCCGCGCGTGGCGCAGGCTTTGGCCTGTGTGCTTTTTTATGAGTGCGGCGCGCTTTTTCGGTCTCGAGTGTTCCTGCGGTGCCTCTCGACGCCGCTTTGCCTTTCGCCTTCGCGCTTTCCCGCGCCCGTCGTCACTTCGTCGAAGCACGTACAAGATCGAGCTTCGCAGCATCGGCGAATGCTACGAAGTCGCGATCGCGCGTGAGCAGAGCAACGCCGCCATCGATGCAGCTCTGCGCGATCAGCGCGTCGCCAAGCCGCGCCTTGCGCCGTCTTGCCAGCACTTTCGCCCGCAGCCTTCCCGCTCGTTCCCAATAGCCCGACTCGGCCTCAATCAACGGCACCTCGCATAGCGTTTTGGCGACGCCGGAAGGCAGCTGCGGATCACTCAGAAGCTCTGTGAGCACGATCGGCGCCATTACCACCTGGCGGTCTTCTAACGCCTTATCCAATAAGTCCGTATCTTCGGCTCCTCGGCCCTCCAAAAAAGCAATCCACGTGCTCGTATCGGCAGCGATCATCGGTCGGCCTTGAGCTGCGCCAGTGTACGCGTGAACGGCACCTTTCCTCGCAGCCGCCGCAGCCGAGCGTACGTCTGCGACGCGGCAACCAGCTGCAACCCGGCCCGTACAGTTTGCGTGACGCCGGCACCGCTGGCCCGTTGCGCTTTACTAAGAAGCTCTTCGGGTACTTCCACTGTTATCTTCCGCCCTGTCGCCATAGCGTCCTATTTTACCATAGTGAATGCCAGCATCAAGTATGGTATTGGAGCGCTCCCTGCGTCCGCTAGATGCCAAACGGCTCACATCCGATAAATGCAAAGCCCGCTGAGCAGCTTCGGATAAAAGTCCGTGGATTTTTGCGGCATCACGTCGCCCGCCAACGCAATTTCCGTCACCTGTGCCACGCGCACCGGATTCAGCAGAAACGCAATCTGCGCCGCGCCGCGGTCCACCGCGCCAATCGCAGCCTCCATTTCGCGCTCGTAAGTAATATTCGCCTCCGAAGTCACTTTCTCTGCGGTAATTCCCAGGCATTTGTGCAGCAGCAGACGGTGCAGCAGCACCACGTCGAGCTGTCTCTGCGCCGGAGAAATATCCGGCAACAAACGTTCGAGCTCCGCGCTGTTCCGCAGTGCCAGCAGATAGAAAGCTTTGTTGTCTGCGTAAACGCCGATGCAGTGTCCTGCGCGCCCGCGCCGTTGCAGATCGCGTCTAAACTCCGCAAGACTTTCTTCGCGCTCCGCCGCGGACGCGAACGGATACGCGTACCAATTGAAGTATTCCGATGCCGCCTCCAAAAACTTCTCGATCGAAAATGTCGGCAAATTGCGAACCACGCGGTGCGTCGGCAGAATGGTCAAACCCTCTTGCCGGGTATGGAAGCACGTCAACATTGCCTTCTCGTACGGCGCATCTGGATTGATCTGCCCGTCCTTCGCGCGACACTCATTCCGATACGTCAGCGCCGTTTCATACCGATGGTGCCCATCCGCAATGATCAGCTTCTTGTCGGCCATCTCCGACGTGATTTTCTGAATCTGCGCCGGTTCGCAAATCGTCCACAACCGGTGCAACACGTCGTATTCATCGCGGACCTCGGCCAGTGGCGGTTGCTTCGCCGCTTCCTCGAGCAGCGCATCAATCCGCCGCGCGGGATCGTCGTAAAGCATGAAAAGCTGCCCGGTTTGCACGCGCGTGCGCCGCAGCAATTCCAGCCGGTCAGCTTTCGGCGCACTCAGCGTGTGTTCGTGCCGGAAAATCACCTTCTCTTCGTAATCCGCCAGCCGCCCCAGAGCGATGAATCCTCGCCGTTCCAGCCGCTGGTTCGTTCCCGCAATTCTGTAACCTTGAAAATAGACGTAAATCGCCGGCTCGGCATCCTGAACCATCACGCCGTGCGCCAGCCACTCCTCCAGTTTCCGCGAAGCGCGCGTGTAAACATTATCTTCCGCCGAATCCCACGGAAAACCTTTGCCCTTCTCGATCGAAACTAAATTATACGGACTCGCCGCGGCGTACCTTTCCTGCATCTCGGCTGTGATTTTGTCGTAGGGCTGCGTCAGCACGCTGTCGAGCGCCACGCGGCGCGCGTCGTACCGCGCTGCTCGAAATGGAAAAATCTCAGCCATATCCCCTCAGTGAAAAATTTCGTTCGCGTAAACCTGCGATTGTAACAATCTCCCCGCCGCTCTCCAACCCGCGTTCATCGCTCAAAAAACGACAGCGCAACTGTTTGCCGTCCGCTACAATAACCTATCGCACCAGATTTTTGGGCGAGGCCCATGTTCGAAAACGGAAAACAATTCCACGGCGTAAGCGCGTTGATATTCGATTTGGATGGCACCCTCATCGACTCAAAGCTGGATCTCGCGCTCTCGATGAACGCCACTCTCGAGTATCTGGGCCGCAAGCCCATGGATCACGACCAGATTTTCAGCTACGTCGGCAATGGAGTTCCGGTGCTGATCAAGCGTGCGCTCGGCGAACCTACTTCCGAGGATGAAATCGAGAAGGGCATTGTTCACTTTCTTGATTATTATCGCGCGCACATGCTCGACAACACACTTCCGTATCCCGGCGTACTCGAAGCGCTCAACGCCCTTGCCGGCCGCTCCCTCGCGGTGCTCACCAACAAGCCTGTGAAATTCAGCCAGGCCATCATCGACGGTTTGCAAATGAATAAATATTTTCGCTTCGTCTATGGCGGTAACAGCTTCGAAAAGAAAAAGCCCGATCCCCTGGGCATGAACACTTTGCTCCGGGAGTTCGGCGCCGCGCCGCGCGAAGCCATGATGGTTGGCGATTCAGACGTCGACATTCAGACGGCGCGAAATGCTGGCACTTGGGCTTGCGGCGTCACCTATGGCATGGGCAGCGCGAAATTGCCGGCGTGTTGCCCCGACTTGCTGCTCGACAATCTCGCCGATCTCCCCCTCTGCGTCCCCAAATAAAAATCCGCGATTCGCGTTTTATTTGCGCATCGCTTTTGCCACCGAATTACCTTTTTTGCTGTTGGAATTCTTTCGTGGGGGTTAGGTACGAGGACCATTGTTCGAAGCGGATATGAATGCCGTGGATGACGCGCCGCTCAATCCTCGGGCGCGTTCCAGTCATCTGGCGGGAAGCTGATCTGCCAGAATTTCGGCGAAGCCTTGTCGAATTCGATGCCCACCTGTGCCTTGCCGCCGTGCATCGCTGTTCCCACATAAACGATGCGGCTCTCCTGCTCCTGTCGCGTTCCTTTGTGAACCAGCGTAATTTTCTGGTCCGCTTTCACGTCAGACCGAAGATGAATCAGCGCCCCGTGCGCATTCACCACCAGCGTTTTCGTCTCTTCCTCGAAGGTTTTTCCGTCTGCGTTTTTCCCGCGCACAATCACTGTCACCGACAGCATCACGCGCAGGCTGCGCCGCCGCCCCTTGTCGAGCGGCAACTCCTCGGCAATTACAGGAATCGACATCCTCCAACAGTAGCTTTGCCGGCGCGAGACCGCAAACGCGACTCCGCCGCGCACAGTGAGTCAGTTAACAGAGCGAAGAAACGGAAGGTCGAAGCATCTTATTGTCAATTTTCTGCCCTGCCCAGACTTCAACCGCAGACTTCAACCGCAGCGCTCGAGCACACGACGAGAATCTCGCCAGCTGCTGCACTACTATTTAAGAGGAGGATTTGCCACAGCAGATATCTTCGATCAGTCCGCAAACAATATGCCCGATGGTGATATGCGCTTCCTGAATCCGCTGCGCGTTTTGCGACGGCACGTCGATAAGCAAATCCAATTTGCCGGCCAGCGCACTGCCTGTTTCACCCGTCATTCCCACAACAAATGCGCGCCGCGCGCGTCCGGCCTCCACCCCGCGAAGTACGTTCGCGCTCTTCCCGCTCGTCGACAACGCCACCAGGACGTCGCCCTCCGCCGCGAGCGATTCGATTTGCCGCGCGAAAATATTCTCGAATCCCAGGTCGTTTCCTGCCGCCGTCAAAACCGAGGCATTCGTCCCCAGCGAAATTGCCGCCAGACCGGCGCGGTTTCTTTGTAGTCGGACCACAAGCTCTGCGGCAAGGTGCTGCGCGTCAGCCGCGCTGCCCCCATTGCCAAAAAAAATAATCTTGCGTCCACCCTTCAGCGCCGCCGCGCTCACTTCAGCGAATCGAGCGATCCGCCCGAGCAGCTCGTCTGGAAAGCTTTGCTTCACGCTTGCGCTCTCGCGAAGTTCGCTGCGAATGTGATCGACGAATTCCTGCATGCTTCCTCGCGCTATCCGCGCAGATTTAACGTCCAATAAAGCTGAACAACAGCACCGACAACACAATCAGTGTCAGCGCCACGTAGGTCCAGTCTTTTTCTTCGAAGAACGCGAACACGCAAAACGCCACGCGCGCCACGGGAGTAGCTACCAGCATCACAAGGCCAAACTGAATCCAATTGCGTCCGTGCAAGGAGAAAAGTGCTTTCACAATCCCGTGAAATCCGCTCAGGCTCGCCGGTTCCCCTCGGAACACGTGGTAATCCGGCACCATCCTCCCGTACTCGAACAAATAAAAAATCCCGCCAATCAGCACTACGATCGACGACAAAATCACGCCGGTGCGCAGCAGCACGGAGATAATGCTGTCCATCCTCTCGTCATTCCATTGGGCGTTCGTTTTAGCCATCTATACTTTTCCTCCGAGCCCTTTCACCAGCATCTCGATTCCCAGTATTACAATCGCCGCGCTGAACAGCATGCGCAGGTACTTCGTCCCGGCTCCCGGAAGTATGCGCGCCCCGATGAATGCTCCGGCCAGCACTCCGAGCATCACGGGCATCGCCAGAGTTGGGTCAACGTATCCGCGATGAAAATAAATCCCCGCGCTTGCTGCCGCCGTCACGCCGATCATAAAATTGCTCGTTGCCGTCGACACCTTGAACGGAATCTCCATCGCCTGATCCATGCCCAGCACTTTCAGCGCGCCGCTCCCGATCCCCAGCAGCCCGGAAAGAATCCCCGCGCAATTGCAAACCAAAAATCCGATCGGTACGCGGCGGACGTTGTAAGTTGTGAGTCCTTGTGCCGTTGGATAATCGCCATTCAAACGCAGCCGCGTCGCCAGCCGGTCGGGCGGCCGCGTATCGACGATGCTCGGCATTTTCCGCAGCGACAGATAGGCCGAGAAGAGCAGTACAAGCCCAAAAATAATGGCAATCCCCGACGGAGACACCAGCGCCACAAGGTACGCGCCAAGCAGCGCTCCCAGCGTTGTCGCCACTTCCAGGAACATTCCAATGCGCACATTGGAATAGCCTTCCTTCACGTACGCGGCCGCCGCTCCCGACGACGTGGCAATCACGGAAATCAGCGACGCGCCCGCCGCATAGTGGATATTCACTTTGAACACGAGCACCAGCAGCGGAACAATTACCACTCCGCCGCCCAGGCCCGTCAGCGCTCCCAGCAACCCAGCAACCAGCGAACAAATCCAAATCAGCAGCGTGAACAACATCACATTCATGGATGGTCCTTAACCCGTGTGGCAGCTCGCACTGAATTCAACGGCAATATTGCCATCTCTCCTGCGTTACAGAGACTCGCATAACAGCCATCGAGCCGCAAATTCAATTTGTGGCCTTTCGCCGCGTTTATCAACTCGGTCGTCGCACAAGCGTCCCACGCCGATGAATCTCACTTTTCAATTCGTGGGTCCTGCGTTATCTTCGCCTCCTCATGATTGATATTCATTGTCATATCCTGCCCGAACTCGATGACGGTTCGGATTCGCTGGAAACTTCCCTCCAGATGGCGGAAATGGCGATCCACGACGGTGTCACTCACGTGATCGCGACTCCCCACGCGAATGATGACTACCCTTTCGTTCCGAAATTGGTGCGCTCGCGCTGCGCCGAACTTCAGGCCAGCCTGAAAGAACGCCTCACCATTGCGACCGGCTGTGACTTCCATTTAAGCTACGAAAATTTCGAAACGCTGCGCGCGGATCCTTCGCGATTCACCTTGAATCAGAAAGACTACTTGCTCGTTGAATTTGCAAATTTTTCCATTCCCGCGTCACTGGACCAAACGCTTCACCAATTGCAATTGCTCGGTGTGCATCCGATCATCACTCATCCGGAACGCAATCCCCTGATTCGTTCGGATTGGGAACGGCTTTGGGGCTGGCTGCATCAGGGCTGCTTCGTGCAAGTCACCGCGCAATCGATCACCGGCGATTTCGGCGAGCGCGCGCAAAGGGCCGCGGAAACTCTGCTCGATTCGAATGCCATTCATTTCATCGCCAGTGACGCGCACAACTTGACGACCCGGCCGCTGCGCCTCAAGCCGGCGTATAAGCTCATTGCCGAACAGAAGGGGATTGAAATCGCGCAAGCGCTGTTCGAGGAAAATCCGCGTGCTGTGTTCGAAGGCCGTGCGCTACCGTATCTTCCCGCATTCCCGGAAGTGAAATCCGCGAGCAGACAAGAAAAGAGTTCCGGCCGCCGCAAGCGCTTCTGGTTTTTCTGACTGCCCATCCGAACAGGTTTCCTGCAGACAATTTCGGCGCTTCTCCCAACGTGGGGCGAATCAACATTGCTATGCTTTCTCTGTACGCATTCGCAGGTACTCAAATTTCGCGACCAGCCCATGACCACGTGCCAGAATTGCGGTTTCACACAACCTAAGGGATCGAAATGCGTGAAGTGCTCCTCGCTTTTTTCTTATCACTCCGATGCGCCTGTTGCGCGTGGGAGTGCTCCGAGCGAAAAAACTGCGCCGCGTTCTTCGGGCGTCACGTCACATGCAATGAATTGGCCCAGAAATAGTCTTGCGCATTTGCGCAAAGGCTACGCCATTTTTCAGTGGGTTTCGCTTGCCGCGCTTTTGATCGTCGTTCTTTTGGTACTTCACAAAGCGCCGCCCCCACAGGTTCGCGTCGATCAGCAGGCGGCTGCGCGCGCTGAATCGAAATTCGCGGCAGCGCAAGCCGCGACACAGCGGAACCAGCCATACCAGCTCAAGCTCGACCGCACCGAATTAAATTCGTACGTAAATTCCAATTTGCAAACGGCAACTCATGCGGACTCGCCGGTAATCGCAGCGCCCGCATCACCCGTCGCGCCTCAGTCTGCTGCCAGCAACCCAAGCGCAGCGCCCGATGCCGCTGCTGCTGAGCCGTCGATGGCGGATGTGCAGTCCGCGGTAAAAGACGTAAAGGTAGACGTGGACGGAGATCTGGTGAAAGCGTATGTCGTGTTCAATTTCCACGGCAAAGACATGTCGCTCGAACTCGACGGTCACCTATCATCTTCAAACGGCTATTTGCAATTCGAACCCGTTGCCGGACAGCTCGGCTCTCTGCCGTTGCCGCAATCGATACTCGATTCGGCGGTGGCGAAACTGATGTCTTCGCCGGAGAACCGCGAAAAGTTGCGCTTGCCTCCGGGAATCAGCGATCTAAAAGTGGAGAACGGGCAAGTGGTCGTGAACTATAAATAGCGCAAACGCCCCTGAATTTTTCCCTGCGCATTTTTCTACGAAAATAATTCCAGCACCTCTTCGTAGCGCTTGAACGGCGGAATCAAATATGCGCCGGGCAATTCGGTGCGCGCCCAATCGAGCATGCGCCGCGCCAGCACAAAACCGCGGTCGCGCGCGGCGGATCCGGCCGATTCGAGTTCCTTGAGAGTCGCCTCCGGAATCACGATTCCCGGCACTTCGTTATTCAAACGCAACGCCTGCTTGTAGCTTGTGAGCGGCCACAACCCGACGAGGACGGGAACAGGCGACGCCCCTCCGATTTTATTTAGAAATGCGTGCCAATGCTCGGGATCGAAAATCGGCTGCGTCATGGCGAAGTGCGCGCCCGCCTCGACCTTCGCGAAGAAGCGCTGAATTTCGTTTTCGATGTCGTCGGCTACCGGATTCACCGCGACGCCAATCGTGAAATTCGTCGCGCCGCCCAAATTTTTTCCCGCCCAATCGGTTCCTTGATTCAGGCGCGCCATCACTTTCACCAGGCCGACGGAATCAACTTCGTACACGCCGCTTGTTTCCGGATGATCTCCAAGCGACGGCGGGTCGCCCGTGATTGCCAGCACGTTGCGCACGCCGCCGACGGACCACGCGCCCAAGAGCATCGCCTGCAAGCCTATAATATTCGCGTCGCGCGTCGTCAAATGCGGAACGGTCTCGACGCCGTGCGCTTCGAGCGCACCAGCCATCACCAGCGCGTCCATGCCCACGCGCGCCAGCGTGCCGCTGTTGATGTCGATGGCGTCGACTTTTCCCGAAGCCATCACGCGTTTCACTTGTTCGAGCACGCGGTCGATGCTGGTTCCCTTGGGCGGATCGATTTCGACGGATACGACGAATTTTCCCGCTTGAATTTTTTGCCAAAGCTGGCTGTCCGGCTCGCGCGATGCCAGATGGCGAGTTTTTTCGCGCGGCTCGAGTGTTTCTTCGACAGCGCCGCCCGCGGGAGAAACATGCGCGGCGCGCGAGGGCCGGAAATTTTTCATCGCGTCGACCATCGCGCGGACGTGCTCGGGCGTGCTGCCGCAACAGCCCCCCAAAATTCGTACGCCGAGCGCAGCGGCGTCGCGCGCAAATTGCGCAAAATATTCCGGAGAAGATTTCGGATACACGATGCGGTCGCCTACGCGTTTCGGGAATCCTGCGTTGGGCATTCCGCTGACGCGCACGCCGGAATTTTTCGTGAGATTCGCCAGCTCGCCAAGAATGGGAAGCAAAAGCTGCGGTCCAATGGTGCAATTCGCTCCGATGACTTGCACGTCCTTCGTTTTTATTTTCGCCACTGCGTCTTCGGGACGCGTGCCGTCAACTGTGCTGCCTTCCTCGGAATAGGTGAGCTGCGCAACGATCGGCAATTTGGAAAACGAGCGAATGGCGTCAATCGCGGCGAGAATTTCTTCCAGCTCGCTGAACGTTTCCAGAATAAATAAATCGACGCCGCGCTCTTCGAGTGCGGCGGCCTGCTCGCGGAAAATTTCGTGAATTTCGTCGGGAGGAAGCTGTTTCCCCTGTCGCAAAGTGCCCAGCGGGCCGATGGAGCCGGCGATCAGCACTTCGTGACGTGCAGCTTCGCGCGCTTCGCGAGCGATTTTCACGCCGCGATGATTGAATTCTCCGGCGCGGTCGCCGAGTCCGAGCGCCGCAAGCTTGTGCCGGTTCGCACCGAATGTGTTGGTTTCGATGATTTGCGCGCCCGCTTCCAAATAAGTTTGGTGAACGCGGAAGACAGCCTCGGCTTGCGTGGAATTCAATTCATCGAGGCAGCGCTGCGGTCCCAGCATTTCATAGAGCATCGAGCCCATCGCGCCATCGCCGATAAGCACGGAATCGCGCAGCCGCTCGTTGAGGTCTTCAATCTTCATTTCGCGCCTTGCTCCCGGGGATGAGCCAACCGGGTGAAACTCGCCGAAAAAGGAAGCTGGCAGTATAGCACTGGCATGGCCCCGCGCCCTTGGCGGGGGACGGTTCGGCGAGAGCGTCGACACAACTTGAATTCATTACCGATCAAGAAAATGCAAGCCGCTGAATATATGGGAGTTATAAATGCGGGACTGTGGATTCCATTACCGATCAAGGTTTGGCGTTTTCGGGGAGGTTTTGGCCGTTCCGAGGTGCGTTTTCCTCTGTCGTGCGCCGGCGTCGCTGGCATCGTCGAATTTTCGCTCAGACAAGGCTAACACGATGTAGCTCGCAGCGATAGTTGATGCGGCTGTGGCTGTGGATGCGGCTGTGGAAGTCAGCGCAGACAGCCGTTTCAGGGAGTGCTGGGGAGGGAGTAGTCGAAGGTGTAGGAATGCTGGCCGTTGGCGATGTTGATGGTCAATTTGCCCGCGAGGCCGACGAGCTGGCCGGAGCCAGAGTCGGGAACGACGGTGACGCTGAGTTGCGGTTCGCCGCGCGTCATGGTGCCCGTGTGCTGGAGGATGAAGGAGCCGATGCGGCCCTGGAGCTTTCCGGTGACGCGCTCGATGGCGACGTAGCCTGCCGAGCCTTTGACTCCGGTCATGGCGCTGAGCATTTCGCCCTTGCTGGTGGCTTCGAGGTCGCCGTGGAACTGCTTGTCGATGGACATCCGGCCGAGGGTCGAGCCTTCGGCTTTGTCCTCCGGCGGCTGGGGGACCAGCTTCACTTCAAACGTTCCAGTTGCGTGAGTCGTCATGAGCGCATTCCTTGCTGGACTGGGCTGGACCGGATTTGGAGACGCAGAGCGGGTCTGAGTATACCTCGGGGAGCCGAATGCGAAGGACAGGCAATCGAAAAGCGAGACCCTGCGTTACAGACGATCGGCTCGATCATTCGGAGGCCCAGAGCGTCTCGGCGATGGCGAGCATTTTTGTGACGCTGTTCCAGTTGCGGCCTGTGCCGGAGACTTTGAGGGTTCTTTCGATGAGCGACCAGGCGAGTTTTGAGCGGCCCATGCCGTTGGGATAATAAGTGTAGAGCTCGCTGCCGTCGATGCGTAATTCCTCGGGATCGGTCTTGAGCTTCAGAAGATTATCGCGAGCTTGCGCTGTGGGAGCGCCGGCAAGGAAAGTGACTATGAGTTTGCCTGGATCGATGCCGCGGTGCTTGGCGAAGGGATTTCTGGCGATGACGTCGCGCAGTTCGTCAGACGTGCGAAGAATCACATCGGGGCGAAAGCCGAAACTGTGTTCGATGGCGGTTTGAATCTGGCTCGCTAGCTTGGCGAGGTTGCGCTCTTTCGTTTTGAAAATGACGTTGCCGCTTTGGATGTGAGTCTGGCAGCCGGTGAATTTCAGGGATTGGTAGAGCGCACGGAGCGCGTCCATTTTGATTTTGTTGTGGCCTCCGACGTTGACGCCGCGAAGCATGGAGATGACGATGGGCACGGAGTGAGAGTATAGCGCGGCGCAAAACAGTGGCTAGTGGGAAGTGACCCTTCCTTGCGTCAGGGCAAGCGAGTGGCTAGCAAAAGCGAAGAGAAAATCCCCACCTTCGCGGAAGGCGCGAAGGATCAGGCCTGCGCCGCGCGTCCGAACAGGCGAGAATCGGGCCCGGGGCAAGCCTACGAGCACAGCAAAAGCAGATCCCTCGTCGGATGCTGGTCGCATCCTCGCTCGGAATGACAAACAGAGGGCTCAGCGCTTTTGTTCCATGATGCCGGCGATGGTGTCCATTAAATCGAATTTGGTGAGGATTTCGAATTTGCCGTTGGACATTTCGACGAAGACGGCGGGGCCGGCATGGCTGAGGAGATGAGTGACGCGTTCGACCGGGGAATCGCTGGGGACGCGCGGAAGGGCTTCGGCCATCACTTCGCGAATGACGAGCTTGCGCAGATCTTTTCCTTGCAGCGCAAGATTCAGAATTTGGTCTTCGTAGATTGTGCCGATGGGATTGTCCTCCTCGAAAATCGGCAACTGGGAAATATCCTGCTGCTGCATGATGTGCAGCGCGTGAAAGACGGTTTGGTACGGGCGCGCGATGACGAGCTCGCGATGCTTGCCGTTTTGCAATTTGACGCGAACGACATCCGCGGCGCAGAGAGGAACTTCGGATTCGACGTAGCCGTGCTCGCGCATCCAGCCGTCGTTGTAGACTTTGCTGAGGTAGCGCATGCCGGTGTCAGGGAGGAAGGCGACAACGACGTCGCCCTTTTTGCATTCGCGCGCGAGGCGCAGCGCCGCTGAGACGCATCCGCCGCCGGAGCCTCCGGTGAAAACGCCTTCCTGTTTCGCGAGGCGGCGCGCCCAGACAAAAGATTCCTCGTCGGTGATTTGCAGGATGTCGTCGAGGACTTTGAAATCCATCGTGGACGGGAAAATATCTTCGCCGATGCCTTCGACGACGTAGGTTTTCGCTTTGCCCACATTGCCCGTCGTGAAAAATTCGTAATAGAGCGAGCCGATGGGGTCCACGCCGATGATTTTTACGGCGGGATTTTTCTCCTTGAGGAAACGGCCGACGCCGCTGATCGTTCCTCCCGTGCCCATGCCGCAGACGAAATGCGTAATCTTGCCTTCGGTGTCTTTCCAGATTTCCGGGCCGGTGGTGCGGTAATGCGCCTCGGGATTCATGGGATTTTCGTACTGATTTGGGTAAAAGGAATTGGGGATTTCGCGCGCGAGTTTTTTCGCGACGGAATAGTAGCTGCGTGGGTCGTCCGGTTCAACGGCGGTGGGGCAGACGATGACTTCGGCGCCGAAGGCTTTGAGGAGATCGATTTTTTCGCGCGATTGCTTGTCCGTAATGGTGAAAACGATTTTATAGCCGCGCACGGTGGCGACGAGCGCGAGACCCATTCCTGTATTGCCGGAAGTGCCTTCGATGATGGTGCCGCCGGGCTTGAGCAAGCCCTTGCGTTCGGCTTCGTCGATCATCCAGGTGGCGATGCGATCCTTTACGGAGCCGCCGGGATTCAGGTAATCCGCCTTAACGTAGACTTCGGCTTCGATATCCTTTGTCAGGCGATTGAGCCGGATGAGCGGCGTCTCGCCGATGGCTTCGAGGATGTTTTTGCAACGCATGTTCGCAGCGGCCTTTCGTTTCCCGCGGGCTAGAGGTCAGCTTACGAAGTTTGGAGCGTGAAGTCCAGACGGTCGAGCGAAGCGGTTTACAACCGGGTTGTATGCTACTGTATGGTTAACGTTTCAGAGGAACTCATGGGGCTCGAAGACTACAAAACGGTTCTTTATCGCCAGAAAGACGGCTCCTGGGTGGCCAGATGTGTCGGCTATTCCCGGCCGTTGCGCGCTGATGCCCACGCGCGAACAGCCGCTTGCCGAACTCTCCAACATTTTTCGAATGATTGCCGAGGAATATTCGGAAAAGGAAACCTCTTTGCCCGCCGACACGCTGAAATTCTTCATGCCTAGCGCCACTGCCCGGCAATTTTAAGACGTAGCGCGACGTTTAGGATTTTCCAAGACGAGACAGACGGGAAGTCACGAGCGGTGAAATCATCCAGACGGAAGGGCCGTCACGATTCCCGTTCACGGCGGCCGCGAAATCGGTCCTCCATTACTCGGCGTCACGCTGGAAGAGTTTCAGCGGCTGCTGTAAGCGCAAATTGCAGCGCCGCCCGGTTGGGGTTGGACAAACGGAGGAAAAAGTGAAGAGGGAAAATATTTCGAGCGGGACGCCGTGGGAGCCGATTGTGGGCTATTCGCGGGCGGTGCGCGTGGGGCAGCATGTGTATGTGGCCGGGACGACGGCGACGAATGCAGAGGGCGAGATTGTGGGAAAGGGGGATGCGTACGCGCAGGCAGTGCAAGTGCTCGAAAATATCCAGTCAGCGCTGGCGAAGGCGGGAGCGAGGCTCGAACACGTGGTGCGGACGCGATTGCTCGTTGCGAATATCGCGGACTGGGAAAAGATCGGTCGGGCGCACGGGGAAGTTTTTGGGAAGATTCGTCCCGCGTGCACGATGGTGCAGGTGAGCGGCTTTGTGTCGCCGGATATGCTGCTGGAAATCGAAGCGGACGCCTTGATTCTTGACGGAGAGTAATCAGCGGCATGATTTTTCTTAGGCTACACGGTTGTTGGGTTGCCACGCGGCTTTCCGGGAGTGCGCTACAATGAAAGCGGGATGGGTGATCCGCCACAGGGTGCAATTCGCATTGCGGGGGGCAGAGCATTCAGCCGCGTCGCGATTATTCTACTGATCCTTTGCGCGATTGCGCTTGGCTCGGCGGGGGGGCTGCTGTTTGTCTATAGCAGCGACTTGCCGCAGATTCAGGAGCTGCAAAATTACCGCCCCGACGTCGTCACGGAGCTTTATGCCGACGACGGCACGTCCATCGGCAGTTTTGCACTTCAACGCAGAATTCTGCTCACCTACGATCAAATTCCTCAAGTCCTGCAAAACGCGATTATCTCCACCGAAGACCGGCACTTCATGGAGCACTGGGGAGTGGATTTCCCGCGCATCGCCGAAGCGGCATGGAGCGACATCGTGCACCGGCGCCTGGTGCAAGGCGCCAGCACGATCACGATGCAACTAGCGGGTGGGCTGTTCCTGAACCGCGCGGACCGGAGTTTCCGGCGCAAGACCGAAGAAGCGATGCTGGCAATTCAAATCGAGCGGCATTACACGAAGCAGCAGATTCTGACGATGTACTGCAATCAGGTTTACCTGTGGAATGGGAATTACGGTTTCGAGGCGGCTTCCGAATTTTATTTTGGCAAACACGTGGGCGAACTCACGCTGCCGCAGGCGGCTTTGCTGGCGGGAATCATCCGCGGGCCCATCTACTCGCCGACGAGGCATCCGCAGACGGCTCTGGCGCGGCGTAATCTGGTGCTACAGCTCATGGAAGAAAATGGCAAGATCACGCGCGCACAAGAGAAGGAAGCGCAGCAAACGCCACTCGGTTTGCATTTGACCTACCCGCAGAACAATTCTCTTGCGCCGTATTATGTGGAGGAAATTCGCCAGAGGCTGGAGCGAGAATTCGGCCCCGAGGCGGTGCATCAGGAAGGGCTGCGCGTCTACACGACGCTGAATGTGGCCATGCAGCGCGCCGCGGACCAGGCGGTGCGCGACGGACTGCATGCGTATGACCGCCGCCATGGCTGGCGCGGCAATCTGCCGAATATTTTCCGCGCGCACCTGGGAACGCTGCAAAACTATGAATCGCCGGACTGGCGTGGGCCGATCGCGGCGGGAAGTTACGTCACAGGATTGATCACGGCAGTAGATGCGAATGCCGCTGTCGCGAAAATGGGCGCGTATCGCGCCGTGATTACCGCGCCGGATTTTTCGTGGACAGGCGAAAAATCGCCCAAGAAGTTGCTGCATGTAGGCGATCTGGCGAATCTGTATATCGAAAATCTGAATGGCGCGACAGCGAAAGTGCAACTCGAACAGGTTCCAGCAGCGCAGGCCTCGTTGCTGGCCATCGACAACGGCACGGGCGAGATCAAGGCCATGGTCGGCGGGTACAGCTTCGAGGATTCGAAATACAATCGTGCGACACAAGCGATGCGGCAGACAGGCAGCTCGTTCAAAGTATATGTTTACACCACGGCGCTCGAACAGGGCATGACGCCGTTTGACACGATTCTCGATGCGCCCGTGACGTACACAAGCGGCGGGCAAGTGTATTCGCCACACAACTACGACAATCTATTTGAGGGCCGCATCACTTTGCGGCGCGCGCTGGCTGACTCGCGCAATGTTCCTGCCGTGCGTTTGCTCGATCAGGTGGGAATACAAAACGTGATCACCACGGCGCGGCGATTCGGAATCACCAGCCCGCTGCCGCCTTATTTGCCGTTGGCGCTAGGCGCCGCGGATTTGACGCTGCTCGAACACACTTCAGCGTTCACCGTTTTTCCCGATGACGGTATTCACATACAGCCGCACATGATTCGCCGCGTGACTTCGTATGACGGGGCGATCCTCGACGAAACGCGGCCGAAGGTTACCGACGTGATTCCGCCGGCCGATGCACGCACGATGGTGGCGATGCTCGAAGACGTGGTGCAATTCGGCACCGGTGTGCGCGCGCAGGCGCTGGGACGGCCGTCCGCGGGCAAAACAGGCACGACCAACGATTTCACCGACGCGTGGTACATCGGGTTCACGCCGCAATTGACAACGGGCGTGTGGGCTGGCTTTGACGATCCGAGAATGTCGCTCGGCAAAAAGGAAACGGGTGCGCGCGTCGCGTTGCCAATCTGGCTCGAGTTCATGGAGCAGGCCAGCAAGGGAATGTCGGTCGAGAAGTTTCAGAATGTGGTGCCGCTCGAAGAGCTGGCGAAATCAGTGAACGAGCAAGTGGATGTGCCGGATACAGCTCCGCCGGCCGACGTGACGGAGCAGGGATTGCCGCAGACCACGCCCGTGCAATTGCCGAAGCCTCCCGCAAAACCTCCGATTCCGCACGCCGGGCCGAGCGCAACATCGCCGCACGGCGTGTCGCCTCAATAATTGCGCGGGGCTATGAATGGTTACGGAAAGGGTCCCAGCCCTTGGCGACCAAGGGCGTTGAGGTTCCGTCGTCGCGAACGAGTAGGATTTGCTTTTGCTGCGTAATTTCACCGATACAGTTGACATGGATTTTTGACGGCCGATGGCGGAGCCGATTTGCCGATTTTCGCGACACAGTGAAGAGCAGGCCGTAATCCTCGCCACCATGAAGAGCGAGTTCGAGCGCGTTCAGATTGAGATGCGCGAGGGCGGCTGGAATTCTTGTTTTCGGGATCTTGGCGGACCAGATGCGCGCGCCCACGCCGCTGGCGTCGCATAAACGAGCGAGGTCCGTCGAAAGACCATCGGAAATATCCATCATGGCCGTTGCCAAGCGGCGCGTGGCCAGCCATTGACCCAGCGCGAGCGGAATCTTCGGGTAAAGGTGCGGCTGAAGGGACTTTCGCAAACTCGGCCGGTGCGCGAGGCCACGCAAAATCAGCTCAAATCCAAGCTGTGCACGGCCTAATTCTTCGCTGACATAGATAAGGTCGCCGGGTCGCGCGCCCGAGCGTGTGATTGCCTGCCCGAGGGCAAGTTCGCCGAGCACGGTGATGCTGATCATTACGTTCCGGCTCTTCGATGTATCCCCGCCGATGAGGCGGATATTTGATTCCCGCGCGGCCCGCCCCATACCGGCTGCGAAGCGGTCAAACCAAAGACCGGTTTTCGTCGCCGGAAGCGCGAGAGCCAGCATAAAATAACGCGGACGTGCGCCCACGGCCGCCAAATCACTCACGGCGCGCGCCAATGATTTGTAGCCGATGGATTCCGGGCGATGGATGCCGTCGCGGAAATGCACGCCTTCTAGAGAATTATCGCAACTGAGCGCCCAGTCAATCTTCGAGGACCCACGGAGAATCGCAGCGTCATCGCCGATTCCCAGGCATACTCCGGAGCGATCCCCGGCGCGCGTGACGCAGGGAATGCGTTGTGCAAGGCGAGCGATTAGTTCGTCTTCCGCCCTTTTATGCGCCCCCCGCTTATTTCGCGCAGTCATTTGCTTGGTAAGTCTCCCTGGCCCCTGTCCCAGCTTATTTCCCTGTCCTTCGGAGCAGTTGTAATCACTTGCTGCAGTCCGTAAAATGGTCAGAGTGATTTACTACGACCGGATTATGAAGCGATCCGGAGCAGAAAGCGAGCCAGCCCGGCCCCGAAGTATATTTTTGATTGACTCTGTAGGGTTGAGCACTTATATTCGCGGCGGGTTTCGAACCAAGTCTCCCGGTTCAAACGCTTTTTAGAGATTGCGCAGACCGCGTTGAGGGCCAGCGGTCATCTAATCCAGCGCAAGAGAAACTTAAGAGCCAACATTGTCATTATGAGAAAGAAATTCTATACATTTCTCATCGCTTCCTCGGACTCGGGGAACATGCGCCGTTTGCGCATCCCGCACCATGTCGTCCATTTGCTTGCCGTTCTCGTGATTGTAGGAGGAGTGACGGTGGCGGCGGCGTTTGGGTCGTATTCGCGCCTGCTGTGGAAGGTCACCGCGTACAATTCTCTGCGCCGGGATCAGGCCACGCTCAAGGTGCAATACAAACAGCTTCAGGGTCAGGTAACGGACGCAAATCAGCGGCTGAATTCCCTGCAATCGCTGGCGAGCGAAGTGGCGGTGGCGTACGGGTTGACGCGAATCCCAGAAACGTCCTTCAGCGCTTCGAATTCGCCCGTGCAGTCTGAATCCGCCTATGAGCAAACGCTCGACCGGTTCAATTTCCTCGAACAGAATGCTTCCGCAGTTGTGCTGATCTCGGATGGCCGCCTAAAGCTTCTCCCCGGAATGAAACTGGCGAATGCTTCGTTTATGCCTTCGCTGTGGCCGGTGATGGGGAGAATCACAAGCCGGTTTGGCGAGCGCCTGGACCCCTTCGGCGGAGAAGGCGAATTTCACAGAGGATTGGACATTGCATCACATTATGGCGATGACGTGCGTGCTGCGGGAGACGGCGTAGTCATTTTCACGGGCGACCGCGAAGGCTACGGGCGCGTGGTTATCATCGACCACGGTTTTGGACTTACAACCTGGTATGCGCACCTCTCGGGATATGCCCTGCAGCCGGGAACGCCTGTGAAGCGCGGCGATGTGATTGGATTTGAGGGCGAAAGCGGCCGCGCGACGGGGCCGCACGTGCACTTTGAAGTGCGGCTGCACGACGCGCCGGTCAACCCATGGCCGTACTTGCATCAGGTGGATAGGAGCGGTTCTGTCGCGAGCGGCGATTAAGCTCTCGCACCGTTTTACTTTTCCGGCTCTTCCCGATTTGTCCCGAAATCAGACCCGCAACTACAAAGCGCTTTCTTACTTTGCTGGATTTCCCTGCGATTGGAAACCCACGGCGGCGCGAAGTATTTGCGGCGTAATTTGAATATGCAGGCGGACGAAGTGGCCGTCGTGCGAAATGTCAGCAGCTTTTAGCAAGGCATCGAGCGCAGGCCATTGCGGGCCAATTTGCCGCTGCGTTTTCGGGTCGGCCAGGGCGGCGCGTCCCATCCAAACCAAACCCTCCAGCGCCGTGGACAATTGAAACGCGTCGAGCGTGGAATCGGATTCCGCGGTGGCAGCCACCTTCAGGTTTTGTCCGACCGGCAGGCCGGCGACGGTGATGTTGTGTATGCTCTGCAGCAAGTGCGCGAGCTGCGGCGAGTGCGTTTGGTCGATGTCGGCGTCCTTGGAAAGGTCGGGCGTGCGCGCCACGGCGTAGATGGGAGCGCGGGCGACTTTCGCCACCCGCCGCGACATTGGCGCGTCGAGCTGATCGCGCGGCATGTCGAGCATCATGGAAATTCCCGGGCCATCAGCGAGAACGATTTCCGTGGGCGAGAGAAACAGGAAGCGCACGGTTCGCGGCGGGTTAGTTTCCGGGACTTCGTAGATTTTTCGCTGGCCGTGCTCGACGATTTTGCCGCCGCTGCGCAGCGCGTACCGGTCGATTTTTGCCTCGTTGAATTTTCCCTGCGCAATCGCGAGCACCGTGGTGGGCGAGTCTTTCGGCCATAGCGCCAGCGCGACGCGATCGAGATCGCGCAAATAGGCAAAGCCCGTGGAACGCACGAACGCGGTGTATTCAGGGTCTTGCGCCGAGGTGGGCGCGAGTCCCGAAAGGTCCCGCCCGATTGGCGCAGAGCGCAGCACGGCCACATCCGCAAATACGATTGCGGAAGCTCCTGCGGGCAACTGATGCACAAGATCGGGCAAATTTCCTGGGACATTCGGTCCGCCGGCCGCTGAAGGGGAGCCAGGTGGAATTGAAAATTGAGCGTCTTCGGATCGTCTTTGCGCGGCTTTTTCACGTGAATGATAAACGTAAGCGAATACGGCAGCAGCAATGCAAGCGGCGAGAATTATGGTGACTGTGCGTTTCATGCGGTCGTGTGGCGGCTGCTTTTTCAGTATAAGTTTCGGCGGGAATGGTGTAAAGTTGATGCTTGGCGTATAATTCCAGAGCAACATGGCACGAGCCGTGCTGGCTGCCCGCGCCCCCTTGCAATTTGATTGCCCGCGTGATAGGTTTGCAAGGTTTGGTTGTGCTGGCGTAGCTCAGCTGGTAGAGCATCTGATTTGTAATCAGAGGGTCGGGGGTTCAATTCCCTCCGCCAGCTGGATTTTTGAGGATCGCGATTTTGGGTTTGGCTCTGGTGGATTCCGCGCATTAAAAAACGAACGGGCTGGTGTCTCTGGACACGAGCCCTTTCTGCGTTGCGAAGTTCCCCGGTCGGGACCAGCGTCTCAAGTCCCGGTGTTCTTTCGGGACGGGTGGGTGAGTGGCTAAAACCAGCAGACTGTAAATCTGCCGCTCCTTGCGGGCTACGGAGGTTCGAATCCTCCCCCGTCCACCATCGTATCGCGAGGGCGCCGAAGCACTGAAAGCGGGAACACAGATTCGATCTCGAAAAACTTGGGCGGAAGTTCGGAAGACATCGTTGGAAGTCGTAACACGCGCAGCCAACGAACCGGTGGATGCCTGGGTAGCTCAGGTGGTAGAGCGCGTCCTTGGTAAGGACGAGGTCACCGGTTCAATCCCGGTCCCAGGCTCCAGAACTTGGGTGGCAATCGGGCGGGGGTAACTCAGGCCTGCCTGCGTAGCAGGG
>Ga0307372_10004033_pt1 | contig 22988 bp, 25 predicted proteins | sample OX1MG_FD_202533 | JGI IMG/M metagenome (GOLD analysis project Ga0307372, IMG submission 202533) | Soil microbial communities from Risofladan, Vaasa, Finland - OX-1 | ecosystem: Environmental > Terrestrial > Soil > Coastal area > Acid sulfate soil | place: Finland: Risofladan, Vaasa | collected...
GGGGCACTCGACCTCGAGAGGGCTGAAACCCCTATAGAAGCCTACTATCGGAAGCTCCCCCAGCGGGACGTGCTCGTGGACCCCTCGATCCTCTACATAGGGAGCGAAACGAATCTTTGATAAAACATCTGGCCCCCGCCTAGGCAAGGGATAATTAGGAGTGGGTTCCGCGGAGCCCTGAATGCTGATTTCGTATGTCCCAGTCAGAACAAAAACTCCGACAACCAGTCGTGGTCGTGCTGGGCCATACAGACGCCGGCAAGTGCGTTAGCGCCGAAACCCTGATTCAGCTGGCTGACGGTAGAATCGCTAGGGCGGATGCCCTGTTCGACGAGTTCAAGTCTGGCCCGCCGATAGACAGACCAGATGGCGTCGCCTACGAAGCCGACCGCCTAGAGTTGCTCTCGACCTCGCCCGAAGGCAAGGTCGCACCCAGACGCGCCTCCCACGTCTGGAAGCTGCATGCGGACAGGCTCATCGAGGTTCAGACGAAAGCCGGGTATTCTGTGAGGTGCACTCCCGAGCACAAGTTCCTTGCTATGTCCGTGAAGGGCGAGCTCTCTTACGTCGAGGCGCAGAAACTTACGCTAGGAGACCACCTCGTGATCCCGACGAAGGTAGACGTCGCGTCAAGAGGGCTCGGCGCGGTAAAGTCGGGCATCCTGACGCGGGTTTCCGACGACTTCCTCATCAAGGTCTCAGAGGCGCTTAGGCTGAAGATGGCGGCGTTCGCCGACGGGCGGAGGCAAGAGCTAGGGAGGGAGTTCGGCGATGACCAGTTCATCGTCCACCTGGAGCGCGGATACTTCAGGGCGAGCGTGTTCAGGAACGCCGCCTCTGCGATGGGGATCCCCCTGCAGACGGCCTACGACGAGATCGATGGCATCAAGTTCGCTTCACCCAAGAGACTAGCCTCCCACCGCTCCCCCTGGATATCGGTCCCCAAAGACGAAAAGGGGTTCGAGGCGCTCGCCTACATCGTCGGACTGCTCTTGGGAGATGGCGTGGCGGAGTCTGGTCACCTCGCCAACACATCGAGCTACCTGATGGACCTCTTCCTCATCAATCTGGAACTCGCCTTTGGAGTCGGAGCCTCGAGGGCGTGGAGGCGCACCAGCTTCATCGTGAGTCACAAGGGCGGAAAGTCGCTATACCGCTTCTTGGTCGAGGCTTTTGAATATCCGGTCTCGAACAAGAGCAGGTCAATCCGAGTCCCCGCGCTCGTCACCATCATGCCAGGCTCGGCCGTCGCAAGATTCCTCAGGGGGTTCTTCGATGCCGAAGGCTTCGTCCAAGAGGGGAAGAACATCGGAGTCGGATGCGAGAGCCAATCAATGATGAGGGAGCTTCCTCTGCTCCTCGCGAGGTTCGGATGCCTGGCCTATTTCGGGAAGAAGGGCCATGGGAATCAGATATTCATCAGCGGGAAGGACAACGTGAGGGCGTTCGTCGAGCAGATCGGGTTCGGAGAGAAGGAGAAAATGCTCGCAGCGAGAATCAAGATGCAGAACTGCGAGAGCAACCGCATCTTCGACATGACGCCCATATCAGGCGAGTTCCTCAGGCGCATCCGCGAGAACCACGAAGCAATCTGGGACAGAGGATACCAGATAAGCTCCTTCGACGCCCGAGCCAGGGTCAGCGGGGACGTCATCAGACATCTGTCTTCCGTTATTCCCACCTACGACAGCAAGGCGCTTCTAGAGACGATAAACAACTACGCCAGCGTCGAGGTCTCCGGACTGGCGGTCATCGAAGGAGAATGCGACGTCTACGATTTCACCGTGGAGGACTACCACAACTTCCTCGGGAACGGTCTGATAATCCACAACACCTCGCTTTTGGACCGCATACGAGGGACCGGGGTCCAAGCCCGCGAGGCGGGCGGGATCACCCAAGAGATCGGGGCGAGCTTCTTCCCGATGGAGACCCTCGAATCGATATGCGGCCCCCTCCTCACGAAGACGGGCGGGCAGCTCAAGATACCGGGGCTCCTCGTCATCGACACGCCCGGGCACGAGATATTCTCCAACCTGAGGATGCGCGGCGGCTCCGCGGCTGACATCGCGATCCTCCTCGTCGACGTCCTCAAAGGCCTGGAGAACCAGACCATGGAGAGCATCGGGATACTCAAGGAGAGGCGCGTCCCGTTCCTCGTCGCGCTCAACAAGGTCGACATGATCAGGGGATGGAGGAAGGACACGGTCAGCGGCAAGGCCAGCATCCCCCTCGCGACCGCGCTCAAGCAGCAGCCCCCGGAGTGGAACGACGAGCTCGAGGAGCGCCTCTACAACGTCGTCGGCGGGCTCTCGAGGGCCGGGTACCAGGCGGAGGCCTTCTACCGCATCCAGGACTTCCGCAAGCAGGTGGCGATCATCCCCGTCTCGGCGAGGAACGGCGTGGGCATCCCCGAACTCCTCGCGGTCCTCATCGGGCTGGCGCAGCAGTTCCTGACGACGAAGCTCTCGCAGGGCGCGGGGGTCGTCTCAGGCAGGTCGAAGGGCATCGTCCTCGAGCTCCAGGAGGAGGTCGGGATGGGCCAGACGGCCAACATCATACTCACCGACGGGACGCTCCACGTGGGAGACAAGATAGTGATAGTCAAGCGCGAGGGGGCCATGCAGTCGAAGGTCAAGGCCCTCTTCATGCCGAAGCCTCTCGACGAGATGCGCGACCCGCGCGACAAGTTCACCGCGGTCGACGAGGTATACGCTGCTGCCGGCGTCAAGCTGGTCAGCCCAGACCTGCAGGGCGTGATCCCGGGGACCACCATCATGACCTTCGAGGACGACTCGGAGTTCGAGAGGCTGAAAGTCGAGCTCGAGAAGGACCTGAGCACCCTGCGAAGGAAGAGCGACAACGTGGGCGTCGTCGTGAAGGCAGGGAGCATCGGTGGCCTAGAGGCGCTCATCAAGATGCTCGAGGAGAGGTCCATACCCGTCCGTCTCGCCGACATCGGGGACATCTCAAAGGCAGAGATAGTGGAGGCGGAGTCAGTCGCGGAGCGCGACCCCTACCTCGGCGTGATCCTCGGTTTCGACGTCAAGGTCGTCCCCGAGGCGAAGGAGAGCGCCAGCCGCGTCCAGATAATCACCTCCGAGGTCATCTACGACACCGTGGAGGGCTACGTCCAGTGGGTGGCCAAGAAGAAGGAAGAGGCCGAGAGGACCGCCCTGCAGAACGTGACCATGCCCGCGAAGGTGAAGGCCCTGAAGGGCAACTTCTTCAGGAGGAACGACCCCGCGGTGTTCGGCGTGGAGATCCTCTCCGGGAAGCTCCGCCCCAAGGTGCGGCTGATGAACCAGAGGGGGGAGGAGATCGGCATCGTCGAGCAGATCCAGGAGAACGGGAAGAACATCCCCGAGGCGGGCAAGGGGATGCAGGTCGCCATCTCGGTGAAAGGTCCCACCCTGGGGAGGACGATCAAGGAGGACGAGGACCTCTTCACCTTCCCCACCAGCCACGACGCCAAGATACTCAAGGGCAAGTACGCCGCCGCTCTCGGCCCAGACGACCAGCAGGCGCTTGAGGAGATAGTCGCCATACGCTCTGCGAAGGACGTGCTCTACGGCTTCTAGGCCGCGAGCGAAAATCGCTTAATAATGGACTAACCGGGTAGGGTTTGAAAGATTGGCGCAGTTCAAAATAGTAGTTTCGGACACCAAAACCGGCAAGTCCGAGGTCCTGGAGGCAAAGGACTCCACGGCCCAGCTCTTCATGGGCAGGAGGCTCGGGGACACGGTCGACCTCACCGCCGTGGGCCAGAACTACAAGGTCAAGATCACGGGGGGCAGCGACAAGGCGGGCTTCCCCATGCGCGCGGACATCCTCGGCGGCGGGAAGAGGTACGTCCTCCTCACAGAGGGAGTGGGGTTCAGGAACGCGGTCGAAGGCGAGAAGCGGAGGAAGCTCGTACGCGGAGGCCTGGTGACCGACGAGGTCTACCAGCTCAACGCCGTGAAGGTCGCGTAGAACTCTGCGGTTCGGGTTCAGCCGAGCATGGCTGCTAAAATACTGCACGCATCACAAATGATGTGCGAGCCATCAAGGCAGTCAGGCAGAATTACACGCCGACTCAAGAGATCCTTGCACTTCTCGAAGACTTTCGCCTGATGATCAACGATTGCGTTAGGGTCGGACTGGAATTCGAACGAGAAAAAGGGTCGACTCCCTCGAGAATGAAACTATCTCTCCTGTGCTACAGCCAACTCAAGAGGTATCGGGTATATTCTTCGTATCGCCTGACGGCCATTAGCAAGGCAGCCGGAATCCTCTCGGCTCGCAAGAAGTCTATCAAGCGAGGCTTCTTCACGAGGAGCCCTTACGTCTCCAAGCCGCTCCTTGTTTCCTGCTACGCCATCAAGATTCTAGATCGCAAACTCAGAGTCCAACTGGGAGAAGGGCGATTCGAGTACATCCCCCTGAAAGCTCATACCCTGCAAGTCTTATCGGACGCCGAGCTGAGTATCAATTCCTTCACCTTGACCTACACCTCCCTTTCCATCTCCTTCTCAAAAGAGGTCGAGGCAGGGCCAAGGGGGTTCGTGAGCGCCGTTGGAATAGATAGGAACCTCCGCAATCTCGCAGTTGGGAATGACGAGAAAGTCACTTTCTTCGATACGTCAAAAGTCGTGAAGATCGCAGAGAATACCCGAAAAATTGTCGGCTCATTCAAGCGCGACGATGCCAGAATACGACGAAAAATCTCCTCGAAGTATGGCAGGAGAAGGAGAGAGCGAGTGAGGCAAGTAATCCACGGTGTCACAAAACGAATCGTGAAGGATGCAAAGGCAAACAAGCAAGTGATAATCTTCGAGGAACTCACAGGGATCCGGAACCTCTATCGCAAGGGAAATGGCCAAGGAAGGTCGTTCAGAGCGCAAATGAACTCATGGCCCTTCCACGAGGTGAAGCGGCAGGTCGAGTACAAGGCCGCGTGGGAAGGAGTACCAGTAATCACGCTTGCGAGGAAAGATACGCGAGGGACCACGATGGACTGCGCGAGATGCGGGGAGAGACTCCAATCGCCTGTCCGCGGCGACCTGGAGCACAGTCGCCAGTTGTGGTGCGAGAAGTGCGGGAGATGGATGGACAGGGACCTCATAGCCGTCCTGAACATCTCTCGAAGGGGGCGGGTGAGGTTCGCCCGTTCATCGACGGAAGGCGAGGCAAGCGAAGCGGTGAAGGGGAACGCGGAACACGACGGGGAGCCGCTAATCCTCAGAGTGGATGCCTCGAAGCTGCCTCGGGAGCAGTAGAACTAAATAGACGCCGGCCCGCCGTCAGCAAATCCGCTTCTAATGGCCCAACAAGAGTCCACGACCGCGCCGCCCCAAGAGGTCCAGCGGCTGATCCCGAAGCAGCCCGAGTGCAACATAGGGACCGCAGGCCATGTGGATTCGGGGAAGTGCATCGACCCTTCCCAGTACGTGCTGTTGGATGATGTGCCCATGACGGGATGGCAAGTTATTCAGAAAGCCAAAACCGAAGGGATCTTGCTGAGCCAAGTCAACGGTGAAGAGGTCTACCAGCTAGTCAACAACAAAGTTGTTAGCCTCAACAAGGCACTCGAACCAGTGAACGCAGCGTCGTTGCTGTTTGTCCAGCATTACAAAGGCCCCTTGTTTTCGATCAGAGGCAAGTCAGGTAGGGAGCTTCGTATGACACCAGAACATCCATTGCTGATTAACAGAAAGGGAGTGATTCAATGGATCAAGGCGAAGGACATTGGGGTAGGTGACCACGCTACATTCGTGTCAACTGTCCCTCTCAGCGAGCAGGTCACTCTTCCTGATGCTATCCAGGATCTTCAGAAGTTCTACCACATAGTATCCTGGACCGACTATCAATCGATCAAGTCTGCTAGCTCGGACTTCGCAGACTACACCGCCATGGACGTGGATTTATTCGAGAAGACCAGGATTCTGTTGGGTCTAAACAAGACCAGGCTCTTTCGACTCGCTCGAATTAATTCAAAGACTTACGATAGGATTGTCAGACATGAGAAGACTGCAAGAATCGGTCAAAGGGATCGTATAGTCAACGCTTTCAAAGGCTGTTCACCCATCGCTCTCGGGCCGAACCAGTTTCTCGTAGAACAGAGACGGGGCAATAGAAGACCTGTCCGAAAGCTCGTACGGTTAGCACTCGACGATGATATTGTCAAATGGTTTGCGTTTGTTTGGTCCGAAGGAACGAGCAGCCCGCATCGTGTTGGGATTACGCAGACCATCCAGCGTGGGATGCTGTCTGAATTCCTGCGAATTAGCGCCGAGAAAATGTGTCAAAAGATAAACGCGCATTCTGAAGGCCAATTCACCATACACAACAAAGCATTCGTCGACTACCTGAGGTTCCGGTTCAGCTTCGTCCCTGGAAATGAGTCTGTTTGCGGGATAGCCGACTGGGTCTGCAAGCTTCCTAGAAGTCAAAAAGCTCTCTTCCTTCGGTGGTTCCTGACTCTAGACGGGGAGTTCAACGACCATGGACAGATTTGTGTCACGCAGCTCAACGACCGGAACATCGCCATCATCGGTTACTTGCTCCAGTCATTTGGAATTATCCCGAAGTTCGGAACAAAGTGGAGTCCTACGCAGAAAGGGAGAAAGGCCTACAGCCGCATAATTTTATCCGGCAGAAAGGACCTGAGGCTATATGCAGACAACATTGGGTTTGAAGATTCTCGGATTCAAAATAGGCTTCTCTCCTACTTGAATAGAATAAAGCTGGAGTCGAAAGAAACCGACCGAAGCATCCCCATCAATGTAAACGCACTCCAAGTTCTATTCAGAGAGAGCGGAATCATGAGGGAAGCTTTCCGCAGGTCACCCGCCCAGAATGTCATGAAAGAGTCGGCCTGGTTCAAAGCGTATGAAGATGCGATTCGGAAAGGTCGCCTCTCGCGGACAAAGCTGCTTCTAGTAATCAGAGCCATCGAAGACCAGATGCGAGCCGTCGAACTCTCGCAGTCGCAAATGGGAACCGACGGCGTCAAATTGAGGGCTCACGCTGCACTCATCGGAGTGTCGCTGCATGAGCTCGCTGGTGAGTTTGGGCGTAGCAGAAAATGGCTAACACGAGTATTTCGGGCAGGCTCCAGGAAGGAGATCCTGGACGTAGCCCGAAGACTCAGAGGAGAGACCCTGGGGATATTGCATTATTGCAATCAAGCCCTTGAGCAGCTAAGAAAACTGGCGAATCCATCACTAGAGTTCGACAGAATAATCGACGTGAGGACAGACGAGTATGACGGGCTGGTCTTCGATATGACCGTGCCAGAGCATGCGAACTTCCTCGCTGGGAAGGGCGCGATCGTCTGCCACAACACGAGCATCGTCCAGGCGATAACCGGGGTATGGGCGAGCGCACACAGCGAGGAGCTGAAGCGAGGGATCACGATCAAGGTCGGGTACGCCGACGCCGCTTTCTACAAGTGCCACGAGACGCCTCCCCCGGAGGCCTACTCCACCTCTCCAGTCTGCCCGGTCTGCGGGAAGGCGACGTCCTTCCTCAGGGCCGTGAGCTTCGTCGACGCCCCGGGTCACGAGAGCCTGATGACGAACATGCTCGCGGGCGCCGCGCTCATGGACGGGGTCATACTGGTCATCACCGCGAACGAGCCCGTCCCGATGCCCCAGACGAGGGAGCACCTCCTCGCTCTGCAGATGCTCGGGATGAAGAAGATGGTCGTCGTCCAGAACAAGATCGACAGGGTCGACGCGGACGGGGCGAGGAAGAACTACGAGGCGATAAAGCAGTTCCTCGCAAACACGGTGGGGGCAGACGCGCCCGTGATCCCCGTCTCAGCGCAGAACAGGATAAACATCGACGCGCTCATAGAGTCGCTGGAGGAGACCATCCCGACCCCGCACCACGACCTGAACGCGAGCCCCCAGATGTACATCCTGAGGAGCTTCGACGTGAACAGGCCAGGGGCGGACGTAAAGTCCCTCGTCGGGGGAGTCCTCGGGGGGAGCCTCGTCAGGGGGGAGCTCAGCGTCGGGGACGAGATCGAGATATCGCCGGGCATCGCCGAGGAGAGGAGCGGCAAGTACACGCCCATAGCAACCAAGGTGGCCAGCCTCGGGACCGGGGCAGGCATGACCCAGAAGGTCGGCCCCGGTGGGCTCATCGCGCTCGGGACGGCGCTCGACCCGCGCCTCACCAAGGGCGACGTCCTAGTGGGGAACATCGTCGGCAAGCCGGGCAGCCTCCCCGCGATCATGACGCACATCACGGTCGACCTCCAGCTCTTCGACCAGGCCGTGGGCTCCTCCGCCCTGATCAAGGTGGACAAGGTGAGGGCGACGGAGACGCTGAGGCTCAACATCGGGACCGCCTCCACCCTTGGGACCGTCACGTCCGCGAGGGACGCGGTGGCAGAGCTCGACCTGAAGAAGCCCGTCGTCGCCGAGGCCGGGGGCAGGGTCGCGATCAGCAGGAAAATCGCCGAGAGGTGGCGCCTGATTGGCTCGGGCGTCGTCCGCTAGCCAGCAAGCCTCATCGACAACGTCGAGCAAGCGGCCGAGGAGGGCGGTAGCCTTCGACAGCAGCTTCCTCGTCGCCGTGATGGAGAGGCCCACGCCCTGGAGCGAGGACATACTCGAGAAGGTCGGCGCGTTCACCCCCGTCGTCCTCTCCTCGGTGCGCGACGAGCTCGCGCGCCTCGCCGCGAGGGGCGACAAGCGGGGGAGGTTCGCCGCGCTCGCGCTCAACCTCGTCGAGGAGGGGAAGTTCTCCCTCGAGCCCGACGGCAAGGGGAAGCCGGACGACGAGATCATCTCGTTCGCCCTGCGGGAGGGGGCCGCCGTGGCGACCCTCGACTCGGAGCTCGCCAAGAGGCTGCGGGCCTCCCGGGTCCAGACCGTGATAACGCTGCGAGGGGGGAGGGTCTCGCTTTGAAAATAGCCGGTTTTCGACCTGAAAACGCCAGTCCAGCGCCCCGCGGGTAGAAATGTTTTATTAGGGTTAGAAAAAGCCGAAGCCCCTCCTAGGGTATATCATGTTTCAGCTTGTAGAACTTGAGGACGTGGTCAGGGTCCCCCCAGACAAATTCGGCAACGTGCTCGAGAACGTGGCGCTCGACCTGCTCAAACAAAAGTACGAGAGCACGATCAGCCCCGAGAACGGCTACCTCGTGCTGGTCACCAACGTGAAGGTCGACAAGATCGGGAAGATAATCCCCGGCGACGGGGCGACCTACCACAAGGTGAGGTTCCAGGTCCTCGCATTCTTCCCGCTCAAGCAGGAGCTCGTCGAAGGAGAGATAGTGGAGATCACGGACTTTGGCGCCTTCGTCAGGATCGGCCCCACCGACGCCCTCCTACACCTCAGCCAGATAATGGATGACTACCTCACCAGCGACGTAAAGTCCGGAGTGATCACCGCGTCCCAGAGCAAGAGGACGCTCAAGGTCGGGAGCAAGGTGAGGGTGAGGATCACCGCGGTGAGCCTCGGCCACGGCATCTCGATGGGCAAGATAGGGGTCACGTGCAGGCAGCCCTTCCTCGGCGCGCTCGAGTGGGTAGATGAAGAGGTCTCGAAGGTCCAGAAGCAGGCCAAGGCCGCGGCAAGGGCCGCGTAGAGCGTGACAAGCGCGTGGCGAGAGAGCAGGCTTGCAGGAAGTGCCACATGCTCACCCATGACAAGGTCTGCCCCAACGACAAGTCGAACGAGCTCAGCAGCGAGTGGTCGGGGCTCATCATCGTGCTAGACGTCCAGCATTCCAACGTGGCGCAGACGCTCAACATCACCGTGCCCGGGCGATACGCTCTCAAGGTAAGCTAGGCACTTGAAGGCGGGCACCTCGCCGGGGCCTTCCGCGGGCGACCGTGTGCTAACGCCCTCCCTCAGGAGGAAGCTCAAAAGGCCCCTGGGGCGCCTCTTCCCCGCCGTGGACGTCCGCGGGGAGGAGTTCCTCGCCCTCGCCGCCGGCGCCTCCTTCGTGGTCACCGTCGGGGACAGGGTGACCGAGACCCTCCAAGAGACCACGGGGCGCTCCCCCGACGTCTTCGTCGTCGACGGGATGGAGCGCAGGAGCGCCCGCGAGATACCAAGGATAGCCCACGGCTCTACGGTGAAGGCGAAGAACCCGGCGGGGCGCATCACCAAGGCCGCCCTGGGCGCGATGAGGATGGCCTTCGCGGGGGAGAAGCCCGTCATGGTGCTGATCGACGGGGAGGAGGACCTCCTCACCATCCCAGCCGTGATCGACGCGCCCCTCGGCTCCGTGGTGTTCTACGGCCAGCCGCTGGAGGGCGTGGTCGCCGTGAAGGTCGACGAGAGGTCCAAGGCGAGCGCCCGCGCCGTCCTGAAGCGGATGTCGGCATGATCTCGGGGCTCTCCCTCGCCCTCAACCTCGCGGGTTACCTCGCCGCGCTCGCCATCACGCTCCTCTCTGGGTTCTACACCTTCCGGCAGCGCCTGACCTCCTACCAGCTCATCCGGGACTTCCTCGTCCTCGTCTACCTGGTGGTCGTCTTCCTGATGCTCGTCGACCTCGCCAGGCTGACGGCCGCGAGCCCGGCCCTCCTCTCGGCGTACCCCCTCCTGAGCTTCGGCCTCGCCTTCCTGGAGTCAATCCTCCTCCTCACCGCCGCGGTGGGCGCCTACCTGAGGCCGAACGGGTCCACCTACCGGCTCCTCTTCAAGGACCTGCGCTCCCACCTCGCGCACCTATGCATGTTCGTCCTCTTCATCGGGGGGACGGCGGCCGCCGAGCTCTACCTTGCGCTCTTCAGGCCGTACACGACGGTGACCGCGGTCGACTTCGCCGGGGGGAGCGTCGAGGCGGTCGTCTACTCCACGGCCTTCTCGATAGGCATCGGCGCTCTCTTCGTCCTCTTCCTTGCCTATCCGATAGGGCTCCTGGTGGTCGGAGCCCTCCGCGTCCGGAACCCCCAGATGAAGCGCGCCCAGCTCGGCCTCGCCATAGGCTGGGCGGGGAGCTCCGCGATCTACCTCATCTCCTCCCTCTCCCTCTTCAGCTACGCGCTGGACGTGACTGCCATCGCCTACGTGATACTCAGCGTCTTCTTCGGGATGATAGCGAGGAACTTCCGGAAGGCCGCCCTCTTCGCGGGCTTCGTCACGCCCGTGGCGCCCCAGTTGGCGGAGCCTCGCCAGGACTGGGCGCCCAGGACGCTCTCCAAGGACGGACAATTGGTCCTCTTCGAGGAGGGCGAGCTGAGCCTGGTCGAGGTCGAGACCTCCGACAGGTACGAGGAGAAGATGAACAGCCTGGTGAAGGACTTCTTGGCGGAGAGGCGGGGGGTCTTCGTCATCTCCGCGAAGGGCAGCAGGCTCAACGCCTTCTTCTCCGCGGTCCCGGGCGTAAGGCTCTACACCATGTCCGAGTCGACCGGGTACATCGCCCCCTCCTCCACCCGGACCGACGAGGTCAACCTCCCGCTCTACGACTCGGGGGTCCTCCTCGAGGTCCTCGACCGGACCCTGGCCTCCGTCGGGGAGCCGACCGCGATCATCTTCGACAGCGTCTCGGACATGATGATCTACGTGGGGTTCCAGCCGTGCTACAAGTTCCTCAGGGCGGCCGCGGAGATAATCAGCGGGAAGAAGGCGATCGCTCTCTTCGTCCTCTTCACGGGGGCTCACGACGAGATGAACGTGAGGGCAATCAGGAGCATCTTCCCGGCCCAGGTCAGGGTCGGGCCGGAAGGCTTCGAGGTCGTGCGCTAGGCGCCACAGCCGGGAGAGCCTCCCGGAGGGGAAACGCCTTTAATCTCCCCGCCGCGCGGGGTGGCTGAAATCACGATTGCAGATCCTTGAAAAGAAGGAGTCGAAGCTCCTCGGGCGGACCGACCTCGACGTCCTCTTCCCCGAGAAGGCGGGCGCACTCAGCAGGAGGGACGCGGTCCAGCAGGTGGCCCAGTCCATGAAGGTAGACGAGAACAGGGTGGCCCTGCTGAAGCTCGCCTCGGGCTCGGGCACCCGCGACCTCGTCGGCACCTTCAGGGTCTACGAGTCGGAGGGCGACCTGAAGAACGTCTCCCCGCGATACCTCAAGGTCAGGCTGATGACGAAGGAGGAGAGGCAGGCGGCGAAGGAGGCCAAGAAGAAGGCCGAGCAGGCGGCGGCGCAGGCCAAGCAGCAAAAGGCAGGCAAGAAGAAGTAGATGTCACAAAAGGCAAAGGCTCCCCCTCCAGCTCCCGCGGCCGCGCCGGCAGCGCCCGCAGCGGCGCCGGTGGCACCCGGGGCAGCGGTGGAGGCGCCAAAGGTACGGAAGGTGCGCAAGGAGCGGAAGCCCCGAGCTAACGTCCAGGTCTGGAAGCTCTACAAGGTGAGCGGGGAGAGCCTCGAGCGGCTCAAGAAGGAGTGCCCGCGGTGCGGGAAGGGGTACTTCATGGCCGAGCACAAGGACAGGTTCTCCTGCGGCAACTGCGGGTACACGACCTTCACCTCGAAGAACTAGGGCGCCCTTGCCCGCTAGGCAGAGTAGGCCTCGATCGACTCCCTGACCACCTTCAGCATCTGCGGAGCGCTCAGGGGCCTGAAGGGCGCGACGTACTTGGAGCTCTTCGCCTTCGCGATGTTCTCCGCGCCGTTGGCCTCCCTGTAGCCGCTCAGGAAGGCCTCCGCGACCTTCCGCGTCCCAGCCTCCTTGAGGGAGAGCTTCGCCTGGTAGTACACGAAGGCGGCGACGTCCCAGGCCTGGTCGCCCCCCTCCTCGGCCTGCTCTAGGTCCGTGAAGCAGAGCGTCCCGTCACCCTTCACGATAACGTTGGTCGCCTTCGAGTCCCCGAGCGAGTAGCCGGCTTTGTGGACCGCCCCCACGGCCTCCCCGAACCTCTCGATTATCCCGGTCTCCCCAGACCTCCCGGTCATGACCTTCTGGATGATGTCGGAGAGCCTCTCCCCCTCGATGAACTCCTTGACCAGCACCTTGTCGTCGAGGACCGCCCCCACGATGAGGGGGGTCGAGACCCCCTTCGCCCTGAGCTCTATCGAGGCCCTGTACTCCCTGTGCATCCTCGCCTGGGGCGAGGTGCTGAACTTGCGGGAGAGCGACCAGACGTTCAGGATCGCCCACTTCACGGAGCGGATGTCCGCGAAGTGCTTCAGGACGAACCTCGCCTCCCTTCCGTCCGCCGCGGTCAGGGTCAGGAGCCTCGCGGTCGCGTAGATCTCGCCGAGGCTCTTCTCCCTCCTCGTGTACGCGACCATCCCGGAGAGGGTCGCGAGCCTCTGGACCATCTGCTCGGTCTTGGGGAGCGCCACCCCCTCCTCCAGGCCTATGAGGCGCTTCGGCTCCTGGAGCTCCTCGGGAGGGTCGGCCCTCTCCTGCAGCCTCTTGACCTTCGAGAGCGCCTCGTCCTTGAAGACGTTGAACCCCACCCTCCCCGCGTAGCCGTGGACCGCGTACTGCCTCACCCCCCTCGTCGTGAGGTTGAAGAGGGAGAGGATGCTCGCGAACTGCCTGCTCTTCAGGCCCTCCCCAGATATCCTTACGTGCGGGACGCCGCCCTTGGACTCGAACCTAATTATCCCGCTGGCCTGGAGGGAGAGCGCCGCCTCCGCGAACCCCTCGAGGGTGAACGCCTTGTTCTCGTCCCCCGAGGGGCAGGTGTACGTCTTGATGTAGCTGTAGAGCGCGGGCGGGTAGACGAGCGCCCTCTTGTGCAGCTTGTTGAAGAGGAAGTACTCCAGCGGGACGACCAGGTCCTGCGCGAACTCCCCGTAGAGCGACTCGATCTCCAGTATCTCCTCCGCGAGCACCCTCTTCTTTGACTCGACCTCCGCCTTCCTGAGCATCTCCCCGTTGATGAGGGGCTCGTAGACGTTGAGGAGCCTCCCGGAGACGAACTCCCCGAGGTAGGCCTTCACCGAGTCCTTCTCCAGCAGGTCCGCCTCGACCACAAGGGCCGCGGAGGTGACCGGGGATTGGACGTACTGGTACCTTATCCTCCCCTTGAACTTCTTCGCCACGACTATCAGGTCGTAGTCCGAGTCGGGCTTCGCGTACCCCGCCACCTTGGAGCCGTACGCCGCGACCGCCAGCGCCCTCCCCCCGTCCCCGACCACCGCGTCGGCGACCTCGAGGAGCTGCCTCTTCTCGTCGAGGCTCAGGCGGTGCAGGTTCAGCCCGCGCGCCCCCTACTTCCTGGCCGTCCGCGCCGTTTCCATAGCGGCTATCCTCTCAAGGAGCGACGGGTCGAACCTGGTCCTGGCCACCGTCGCCATGTCGAGCCTCACGTTGTTCTCCTCCGTGGCCACGCGCCTCGTGGGGAGCCCCCTCGCGATCCAGCCCTTGCCCACCTTCTCGTCGAGCTTCGGGTCAGTGAGGTTGGGCGTGAACCTCTTCTCGACCAGCCTGGCGAGGGGCTTGTCCTTCGCGAAGACCTTCGACGGGCTCACCACCCTCTCCTCGTCCGCGTACCCCGCCTCGAAGAGCGTGCTCACCCTCTCCTCGCTCACGATGTCCGTCCTGCTCAGCCTCCTCACGAGGTCCACGTAGTGGGTGAACTCGTGCGCCGCCACCGCCTCCACCGTCCCCTTCGCCCCGAAGAGGAGCAGCGGGGCCGTGAACTGGACGATTATCGAGATCCTACCCTCGAACGCGGTGGGTATCACCCGCGCGAAGAACGCTCCCACGCTCCCGTACTCCACCGAAGTGACCCCGAGCGGGAGGGTGGGCTCGACGTAGAATGGCGGGTACCTGAGGCCCGTCGCCTTCTCGACGCGCCCTACCGCCCCGAGGAGGTAGCTCCCCCTCGCCTTCACCTTCGCGACGAGCGCAGGCTTGAGCTTCCCCTGGGCCTCGAACTGGTCCACGAGGACGAAGGGGTCTGCCAACATTGCGCCGTTTCTTCCGCGAGCCTATAAATCGTTGCTCAGAGGTCGTTGTCGTTTTTGCTTCCGATCCTGGACCACGCGGCCATGGTCACGCCGAAGACGCCGACCGCCGTCATGACGAGTCCGCGCGCCGCCCCCAGTCCCTGGCTCGCGATGCCCGCCTCCCCGAGCGCCGCCCAGATCCCCAGGGCCAGGGCGACGGAGAACGCCATTGCGACACCGACCTGTGAAACCGCGCGCCTATTGGTCATGCCCGTGCCTTCCTGCTCGACGGACCCTAGGCCTGTATCTCTGGCGCCGACGCCAGGTTGTAGCTGAGTTCGGGCTCCCTCTCGGAGACCTCCACGAAGGTCTCGGTGTGCGTGACGCCCGGGATCCTCCCGACGACGTCCGAGGTGGTCTTGTGCAGCTCCTCTATCGTGCGCCCCCTGAGCGTCAGGAAGGCGTCGAACCTTCCCGTCACCTCCCTGAGCTCCCTCGCCTGCGGGAGCTTCATGAGCTCGCCGATGGCCTGCTCCCTCTGCTTCGGGTCGAGGTTGAGCCCGACGACCACCCCCGCGGGCAGCCCGAGCTTCGACTCGTTGATGTCCAGGGTGTAGCGCTGGATGATGCCCCTCCTGATGAGCCGCTTTATCCTGCTGTAGGTGACCGAGAGGTTCAGGCCGAGGTCCTTGCTGAGCTTGGGGATGGAAATCGAGGCGTCGCGGTGGAGCGCCCCAAGAATCTTCATGTCGATCTCGTCTAGTCTTCCCATATCTCCAGAACTTCCTTTAGCGTAAAATATTTTCACGATATATTTATGCTTGATGGAAATCTGATGCATATTATCTGGTGTTTTCCCTAGTAGCGGGCATATACTCGGCGCGGTAGGGGGAATTAGCACGTCGTCAAGGCCGCCAAGCAGGGCTGCGGACCGGCGCCCCCCTGATCCGCACAGTCGAGGGGGGGAAGGACGTCGATGGGCGATGGAAGCGGCAGAACCCGAAATCGCATGCTACCGCCCGTTGCCACGGACCCGAGGCACCCCATAAATAGACGCGACACCGCACGGCGCCATCTTTTGAGACCCAAACGGCGCCTAGCCCCCCTGCTCCTCCTCGCGCTGCTAGTCGCCTCGCCGATAGCCTCCGCCTCGGCGGCGTCCACAGGGACCTCCGCCGGCAGCACCCCGATCAAGCACATCTTCATCTTCGTCGAGGAGAACCACACGTTCGACAACTACTTCGGGTACTACCCCGGGGTGAACGGCCTGGCCAACGCGAAGCCCCAGCCCGTGCCCAACTCCACGGCGCATGCCGTCCCCTTCGAGATCAACACGCCCACCGTCGCCACGGACATGTGCCACCTGGTGGTCTGCGCGCGGACCGACTATGCGAACGGGACCATGAACGGGTTCATAGCCGGCGAGAAGACCAACCAGTCCATGGGCTACTTCAACCCACAGGTCATCCCCTACTACTGGGACTACGCCTCCCAGTACGTCCTGATGGACAACTTCTACTCCCCCTTCATGGGGCCGAGCCTCCCGAACCACATGTACCTCCTCGCAGGGACGGCGGGCGGGCTCCTCACGAACAACATCACCTACCAGTTCACCTTCCCCACGATAGTCAACGAGCTCGACGCCGCCCACGTCTCGTGGACCTACTACGCCGGGCTGCACTTTTCCACCAACGGGTGGAACCCCCTCCCCTCAGACATCCCCTTCCGCCAGGCGCACCCGACCCTGAGCGGGCTCAAGGAGAGCACCGACTTCCCCGCCGACGTCGCGCAGCCCGGCTTCCCCTCGGTTGCGTGGATAATGCCCGAGGCCGACTCCCTCAGCGAGCACCCCCCCTACAACGTCACGACGGGCGAGCAGATAGTGACCGGCGAGATCAACGACATCATGAAGAGCCAGTACTGGTCGTCGAGCGCGATAATCCTCACCTGGGACGACTACGGCGGCTGGTACGACAGCGCCTCCCCCCCGCAGGTCGACCAGAACGGCCTCGGGTTCCGCGTCCCGGCCCTGATAATCTCCCCCTTCGCCAAGCAGGGGTACGTCGACAGCACGCTCACCGAGTTCGCCTCAACCCTGAAGCTCATCGAGACGGTATTCCACCTCCCCTCCCTCGGGACGCGCGACGCGACGTCGAACGACCTCCTCCAGGCCTTCGACTTTTACCAGCAGCCCCGGGCCCCGCTCGTCCTCCCCGGACCCTTCATCGTGAACCACTACCCGCTCGTCTATCCCAACGGGACGGCATTCGGGAGCACCCCGCAGGGCCAGCCCGGGAAGCCCCTGCTTCCCCCGTCCCCCTACGACCTCGAGTACGCAGGGGCGCTCGTGGCGGCGGTCTCCCTCCTGATAGCCGCCGTGGTCGTGGCTGCGCCCAAGAGGATGCCGGACGCCGCGCCTCCCTAGCCCGGACGTCGCGAGGCCGCCGCTTGCCGAGGGTCTTGACAACCTTTCTCCAGTCCTGACTTCTACTGCTCACCGTATGGTTATCTCCACAACCTCCCCCTTCTCCTTCCTTGCTCTTTCCCGGATGTAGTCTACCGCTAGAGTCAGCGCGTCGCGCATGTTCTTCTTCGCCTCGGCCAACGTCTCTCCTTCGGTATGAACTTGAGGCGGCTCTATGCACCTGGCGACGTATCCACCTTCCTCCGCCTTGCTAACGACGGAGTAGGTTCTGCCCTTAACTTTCATGCGTGCTCAGAAGCCCGTCGGAGGATATTACCATCTCGGCCTACATCTGACTATCTATCGGACCGTGACGGCCGACTGCCGGCTCTCTCAAGCCGTGCTTCCACCGCTCGGCGCCTCCGTCCTATAGTCCTTCAGAGTCCTGTCTCTGAAGGCCACCATGCCTACGCTGATCGCCGTGACCAAGATCCCGACACCGGCGAGGAAGTAGAGCAGGGTGTCCGAAAACCCGCCAGAAGGCTGGGGAGCGCCCTGTGCCGTCCCAGTGCCAGGGTTGCTCTGGCTGGCGGAGACCGTCACGGTCACCGCCGTGGCGAGCTGTGTCAAGGTCGTCGTCGTGGTTACGGGCGCCGCCGGCGGCCCCGTCGTCGTGTAATCATGCGTCGAAGTGAGAGTCACCGCGGGCAGAGTGGTGGTGGATAGAGAGGTCGCGGTCGTCGTAGACGTGGTCGTGACCGTGGTCCTGGAGATACTCGTGACCGTGGTCGTGACCGTGGTCGCGTTCGAGCTCGTGGTCGAAGAGGACGTCGTCGTGTTGGCGACGGTCCCCAGGCCTAGCGTAAAGTCAACGGTAGCAGTGTTCTCCCCGTCCGTGGCGGAAACCGCATAGACCCCCGGAGCGGCGGACGGCGCCGTGATGTAGTCGGTGAAGGCTCCCTGGGCGTTCGTGCCTGCCCTAGTCTCAGGGCCTCCTCCGAAGGTGATATTCACGATGCCATCAGCCGTGAAGCCCGTCCCGCTCAGGTATATCGTGGTCTTCGGCGGTCCGCTCGTCGGGCTCATGCTCAAAACGGCGTGCGCGGCGAAGGCGGGTGTCGCCGTGGAGACAAGGATCAAGCAGGCCACCGCAGAGGCCACCGCGGCCGCGCGCACGGCGGCAGACCGGGTTCCCGTCCCCTGACGCCCTCTCAGAAGCAAAGCCCTCATCGGTGTCCCACATACCAGAACCTAACATGGATGATGGTTGACTCGACCAGAAGTCTCTCAAGGTAGAATGCTCTAGGGCCATCTTCACCCTCCTTTTCATCGGAATTCGTCCGCGGAAGCCTCCGCCGCCCCGGGAGGGAGCGCGCGTGGACGGAACAAGGAACCCGCCTCCCATTTCGGATTCGTTGCGGCCCGGCGCAGCTCGCGTAGGCTGCTGCCATGCTAGCTAGAGTTCGTCGCGCCCTCAATCTGAGGGGCTCGTCTCAGGCGTGAGGCAAGTGCTCTCCAAGCCGTTGGAGGCCGCCACCGCGTGGAGCCTCGCGTCGCCAGTCAAGAACTCCGAGGCGGTGACGTGCTTGGCTGCCGCTACCTGAATGGCATCTGCCGCGTAGACGTGGTACTTCTCGATTATCCTCCATGAGTCCAATAGCACCTTGGACCTCAAAGGGACCGCATCGGCGATCTTCAGCCTGACCATCCTCTGGAGTTCGAGGAGGAAGCGCGTCCTCGTCAAGTCGTGCTCCTTAATGCTCATCCTCTGGAGCCGGGCGGCCTTGTCCAGCGCGCCTAGGACCTCTCCCACGTTCCAGACGCTGAATGAGAGTCGAATCTCTCCTGAGTATGCCTGCTTGAACCTTCTAGACACCTCGGGGGTGCCGCTCTCCTCCAAGTAGCGCTTCAAGATTGCGCTGCTATCGAGATAAGTGACTCTCTCGCTCATCTCTCTGTCCCCTGATCAAGTCGCTCACCGGCGGTCCTCGAAGCCGTATCGGCTTGAACTCCAGTTCTACAGCGCTCGACTTGGCCGCCGTCAACATCGAGGCAAAATCCCCCGCTTCGAGTTCGTCGATGATGAGGTCTTCGAGAACCTTGCTCATGTCCATTCCCCTCTTCGACGAGTCGCTCTTGAACCGTTTCCAAAGTCCGTCGTCCACATAGATGCTCGTCTTCGACTTGGCCAACACTTCTACCTTCTATACCTAATATACCGAATGATGGTATTTAAGCGCCATCACCCCTCTGTACTGGTCTACGCTCGCGCCACGCGGATGGGGCCGCCCGGGGTCGAATCGAGGGTCCAGCCTGCCTTCCGGATTCATGGCGGCCCGGCGCAGGCTCGCTCCTAGTCCGAAAGTTAGGCACAAATTATTATTAAGGAAGCGACGTAAATTGAAGACATGAGCCGTGGGAAGACTCCCGTCCCAATCGTAATCTCAAAGGAAGGCAAGTGGTTTGTGGCCTACTCTCCGATCCTGGACATTGCGACGCACGGGAAGACCGAGAGAGAGGTGAAGGAGAACATGGCGGACCTTATCAACGATTACCTCAAGGACCCCGACACGCCCAAGCAAAAACCTAGCGAGATGATGGATATTTCGATAGCCAACATAGCCGTCACGTTCCCCGGTGGTGCCTCGCATAGGAAGATTGCGGCCGCTGCGCCAGCGTAAGGTAATCCAGATCCTCGAAAGCAACGGCTTCCAGCAGGTAAGGAGCGGGAGCATAGCGGCCCCGTCCGGACCTAGTCGCAATTTTAATCTAGACCCGTCCAATAGCATTGGTCTTGATGAGCGGCAGTCCTGAGCTCGTGGAGCTCGAAAGAAGAGTCGACCTCGCTTTGAAGGGCATGAACCTGTTACTGTTCTCAAAAGGGGAGTCTGTGACTCGGAAGGAAAAGCGAGAGCTTCAGAACAGGCTGAAGGACTATCTTTCTGGAAAGAGATCCGAATTTGTGGAGTTGAAGGACCTTCAGGGTTCTCATACACAAAAAGGCCGTTAAGGAGCTAAAGCCACTTCCGGATGCAGACAAGGCCCGAATAATGGGTGCCCTTCGCGAAATGGAGGTCCCAGACTAGCGGGCTCCTTATTCGATTCGCGCTGTGAGCTCGCATGGGCCTTTATTAGCACGAAGCCGGACCGGGTGTCTGACGGACATCGCGATGAGCAAACGAGACAGCAGTGGCGCAAGCGCCTCCCTTATTCAAGCGGAAGGCCTTGTGCAAGGCGTCGGCTTTCGGAGATTCGTGCAGAGACAGGCAAGGGATTGCAAGGTCGCGGGATTCGTCGAGAACATGAAGGACGGCTCTGTGATGATCTTCGCCCAAGGAAAACGTTCCGACATCGAGAAACTCGTTGGCAAGCTCAGGTCCGCTCCTAGGCCGGCCGAGGTAGATGCGGTCAGGAAGAGCGAAGCCAAGCCACGCCCATCGCTGAAGATCTTCCAGATAAAGGTCGGCACACTTGCCACTGAATTTCAGGAGGGCTTTGGCGGAATGGAGACAGAGTTCAGGGACTATAGACGGGAATTCGGAGAATTCTCTGGAAGAACGCAGGAGAACTTTGACCTTCTGGCCACAAAATATGGCGAGATTTCCGTCAAGCTTACGCAGATACTCCACGAACTTCAGACCGAGAACAGGGACGCCATTAATTCGCTCAACACGAGCGTGAATGCGCTCCTGAAAGCGGTCGAGAAGCTAGGTCCTGCACGCTAGGACCGAACACGACTCCTTTTCGGATTTATGGCCGCCCGGCGCAGGCTCTCCCAGTTTGCTCGTAGGCTTCCTTGAAAGTAGTCGCTAGTGGCGTTTAAATGTCTGCAGACAATCACAATGTGATTGGCATGGTCGACGAGAACCTCGAAGTCTATTTGAAGATGAGAGACCAGTTGGTGAGAGAGCATCACGGCAAGGTCGCCGTCTTCTACCAAGGCAAGCTAGTCACCGTGCATGAGGATGTGGAGAAGGCGATCAACCATGCGAAGAAGACGACTCACGGCAGAGATTTCTTCGTCGGAGAGCTATTCTCGCCCGAAGAACAGGCCGCGAACATGCTGTGAGCGTATAGATGCCATCCTGGGGTTACCAGGACGACGCCCCTCTCGTCCCGGTAAGGGTCGTGGGCAAGGAGTTCTCCATAAGCATTCTGGGGCTAATTGATTCTGGAGCAAAAACCTGCGCCATGCACGAGAAGCTTGCAAGAGCCATCGGCCTGGAGGCGATTGGCAAGGATTCGTTAAGAGGTTTCGGAGGAAGCCGGCCGTTTCGGTCGGAGATGGTCGAAGGACGTATCGAGTTCGCCGGGAGGATCCACACCGTCAGATTTGCATCAATCGGGAATCTTCACTTTCCGTTTGAGGCTCCCAGGATTGTACTCGGCAGAAACCTGCTGAACCTCTTCAAAGTCGCCCTAGACGGACCAAACAAGAGGATAACAGTCGAGCCGGGCAGGTAGACCTCGGCACGGAAGAATCAGGAACCCGCCTCCCTTTCGGATTTATGGCGGCCCGGCGCAGGCTCTCTCCAGTTGCTCCTAGTGTACCTCGAGTTCGTCGCCCTCCTCTTCCTCCCCGGCGCCACGATCATCGAGCTCTTCAAGCTCGGGGGCGAGTTCTCCTTCGCGGAGCGCCTCGGGCTCGCGTTCGGGCCGGGCATGGCCACCGACCTCTCTCATGGAAGGCTGAGCAAATAGCCCATCTCCCGCGATGTACAGGTTGCCTGTTGCGAAGCGTGTTCCGAGGATTGGACAGAACCTTCACATGTAGTTTCCCGAAATGAGTTCGCCCCTTCCTACCTCTTCTGGGCATGGTATCTCTCTCCCGATTCCTCGTCTACGACCGTCCCCACTTCCGGCATCTTCCTGGCGTACGCCCGGTAGGGCGTCTCGATGCTCTCGAGGTCCAGTGACATGTGGGGCCTCGTCATGTTGTACCACTCCATCAGCTCGTCGACGCTCCCGAACCCATCCAGCTTGTCCTTCACGGTCTTGAAGAATCTCTCCACCTTCCCGTTCGTCTGAGGGTGCGAGACCCTGCTCAGCACGTGCCGTATCTCGTTCTCGACGAGATACCTCTCGAAGACCGTCGAGCCCTTCTCCCTCTCCTCTGACTCGTTCGCGTAGAACTGCGTCCCCCTGTCGGTGAGTATCGACGCGGGCCTCCCTTGCCTCCTGACCGCGTCCTTCAGGACCTCCACCGAGTGCTCTGACGTGGCCTCGGGGAACACGCCATACCCGACGATGAACCGAGATGCGTCGTCGAGGTATGCGATGAGCCACCCCATCCCCTCGATGAGCGTCCAGTCCGTGTGCCACATCGAGTTCGAGTACTTCCTCTCGTACCTGATCCACTTCTTCCTCACCTGCTTCCTCGGCTCGTCCCTCGCCAGGCCCATGCCCTTCAGCACGGCGTGGATCCGGTTGTGGGGTATATGCGTGCCGTAGTCGACCTCGATCGCGCGCTCCAGGGTCAGCGCGTTGACCCTGTACTTTGCATGCGCCCTCAGGACGAGGTCCCTCTCCTGGTCGGTGGTCTCGACGCGCTTCCTCCCCGGCCTCTTCAACGCTGGGACCTCGCCCGTCGCCCGATGGACCGACCAGAGCCTCTGGACCCTCCTCTCGGAGACGTCCATGGCGCGGGCTATCTCTGAGCTGGGCGCTCCCGTCTCCTTCTGCCTGATTATCCACTCCACCTTCACGGGATCGAGCTTCATGTAGACGAGGTATCGTCTGCCTCTGCTCCATACCCACCTCGCCCCTATCCCCTTGGCCAGGGGGTGAACTA
>Ga0307372_10004034_pt1 | contig 22986 bp, 22 predicted proteins | sample OX1MG_FD_202533 | JGI IMG/M metagenome (GOLD analysis project Ga0307372, IMG submission 202533) | Soil microbial communities from Risofladan, Vaasa, Finland - OX-1 | ecosystem: Environmental > Terrestrial > Soil > Coastal area > Acid sulfate soil | place: Finland: Risofladan, Vaasa | collected...
CGACGCCGCGCAACGCAGTGGCCGAAGATGAGCTGATCGAACAGTTCGGCCATCTGTTGGCGCTGCTGGATGCCTGGCCGCGCCGCGAACAGCTGCTGGTGCCGACCGGAGAGGCGCGCGAATTGCTGGACTGGGCGTTGCCGATCGCGCGGATCCGCTGCATTACCCATCCCTGGGGTGATCTGTTGGCGGTGACCGGCCGCGACGCCGTATTGATGACCTACAACCGCAACAATGTGCAGCATCTGTTCGCGCTGCCATCGTTGATCTCCAGCCTGTTCCGTACCCGGCGCACGCTCAGCGACGATGCCGTGATCACCGCCTGTCGTGCGGTCTATCCGTTTCTGCGCAGTGAATTGTTCCTGCCTTGGACTCAGGCCGATAGCGAAACGGTGGTACACGCCTGTGTCGAACGCATGCTGGAACGCGGTTTGTTGGAACGCGACGCCGTCGGTCACCTGTGCCGCCCTGAGGTCACCGTGCCGGCCTTCGGTGCGTTGATCGCGCTGGCCGGCATCGTTGCCGAAACGCTGGAGCGGCACGCCATGGCGGTGCTGGTACTGGCACGCGAGCAGCATGCCGGAATCGCGCCAGAACGGCAGCGTTTCGAGGACGACTGCCGAAAACTGGCCGAGCGGCTGGCGATACTGACCGGGCGCGAGGTCCCGGAGTTTTTCGACAAGCAACTGTTCCGCACTTATCTCGACACCCTGATCGATGTCGGTTTGGCGCACGAGAACGAGTCCGGCGAGATCGAGGTCGACGACAAGATCGGCCGCATTGCCGCGCGCTCGATGGATCTGCTCAGCGACGAGACCCGGCAGGCGTTGCTGCATCTGCTGGCACGCCAAGTGCCTGCCCCCACGGCTGAACACACTTCGATATAATTAACGGCAGCGTACCGCGCCTGCACTTTACATTCTCATCGGGAGTTCCCATGTCCAAGTTTTCCCGCGCCGTCGTGGTGGCGAGCCTCGCCATCCTGACGGTTGCCTGTTCCAAGTTTACCGACAACACGTCCGCCGACAAGTCGTCGGCAGACAGTTCGATCGCTCTGAAGACCGATGCGCAAAAATTCGGCTATGCCGTCGGTTACGACCTCGGCCATTCGATGAAACCGATGCTCAGCCTGATCGACGTCAAGTCGCTGAAAACCGGCATCGATCAAGGTTCGTCCGGCCAGCCGGCGCTGATGGACGCCAAGGCACGTCAGCAGATCAAGACCACGATGGCGGAGAAGATGCACGCCAAGCAAGAGCAGGATCGCAAGACGGCCGCGGGCAAGAACACCACCGACAGCGAGAAATTCCTCGCCGACATGGCCAAGAAGCCGGGCGTCAAGACCACCAAGGACGGGCTTGAATACGAAGTCGAGAAGGAAGGTGAGGGGACGCCGCCAACGCCCGACGACAAAGTCACCGTCAACTATCGCGGCACGCTGCCCGACGGCACCGAATTCGACAGTTCCTACAAGCGCAAGGAGCCGCTGACGTTCCCGTTGAAGAACGTCATCCCGGGCTGGATCGAGGGCTTGCAGCTGATGAAGCCGGGCGCCAAGTACAAGTTCTACATTCCGGCCGAGCTGGCTTACGGTGAGCGTGGCGCGGGTGAAAAGATCGGTCCCAACCAGGCGTTGGTATTCGATGTGGAACTGCTCAAGGTTGAAAAGAGCGATACGTCCGACAAGAGCAGTGCGGACGACTCGAAGTCTGACGACAAGAGCAGTGCGGACGACTCGAAGTCTGACGACAAAAGCACCGCTGGCAAAAGCACCGCTGGCAAAAGCGTCGCCGGCAAAAGCACCGACGACAAAAGCGCCAAGTAACCAGTGGTCGCCCGGTTTGCCGCAGGCAAGCCGGACTACACGCTGAATCGCCGCCGCCTGTCACTACGACAGGCGGCGTTGTTGTCTGTGTCGATCCGCGTGCGTGACGGGATCAGTCGCTGCAGTTGGCGTCGGCGCGTGTCTGTGCCTGGCCCAGCAGCTTTTCGAACTCGGGCTGCGTCATGCGGCGGCGTTGACCATTCGCGTCTTTCATGAACAGCCGGTGCGCGGTGGCCGCCTGCAGCTGGCTGATACGCTGTCGTGCCTTGGCGCACTGCTCGGCGCGGTCTGCCTTGGCTCTCAGCGCGGCTTCGCGCGTTTTGTTCCGAGCGGCGCGTTGGGTGGCATTGTCTTGGGTAAATTTTTCCACACTGGCGACGCCCGGCGCGCGGGTGGGAGGCGCCACCTCTGGATTGATCCGTGTGTAGCGCGCATGCACAGGCGGCGACTGTGAGAAATGCTCCACGCCGCTGCTGTCGACCCATTGGTAGATCGACGTGGACAGGCTGGCTGAAGAATAAAACGCCATCCACAGACAGGCGACCGACAGCAACAGAGGGGCGCGCATGTGCGCAGTGTATTGAACCGGCGTGCAAATAACCAACAAGTACGGCCGCCACCCCGCCTTGTATCCGGTTTGTTCCATACGCTTGCGTATTGATAGACTGGGCTGATCGATGTGTGAGCCTATGTCATGAGTCAAGCTTTTCCAGCTGCGACCACCAGTGACGAATCAAGTCGACGCCTGAATCGTCGGAGACTGAGCGTCGAGCAATGGGCGCACGCCGCGCTCGATACGATGGCAACCGGCGCGGACTTGAGGCCGTTGCCGTTGAGCCACTGGCGCGCCGGCTGGGGGTGACCAAGGGCAGCTTCTACTGGCACTTCCAGAATCGTGGCGCCCTGGTGCAAGCAGCTCTGGAACTGTGGGAACAGCAGGGGACCGAAGATGCTATCGCCGGCATCGAAGCTGTCCGGGAACCCTATGAACGTATCGTGCTGTTGTTCAAGCAGTCCAGCTCAAGCGATCAGGCCGGCCGCCTGTATCTGGCGTTGGCTGCGGCCAGTGACGACCCGGTTGTCGGCGCAGTGGTACGGCGCGTTGCGGCGCGCCGGCTGAGCTATCTGGAGGATTGTTATGCGGCGCTGGGATTGTCGGCGCACGACGCCAAGCTGTGGTCGACGCTCGCTTACGCCACCTTTGTTGGCAATCAGCAGATTCATCGCGATGCCCTTGGCAAGTTCCCCGCAGACGCCGAATTCTGTGAGTATTTCAAGCTGATGCTGCGCACGTTGATTCCCCAGTGTTGATGTCGCAGTCAGTGGAGCGCTGCATACGGTTGTACGGGAGCATTGATTGAGCCCGCGCCGGACGCCGCGCGCTGAGCTGGAGTCGGGCCTCGCCGCACTGGGGCTGTCGCTGGATGTCGCTGCGATCGATCGCCTGCTGGCCTATCTCGATGAGCTGGAGAAGTGGAACAGGGCCTACAACCTGACTGCCGTGCGTCAGCCGCTGGAGATGGTGACGCGGCATCTGCTGGATTCGCTGGCGGTGTTGCCGCGGGTGCGAGGCCCGGTGCTCGACGTCGGCTCGGGGGCTGGTCTGCCGGGTTTGCCGTTGGCGATGGCCTGTTCCAGTCTGAATGTTGACATGCTCGACAGCAACGGCAAGAAAGTGCGCTTTCTGCGGCACGCGGTACGCACGCTGCAGCTTGAGAACGTGAAGGTGATCGACGCGCGTGCTCAAGCGTGGCAGCCGGACGTGTTGTACGCCTGTGTGATCAGCCGTGCCTTCGCCCGGTTGTCGGATTTTCTCGCGCAGACCGCGCATTTGGCCAGCGCCGACGGGCAATGGCTGGCGATGAAAGGTAAGCTGGACGCTCAGGAACTGGCCGAAGTGCCCGAGGGATTCCGCATCGTGGATGTAAAACCATTGCAAGTGCCGGGTTTGCCTGAAGCACGCCATCTGATCGTGGCCGCGCGCGTACCCGAGTCCCGAGTCCCGAATCCCGAGTCCAGATCTTTATGAGCCGCGTCATCGCAGTCGCCAACCAGAAAGGTGGGGTTGGCAAGACCACCACCGCCGTAAACTTGGCCGCCTCGCTGGCGGCGACCAAGCGCCGCGTGTTGCTGGTCGATCTCGACCCGCAGGGCAACGCCACCATGGGCGTGGGCGTCGACAAGGGCGAGATCGAAAAAACCTGTCGCGACCTGCTGCTGGAACAGGCCAGCGCCGCCGAGGTCACCATCGTGCTGCCCGAGTTGGGCTTTTCGCTGATCCCGGCCAACGGCGACATGACCGAGGCCGAGGTCAAGCTGCGCGAGATGCCGGTGGGTGATTTCGCCTTGAAGACGGTGCTGGCCGGTCTGGCCGAGGACTACGATTACATCCTGCTGGACTGTCCTCCGGCACTGTCCAAGCTCACCGTCAACGCACTGGTGGCGGCCGACGGCGTACTGATCCCGATGCAGTGCGAGTACTACGCGCTGGAGGGGCTGAGCGCGCTGGTCGACACTGTCAACAAGATCAAGCGCGTGATCAATCCCAAGCTGGAGATCGACGGTCTGCTGCGCACCATGTTCGATCCGCGCAACAATCTGTCCAACGACGTCTCGGCGCAGTTGACCCAGCATTTCGCCGACAAGGTCTACCGCACCATCATCCCGCGCAACGTCCGCTTGGCCGAGGCGCCCAGCCACGGCTTGCCGGCGATGGACTACGATCCCGCCTCCAGCGGCGCCAAGGCCTATCTGGCGCTGGCCGGCGAGATTCTGCGCCGTCACGGCGGCCAGTTATGGCTGCCGGCCTGAGCAACAACGGAAATACTATGGCGGTCAAGAAAAGAGGGCTGGGACGCGGGCTCGACGCACTGCTCGGCAGTGCCACCGAAATCGATGGCGAAGACGCACTGCGCGAATTGCCGCTGGAGGCCCTGACCGCCGGGCCGCATCAGCCGCGCCGTCATTTCGACGAGGACGCGCTGGAAGCGCTGGCGGCGTCGATCCGCACGCAGGGTGTGGTGCAGCCGATCGTGGTGCGCCCGGTGGGCGCCAACCGCTATGAGATCGTTGCCGGCGAGCGCCGCTGGCGTGCCGCGCAACGCGCCGGGCTCAAACGCATCCCCGCCGTGATCCGCAGCATCGATGCCAACACGGCGATGGCGGTGGCGCTGGTCGAAAACATCCAGCGCGCCGATCTCAACCCGCTGGAAGAAGCCGAAGCGCTGCAGCGGCTGATCGACGACTGCGGGCTGACCCATGAGCAGACCGCGCAGGCGGTGGGGCGTTCGCGCGCCGCGGTCAGCAATCTGCTGCGGCTGATGGAGCTGCACGCCGACGTGCAAGCACTGGTGCGCGACAACCGGCTTAGTCTCGGACACGCCAAGGTGTTGATGGGCGCGCCGCTGGAGCGCCAGGCCGGGCTGGCGCAACGGGTGGTGGCATTGGGTTTGTCGGTGCGCCAGACCGAGGGTCTGCTCAAGGGGGTGCTCGGGGGCGCGCCGCCGCAGACGAGACCCGACGATTCCTTGCTGAGCGGCTATGAACGAGACTTGCGCAAACATCTTGGTGCTACGGTTCGTATTCAGAGCGGTAAGGGTGACGGCGGCAAGCTGGTCATTGCGTTCAAGGATCGCAGTGCACTGCAGCGCTTGATCGAGAAAATGAAAGGCACCTGATGGCTTTCAACATCGCCGGGCAGTATCCCGTCGCCCTGATTACCGGCGCTTCCAGCGGCATCGGCGCCGCCTATGCCGAACATCTGGCGCGCGCCGGATGCGATCTGGTGTTGGTGGCACGCAGGGCCGAACGTCTCGAAGCGCTGGCCGACGAACTGCGCGCGGCGTACGGCCGCAGAATCGAAGTAATCCCTGCCGATCTGACCGCCGTCGCGGCGGGGGCGGCGCTGGCCGCAGCGGTTGCCGAGCGCGGCATTGAGGTCGATCTGCTGGTCAACAACGCTGGTTTTGCCAGTGTTGGCAGCTTTCACTCGCTGGACGCAGTCCACGAGCATCGCGAAATCCTGCTCAATGCCGCGGCGGTGGTCGATCTGTGCCACGCCTTCGTGCCCGGTATGCTCGAACGAGGCCGTGGCGGCATTATTAATGTGGCGTCGCTGGCGGGATTCCAGCCGCTGCCGTACATGAGTGTCTATGCCGCCACCAAGGCATTTGTGCGGTCGTTCTCGCAGGGATTGTGGGGCGAAGTTCACGGCCAGGGCCTGCGCGTGCTGTGTGTCTGTCCCGGGCCGGTGGATACGCCGTTCTTCGAGGTCACCGGCAAGTCAGGGCTACGCAAGACGGTACCGCGCGGCATGATGGCCAGCGCCGACGATGTCGTCGCCGACAGCCTCAAGGCCCTTCAGCGCGGTAGCACCGTATTGGTGCCGGGGATCGGCAACCGGTTGGCGGCCGTCGGCAGCTGGCTGATGCCGCGGAATCTGTTGACGCGTATGACTGCGCAGGTGATGCGGCGCTGATCTCCCGGTGTTTGCGCTGTGGACAGTGGATCGACTGGTTTCCGGCGCTGTTGAGTTGCTGCGGACTCGGCTGCCCTTTATACTTGCGTCCGCTTTGCGGCTGGACCGCAAGTTGACAGCGGGTATCGGCCATTAAGTTTGGGAGTTCGTAAGGATGATGCGCGGCGGGCTCCGCAAACTTTTGCTGGTGCAGATCATCTTGGCGGTTTCTGCGGCGCTGGGCATGTACGCATTTCGCGGCATCCCGGTTGCGGCAGCGGCGCTTTTCGGTGGCGCTATTGCGCTGATCGATACGCTGCTGCTGGCGCGGCGGACATTGCGGGTGGCGGCGACAGCGGACCAGGACGCGCGCTGGAGCACTTTCAGTCTGTTCGCGGGGGTGCTGGAGAGATTTGTTTTTACCCTGTTTGCATTCGCTGTGGGCATGGGGGTGTTGCGGTTGGATCCACCGGCTCTGATCGTGGGTTTCGCGGTTGCGCAACTAGGGTTTGTAGTGGTCAAGCCCGGAGGGTCCGGCGAGTCGCCATCAGGTACGGAATTTTCAAATGGCAAAGGAAAAGGTAGCCGCACGTGAGTGCAGATAAACTGCTGATAGCGCCGTCACCGGTCGAATACATTCAGCACCATCTGTCCAACCTGTCGGTCGGGGGTGGCTTGCTGGCGTTGAACCTCGACGACATCGTGTTGAGTTGGCTGCTGGGCGGTATTCTGGTCTTCATCGGCTGGCGCGTCGGCCGCAAGCTGAGTGCGGACGCGCCCACCGGCGCGCAAAATGTGCTTGAGAGTGTTGTTGAATTCGTCAACGGTCAGGCCAGTTCGCTGTTTCCGCGCGCCGACCCGCTGATCGGCCCGCTGGCGCTCACCATCTTCCTGTGGGTGATCGTGATGAACGCGATGGATCTGGTGCCGGTCGACCTGCTGCCGCTGGGTGCGCAGTGGATCGGCGTCACGTTCTTCGACATGAGCCCGCACCAAGTGCACTGGCGTTCGGTGCCGACGGCCGGGCTGTCGACGACGTTCGCGCTGTCGCTGTCGGTGTTTGCGATGACGATCGTGTACGCGATCCGCAGCAAAGGGGTGCTCGGCTACCTCAAGGGATTCGTAGTGCATCCATTCGGCAAGTGGCTGGCGCCGGTCAACATCATCATGTCCTTGGTCGAAGAAATCGCCAAGCCCTTGAGTCTAGCGCTGCGACTGTTCGGTAACATGTTCGCCGGTGAGCTGATATTCATGCTGATTGCATTGCTTGGTTTCGCTTGGTTCATGATTCCGGTGCAGATCGTACTGGGCTGGACTTGGACCGTGTTCGAGACCCTGATCATTCTGATTCAGGCCTTTATTTTCATGCTGCTGTCGGTGGTGTATCTGGCGATGGCCAGCAGTGACGAATCCCACTAGTTGCGCCACTAGTCTTAATTTCAGCGTTCAACCCGTTTCGTAAAGGAGATTTTAGATGGATCCCCATGCAATTGCCCTGATCTACGCCTCGACGGCCAACGGCGTCGGCATCATTCTCGGACTCGCCGGCTTGGGCTCGGCCCTCGGTTGGGGGCTGATCTGCTCGCGCTTCATCGAAGGCATCGCCCGTCAGCCTGAACTGCGTGCACAGCTGACCGGCCAGATGCTGTTTGTCGGTGGGCTGATGGAAGCGTTTCCGTTCATCGTGCTGGGTATCGCGATGTGGTTCACGTTTGCCAACCCGTTTGCCAGTGCAGCGCTGGCGGCGGTCAAAGCGGCTGCTGGCGGCTGATCGACACCGCCAGTGACCATGCAATCCACGGGCGCAATCCAACGACGCGAGGACTAGGGTGAATATAGGCATCACACTGATCGTCGAGATCATCAATTTCGCCCTCTTCATCTACTTCTTCAAGAAGGTGTTGTGGCGGCCGCTGATGGGGGTGATGGCGACCCGCCGGACACGAATCGCCGACGGCCTGGCCGCTGGTGAGCGCGGCACCAAGGCGCTGGAGGCGGCATCGGCCAAGAGCGAAGAAGTCTTGAAAGAGTCGCGCACGCAGGCGCAGGATATTCTTGGCGCCGCCAACAAGCAGGCCAGTCAGATGTTGGACCAGGCCCGCGAGACGGCCAGAACCGAAGGCGAGCGCATCGTCAGCCAGGCGCAGGCCGAGATTCAGCGCGAGATCGCGTCGGCACGCGAAACGCTGCGCCGTGATGTCGGCCGTCTGGCGGTGCAGGGTGCGTCGCAGATCTTGAAGCGCGAGATCGACACCAAGGCGCACGCCGACGTGCTCGACGCGCTGGCTGAAGAAATCTAGGTCTGCCCACCGATGGAACTGCAGACGCTGGCACGGCCCTACGCCAAGGCCGTTTTTGAACTGGCGCGGAAGGCGCAAGCGCTGGCACCGTGGAGCGAGTCGTTGGCAGTGCTGGCCGATGCGGTGCGCGACGCGCGGCTGCAGGCAGTGATCGGTTCGCCGGCGCTGAGCCGGGTCCAGCTCGCCGGACTGCTGATCGATGTGCTGGCCGCAGTCGGTCTGGACGCCGCACCGCAGTGGCGGCAGATGCAGTCGCTGGTGCAGCTGCTGGCGGAAAACCGCCGACTGTCGCTGGCACCGACCATCGCCGGAATGTACGACGTCATGCGTGCCGCGGCTGAGTCGCGCATCGAGGTACAGATCACCACCGCGACGCCAGTGGCCTCGGCACAGGCCGAGCGTCTGAGCGCGGCGATTGGCAAGCGACTGGCGCGCACGGTCGAGATTCAATGGAATCAGGACGAGGACCTGCTCGGTGGCGCTATGATCCGGGCCGGCGATCTGGTTATCGATGGCAGTCTCAAGGGTGAGCTGCAGCGTCTATCGCAGACGCTGAGTCGCTGATCCTAACGGTACAAATACACGGTTGAAGCACGGCGTTGCGGTCCCCGCACGCCGAACACGATCAAGAGGAACATCGGGATGCAACTCAATCCTTCGGAAATCAGCGAACTGATCAAGGCGCGCATCGAGAATTTCGATGGCGCCACCGAGGCACGCAACACCGGCACTATCGTCAGTCTGGCCGACGGCATCGTGCGAATCCACGGTCTGTCCGACGCGGTGCAGGGTGAAATGCTCGAATTCACCGCCAATGCCGACGGTCAGCCGACTTATGGCCTGGCCCTCAACCTGGAGCGCGATTCGGTCGGCGCCGTGGTGCTGGGCGAGTATACGCATCTGTCCGAAGGCGAAACCGTCAAGACCACGGGCCGTATTCTGGAAGTGCCGGTGGGTGAGGCGCTACTGGGTCGCGTGGTTGATCCGCTGGGCAATCCCATCGACGGCCGCGGGCCGATCAATGCCGAAGGCCGCAGCCCGATCGAGAAAGTGGCGCCGGGCGTGATCACGCGTCAGTCAGTCGACCAACCGGTGCAGACCGGTCTCAAGGCCATCGATGCCATGGTGCCGGTCGGCCGTGGCCAGCGCGAGCTGATCATCGGCGACCGCCAGACCGGCAAGACCGCGGTGGCGATCGACACCATCATCAACCAGAAGCATTCGGGCATCAAGTGCATTTACGTGGCGATCGGCCAGAAGGCCAGCTCTATCGCTAACGTGGTGAGCAAGCTCGAGCAGAATGGTGCGCTGGCGTACACCACCGTCGTCGCCGCTACCGCCTCCGAGTCCGCTGCGCTGCAGTTCATCGCGCCGTATTCGGGCTGCTCAATGGGCGAGTATTTTCGCGACAAGGGCGAGGATGCGCTGATTGTTTACGACGACCTGTCCAAGCAGGCGGTGGCTTATCGCCAGGTGTCGCTGCTGCTGAAGCGTCCGCCGGGCCGCGAGGCCTATCCGGGCGACGTGTTCTACTTGCACTCGCGTTTGCTTGAGCGCGCCGCGCGCATTAACGCCGATTACGTCGAAAAACTGACCGGCGGCAAGGTCAAGGGCAAGACCGGTTCGCTGACCGCGCTGCCGATCATCGAGACCCAGGCCGGCGACGTCTCCGCCTTCGTGCCGACCAACGTCATTTCCATCACCGACGGGCAGATTTTCCTCGAGACCGATCTGTTCAACGCCGGCATCCGCCCAGCCATGAACGCGGGCATCTCGGTGTCGCGCGTGGGCGGCGCAGCGCAGACCAAGATCATCAAGAAACTCGGCGGCGGTGTGCGTCTGGCACTGGCGCAGTATCGCGAATTGGCGGCGTTCGCGCAGTTCGCTTCCGATCTGGATGAGGCCACCCGCAAACAGCTTGACCGCGGTCAACGCATCACCGAGCTGATGAAGCAGAAGCAGTATGCACCGCTGTCTGTGGCGCAGATGGCGGTGTCGTTGTTCGCGGTCGACAAGGGCTTTCTCGACGATGTGGCCGTCGAGAACACCAGTGCGTTTGAAAGTGCGCTGCTGCAGTTCGTCGAAAGCAGCCACAAGGATCTGCTCGACAAGATCAATGAGCGCGGCGATTACAACGAAGAGATCGAAAAAGGTCTGGACGCCGCGATCCGCGCGTTCAAGCAGCAGTCGGCGATTTGATGAACGCGAGATGCGAGATGGGAGACGGGAGACGTAAAAGCGCAGAGACCGTCAGTGTCTTCGCTGCTTGCTGTGCCTGTCTTCTTGCCGTCTCCCGTCTCCCGTCTCCGCCGGGAGCATGCTCCCGGCCACACGGAGCGTAGCGACCAATGGCTGGTGCCAAGGAAATCCGCACGAAGATCAAGAGTATTCAGAATACTCAGAAGATCACCAAGGCGATGGCGGAAGTCGCCACCAGCAAGATGCGCCGTGCGCAGGCGCGGATGCTGGCGGCGCGGCCGTATGCCAAGGATATCCGGCGCACCATCGGCCACATGACCCAGGCCAGCCTGCAATATCACCATCCGTTCCTTGAGGAACGTGAGGCCAGGCGGGTGGCGTATCTGGTGGTGTCGACGGATCGCGGCCTGTGCGGCGGTCTCAACATGAACCTGTTCCGCGCCGTCGTGCGCGAGGCGCGTGGATGGCGTTCGCGCGGCGTCGAGGTCGAGTTCGCGGTGATCGGCAGCAAGGCCGCGGTGTTCTTCAAACGCCTCGGCAGCAGACCGTTGGCGCAGGCCAGCCAGCTTGGCGACAAACCACACCTGGACCAACTGATTGGGCCGATCAAGGTGCTGCTCGACGCGTATCGCGACGGCAGCATCGATCGCATTGTTCTGGTCGCCAACCAATTCGTCAACACCATGTCGCAGAAGCCGCTGATGCAGCAGATTCTGCCGGTGGAGCCGATCGAGACCGATGCGCTGGCCAACAACTGGGACTACCTCTACGAACCGGATTCGATGGATCTGCTCGACTACATTCTGGTGCGCTATGCCGAGTCGCTGGTGTATCAGGCGGTGGTCGAGAACGGCGCCTGCGAACAGGCGGCACGCATGGTGGCGATGAAATCCGCATCCGACAACGCCGGCGAGATCATCAATGATCTGCAGCTGGCTTACAACAAGGCGCGCCAGGCCAGCATCACCAAGGAACTGGCCGAGATTGTCGGCGGCGCCGCCGCGGTTTGAGCGGCGATCATCAGGTGGGTGACGGCGCCAACACCCCCGTTGCGATACAGGGGCGACTGTCTGCCCTGATCCGCGACGTGCCGGATTTCCCCAGGCCCGGCATCCTGTTCAAGGACATCACCCCGCTGCTGGCCGATGTCGACGGTTTTGCGCTGGCCGTGGATGCGCTGGCCGAACGGATCAAAGCCCATCGACCCGAAGCGTTGGTGGCGATCGAGTCGCGCGGTTTCATCTTTGGTGCGGCGCTGGCGCGCGCGTTGGCGCTGCCGTTACTGCTGGTACGCAAGCCCGGTAAACTGCCGGCGGCGACCGCCAGCGTCGACTACCAGCTTGAATACGGCAGTGATCGTCTGGAGATTCATGCTGACGCCATTCATGCGGGAGCACGTTATGCGATTGTCGACGATGTGTTGGCCACCGGAGGGACTGCCGCGGCCACTGCGACGCTGGTACGGAAACTGCACGGCGAGGTGGTGTGTCAGGCGTTTCTGATGGATCTGCCGACACTGTGCGGCCGCAGTCGTCTACAACCGGTCGCGGTTGAAGTGCTGCTGAGTTTTTGAAGACAGGCGCCGTATCCGTTCGGGGGCGGCTGGAAAGTCCCGCAAAACTACGCGACAATCCAACAGTTCCACGAGCATCGGGGGGATAGGAATGAATACGACGGTCCAGCCAACCTCAGCCTTGCAAGGATGTCACCGTACCCGCAGGTGCTATCGTGGACGTTGACGCTGGCATGCCGATACTGGGCGCGTGTGTTGCGTCGGTGTTGCTGCTGTTGTGGATGATCTGGCAGAAGCGCTGGATCGAACGCTGCGTTTGGGTTTACAGCCGCAGGCAGGCTCCCATGCTGACGTCACCGCTCAGACATATCCACTTGCGCGTCCGCCGGCTGATGTTCAGTTCCCTGCTTGCGACGCCGGCGATCATGTTTTTTTCCGGCCAACTTGACGCTCACGGCATCGCCCATGTCTATAACAATACGCTGCAGATCATTGCGCCGCTGACCTCGGCCTGTTTCGCGGCGGCGATGCTGTGGCTGTTGATCGTTTCTCCGCTGGCGGTGTATACCGCGCATTGTCGTCTGCTCGATCTGTTCTATTTTCAAGGTCACCGCAGGGAATTCTGGTAATGCGCAGGATCCCGGCATGACTGAATATCAGATTGGAGAAGTCTGGCAGGACAGCGCCGACGCCTACCAAGACTATATTCTGCCGCTGGTGTCGCGCACCTTTGCGCTGACCATTCCGCAACTGCCGGAGGAGTTGGCGCGGGTGGTCGGCAACGCCTATCTGCTGTGCCGCATCGCCGATACCATTGAGGATGAGCCGAGCCTCGATGTCGCGCAGAAAACAGAATTCGAGCAGACGTTGATGAACGTGGTCGCTGCGCACAGCCCGGCCGAGGCGCTGGCGGCACAGATTCTGCCGGTTTTGTCTTCGGCGACCCTGCCGGCGGAACACGATCTGGTGCGTCAGTTGGATTTGGTGATCGAGGTGACGCACAGTTTCAACGAGGTACAGCAACATGCGATGGTGCGCTGTATCACGGTGATGGGCCATGGCATGCACCGTTTTCAGTTGCAGGCGAGCCCCAAAGGCTTGGCCGATCACCAGGAACTCGACAGCTACTGCTATTGTGTCGCCGGCGTGGTCGGCGAGATGTTGACCACGTTGTTCTGCGCCCACTCGTCAAAGATCGCGGCCAACGGCAAACGTCTGCAAAGGCACGCGGTGTCTTTCGGACAGGGTCTGCAGATGACCAATATCCTGAAAGACCAGTGGGACGACCGCGCCCGCGGGGTGTGTTGGCTGCCACGGGAAGTGTTTGTCAGGCACGGCGTCGACGCCGAGGCATTGGCGGCCGGGCGCTGGAGCGACGGCTATGTCAAGGCCATGCACGAGATGGTCGGCGTCGCCCACGCCCATCTGCGCAATGCGATGAGCTACACGCTGGCGATGCCGGCCGAGGAAAAAGGCATCCGCCGTTTCTGCTGCTGGGCCATCGGTCTGGCCCTGCTGACCCTGCGCAACATCCACTGTACCCCGGGATTCACCGCTGGCAACCAGGTCAAGGTGACTCGCAAGGCGTTGGCGACGACGATCATGATGACCAACATGGCGGTGGGCAGCGATATCGCATTGACTCGCCTGTTCAACTGGATTGCCCGTGACCTGCCGCTGATGCCGCTGGCGGAGAGCTGGAGCACAACACCGACGCATCCTGCGCCCCCTGCGGCCGCAATGACGACTATTGATGCGGCACTCAAATAATAGTCATTCATCGCACATGATTTGGGTGCGTGCCGTGATGCGCAGGTTTGGCGCGGCCGCATCAATAGAACAGGGCATTGTTGGGATATTGCACCGGCACCCGTGGATTTTTGATGGCTCAACGTCAACTTTGGAGTGGCCGTGCTGACGACTGATTATGTGCCGGTTCAATAAAGCCTCACTGCCGCGGGTCTGATCAGCGCGCGACACTGCGCGTCGGTTGCAAACCTATCGGGATCGACAAGGAACCCTTATACATCATGACTGCCACCGCTCTGGCTCGCGAACCCTCGTGCGCTGAATCGTTTCCTGAAGCCAGGCCCAGGCCCAAATCGTTGGACGCGGCCATTGCCGATGGTCGTGATGCGCTGCTGGCGCTGCAGGCCGACGACGGCCACTGGTGTTTCGAGCTGGAGGCTGACTGCACTATCCCGGCCGAATACATCCTGATGATGCATTTCATGGATGAGATCGACACCGCACTGGAGGCGCGCATCGCCAAATTCCTGCGTGCGCAGCAGGTGCTGGACGGCCCCGCTGGCGGGCACGGCGGCTGGCCGTTGTACCGGCGCGGCGCCATCGATCTGTCCTGTACCATCAAGTGCTATTACGCGCTCAAGATCGCCGGTGACGACGTCGACGCACCGCACATGCGGCGTGCGCGTGAGGCGGTACTGGCGGTCGGCGGTGCGGCCAAAGCCAACGTCTTCACCCGTATCATGCTGGCGCAGTTCGGTCAGATCCCGTGGCGCGGCGTGCCGTTCATCCCGGTCGAGATGATGCTGTTGCCGAAATGGTTTCCGTTTCACTTCGACAAGGTCAGCTACTGGTCGCGCACGGTGATGGTGCCGCTGATTATCCTGTGCACGCTGCGCACGCAGGCGAAGAATCCACGCGGCGTGCAGATCCTGGAACTGTTCGTGACGCCGCCCGAGCAGGAGCGGCATTACTTCGAGACCAAGGGCGTGTTGAATCTGCTGTTTCTGGCCGTCGACAAGATCGGCCGCAGCCTCGAACCGGTGATCCCCAAGCGCATGCGCAAGCGGGCGATGAAGAAAGCCGAGGACTGGTTCGTGCTCCGGCTCAACGGTGAGGATGGTCTCGGCGCGATCTTCCCGGCCATGGTCAACGCCTATGAGGCGATGGCCGTGCTGGGTTACGCTAAGAGTCATCCATTGCGCGCCACTTGTCTGAAGTCGATCCAGAAGCTGTTGGTGGAACGCAGCGACGGTTCGGTCTACTGCCAGCCCTGCGTGTCGCCGGTGTGGGATACTGGCTGGGCGGCATTGGCGCTGCTGCACAGCGGAGCTGATGGCGAAACCGACGTGGTGGCGCAGCAGGCGGTGGACCGGGCGCTGGACTGGCTGGTGAGCAGGCAGGAGACTGAGGTGCAGGGTGACTGGTCGATCCGCGCGCCGAATCTCAAGCCGGGCGGTTGGGCGTTCCAGTATGCCAACGCCTACTATCCCGATCTCGACGACACCGCCATGGTCGCTGCGTTGCTACACGTTGCTGCGCCGGACGGTCGCTACCAGTCGGCGATCGAGCGCGCCATCGACTGGCTGATCGGCCTGCAGTCCAGCAACGGTGCCTTTGGCGCGTTCGACATCGACAACGATTTTCTCTATCTCAACAAAATACCGTTTGGAGACCACGGTGCGCTGTGTGATCCGCCCACCGAAGACGTGTCCGGCCGCGTGCTGCTGCCACTGGGCCTGCTCAAGCGACCGCAGGATCGCACGGCTATTGAACGCTGTGTCGCCTATCTGAAATCAATGCAGCAAGCCGATGGTTCCTGGTGGGGGCGTTGGGGTAGCAACTACATCTACGGCACTTGGAGCGTACTGGAAGGTCTTGATTTCGTTGGTGAAGACATGCAGCAGCCCTACGTCCGCAAGGCGGTGGCCTGGCTGAAGTCGGTACAGCACGCCGACGGCGGCTGGGGTGAGAGCAACGACAGCTACCGGCTGCCCAAACCGGACGGCACGCTGGACGGCGACAGCAGCAGCTACTCCACCGCCTGGGCGTTGCTGGGCCTGATGGCAGCGGGACAGGCCGATTCGGACGCGGTGCGGCGCGGAGTCGAGTGGTTGACGGCCCATCAGGGCGAAGACGGCTTCTGGTCGCACGACACTTTCACCGCGCCGGGCTTCCCGCGCGTGTTCTACCTCAAGTATCACGGCTACACGGCCTATTTCCCGCTGTGGGCGCTGACGCGCTATCGTGCGTTGTGGCGCGCTGCGTGGGCCATAGTTTGACCGCGACACCCAACAACGCAGACCGTCACGCCGGTATTGTCGTCGCCCTGCTGGCCGAGGCACGCTGTCTGGGTGCGGTGCCGGCACAGCGTGGGCACATCACAGCGCTGGATGACGGCAGTCGCGCGTGTCTCTGTGGCATGGGTTCGTTGCGCGCCGCGGATGCTGCGCGTGCCTTGATCGAGGATGGCGCCAGCGCCTTACTGAGCTGGGGCACCTGCGGTGCGCTGCGCAAGGGGTTGAATGCCGGCGCCGTGTTGATGCCGGCGGCGGTGACGGACGACATCGGCACAGTTCATCCGGTCGATCCGCACTGGCGTCGGCGTGTCGAACACGCCCTGTCGCCGTCGATGGCAGTACACGACGGACTGTTGCTGAGCAGTGCGCGGCCACTGATCCGCGCGAGCCAGAAAGCCGCGGCACACGCGGCAACGGCGGCGGTTGCCGTCGACATGGAGAGCGTCGCGGTAGCCACGGTAGCCGCCGCCGCCGGTGTGCCGTTTCTGGTCCTGCGGGTGGTGCTGGACCTCGCCGACCAGGCGCTGCCGGAGGCAGCGCTGTCGGCGGTGGACGAACTCGGTCGGCCACGCGTCTGGCCACTGCTGCGGACGCTGGCACTGCATCCAGGGCAGGTGCCACAACTGATGGGATTGAGCCGCAGCTTCAGTTTCGCCCGCCACAGTCTGCGCCAACTCGCGGCCTGCGCACCGGCTCGGCTGGCGTTCGAAGGCCAGACCCCCGCATGATGCTGAACTGCAGCGGTCAACAGACCTGGGGAGACGCGGTTTGAACCAGTGGATTGCGGCCTGGGTGTCGATGGTGCAGCGGTACGCACTGTGGCTGGTGCTGGCCTCAGTCGTGACCGGCGCCGGTATGGTGGTATTCACCGTCGGTCATCTCGGCATCGACACCAACACCTCGAACATGATCTCGTCCAAACTGCCGTGGCGGCAGGCGGATGCCGAGATGGATCGCCTGTTTCCACAGCAGGCGAGCACGCTGGCGGTGGTCATCGACGGCGACACGCCGGAAGCCGCCGCGGCTGCGCAGCGTGTGCTGGAGGCGCGGCTGAAAGCCGATCCGAAGCTGTATCCGTATGTTTTTGTGCTGCAGACCGAGCCGTTCTTCCGCCACAACGGCTTTTTGTATCTGGATCTCCCGGAACTGAACAAATTGGCCGAAAATCTGGTTCAGGCTCAACCTTTTCTTGGCAGCCTGTCGCAGGACCCGTCGCTGCATGGCCTGTTCGGCCTGCTTGATCACGCCATCGGTCAGGCCCAGGCACATGGCTTCGATCTGGGCCCGGCCCTGGGCCAGATCAGCAAGGGGGTCGGCGCCGCCGCCGATGATCGGCCGTTCCAGTTGTCCTGGCAGAGTCTGATGGACAACTCCAGCCCGCAGCCGGACGCCACGCGCCGCTTCATCGAGGTCAAACCGGCGCTCGACCACGCCGAGATCCTACCCGCGGGCAAAGCCATCGACACCCTGCGCGCGGACATCTCCGATCTGCATCTGGATCAGCGCAACGGGGTGCGCGTGCGGCTCACGGGTTCGATCCCGATGGAACACGAGGAGCTGCTGTCGGCCGCGTCCGGCGCCGGCATCGCTCTCGCAGCCGGACTGGTGCTGGTGGTGATCCTGCTGTTCGTGGCGCTGCGTACCTGGCGGCTGGTGGTGGCAGCGTTGGCGACGCTGGTTTTCGGATTGATCGTGACGGCAGCGTTTGCCGCTGTCGCGGTCGGCCATCTCAATCTGATCTCGGTGGCTTTCGGCGTGCTCTACATCGGTCTGGGCATCGATTACGCCTTGTATCTGTGCATGCAGTATCGCGAGCGACTGGGCCACGGCGAGCGCCACCGTATAGCGCTGCCGCATGCTGCCGGCGACATCGGCGGCTTCATGGTGGTGTGTGCGCTGACCACCTCGATTGGCTTTTTCGCCTTCATACCGACCGATTTCACCGGCATCGCCGAGCTCGGCCTGATCTCCGGTGTCGGCATGTTCATTAGCTTGGTGGTCAGCCTGACGTTGCTGCCGGCGCTGCTCGCGTTGCTGCCGCCCGATCCGGCCAAGGTCCGGCTGACGGTTCCCGACCACGGCGTGTGGGGCTGGCTGCTGGTGCAGCCTTACCGCCACGGTCGCGTGTTGTGGGTCATCGCCGGGATTGCGGCCGTCGGTTCGCTATTCCTGATTCCGCACGCACGTTTCGATTACAACCCGCTGGATCTGCGCGACCCGCACAGCGAAGCTGTATCGACCTTCCGCGACCTGCTCAAGGACCCCAACGTGCCGACGCTGACGCTGTCGGTGATGACGCCCGACACCCGCGCCGCTGCGGCGATGTCGGCAAAACTGGTGAAGTTGCCGCTGGTGCGCCGGGCCATGACCATCGATGATTTCATTCCCACCGACCAGCCGCAGAAGCTGGCAGTGATCCAGGATCTGGCGTTTACGTTGGGTCCTGATCTGGCGTCTCCGCCGAGCAAGCTGGTCGCCGACGACGGCGCCGACATGCAGGCCTTGCAGACTCTGCAGACAGATCTGTCGAAAGTCCCGGACAGCAATCCGCAGGCAGGGCCGATGCACGCGCTGTCGGCGCAGCTGAATCGTTTCAACCACGCCTGGCAGGGCCTCGATGCGGCCGGCCGCAAGGCGGTGCTGGCGCGGCTGCGGCGCGATCTGCTGGGGACGCTGCCACAGCATCTGACGGATCTGGCCGACGCCTTGCGGGCGCAGCCAGTCGCGTTCAAGGATTTGCCGAAAGACCTGGTGCAGCGCTGGGTGGCAGCGGATGGTCAATACCGCGTCGAGATCTGGCCCAAGCAGATTCTAGACAACAACCCGGCGATAACCGCGTTTGTCGATCAGGTGCGCGCTGCAGTGCCGGACGCCAGCGGCCAGGCAATCAATGAACTGGAATCGGGTCGCGCCGTGGTCAGCGCGTTCCAGCACGCGTTCATTTATTCACTCATCGCCATCACCCTGTTGCTGCTGATCCTGTTGCGCTCCGTGGTGGACACACTGCTGGTGCTGATCCCACTGACGCTGGCGGGTCTGCTCACGGTCGCCGCGACGGTACTGGCCGGTTTGCAGTTCAATTTTGCCAACGTCATTGCGCTGCCATTGATTCTCGGCGTCGGTGTCGATTACGGCGTGTTCATCGTCCAGCGTGGTCGCACGGCCGGCAGCACCAATCTACTGATGACCGGCAGCGCGCGCGCGGTACTGTTCGGAGCGTTGATCACAGTGGCCAATTTCGGCAACCTGGCGCTGTCGCACCATCCCGGCACGCGCAGCATGGGCGTGTTGCTGTCGCTGGGGCTGACGATGACGCTGATCTGCGCGCTGATCCTGTTACCCAGCCTGCTGGCCCGGCGTTACGGCAAACCCGCCATGCCTCCCGCACCATGAGCGACGTTCCGAACAGGACGCTGGTGACCGGCGCCGCCGGCTTCGTCGGCTCGGCGGTGGCGCGGCGTCTGCTGGCCGAGGGCTTCAGCCTGCGGGTGATGACCCGCCACGGCTCCGACCGTAGCAATCTGGAAGGACTCGACGTCGAAGTGGTCGAGGGCGATCTGACCAATCCAGCTTCGTTGTGCGCTGCCGTCGCCGGTTGCAATGCCCTGTTCCACGTCGCCGCCGACTACCGCCTGTGGGTACGCGATCCCAAGCCGCTGTACGCCGCCAACGTCGACGGCACCCGGCACATTCTGCAGGCAGCGGCAGAGGCCGGCGTCGAGCGCATCGTCTACACCAGCAGCGTCGCCACGCTGGGCTTGCCGGCCAACGGCCGGCCCGGCGACGAGACCACCCCGGTGCGGCTGACCGACATGGTCGGCCACTACAAGCGCTCCAAGTTCATGGCCGAGGAGATCGCGCGTGAACTGGCTGTGCAGGGCGTGCCGGTGGTGACCGTCAATCCATCGACGCCGGTCGGCCCGCGCGACCGCAAGCCGACGCCGACCGGTCGCATGGTGCTCGATGCCGCCGCCGGCCGCATGCCCGCTTACGTCGATACCGGCCTCAATATTGCCCACGTCGACGACATCGCCGAAGGGCATCTACAAGCGTATCGACGCGGTGTTGTGGGAGAGCGCTACGTGCTCGGCGGGTTCGACATGAGCCTGTGCGAGATCCTCACCGAGATCGCCGACATCTGCGGCCGCAAACCGCCACGCATCCGTCTGTCGCAAAACATGGTGCTTCCTGTGGCCTACATCGCCGAAGCTTGGGCGCGGCTGGGCGGCGGCACGCCCAACGTCACCGTCGAAGGCGTCAAACTGTCGAAGAAAAGGATGTTCTTCTCCAGCGTCAAGGCGCAGCATGAACTGGGTTATGTGCCGCGGCCAGCGCGAGTGGCGCTACAGGATGCGGTGGACTGGTTTCGCGGCAACCGTTATCTGAAATAGCGCTGTCGCTCGATCAGATATCGATTCACGCCGACCTTAAAAGTACCCTCGCGCGCTTGCGGGAGAGGCGCGAAGTAGCGCTTCGCGGGGATGAGGGCGACGCGTTGCGCCGTGCGGGCTTATCGCGAGGTTCAAGCTCAGGTTCCGCGCTGTGGCGCGAGTTCATTCTCTTTGCTTGTCCAAAGAGAATGAACCAAGAGAAAGACACCCCGACTACGGCGCCGGCTTGCGCCGGTACGTTGCGATCTCTTCACGCAGGGGGCGCGCCACAACTCGCACTGCTGCGCAGCGCTCAGACACGTGTCGCGCACAGACTCCCCTGCGTGTCTGCGCTTCTCGCCGCCAAAACGGGGCCCAACGTCAACAGAGAAAAGCTAAAGACAAGACGGGTCGTACTTTTGATGTGGCTGTTGGGCCCCCTTGCGTTAAGCCCAGAAGCGCAGACGGGATAGGGATAAGTGGCTGCCTGTCAAGCGCTACGCGGCCGCGCGAGTTCGGCCGCACCCTTCCCGGCAGCGGACTCTCATGCTGTTGAACAGTGATTCGTAATTCTGTTGATTGTTTGTTCGCCTTGGACTTGATCAGCCAGGCGCCTAGTCATGACCAGAGCCTATCCACCCGAGCCCCTCTTCTCAAGTTGGATTATCTGAAGCTGTCATTCACTGAACGTTGAACGAATGGATGGGTGGTGCCGAAAGCCGCCGCCCAGCTCGCAGCAGCCGCTGGCTCCGTTCGACCCATTGCCGTCATTCGCGGACGTTAGCTTGCAGTGCTGACCACGATCAACTCTCGCCATCACCCGAGTCAGCACGCTGAGCGAGGATCTGGGTGAGCTCGGATTGACGGGCCAGCCGTTCGTAGGCGCCCCGCCCCGAATGCGGCTCGGACCGGCCCAAAAAACAACCCCCCGTCTTCGGGGGTTGCTGAAACAACAACTGCTGAAACAACGACTTGATTGTGGAGTAGCAGGCGTCAGATGAAGCGCCGGCGTAAACCCGCGAACAGGCCAATCAGCAGCGCGCCCAAGCCAAACATGCCGAGTGCCCCAGGTTCCGGGACTGGCGTAGGCCCTCCACCGCCTCCGAACGTGATGTAGTGGCTAAGCCCACCCGCTTGACCGGTTGCCGTGAACCATAGATCCAGATTGCCTCCACCAAGGTTGTACAGCAAGGCATAAGCTTGGTGCGTCGGGCCACCACCGACCTTGATGAGAAAATAATTCGCATCTGTTTGAAAATTGAACGGGTTGCTATTGCTGGGGGCGATGTTCCCGCTGCTTGCCGTGAGGCTGGTACCGAGCAATCCATTAACGAAGGTCGTTTCTGCCGTGGGGCTGGCGTTCGAAGGGCCACCAAGCATTTGGCTAATTGAGGAGCTCCATGTAAGTGGACTTTCGGAAAAGAGGGCTTCGAGCGTGCCGGAACAATTCCCGCTCGCACTACCGCATCCGACTGTAAACCGCGCCGTACCCGATGGGGCGCTGGCGTCGTTGTAGAACGAGATCGGAGTGGCACTGGCGACGACAGGCAGCAACAGCCCACCAGCCATAAGGAAGCTGGCAAGTACAGCCAATTTTGAGGCGCGCAGGTAGATGGTCTTCATTGGTCTTGACACTCCTTGGTAACGTGAGTTCTGATTAAGCATGATCCATGCCGACATAAGAATATAAACGCAATCAATTAGTTATGGTATATAACGTTTATGCAAGCACTAAGAAGTGTAAAAGTTTTCGACACATCCAAACCACAAAACCTTGGCGATCGCAGCTGTAACCCGCGCTCCGCCTTACTTTTCGCCGGAATAGCAAAGTGTAAAGCCCCCTACAATTTCGAGCTTGAGCGGACAATCCCCGGTTTCATCGCCGCGTGCCGTGCCTCTCCGGCGTGCTTGAATTGATCACCGCCATCGACGACTACGTCGCCCACCATAACCGCCAACCCAAGCCCTTCATCTGGACCAAGAGCGCCCGCGACATCCTGCAGAAAGTCATTCGCGCCAATCGACGCTTAAGTTCCAAACAGGACGCAACACTACACTATAGATGTGGCCCATAAACAGTATGAACTAATGCGTAGTGCTGCGGCCAATCTGTTCATGAATACAGAAGACGCACGCCGGCTCAGTCCGGACGAACAACATGAACGCCGACGCCAGGTCATTCGAGCGTACAAACGCAAACTCAGCAAGCGACAAATCGCGCACGATGTCGGGCTCAGTTACCCAGCGACGTGCAAGATCATTGATCGCTTCAATGCC
>Ga0307372_10004036_pt1 | contig 22984 bp, 26 predicted proteins | sample OX1MG_FD_202533 | JGI IMG/M metagenome (GOLD analysis project Ga0307372, IMG submission 202533) | Soil microbial communities from Risofladan, Vaasa, Finland - OX-1 | ecosystem: Environmental > Terrestrial > Soil > Coastal area > Acid sulfate soil | place: Finland: Risofladan, Vaasa | collected...
TACCTTGACCGTCGTGGCGTCGGCGGTCGGGCGGAGTCGTTCGCCGCCGGCCAGCACACCGCGACCGGCCATCTCTTCTGCGAACACGCCGTACTCAGCCAGCATCGCGTCCCCGTCCTCCTGGTTGAGCGTTGCAACCTGGTCTTCGTCCGAGCAGATCAGCAGCAGGTACTTCATGACACGTCCTCCATTGTCGTTGGGCATGACCACAACGAACGAGCATCGGCGATATGGACACTTGCGGGCGAGAGTCTGCGCATCACCCCCATTGTGCAACGGTCCGGCGCCGCGCGTGGCGGATCTCGCCCCGGCAACGCGACGACGTGCGGATGAGACCTCACGCGGCGGTACCGAGTTCGTGTCCGCGGTTCGCACACGCCGACCGACGGCGACTGACACCGGCATCGCAGACCGGACGGCTGCGATGCACAGTCAGGGCCAGGAGCCGGACGACGACCAGCGTCGCCCCACCCAGCAGCGCCATCAAACCCGCGAGGACCGCGATGCCGAATATGGGGGCAAAGTCGCGGGAGGGGCTCAGCCACGCCGCGACCGACACGACGCCCCAGAACGCGGTCCAGATCACGATGAGCCCGGCGATCACGCCGATGGTCAGTCGTCGTCGCACTAGGGCGCACCTTCCACGTAGGGGACCCAGATTGGGACCGGCTCGCCGGGATCCGCGCTCAGACCACCCCCTGGCGTTCTGGTGATCGTTGTCGTTCCGCGATTGCGCGTCAACGTCACACCCCGCCGACGACCGTCGGCCGTGCGGGTCAGCCCACCGCCCGCATGCGGTTGTTGCGGGCATCGTGGGTGAGCTCGGCCAGTCCGAGTTCCTCCAGGAGCGGCGGAAGATACATGCCGAACCGGCCTCGGTACCCCTTGCGCAACCCGTACCAGCCACCGACCGGGTTGTCTGCGGCCCGACCCCATGCCTCTACGGACCCTTCCGGGGCCGGCTTTTGTTCGTCGGCCGTGCCGAGGGGAACCCAATCGCCCTGCTGGGTCAGCCAGGCATGAAGGTCGTCGATGGCGCGGAGGTCGTACTTGAGTGTCGTGGACCCGACCTGGCAGACGAGGGTCGGCGGGTCCGCACCTTCATCGGTGTACATGGTGTATTCCGACTTGCCGGGTGGCGTCTTGAGCACCCAGGGGTCGTCCTTCGTGCCGGCGGCCATCAGCGGTCTCCTTCGTCGATCGCGTGGACAAGATGCGGGATGAGCGTCTCCCAGCCCGCGCGGTTGCGGTCTCGCCACACGCCGGCCGAAGCGCCGAGGCGCTCCCAGCCGCGGTGCTCGATCTCACCCCGCGTGAGTTGGTCCGCCACGGGCACGAAGCGCACGTGAACATCGGTGGCGTCGACCGGATCGCGCCGGAGGTGCCAGGTGTAGGCGAGGCCGTTCGGCGGATCCCACGCGGTAATCCGGCCCCGCTCGTGCTCGGTGCTGTCGGCACATCGCTCGAAGATACGACCGCCGGTGGCGCCTTCCAAGATGACGGCTTGGGGGTGCCCTGACACGGTGTGGTCGGCGGGCCACCACGTCCCGATCTGCGCGGTCCACATCTCAAAGGCGTGCCGGTACGGGGACGCAACGGAGAACGCAATCGTGATCGGGTCGATCACTGCGGCGCGTGCGAAGCGGTGTTCTCGGCCAGCAGGCGAAACCGGACCGCCGCCTCGCCCCACACACGCTCGAGATAGGCCTGCACGACCTGCAGCCCCTCATCTTCGAGGTGGTAGATCCGTCGGTTGCCGTCCGCATACTCGGCGACCAAGCCCGCATTCTTGAGCAGCTTGAGGTGGCGCGAAACCGCCGGACGACTGATCGGAAGCGCCGCGGCAATCTCGTGCACGGCCTTGTCACCATCGCTTAGCTGCCGCAGGATCTCACGACGCGTCCCGTCACCGATTGCCTCAAACGGATCTCCGACAGGATGCGCCGCGACCATCGTCACGCCGTTGCGGCCGGTCGCGGGACGATCGCTGAGGGCTTGGTAACCATTCCGCTACCGTAACACGCCGGTTACCATTCGAACAGACTGGTCCCACTCGCGCTGCCCGGGTGCCGATGGCGCAGTTCGTCCCGCCGTTGTCGTCGCGGCATCGCCGCATTCGTGTAGACATGTCCGCGCGCCTTCGGTCAGGGGACTCCGGCGTCGTCGTCGCCCCCGCGCCGAGGTCGACAGACGCACCGCGCACCGCCCGGGCAGGATTCACCCGGACCGCTTCGAAAGGCCGATCATGATTTCCGAGGCATTGCGCGAAGCGATCCGCGAAGCACGGGGCGAGGCGGCCCCGTTTGTCGCGTTGGCGATGTTTGGGTTCGTCGCGCTCGCCCTGGTGAGCCAGAGCGCCAACTGGCAGCTGACCCACGGCATCGGCTGGTGGGTCTGGCTGATTGCCGCCGTCCCATACGGCGCGCTCGCGCTGACGTTCGCCATGGGGCTCGGCCAGAACCGTACCTTCGAGCAACGCCGAGCTGTTGTGACCGGCCTACTAGGGGTCATCGTGAGCCTGACCGTCGTCGAGACGGCACTCCTGATCGCATCGCTGGTGGAGTCGTCCAACCTGAGAATCAGCGGACCTCAGCTGCTGATGAGCGCCGTCGTGCTGTGGGTCTCGAACATCATCGCGTTCGGGCTCGCATTCTGGGAGCTCGATTGCGGCGGCCCGGTCCGCCGCGCCCTCGCCGAGCGGCGCGTGACTCCGGACATTCAGTTCCCCCAGGACGAGAACCCGACGCTCGCCCGCCCGGGGTGGACCCCTCACCTGCTGGACTATCTCTACCTGTCGACAACCAATTCGATCGCGTTCAGCCCGACCGACGCCATGCCGCTGACCCGTCCCGCCAAGGCCCTGATGACGATCGAGTCGGCGGTATCGATCGTCGCCGTGCTGTTCATCGCCGCGCGCGCGGTCAACATCTTGCACCCATAGCGGGGCCGTGGCGGCACGCTCCGTCGCCATTGCCCGCCGTTTGCCCGAATTCCGCAGCGCAAATAGGATCATCGGCCGACAGGTACCTCCGCGTCCCACCCGGTCGTCCCACACATGGCTGCACTCCTGTATCGCTTAGGCGGTTGGGTTGCGCGTCACCGCATGGCGGTGATCGTCGTATGGATCGCTGGGCTCGTCGCCGTCGGGGCGGTCGTGTCGCAGGTGGGCGCGGCGACGACCAATGATCTGCAGCTGCCCGGAACCGACAGCCAACGGGCCACCGACGTACTGGCCGCGCGCTTTCCACCGCAGCAAAACGGCAAGAGCCCGATCGTCTTTTACGACGCTGCGCATGCGCTGACCGAATCCGCCCAGAAGGCGGCGGTCGCACAGGCCATTACCGATATCAGCAAGGTGCCGCACGTCGTCAGCGCGGTGAGCCCGTATACCCAGCAAGGCGCATCGCAGCTGTCCAAAGGCGGCCACACGGCGTTCACGCCGGTGCTGCTCGATCTCGGCGCCGCGGATCTGACCGCCGCCGAGGCCCAGGCCGTCCTCACGGCTGCCCAGGGGCCGGCCGGGGCTGCGGGGATCGAGGTGTCGGCGGGCGGCAACATCGGCAGCGTCCTGTCAACCCCGAAGACTGAAAGCAGCGAGATCGTCGGCATCGTCGCGGCGATGATCATCCTGACCTTCGCGTTCGGCACGCTCGTGGCGATGGGCATGCCGATCATCAGTGCGGTGATCGGCCTCGTCCTCGGTCTGTCGCTGATCGGGCTGCTCGGCCACCTGGTCAATGTCCCCACGATCGGTCCGACCGTCGCGACGATGATCGGGCTCGGCGTGGGCATCGACTATGCGCTGTTCTTGGTCAACAAGTACCGCAAGCTGCTCGACGAGGGTGCCGAGGTCAACGAGGGCGTCGCCCGCACTGTCGCCACGACCGGTAGCGCGATCGTGTTCGCCGGCGGCACCGTCGTGATCGCCCTCATCTCCCTCGCCGTCGCGGGCATCCCGCTGGTCAGTTCGATGGGCTATTCGGCGGCCGTCGCGGTCGCCACGGCGGTGCTGGCGGCCATCACGTTCCTGCCCGCGGTGCTCGCGCTGCTCGGCCGGCGCATCGAACGCCTGCGGCTTCCGGCCGTCATCAGGCGGCCCAAGACTGAGTCGGGCACGGGCATCTGGGACCGCTGGGCGGCGTGGGTAACCGGGCACCCCTGGATCGCCGTCGGCATCACGGCACTCGTATTGACTCCCCTGTTGATCCCGGTGGCGTCGCTGCACCTCGGTCAAGAGGACGTCGGTGCGACCCCCACCTCCACCACCGAGCGCGTCGCCTACGACCGCATCGACGCCGGGTTCGGCCCCGGCTACAACGGCCCGTTTCTGATCGCGGTCAGAATGCTGACCCCGGCGACGGCAGACCCCGCCGTCGTCGCGCAGGAGAACCAGCTCACGGCCCTTCAGGCGCAACTCGAAAGCGAGCAGTCCTACGGCCAGGCGCAGGCCGCATCCCTCCAGCGCCAGGCCGACTCGCTCAAGCAGCAGCAGGCCGTACTCGAGGCCGAGGCCGCCGCCCTCGAGCGCCAAGGGGCATACCTGACCGCGCAGGCCGCGTACCTGCAAAGCCAACGCGCCTCGCTGCGACGTCAGGCAGCGGCGCTACGTGCCGAGGCGCAGCACCTGCTCGCGCAGCTCCCAAACTCGGGCGCAATCATCACGCGCCTGATCGAAGACGCCGCCATGTACGCCGATCAGGCCGCCGCCGATCGGGCGAAGGTGCAGCAGCTGCGCGCTGAGCTCGCCGCGATCGGTGATCAGGCGCGGCGGCGCGAGATCCTGCGTGAGATTGCCGAGCTCAACGTGGCCGGCCACAACGCCGCACAAAAAGCCGCCGCGGCTAAGGCCAAGGCCGCGTCGTTCACGCCGGGGGCGATCGTGGCCGAGGCTCGCTCGCTGCGCAACCAAGCCGCCGGGCTGGTCGCCCAAGCCAAGCGGCTGGCGGCCCAGGAGGCGGCACTCGTCCGCCAGGCTGCCTACCTCAAGCAACGCGAGGGCGTGCTCGCCGCCCAGGGCGCTTCGCTCCAGCGGCAGGCGGCGGCCCTCCAGGCGCAGGAGGCGCAGCTCGCCGAACTCCAAAAGACGGCCGCCGCCCAACAGCAGCAAGCCGAGGCGCTCAAGGCCCAGCTCACGGCCGAGCTGACCAAGGCCGGCGGCGACGACCGGGGCACCGACCCACGCCTGGTCAAACTTCAGGACGCGCTGACCGCGACGGCGGGCGTCCAGGTCGTCTCGCCGCCGCAGATCAACTCGACCGGCGACGCGGTCGTCTACACGCTCGTGCCGACGACCGCGCCCTCGGCGATCCCGACCGCAGACCTGGTCGGCACGGTCCGCAGTTCGGTCATCCCGACCGCGATCGCCGGACAGGCCATGCAGGTCTACGTGGGTGGATCGACCGCGTCCAACGTTGATCTCGCCTCAGGAATCGCCGCGCGGCTGCCGCTGGTGATCCTGGTCGTGCTCACCCTCAGCTTCATCGTCCTCCTGGTCGCGTTCCACTCGTTGGCCGTCCCGCTCCAGGCCGCACTGACGAACCTCGTCTGCGTCGCGGCGGCATTCGGGGTGATGACCGCCGCGTTCCAATGGGGTTGGGGCATCAACGTCTTCCACGTCGATACGCCGAGCTCGACGGTGCCGATCGCCAGCTACGTACCGCTGATGATGTTCGCCGTGCTGTTCGGGCTGTCGATGGACTACCAGGTGTTCCTGCTGTCCCAGGTCGCCCAGCATCGCGCCGCGGGCGAGAGCGATCGGGATGCCGTCACCTCTGGGCTCGCGCTCGCGGCCCGCGTCATCAGCGCCGCCGCGCTGATCATGATCGCGGTGTTCGGCAGCTTCGTCCTCAACGGTGATCCGACGGTCAAGCAGTTCGGCGTCGGGCTGGCGGTGGCCGTCGCGCTTGCCGCCGGGTCCGTGTTGCTGTTGACCCCGGCGATACTCGTCCTGTTGGGCCGCATCGCGTGGTGGATGCCGTCGCGGCTCGAACGTGTCGTGCCGACCGTCGACATCGATGGTGAGGACCTGACGCCACATCTCGTCCATGACGAGGCGACGGGGGCGCCGGACGCGGTCGCCCTGACCGACCACACCGAGTAAGTCCCGCCGCGCCGCTCGCGCTCGCCACACGGTCCGGCTACCGTTTTCGCATGGACGCGCCCCCGCACCCGTACGACACCGGCCCACGCGCCAGGGATCGTCCTGGCACCGAGGCGGTCATCGAGGTCGAGGGCCTGGTGATGCGATACGGCGAGCTCGAGGCGGTCGGCGGGATCGACCTCCACGTCAACCGCGGCGAGGTCTTTGGCTTTCTCGGACCCAACGGAGCCGGCAAGACCACCACCGTCGAGATCCTCGAGGGGTACCGCAGGCGCACCGCCGGGCGGGTTGCTGTGCTGGGCGACGACCCCGAGCGCGGCACGGCGCGTTGGCGCGGGCGCCTCGGCGTCGTGCTCCAGGAGTCGGCCCCGGAGCAGTACCTCACCGTCGCCGAGTGCGTGCGTCTGTACGCCGGCTATTACCCGGCCCCGCGCGGGGTCGACGAGACGCTTGAGCTGGTGGGCCTCGCCGACAGGCCCGACGTCTTGGCCGGGAGGCTTTCGGGTGGCCAGCGGCGGCGACTGGACGTCGCGCTCGCGCTCGTCGGCGATCCGGAGCTGCTGTTCTTAGACGAGCCGACAACCGGATTCGACCCGTCGGCCCGACGGGCGGCCTGGGACATGATTGCCGGCCTGCGCGGGCTCGGGGTCACGGTGTTCCTGACGACCCACTACATGGACGAGGCCGAGCACCTTGCCGACCACGTGGCGGTGATCGCCGAAGGCCATATCGTCGCCGAAGGGCCTCCGGCGACGCTCGCGGGCCGCAACGTCGCTCCGGCGGAGATCCGGTTTACGCTACCTACCGGCACCGCGATGGCTGACCTTCCCGAGGCGGTGCGGAGCACGATCGCCGGTCAGGAGGGTGACCGTCTGCTGGTCACCGCCGTCTCGCCGATCGCGGTGTTGGCACCGCTCACCGCCTGGGCCACGGCCCGCGGGGTCGACCTCCCGGACCTCGAGGTCCGGCGCCCGACCCTCGAGGACATCTACCTCGAGCTCACCACGTCCGCGACGGGGACGGGGACGTCATGACATCCATCCGATCCCGCGGCATCGAACCCCCGCGGGATCGGGGTGCCACCGCGACGCAACTGGCCCTCCACCAGTTTCGCTACGACATGCGGGCGTTTCTCCGCAACCGCCAGGCCCGCTTTTTCACGCTTGCGCTGCCGGTGCTGTTTCTGGTCATCCTCGCTTCGGTGATCGGGGCCCAGACGTCCACGGTGAAGGTACCCGGCGGAGAACTGGACGTGTCGATCTACTACGTGCCGGGCATCATGACCCTCGGCATCATCGCTGCGTCGTTCGTCAACCTCGTCATGTCGGTGACCGCCCAGCGCGAGAGCGGTGTCCTCAAGCGCCGGCGCGCGACTCCCGTGCCAGCATCGGTCATCATCGCCGGACGGGCCCTCACGTCGGTCGTCGTGGCGCTGGTGATCAGTGCGTTGCTCTTGGTGATCGGCTGGATCTTCTACAGCGCGCATATTCCGGCGCGTACCGCCCCGGCGCTGGTGATCACCGTGATCCTCGGAGCACTGACCTTCTGTTGCCTCGGCTATGCGCTGGTCTCGATCATCCGCAATGACGACGCCGCTCAGCCGATCACGCAGGCGGTGATCCTCCCGCTGTACTTCATCTCCGGGGTCTTCGTCCCCGTCGCTGGACTGCCGACCTGGCTCAACGACATCGCCAGGATCTTCCCGGTGAGCCACCTCGCCGCGGCGCTGCTGGTCGCGTACAACCCGCACACGACCGGCTCCGGCTTCGCCTGGAACGACCTGGCCGTGCTGGTCCTCTGGGGCATCGGCGGTTTCATCGTCGCGATGCGCCGCTTTACCTGGCTCCCGCGCGGGCGCTGAGCCCCCGACGGCCTCAGGGGTCCGCCGTTGGGATGGCGACTTGACACGATAAATCATCGTACTACGATGGTTTATGCACGACGCGCAGTGCTGATGGCCGCGCGCCGCGCATCGGCCAATTCGCAACGCAATGCTGTAAGGGGGGAAATCATGTCAGCAACTCCAGCCGCGACGTTCGACGTGCGCCTGATCGGGTACCTGGTGCGTCAGAGCGACGGCACGGCGGTTGGCGAAGTGGAGGGTGTCCGTCCGGCAGGCGTGCGTGTGCACAATATTCCGGGCCATCCGCACGACGCCGGATATGTGCCGGCCGCGGCGTTTGCCGGTGTCGACCACCCCACCAACACCGTGATCTTGATCCCGGACATCACGATACGTCGGATCGTGGATGCGCCTCCGCCGCCTGACCAGTCAGCCGACGCTTGGCACAAGAGCGCCGACTCGTGGGCGGACCTGCTCGGTCACTACGGACTCGAAGAGTCCGCAGGCCGCAAAAGCGAACCGTTTCTGCACCCGGATCAGCGCTAAGAGCGCTGTTATGATGGCCTCGTGTCGGCGCCGTCCTCACCGCGTCGGCGGACGCCGGCGGCGGCGGCCGCGTATGCGCATACAGGCTCTCAGGATGAGGTGCCCAGCTTGGCCGAGTACCAACATGCGGCCGGGCTCCGCTCTGCGCTGCGGGGATTCCTTCGCCGCGGCGAAGAGGTCTCGCGCGCGCACGGCCTGACGCCGCAGCGCTACCTGTTGATGCTCATGATTCATGGCGCGCCAAATGGTTCCCGGCAGGCGACCGTCTCGGACCTGGCACAGCGGCTCGCGCTGGCACAGAGCACGGTCACGGAACTCATCGACCGCAGCGAGGCCGCTGGACTGGTCACGCGGATCGCGTCGGACACCGACGCCAGAGTGGTCTTCGTGCGGCTCACCGCCGAAGGCGAGCGACGCCTGGCACCTGCCGTCACGGGCCTGCGCGCGGAGCGCGCTGCGCTGCGCGAGGTCGTCAGCGGAAGCGCCGACCCCAGCGGTTGAGGATGCGACACCCCTGGCGGCGCGCATCGGCCAGAGGGCAGGTCGCAGAGATCAGCCGGCTGCCGTCGCCGGTCATGGAACGATGCCCGCGCCGCTCGACGCCGCCCAGGTCGGGTGCGGGGCACGGCGCGGGCGTGCCGCTAGAACAACCCGAGCGCACGACCGGCATGCCGGCACGCCTCGAGGCCGAACCCGTCGGGTCCTCCCGCGACGCCGAGCGCCCCGCGCAGACCAGTCGCGTCGCGCAGCACGATGGCAGCCGACTCGGCCTCCGGGCGGTCCACGGCATGTCCGGCCAATGCCGCGTGGGCCGCGTCGATGGCCGACGCAAGTGCAGGACCCGGCAACCGCCCGGACCGCTCGACCAGGCGCAGGTCACCGCCGACGTCCAGCACGACGGCCGCGCAGGGGACGTCGAGGTCCTCGGCCGGGCCGACGGCGACACTGACAAGGGCACGAGCCTCCTCGTCGGACAACCCGGTCTCGCTCGCGATCCGTCGTGGTCGCCATTCATCGGCACGTGTGGCCCCGGGTGCGGGCGGATTAGTCGGCATCCGGTCCCCGCCTTCCCGCGCGGAGCGGCGGCATGTCCAGGCACATCGACGTGCACGAACACGTCCCCCGTACCGTCGTGTGGTCGCCACGCGTCGCGGAGATCGGGATTGTTCGTACGGTCATCGCTGTTCCTCGTCTCGGCTACGGCCACACAGGTTGCGTCCCCGCGCTGACCGGTTCTAATCGCTCACGCACCGTGGACTGGAGCATCCGGACGGATCAGCGCGGGAGTCGTGGGCAACGTAGCTCGACGATGGATAAAGGTCCACTTGTGACTGGGTTTACAGTGATTCTCCCGATCGGTCCCTCTGCTCCCCACGGACGGTGTTCCGAGGCGTGTCAACGGGGCGACGCCGCCGACGTGCGGAACGCGAATCGCGACACGAGACGATGGTGGCCGTTAAAACGGGCACAATAACCGCATGCGAATATCCGCCAAGGTGGACTATGCGCTTCGCGGACTGACCGAGCTTGCCGCCCTCGAGGCTGAGCACGGGCGCGCGGTGACGCGCGACCAGATGACGAGTTCCCAGGAGATCCCGATCGCCTTCCTTGAGAACATCCTCCTCGAGCTCAAGCGGGGCGGCATCGTGCGCAGCGTGCGCGGACAACAAGGCGGGTTTCGACTGGCCCGACCCGCCGACCAGATTACCGTCGCCGACGTGATCCGTACGCTCGAGGGCCCACTGGCCAGCGTACGCGGCCTGCGCCCGGAGGAACTCGAATACGGGGGCGCCGCTCGGTCGCTGCCGGCTGTCTGGGTCGCGCTCCGGTTCCGGCTGCGAGAAGTGCTCGAAGGCGTGACCGTTGCGGATCTTGTCGCCGGCGAACTCCCGCCGAACATCCGGGAGCTCGCCGCACCGCCGGAGGCCTGGCAACCCCGCTGACCGTCACGTTCGGGTAACCCGCTTGGGGAGCATCGATTGCGCCCCGGGGGGGTTCAGGCGACAACCACCCGGCGACGCGACCACCGCGTCGCACGGCGACCTCACCGCACGATGGGTGCGTCTGCGCCGCCCGCCGCGTCGGCTGCGACGGCCACCCGATCCTCCTCGCGTGCCCGCACGTCGTAGTACAGGTAGGTCAGCGCGATGGACGCGAACGGCAGCGCGGCGACGTTGACGATCGCCGCGATGAGGTTGACGAAGGCGAACGACGCGCTCGTCGCCAGGAGCACGATCCCACCAACCAGCGGCCCGACCAGCAGGGCCCCACCGGTGACCCCGAGCGCAATGACCGCGGTCCGCCACCAGTTCCGGCGCGTCAACGCCGCGCTGCGCCGCAGCACACCGGGCTGCGGGTGGTCCTCGAGCCCGGCGACGACGCCGAGCAGCGACCAGCGCACCAGCAAGAACAGCGCCACCGGGATCAGCACGATGGTCAGGTCCAGCACGATCTGCACAACCACCACGAATGCCGGTGCCCGCACCAGCCCGCCAAGGCGCCCCCGCAGTCCGCGATACGCGGACAACACGCCCACGGGCCTGCCGGCATCGAGATCCGCGACTGTGCGAGCCGTCGCGGCCTGGACGATTGCAAGTGCGAGGAATGTCATCAGGACGCCCGCCGCGAGCGCAGTCCCCGCGACGAACGCATTCGCCCGGCCGGTATCGGCCAACATGGGCGTCAGGCCCCAGACATCGAACGCCAGCACCTGCACGATCGCGACGAGGATCCCGATCGGAACGAACAGGAGTCCAATCCCGAGGAACAGGCGCCGATGGGACCAGAAGCGGACCGTCCCGCACGAGATGACCTGGCCCAAGTGCCGTCGGCGCGCCACGCGACGTGGATCGGCCGGCCGCCAGACGGTCTTCGAGACACCCCATGCGACCGCAAGGACCAGGATCGCGAAGGCCACCAGCCACGGCACGGGGTTGGCCTTGGCCTGCCGCAGGATCGTCGAGCCACGCGCCACCGCGCCACAGAAGAAATCGGTCGCCGGCGTCGGGATGACCCCGGCCGCGGGCACCACGAACGTCTCGGCGCGCCAGCTCGTCGACGCCCACGTGAATGGCTCGGTCCACTGCAGCTTCTCGTTCGGGCCCGTCGGCCCGTTGTAGAACGCTGCTTGGCGCTCACCCCACCGACCCAGGAACCCCAGCCAGGGGTACGCGCGCAGATAGGCCGCCGTCTCGGTCGGGATGACGGCCGTATTGGGGTTGACCGTCACCGACGGCCCGGTGGTGTCGTCGCAGCCCACGCCCTCGGCCGAACTGCGCATCAGATACAGGTCGGACGTAAAGAAGTTCGCGTGGGATCCATTGCCGACGTAGACGACCGGATGGGTCCCGTCGACAGTCTGCAACGGCGCCGACCCCCACGCTGCCCGTTCAGCGCTGGAATGCTGGCTGTAGCCGACCTCGACCGGATGCCTGGTCAGCGCATCTGCAGGCGTCGCCGCATCGAAGTTCAGTTGGATCATCTCCCAGTCGCCTTCATGGGTGTTGACCCAGTCGTTAAAGACGTAGAAGAACCAGTACTGGAGTGCCAGCCGGCCCGGAACGCCCGCCTGCGTGACCACGCGGGCATACATCGTCGGCGTGCCACTCCCGATGAGGCGGTTCTGCCATTCCTCGTACGCGCAGCCGGGCTGCAGGGCATTCCCGGGAAAGTCCAGGTGGTAGCCGAACAGGCCCTGCTCGAGGTCCTGGGCCGTCGGGCCGACCTTGACGATGTTCGCCCCGTCCCACGGTCCGCGGAGCGCGACCTCGGGGTTGCCCAAGATCAGATTGACGTCGATCGGTACGTAGGGCTTGCCGATGTCGCACGAACCCGGGACCTCTTTGAGCCGCAGCACCGGTGCGTACTCATGTGCCAGGACGATGGCCGGATCGGCTGGCGCTGCCGCTGCGCGAACGGGTCCCGCCCGGGCACCGACGAGGACAAGGATCGCCACGAGGGTGGCCGCCACGGCCCACCGTGCCCTTGGCGCCAGGCGCCTCCTGATCCAGGCACCGGTCAAGCCGGTCTCGCCAGGCCCGGACCGCTCCGATGATGATCCTCGCCACTGCACCCCGGGGCGACTCCTCCGATCGACCCACCGACCGGACCAGATTAGAGGCTTCCCGGGGCCTCCGTCGTTGCATCGCACGGCCGACCGCAGACGCTGGGCATGCGTGTGCGGGACCTGCGAGCGGACGGGCGCGGGCGCGCCCGTCCGTGATGCTTGGTTACGCCGTTGCCGTCGGCTCCTCGGACTTGCGTCCGATCTTGTCGGCCCCGTGCAGGAAGCCGAGGATCGACAGGATCAGCATCAGGCCGGCGCCCACGAAGGCGACGATCGCAGACCATCCGGCGATGGTCGCAATGGTCCCGAAGGCGTAGCCATTCAGCAGCAGACCCTTGAGGGTCGTGCCCTTGAACACGACCGCAACCAGGCCGGAAAGCTTTGCATTCGACGGATCAGCCAGCGACGCAGCGGACAACTGCGCGTAGGTCTTTCCGCCAGTAATCGCGTTGAGATCGTTTTGGAGCTGGACGTCCGCGTATTCGCGAGCTTGATCGCCGGTCGTCAGCTTCTGCCCGGCGTACGCTTTCTCCGAGGCGTACTGCGGGAAGCAGTCCTCCGATGTGACGCCGGTCGCGCACGGATAGATTGCGGCCGCGGCCGGGAAGGTGATCTGCTGCGAAGCGAGCTGGTTACTGACTTGATCGCTGACGTAGTTATGAGCCCAGAGGGCGAGGCCGCCAGCGATCAGCAGCCCAACGACGGCAACCACGCCCATACAACTCACGAGATAGTCCGTATATCTTCGTGGCGGGTTCATGAGCAGCTCCTTTAGATTCGATTGCGGGATGGGGTCGTTTCGCGGTGTACTTGCTCGGATCCTCCCGCCCGGGAGACGTCACTTCCAATACGGCTTTCATGGTGCTGCGATAGTCTTCTGCTATGGCTGTTGCGCTTCAGCAGCTCACCTACTTCGTGACGGTTGCCGAATACGGCAACCTCACGCGCGCGGCTGCGGCGCTCCATCTCGCCCAGCCCTCGCTGAGCACGCAGCTCAAGCGACTCGAGCGCGATCTCGGGACCGACCTGTTCGAGCGTGTCCCTCGAGGGGTCGCGCTCACGCTGGCGGGCCAGCAACTGCTCCCGCTGGCACGCCAGGCGCTTGCGGACGTGGAACAGATTCGGCGCACCGCCAACGAGCTCACGAGCCCCGACGGCGGCACCCTGCGCGTCGGTGCGACCCCATCGCTTTCGAGCGTGCTGCTGCCGGCGGCGCTCACCGCCTTTCATGCGCAGCACGCCCAAGTTAAACTGAAGTTCGTCGAGGCCGGCTCGGAGGACCTGATCGAGCAACTCGAGCGGGATCAACTGGATCTCGCGCTCGTGATCCTGCCCGTGCCGCATCGGGCGGTTGAAACCGTGCTGCTCGCCGAAGAGGACCTGGTGGTCGTCGTCGGACCTGGGCATGCCCTGGCGGACCGGAAACGCTTGGGAATCGCCGACCTTCGCGGCGTGCCGCTCGCCATTCCCCGCGCCGGCTACACGATCCGGACGACCGTATTCGCGGCGTGCCGTCACGCGGGCTTCGAACCGACCATCGCATGCGACGGTGGCGAGCTGTCGGGCGTGATGGCTCTGGTCGCACGCGATCTCGGCGCGGCGGTCATTCCGAGCATCGTCGCCACCCACCAGTCGGGGCTGCGCGCCATCCGCATCGACCGACCGCGACTCGTGCGGACCATCGGCCTGGCGCGCCGCGCCGGTGCGGTCGGGCCGGCGTCCGCCCGCACCTTCGCCACCGAGCTCTTCGAGCTCTTGAACGAGGCGGGCTGGCCCGGCGTCCGGCCGTCCGGCCTGCGACTGGCAAGCGCCTCGGCACCAATCCCGTGGACACGACCGCGTCACGGCGTGTAGGCGCGCCAGTCCGATCGGACCGATGCGCGGCCCGCAGACACGGCAACCCACAGGCGTTCGCGCGAACACCATCGCCGTCCGCGATGCCGATCGCGCCACCGTGAACCCCGCGTGTGAACGGACGGTGACACCGACGTTGGGCGCCTCCGCCCGGCTTACGGCTACGCTGACATCTTGCGGAGCGCGGCCTGACCGTGCGGGGCCCTCGCCTCCATCGTCGAATCGACCGGCGAGGTTCTCATGGACGCCTGCAAGCACATCGCATTGATCGCCCACGACAACCGCAAGCTGGACCTCCTCGACTGGGTCCGGTTCAACCGCGAGACGCTCGCCCAACACGCCCTGTACGCGACCGGGACGACCGGCGCCCTGGTGCAGCGCGAGGTCGGGCTTCCCGTCACTCGGTTCCTGTCGGGTCCGCTCGGCGGCGACCAGCAGGTCGGCGCCGGCATCGCCGAGGGCCGGCTCGACGTGGTCTTCTTCTTTTGGGACCCGCTCGAACCACAGGCGCACGACGTCGACGTCAAGGCGCTGCTGCGCGTGGCGGTGGTCCACAACTGCCCGATCGCATGCAACCGCGCCACCGCCGACTTCCTCCTGTCGAGCCCGCTCATGGGCGAGGAGTACGGGCAGGCCCTACCCCCGCCGGTGCTGCACGCGTAGCTGCGCCGTCCCGCCGCAGCGGCGAACGCTCGAGATGCTCGGCAACCGCGTGATGCTGATGGTCATCGAGGCGGGGATCCGGGGTCAGCCGAGAGTTGACGACCGTCGTCGCATCCGATCGGTCAGGCCACACCCGGACGACCACTTGCGGATTCGGGATGACCGTCGGCGCGACCGCCATGCGCGCGGTGATCGCCAGACACGCTGCATCGGCTGCCTCGAGCAGTTCGTGCGGGCGTAGCCCCGCGGTCCCGCCGACGCCGCCCTTGCGGGTATCCGCGAGCCCAGTGTGAACGCCCACCGCGATGCGCGTCCGAAACGCAGTCTCCAGCGCGGACGTGTCGACGGTCACCGGTCACCCCGCGCGTCCGTGGCCGCGGTCCGTGGCGTCGTGCACAAAATCTCGCCGTGAATCATCGCGACCCACCCGTCAGGATCGACCGCCCACCGTCGAAATGCTGCCGCGATCGCGGCAAGCTCATCCCCGGTGGCGTGGCCAGCGGCGAGCGCCCGGTCGGCGAACCGTGACTGGGTGACACGGTCGGCCCAGAGATCTGCCCACCAGTCACGCTCAACTGGGGTGGCAAAGCACCACACGCTTGCCGACGCGCGCACATCGTCGAACCCGGCCGCATGCGCCCAGGCCAGCAGCCGACAGCCCGCGTTCGGCTCGCCGCCGTCGGCACGCGCCACGGCTTGGTAGAGCTCCTGCCATCGATCCAGGACCGGATCGTGGGGGAACCAGGTCATCGTCGAATAGTCGACGTCACGCGCCGCGACGCGCCCGCCAGGCCGGCAGACCAGGCGCAGCTCGACCAGTGCGGCCACGGGGTCCGGCAGGTGCTGGAGCACCTGGTGCGCGTGCACGATGTCGAGGCTGCCGCGCTCGACCTCCAGCGCGTAAACGTCGCCCTGTGCAAACCGCAGGTTGGACAGTCCTGACCCGGTCTTGCGTGCCTCGACCAGTGGCGCCCCTTCGCGGTCGATGCCCAGGACCGAACCGGGGTCGACACGGCGCGCGAGGTCTGCGGTGATCGTGCCTGGGCCGCATCCGACGTCAAGCAGGCTCATGCCCGGTTTGAGCGACGACAGCAGATATGCGGCCGAGTTCTCGGCCGTGCGCCACCGGTGGGAGCGCATCACGCTGTCGTGGTGCCCGTGCGTGTAGGTATCCGATGGCGTCATGCATCGAGCATGGTCGCTCAATCTGACATTCACAAATCAATTCTTAGCAGCGCTGTAATAATGTCTTTCGATGGCTCAATCCGAATGGCTGCGCACCTTCCTGGCGATCTATCGCACCGGTTCGCTCACGGCCGCTGCGGCACAGCGATCCCTGTCGCAACCGGCCGTCAGCCACCAGCTCGCTGCGCTCGAGCGCAATGTCGGCGAGCCGCTGTTCGTCCGCGGCCGGCGGGGGGTCGAACCAACGGCTCGCGCGCGTGAGCTCTACGCCGTTGTCGCCGAACCGCTCACCCAGCTTGAGCCGGTCGTCCGTGGGCTCGAAGCCGGCCACCTCGGACGTCCGCAGGCTGCGGTCCGGATCGGCGCGAGCGCCGAGTACTTCTCCGCTGAGCTGCTGCCCCGCCTGGTCGCTGTCGAGGTCCGGGCCACCGCCCAGTTCGGCGACGATGCACGGCTGCTCGATCTGCTGGTCCGTGGCGAGCTCGACCTGATCGTCACGAGCACGCGAATGCCGCGCCGAGCACTCGCATTCACCGACCTGGGGACCAAGCAGTTCGTACTCGTCGGTGCGCCGACCCTGTGTCCGCGCACCCCGATCGCGTCGGTGGCTGCGCTCGGGGCCTGGCTCGACGGGGTCCCGTGGGTCAGCTACAGCCACGAGCTGCCGCTGACGCGACGCTTCTGGCTCGCATCGATCGGCCGTCCGTTCGCTGGCGATCTCCAGTTGGTCGCACCGGACCTGCGCGCGGTCACCGAAGCGGTCTGCCTCGGCCTCGGGGTGAGTCTGCTGCCCGAGTTCATCTGCCGCGATGTGCTTGCGACCGGCCGGATCGCCGAGATCTATCCCGTCTCCGAGCTGGCGCCGACCGAACCATGGTTCGCCGCGACGCGCGCTGCCGACGCATCCAAGCCGGCGCTCGTCGCGCTCCTTGCTGCCCTAGCCTAGGGGGCCGCCCGCGTGGGCAGCACCGACGTCGCTGTGTCTGCCGGATCCGACCCGGGAACCGACGTCGCGCTCAGATCAGGTCAAGCGCACGCGCCGCACGCGCCGTACCGGCCGCCCCGAGGACCGTCGCCACCGCCATGAGGATCACGGCGGCCGTCACCGGCGTCGCGACCGACCCTCCGCCGAAGAATCCCGGCGCCACCGAGCCGACAGACCGCCACCACACCAGCGTTGCCACGCTCATGACGGCCATTGCCCCGGTCGCCACCGCAGCAAGGACCGCTTCTGTGACCAACAGCCTGCGCCCGAGCCCGATCTGGCGAGCCAGCAAGGACGCCACCGCGGTCCACGCGGCGAGGGTCACCGCGACGCAGAGACCCCACCCCATAACGACGGCCCCGTACAGAAGGTCACCGCCGTTGCGCTGGACGGGACCGAGCCGGTGCGCCCAGATCGCGAGGCCGAGGGTCCATGCCGCCGCGATCACCGTCACGCCGACGGCCCACCGCACGGGCCCGCGGATATCCGACCAGCCTCCGCCGACGAGCATCGCCACGACCCGGGGCACGGTCACCGCGACGCCGGCCAGCACGATCACCGCGCCACACACCGCGGCGGCGATCACGGTGGTGAATGCGACCGTCGCCAGCCCACGATCGCCGGTCGGCACCGCACCCTGCCAGTGCTCAGAGGCCTTCTGCAGCCCGGCACCGGAGATGGCAATTGCGACCCACGCCCACAGCACGAGCACGCAGCCACCGGTCGCCCGGTCGTGGCGGGTCACACCTGCACCAACGATCCCGAGGGCCTGGGCGCGCACGACCGCGGCGGCGCGAGCGACGTCGGCGCCCATGCGCCATGGCGATCGCCCGGCAGCGGTGGACCGGACGATGACGTACCGCAGTTCCTGCCCGTAGCGGGCACGCCACGCGCGCGGGTACAGCAGCAACAACAGTCGCAGTGTGACCCCGTTCATGCGGGGACCCCGGCGACGGCCCCGTCCGAGCCCGAGAGCCGGCGCGTCCCCACATCCACGATCGTCCGCATCTCGAGGAGCGCCGCCTCGAGCACGCGGCTCCCGGCCGCGGTCAGTCGGTACGGCCGCGTGCGCCCGTGCTCGGCGACGGCCTCGATCAGGCCCCGCTGCTCGAGTCGCCCAATCGCACCATAGAGTGTCCCCGGTCCGAGCTGCACGCCGGCAAACGCCTCGATGTCCTGCAAGAGTGCATACCCGTGCCTGGGTCCGGACGCGAGGCTGGTGAGTATGAGGATCGGCGGGTCGTTTGGGCGCCCAGAGGACGCCGTGCGTGATGGCGGGGACTGCGACATGCCGCCATATTACTACGTGATACGTAGTAACGCGACACGCGCCCGCGATGGCGGTGGGACGTGGCCGGCGGTTAGCTGCGGCGGACCCGCGTGACGAGGCGCCGCCCATGGCGCGTGAGCGTCGGAATGACCGGCACCCGGCGCCCGTTCGGCTCCTGGCGCACCGGTGCACCCGCCGGTGCCGCGTCCCCGGGCCGCTCCAGCCACGCTGCCGTCAAGGCATACGCCTCGTCGATCAGCCGGCGCGTGGACCGCAGATCGAACGGTGCGATTTGGCGGGTCGAGGGCGACGGCAGCAGGTCGATGCGGCAGTGTGCTGACCAACGCTCGATCTCGAACTCGGCGATACGCCAGCACAGCCAGTCGACCGAATCGGCAACGCGCATCAGGGCGCTGCCGGCGTGCGGTTCGACGATCGGCCATCCGACCGGCATCACGTAGGCGTGGGTGGCCCCCAGCGCGACCGCCGCTCCGACAGGCGGGTCGGCGACCAGTCCGCCGTCGATGTATTCGCGCCCGTCGATCTCGACGCCCGGGAACAACCCGGGCACGGCGCTCGAGGCCAAAACAACGTCGATGGCCGAGCCCTCGCGCATCATCACGGGCCGCCGCGAGACGGTGTCGCTCACGACGATCGCAATCGGGATCGTGGTGTCTTGGAGCAAAGTGACGGGAAGCGTCGATTCGAGTACGCGCCGCAGGTGCCCGCTTCCGGTCAGATACGGGGATGATCCAAACAGGCCGCGCCCGATCGTCCACGGTCGGATACGGAACAGGTCCCGTCGCCGTGCCGAGAGCCAGAGGCGCTCGAGTCGGTCGACGCCGTCCATGCCCGGATCGGCGGCATAGACCAAGGCGTTGATCGCGCCCGATGATGTCCCGGTCACCACGTCGGGGCGGATGCCGCGCTCGACCAAGGCCCGCAGCATCCCGACCTGCACCGCGCCGAGTCCGGCGCCGCCGCAGAACACGAACGCGGTCGTCTCCGAGCCGTTGCTGTCAGGCGCACCGACGATCGCGACACCTCCGAGACGGCGGTTGCGCCGCGGAGCCCGCGACGCCGGCGCCCATCGTTGACACGGGACATCCCTGGGTAAGCGTATTCCGAATCGTCCCCCAGATGCCCAACCGTCGCAACGTGCGCCGGTGACATTCGTGCGGTCGCGTGCACTGCCAGTTTGTACCCCAGTACAAGTGCAGCGCAGTGCGCCATGGGCTAGCGTCCCGTCCCGTGACTAATACGACGTGGTTTACCGACACTTTCCCGTCCGACGACGACATGCTCGTCGCGTACTTTTGTGCGGAATTCGGTCTCGCCGCGGCCATCCCGATTTACGCAGGCGGACTCGGCATCCTCGCAGGAGATCACCTCAAGGCGGCGTCCGACCTCGGCGTGCCGCTCGTGGGCATCGGGCTCTTCTATTACGACGGGTATTTCCAGCAGCGGGTTGACGCAGCCGGCCAGCATGAGGCCTACACCGAGCGCACCGGCGCCGACGTCGGCGCCGAACCTGTCACCGACGGCGCCGGGTCGCCGCTACGGATCAGCGTCGAGCTCCCGACCGGGCCCGTCTCCGCAGTCCTGTGGCGGCTGGCAGTGGGATCGGTGACCCTGCTGCTGCTCGACGCGAACATCCCCGAGAACACGCCGACCGATCGTGAGATCACGGCCCGCCTCTACGGGGGCGACCGCGTGATGCGCATCCGCCAGGAGCTGCTGCTGGGCATCGGGGGCATGCGGGCACTTGCGGTGGCCGGGATCACCCCCACCGTCTTCCACATCAACGAGGGCCATTCGGTCTTCCTGCAGCTCGAGCGACTGCGACTGTTGATCGACGCCGGACACTCGCTCGAGGACGCGCTCGCGCTGATCCGGCGGAATTCGATCTTCACCACCCACACGCCCGTTCCCGCCGGCAACGAGGTCTTCACCGACGACATTGCCGCAGAGCACCTCGCCGAGGCTGCCGCGTCGATCGGCATGTCAATGCACGAGCTCGCCGCACTCGGCAAGCTCTCCGACGAGCCCGGGTTCGGGCTCACGCCGCTCGCGCTGCGTACGACCTCCCGTGCCAACGGCGTCAGCCGCCTGCATGGCGAGGTCGCCCGCACGATGTGGCGCGGGCTGTGGCCGCACCGTGACACGGCCCATGTCCCGATCGGCTCCGTCACCAACGGCGCCCACGTCCAGACCTGGCTCGAACCCGGGATCGCCACACTGGTCCGCGACGCCGGGGTCGACCTCGCCCGACCCGCCGCCGCCCGGTTCGAGCGCGCCACGGAGATCCCGGACGCCGCGCTGTGGCGGGCCCACCGGTCCAACGTGGCGCGCCTGGTCGACCTCGCCAATGCACGCGGCGCGGTGGCGGGCGCACACCCGCGCCTCGACCCCCACGCCCTGACGATCGGCTTCTCACGCCGTTTCGCCACCTACAAGCGCGCCGGCCTGCTGTTTCGCGATCCGGACCGGCTCGCACGACTGTTGAGCGCACCGGACGCCCCGGTCCAGGTCATCCTTGCCGGCAAGGCACATCCTGGCGACTCCGACGGCAAGGCGCTGATCGCGATGGTCGCCGAACTGGCGACCGACCCTCGCATGGCCGGCCGGGTCGTCTTCGTGCCGGGATATGACATGGCCATCGGCGCCCACATCCTGCAGGGGGCCGACGTGTGGCTCAACACCCCGCGTTTGCCCATGGAGGCGTCGGGCACCAGCGGCATGAAGGCGGCGCTCAATGGCGCGCTCAACCTGTCGATCCTCGATGGGTGGTGGGCCGAGGGCTACGACCCGACCATTGGTTGGGCGATCGACGATGGCTCGTCGGCGGGTGACGATGCGGCCCAGGACACCCGTGACCACGCGTCGCTGCTGGACCTCCTCGAACACGAGGTCGTCCCCCGCTTCTACGCCCGCGGCGGCGACGGCGTCCCGCTTGGCTGGACGACGATGATGCGCCGTTCGATCGCCCGCGTCGGTGCAGAATTCTCGGCCACCCGCATGGTCGGCGAGTACACCGAGCGAATGTACGTCCCTGCCCACCGGCAGGGGACGACGAACTGACGGATGCGCCCGGCCGGCGGTCCGCCGCCGGCCGGGCGTCACGGGGTTATCATCGAGAACCCGCACGCCGCGCACCAAGGATGCAGGAATGGGTCTTCTCCGCAACCGCGGACTCACCGACGAGGAACGCGCCCGCATTCCCCCGGGACAGCACCGCGTGCGCAATATCCCGGTGCTCGACGTCCAGGGACCGCCGTACCACGAGATCCCCGATGACTGGGACCTCCGCATCTGGGGTGACGTCACCCGTCCGCAGCGATGGAGCTTTGACGAGGTGCTGGGGCTTCCCGCCGTCGGCGAAGTGACCGACATCCACTGCGTGACATCCTGGTCGAAGCTCGATACGTCCTGGTATGGCGTGCCGATGGCGTGGATCTTCGAGACGGTCGCACCGCTGCCATCCGCAACGCACGTGGTTGCGCACGCCGAGGCCGGCTATACGACGAACCTGCCACTCGAGGTGCTTGGCGCGCCCGGCGTGCTGCTCGCCTACGAATACGACGGCTTGCCGCTGGACCCGGAGCACGGCTACCCGTTGCGTCTGATCGTGCCGCAGCTGTACTTCTGGAAGAGCGCCAAATGGCTTCGTGGCCTGGAGTTCCGGCACGGCGACCTCCCCGGCTTCTGGGAGCGCCGCGGGTATTCGAACTCCGCCGATCCGTGGAAGGAGGAGCGCTATAGCTTCTGAGCCCCGGAACCCGTTCGAGGAAGAAACCGATCGCGATTTCGACGACATTGAGCGCATCACGCGCCGGTTCGTGCACTACGCCAAGGCGTTCCTCATCACCCTGCCGCTGTGGTTCACGCTGCTCGTCCTGCTGCCGCGCTGGGGACTAGGTCTTGTCACATCGCTCTTGGGCGCAAGCCTGATCGCCAGCGCGGTCGCCGTCGGCGGTGCGCGGATGTTCGGGCGGACGCCGCGCGAAGGCGAGGCGCGCGGGCGCGTGCGGATCAAGCCGCCCGGGCGCGTGACGCTTGTCGGGCTTACGGTGGTAATCGTGCTCTACCTTGTGTTGGTACTTCGCGCCGGCGCGTAGACACCGGCGGTCGTGCGCAGTCGTTGTGCCAATCAAGGAGATCGTGCGCCACATGAGCCCACTTATCCCGATGGTCATCGAACAGACCTCGCGTGGCGAGCGTTCGTTTGACATCTACTCGCGCCTGCTCAATGAACGGATCGTGTTCCTGGGTACGCCGGTCGATGACCAGATCGCCAACCTGATGGTCGCCCAGCTGTTGCACCTGGAATCCGAGGATCCGGACAAGGACATCTCGATCTACATCAACTCCCCCGGCGGATCGGTGTATGCGGGGCTGGCCATCTACGACACCATGCAGTTCATCAAGCCCGACGTACAGACGATCTGCGTCGGCATCGCGATGAGCATGGG
>Ga0307372_10004037_pt1 | contig 22980 bp, 23 predicted proteins | sample OX1MG_FD_202533 | JGI IMG/M metagenome (GOLD analysis project Ga0307372, IMG submission 202533) | Soil microbial communities from Risofladan, Vaasa, Finland - OX-1 | ecosystem: Environmental > Terrestrial > Soil > Coastal area > Acid sulfate soil | place: Finland: Risofladan, Vaasa | collected...
CTACTAACTGGTTCCTGCGTCACGAATCGGACCTGCGAACGGCCGTCGCGTCCGCTGTAACCGCATCCTCATAACGGGTCGGTGGATTCGGGTTTAGACAGCCTGATGGCGCGTTCTACATTTTCGGCGAGCCGCCGGTCAACCGGCTACGGACCGAACGGTTTGAAATCATGAACCTCAGCGTTCTGCAGTAGCAGCAATAGGTCGATGAGCTCAGGCAAGTGACCCAATACTTCGCAACCATGCCGTAAAGATGAGCTCGCCTATCTTCGAGTCCGGAGCACGGTCAGCCGCTTTCAGCCAAGGTAGTACTCGGCCAGGGTTATCGCGCCGCGGTCGGAGCCGGCCAAGCTCTTTGTGCAGCAGCGAGCCGTACAGAGGTCCGCTCAGCCGCCATACCGCTTGTGCTGGTTGAGGCTGAACCAGTTCCCGGAATCGTCGCGAAACATGGCCTCGATGCCGTAGGGCCGCTCGGCCGGCTCCTGCACGAAGGTAACGCCGTTGCCCTTCAGCTCCTCGTAGGCGGTGCGGATGTCGTCGGTCTCGAAGACGCCGCACCTCGAAGCCGAGCTTCTCCGTGTAGAACGCCTTCGCGCGGCCTGGTCTTCGACGAACACGTTCACGTTTGAGAGCTTCTTGATCATGACCCCGACACTACCGCGCGCCCGTCGTCGGCGCTTCTTCCGGATTGCTGACTTCTGGCGAGACCCGGCCGCGTCCACATGAGGACGAAGCAGCCCGGGATGGGCGGAGCGCCGTCAGAGGCACTCCGGTACTCGGTCGGTGACATGCCCACGAGGTCGCGGAAGCGCGAGCTGAAGGAGCCAACGCTCTCGAACCCGACCAGGAAGCAGATCTCGGTGATGGTCAGATTGGCCGCTCGCAGCAGGTCCTTGGCGCGCCCGCCGGAGCCCTCTACCTGGCTGGCGGGCGGATCGGCGCCTGCATGTTCTGGGTACCGATGTCAGGCCACATGGGTCTGGGCATCAGCATCCTCAGTTATGCCGGCGGCGTGATGGTCGGCGTCGCTGCGGACGCCGGCCTGGTCCCCGACCCTGGCCGGGTGGTGGCGGCCTTCGATCGCGAGCTGAAGCTGTTGATGGCGCCGGCGGCCGAGAAAGGGGCGAAAGAGAAGAGGCCCGCCCGACGGCGAAATCCTTTTCAGAAGCCCTGACCGCCGCCAGGGACACACTGAAGGGGGATGCGAAAGCTCACCATCGACCTCCACGGCCACGACGTGCTCACCGCGGTCGACCTCGCCTGGCGGCGCGTGTCGGAGGCGTACTCGAACGGCTACGGCAGTGTCGAGCTGCTCCATGGCGCCGCGGACGTGACAGAGGTGGTCGAGGCGGGTCGGGGGCGGATCAAGTGGGCGCTGCGGTCGGCCGTCGAACGCGGCGAGTTCGACACCTTCATCGACCGGGGCCAGACCTGGCTCAAGGCCGGGTCGATCGTGCTGACCCTCAAGCGCAACCCGCGGCCGAGCAGCGAGCACTGGACCGACGAGCCCCGAAGGAAGTACCGCTAGACGATGACACCGCCTTCGCGCAACTGAGCGATCCGTTCCGCGTCGTATCCGAGCAGGTCGCGCAGCACCGCCTCGTCGTCCTCGCCGAGCAGTGGTGGCGGCCTCATCGGCAGGCCGTCGTAGGCCGGGAAGCGGATCGCCCGGCCGACCGCCGGGAAGCGGCCCAGGCGCGGATGCTCGTACTCGGTCACCAGGCCACGCGCGAGCACCTGCTCGTTGGCCAGCACCTCGCTGACCTCGAGGATCGGGGCGTGGGGGACGTCGTGGCGTTCCAGGATCTCGTCCCATTCCGCCACCGTCCGTTCGGCCAGCGCCTCTCCGAGCAGTGCCTCCACCTCCTCGCGGCGGCTGACGCGTTTGCGATTGCTGTCGTAGCGCGGATCGGCGGCCAGCTCGGGTCTGCCGATGGCGGCGCAGATCTTGGGCCAGAAGGCCTCGCCGATGTTGGCGATCACGATGTGGCCGTCGCTGGCCGCAAAGGCGCCGTAGGGCACGATGCCGAGGTGCCCGGTGCCGACCTTAGGACTGTCCTCGCCGGTCATGAAGACCCGGGTCGCGGTGTACATCAGCATCCCGACCATCCCGTCCAGCATCGAGTAGTCGATGAACTGGCCACGGCCGGTCTGCTCCCGCTCGTGGATGGCGCTCAGGATCCCGATTACCGCGAAGAGCCCGCCGCAGAGGTCGGCCATCGGCAGGCCCATCCGCGTCGGCGGGCCGCCGGGCTCCCCGGTCAGGCTCATCATCCCGCTGATCGCCTGGATGGCGATGTCGAACGCCGCTCGGGAGGCGTAGGGCCCGGTCTGGCCGAAGGCGCTGATCGAGCAGTAGACGAGCCGCGGGTTGACCGCCAAAAGCGTCTCGTGGTCGAGACCCAGCCGCCCGGCGACCCCCGGTCGGAAGTTCTCCACCAGGATGTCGCAGTGGCGGGCGAGGTCGACCAGCAGCTCGCGCCCGGCTGGCGCCTTCATGTCGACCGCCATCCCCTTCTTGTTGCGGTTGATGGCGACGAAGTAGTGACTCTCGCCCTCTTTGAGGGGCGGCACGTGGCGCGTCTCATCTCCGTCACCGGGCCGCTCGACCTTGATCACTTCCGCGCCCAGGTCGCCGAGCAGCATCGTCGCGTACGGCCCGACCAAGACCCTCGTCAGGTCGAGCACGCGCAGCCCGTCGAGGGGACCTTTCCGGGGGACGGCCATGGACGGCCCTGAGCGTACACTTCCGACTTCGAAATGGACTTCGGGCCGGGGGACCTGGCGAGCTCCCTGAAGGAAGAGGTGGCGGCCCTGTGCCGTCGCTTTGAGCCCGCCTACTGGCTCGAGCACGATCGCTCCGCCGAGTACCCATGGGAGTTCGTGCGCGCCTTCGCCGAGCGCGGCTGGCTGGGCCTGGTCATCCCGACCGAGCACGGCGGCGCAGGCCTTGGCGTCACCGAGGCGGGGGTGATGCTGGAGGCAATCTGCGAGAGCGGCGCCGGGCTCTCGGGCGCAAGCCCGGTCCACTTCTATCTGTTCCCGCTGACGCCGGTGATCCGGCACGGGTCGGAGGCCATGAAGGCGGCCGTCCTCCCCGGCCTGGCAAGTGGCGAGCTGATGGCCGCCTTCGGCGTCACCGAGCCGACGGCCGGCTCGGACACCTCGCGCATCACGACCCGCGCCGAGCGGCGAAAAGGTCGCTGGCTGGTCAACGGCCAGAAGGTCTGGACCACCAACGCCCAGAACGCGCAGAAGATCCTGCTTCTGGCGCGTGACCGGCCCCGCGACCCTGCCCATCCCTACCGGGGGATGACGCTCTTCTTCACCGACCTCGACCGAGCCCACGTCAGCATCCGCCGGATCGAGAAGCTGGGGCGGGAGGCGGTCGACTCCAACGAGGTCTTCATCAGCGACCTGGAGGTCCCCGACGCCGACGTGGTGGGCGAGGTGGGGGAGGGTTTCCGCCACTTGCTCGATGGCCTCAATCCGGAGCGGATCGTCGTGGCCCTCGAAGCCATCGGGATCGGCAGGGCCGCGCTGCGGATCGCCGCCGCCTACGCCCGCGAGAGGGTCGTCTTCGACCGTCCGATCGGAAGCAACCAGGCAGTCGCCCACCCACTTGCCGCCGCCTGGGCGCGCCTCGAAGCGGCCGAGCTGCTGGCCTTCAAGGCCGCCTGGCTGTTCGACCGGGACGAGCCGTGCGCGGCGGAGGCCAACGCCGCCAAGCTGCTGGCGGCCGACGCCGGCTTCGATGCCGTGGACGCCTCCCTCCAGGCGCTGGGCGGCTTCGGGTACGCCCGGGAGTACCACCTGGAGAGGCTCTGGCGCGAGGTCCGGCTCTACAAGATCGCCCCGATCTCCCAGCAGATGGTCCTGAATCACCTCGCCCAGCACGTGCTGGGATTGCCGAAGTCCTACTGACCGGGCGTCGTGCAATGAGCCGCCAGGCACAGGTCGCCGCCATCCTCAACGCCTCCTCGATCGCGCTGGTCGGCGCGACCGAGAACTCGGCCTGGTCGGCGGCCCTGCTCGCCAACCTCACCGGCCACGGTTTCGAGGGCAGGATCCACCTCGTCAACCCGCGCCATCGGGAGCAGTTCGGCTTGCCCTGCCATCCGAGCGTGTCGGCCATCGGCGAGCCGGTCGACTGCGCCTACGTGATGACCGCCGCCGATGCGGTGCCGTCCGTGATCGAAGACCTCGCCGGTGCCGGCGTGGCCGGAGCGGTCCTGTTGACGCCCGGTTATCGCGAGGTGGGCGCGGCCGGAGCCGAGCGGGAGCGCGCACTGGTCGAGCGGTGCGCCGCGGCGGGGATGGCCCTCGAGGGTCCGAACTGCCTCGGCTTCATCAACTACGGGCGACGGCTGGTCGCCTACGCCCTTCCCGTGACCGCGCCGCTGCGGCGCGGACGGGTCGGCCTGGTCACCCAGAGCGGAGCGATGCTGCTCCACCTTCACCGCCTCGCCCAGGGGCGGGCGATCGGCCTCTCCCACATCGTCTCCAGCGGCAACGAGGCGATGCTGGAGGCCGCCGATTACATCGAATTCCTGCTCGACGACCCCGGAACGGCGGTCGTCGGCGCCTTCCTCGAGGGTATCGGAGATGCCGGCCGCTTCCTCGCGGCCGCCGACCGCGCCCTTGCCCGGGGCAAGCCCCTGATCATCCTCAAGAGCGGCAGTTCGGCAGCGGCGGCGCGCTCGGCGCTCGCGCACACCGGCGCATTGGCGGTCGAGGACCGCGTCATCGAGGCGGTCTTCCGGCAGAAGGGCGTGGTCCGGGTCGGCAGCCTCGAGGAGCTGGTCGAGACCTCCGCTCTGCTGGCCGCACCGCGGCTGCCGGAGGGTCGCCGGTTCGCGATGCTGACCGCCTCCGGCGGGGCCTGCGGCGTCCTTGCCGACCTGGCCCAGCGGACGCGCCTTGAGGTGCCCGACTTCGGGCCCGGGACGAAGGCGGCGCTGAAGGCGGTCCTGCCCGAGTTTGGGACCGCCCAGAACCCGCTCGACACGACGGGTCTGATCGTCAATGACATGAGCCTTCTGCCCCGGTCCCTGGCCGCCGTCGGCGGCGATGGCGCCTTCGACGCGGTGTTGGTGGTATGGGATCCGCCTCGCGATGCGGGCCTCAACCCGGAGCGCACCGAGGCGCGGCTCCGGGCCCTGGCGGAGGCGGCCCGGTCGAGCCCCATCCCAACCTTCCTTACCTCCTACGTGGCCAGCGAGCTGACCCCCTTCGGGCAGGATGCAGTCGCCCGGCACGGCGTCCACTTCAGCAACGGCATGGGCCTCGCTGTCCGGGCGCTGGACGGCGCGGTCGGCTACACCGAGAACCGCCGCCGGCTGCTCGCCAAGGGTGCTCGTGTCCCGGCCGTAAAGAGCAGCGAGCTGGCCGGCAGCGGACCGCTCTCAGAGCTCGCGAGCCTTCGCCTGCTGGAACGCTCGGGGATCCCGGTGCCGCCCGAGCGGCTCGCCCGCAGCGCCCTCGATGCCGCGCGCCTGGCGCGGGAGGCCGGCTTTCCGGCGGTGCTCAAGGTCAATTCGCCGGACATTCAGCACAAGACCGAGGCCGGTGCGGTCCGCCTCCATTGCCTGACCCCCGAGGAGGCCGCCTCCGCCTACCGCGACATCCTCTCCGCCGTCCAACAGAACGTGCCCGGCGCCCGCGTGGACGGGGTGCTTGTCGTCCACCAGGTCTTCCCCGTCGCAGAGTTGATCGCGGGCATCGCCACCGATCCCCAGTTCGGCCCGATGCTCCTGGTCGGCCTGGGCGGGATCTTCGTCGAGGTCCTCGACGACTTCGCGCTGCGAATGCCGCCGATCGACTTCGACGACGCCGTCGACATGCTTAGCGAGCTGCGCGGAAAGGCGGTGCTGGAGGGCGCGCGGGGAGCGCCCCGCGGCGACATTCACGCCGCCGCGGTCACCCTGGTCAGGCTCGGACGGCTGGCCTTCGAGCACCCGGAGCGGATCGAGGCGGTGGACGTTAACCCGCTCTTCGTCCTTCCCGACGGGGAGGGAGTCCTGGCCGGCGACGCCCTCGTCGTCCTCCGCTGAAGCGAAGGGAGGCCGCGTAGCCGTACTGTCATTGCAGCGAAAGGATTTCCTTTCGGTCTTGGAGCCGTCCGCAAACTGGAGGAACGCCGAGTGACGAGGTTCGAAGGAAAGGTCGCCGTCATCACCGGAAGCGGCAGGGGAATCGGCGCCGCCTGCGCCACCCGGCTGGCAGAAGAGGGCGCATCGGTCGTGGTCTCCGACATGGACCCCAAGACCACCGAGGAGACGGCGGCTCGGATCGCCTCCGCGGGTGGCCGGGCCAAGGGGATCGCCTGCGACGTGACGGATCGCGAGTCGGTCGAGAAGCTGATCGCGGGAGCGGTCGACGCCTTCGGCCGCCTGGACGTCCTGGTCTGCTGCGCGGGCATTATCCGCGACAACCTGATCTACAAGATGACCGACGAGGACTGGGACGGCGTCATCGACACCCACCTCAAGGGCACCTTCTTCGCAGCGCGCGCCGCTCAGAAGGCGATGGTGGAGCACAAGTACGGTCGGATGATCTTCATGAGCTCGACCTCGGCGCTCGGCAACCGAGGCCAGACCAACTACTCGACCGCCAAGGCCGGCCTGCAGGGCATGGCCCGCACGCTGGCCATCGAGCTCGGCCGCTACAACATCACCGTCAACGCGATCGCTCCCGGCTTCATCGAGACCGCGATGACCAGGCAGACGGCCGACCGGATGGGGATGGACTTCGAGCAGTTCAAGACCGGCGCCGCCTCCCAGATCCCGGTCCAGCGAATCGGCCAGCCGGAGGACATCGCGGCGGCCGTCGCCTACCTGGCCAGCGAGGAGGCGGGATTCGTCAGCGGCCAGGTGCTGTACGTGAGGGGTGGCCCCTAAACCACTCGGGTACGAGGCGATCGGCGACGCGGGTTCGCTCCGCGTCGTCGGTCTCCGCCTCGCCGCCGGCCAGCGCGTCCAAGAGCACCGCAATGCGATTCCGGTGGCGGTGATCGTCACCGAGGGCGCCCTCCACTTCTCCGACGGGGCGCACCAGGGCGCCGTCGAGGCCGGCGGGCTGTTCCTCATCAACCCGGGCGAGCGGCACACCTTTTGGGCCGAGGAGGAGACGTCGGCCTACATGGTGTTCGGCGGCCTGCCCGGCGTGCGGGCGCGCCCCTGGAGCCTGAAGGAGAAGTGACCGGCTACGCGTTGTCGTCCCGGCGGCGGCGCTCCCAGCGGTAGCCGTAGCCGGGGACCGCCACCAGGTGGCCTCCCCGCGACGGGCCCTCGCCGAGCTTGGCGCGAACCCGGCGGGCCAGCAGGTCCACCCGTTCGGTCGAGATGTCCGCGTCGTAGCCATAGACCTTGCTCATGATCTGGTCGCGAGAGATCGCGACGCCGGCGTTGGTACAGAGGTATTCGACCAGCTTGAACTCGAGCGGCCCGAGGCCCACCGCCTCGCCCGCGACGCGAACCTCGCGCGCGGCCACGTCAACCTCGATCTCACCGAAGCGCATCATCCCGTCGCTGGAGGGGGCTGCAGCCCCCGGCGCACGGACGAGCGCGATGGCGGCGGCAGCTTTGCGGGCGTGCGCCTCGAAGCGGGCGACCATCTCGGTCCGGCGGAAGGGCTTGCCGATGAAGTCGTCGGCGCCGGCATCGAGGCCGCGGGCGACCGTCGCCTCGTCGGTCCGGGTGGAGAGGAAGAGGATCGGCAACAGTGGGTCCTTGGCGCGCAGCTCCCGACAGACCTCGACGGCCGGCCGGTCCGACAGGCCCCAGTCGATGATCACGCCGACCGGGCGGCCGTCGGCCGCGGCGGCGAACCCCTCCGCCGAGGTGGGGCAGAGGACCGGTTGGAAGGACTCCTCTCGGAGCGCGGTCGAAACCAGCTCCCCGTCCTCGTCTGAGCCCTCGATGATCACGACCTTGCCGCGGTTCTGAATCAAGGCCGTAGAAGTATGCCCGCGCCTCGCGCCCGCGTGAAGATGCCCGCGAAGCGACCGTACTCGAGCCTACCAGCGGTGCGTCTACGTTATCTTCAAACCAAGTGTCATCAAGGGGGAAGGAGAGGTGAGGGCCGCCTGGCCCGGTCGGCACTCGCCGCTGGGCGCCGACTGGGACGGCGAGGGGACCAACTTCTCGCTCTTCAGCGAGGTCGCCGACTGGGTCGAGCTGGTGCTCTTCGACGACTCCGGCAACTCGATCGCTTCCTACGAGCTTGCCGAGCACACCGACCTTTGCTGGCACGGCTATGTCCACGGCGTCGGTCCCGGTCAGCGCTACGGGTTCCGGGTGCACGGCCGCTACGAGCCCCGCAACGGGCTCCGCTGCAACCCCGCCAAGCTGCTGCTCGACCCCTACGCGAAGGCGATTGAGGGCGCCATCAAGTGGGGCCCCGAGGTGTTCGGGTACGTGCTGGGAAGGGCGGAGGACGAGCGAAGCGAGGTGGACTCGGCGCCCAAGATGCCGCGCAGCATCGTCATCGACCCCTTCTTCCCGTGGGGGGACGATCGCCGCCCCAACGTCAGCTGGGCCGACACCGTCATCTACGAGGCGCATCTCAAGGGGATGACGATGCGCCATCCCGACATCCCGGAGGAGCTCCGAGGGACCTACGCCGGGCTCGCCCATCCGGCGGCCATCGACCACCTCCAAAAGCTGGGCGTCACCGCCGTCGAGCTGATGCCGATCCACCACTTCGTGGACGCCCAGCACCTGGTCGAGAACGGACTGCGCAACTACTGGGGCTACGACTCCATCGGCTACTTCGCTCCCGAGGCCCGCTACTCGTCGGCAGGTGGCGACGGCCAGCAGGTGCACGAGTTCAAAGCGATGGTCCGGGCGCTACACCGGGCCGGCCTCGAGGTGATCCTCGACGTCGTCTACAACCACACCGCCGAGGGCAACCACCAGGGCCCGACGCTGAGCTTGCGAGGTATCGACAACCCCGGCTACTACAAGCTCAGCGAGGAGGATCGCAGCTACTACTGGGACGTCACCGGCACCGGCAACACCCTCAACGTCGGCTACCCGCAGACGCTCCAGCTGATCATGGACAGCCTGCGCTACTGGGTCATCGACATGCACGTAGATGGCTTCCGGTTCGACCTCGCCGCCGCCCTGGCCCGGCAGTTCTTCGAGGTCGACCGTCTTTCAGCCTTCTTCGAGCTCATCCACCAGGACCCGATCCTCTCCCAGGTCAAGCTGGTCGCCGAGCCCTGGGACGTGGGTCCGGGCGGGTACCAAGTCGGCAACTTCCCGGTCCGCTGGGCGGAGTGGAACGGACGCTATCGGGACACCGTCCGCGACTACTGGCGGGGCCAGTCAGGCGGCGTCAGCGACATCGCCTACCGCCTCAGCGGTTCCTCCGACCTCTACCAGGGCGAGGGCCGGCGGCCGTCGGCGAGCATCAACTTCGTCACCTGCCACGACGGGTTCACCCTGCGCGACCTCGTCAGCTACAACGACAAGCACAACGATGCGAACGGCGAGGAGAACCGGGACGGCGCCGACGACAACCGGTCCTGGAACTGCGGCGTCGAGGGCGATACCGACGATCCGGCCGTCCTCGAATTGCGCGCGCGCCAGGTCCGCAACCTGATCGCGACCGTGCTCCTCTCGCAGGGCTGCCCGATGATCTCGCATGGCGACGAGCTCGGCCGGAGCCAGGGTGGCAACAACAACGCCTACTGCCAGGACAACGAGCTGAGCTGGATCGACTGGGACTCGGCCGACGCGAGCCTGGTCGAGTGGACTCGGCGGCTGATCGGACTCCGCCGGTCGCAACCGGCCCTCCACCGCCAGAAGTTCTTCATCGGCCAGGTCGGTCGCGGTCAGCGTCGCCAGGACCTGGTCTGGTTGAGACCCGACGGACAGGAGATGAAGGACGCCAACTGGCGCAATCGGGGCCTCCTCTCGATCGGGATGCTGCTCAACGGCGACATGATCCCGGACCGCTCCCCGCGGGGCGAGCCGATTCAGGGCGACACCCTCCTGCTCCTGTTTCACGCCCACCACGAGCAGCTCGACTGGCGACTTCCCGCGGCCGAGCTGGGCCGCGGTTGGGAGGTGCTCATCGACAGCTCGCGATCCGAGGAGGAACCCGGCTCGCGAAGCATGAAGGCGGGGGAGACCGTGCCCCTCGCGCCGCGCTCGCTGGCGGTCCTCCGCCGACTGGGCTAGAGGGCTTGAACGGCCGAAGCTAGAGCTGGAGGAGGCTCACGTCCACGTCGCGAAAGCGCGCTGGCGGCTCCACGGCGTGGTCGTTCAGCTCCTTCAACAGCTCCAGGATGAATCTCGCCCCTGCCAGGTTGACCCCGTGGCGGCGAGTGAGTTTTTGGATCGCCTGCAGCTTGAGCACGTCGCGCGGCGAATAGCGGCGCCGGTTGGTCGCCGTGCGCCGCGGCCTGATCATCTCCAGTTGCTCATAGACCATCAGCGTCCGCGGATGCGCATCGAGCATCTCGCTGGCCACGCCCAGCGTGTAGATCGGCTTGTCAAGGTCGAACTGGACCGTCTCTCTTGGGTTGGGGTTCTCACTCGCCATGAGGTTTCGAGATCTGTTCGCTCCTGTTTGGTTGGGATTCCGGAATTCTTTTCTTCTCAGCCGCGGTCGAGGCGCCAGCTGAGGTCGATGCGATCGTCCAGACGCGCCCACCGCTCACAGCGGCGCACGTGGCCGATCAGCTCCTCCAGCTGCGTATGGTGGTCGGGGACCTCATCCGCGGCGGCCACCGGGATCGGCTGCACCGGCTTCACCGGAGCAGGCCTCGGCTGGGGCACGGAGCCGCCGATGGGCAGTCGGAAACCAGGCCACTGGGAATAGCTCGGGGGGTTCATTTTGTTCGTGTCTTTCCTGACAGTCGATTAAGGGTTCACTTGATAGTTAAGATATCACGTTTAGTGGCGAATAGGGTTCGAAACCGGCGGCGTATCCTGATTTGAGGTGAGTTGGGAATGGGCAAAGGGCTGACCGGCGCCCGCTCGGAGGCGCTGGCGGCCTTCCACGAGATCTCCGCGCGGATGGTCGCCAGCCTCGACCTCGACGAGACGCTGACCGCCATCGCCCGGGCCGCCACCAACGTCCTCGAGGCCGACGTCGGCGCCATCTTCCTGCCCGACGAGGACGACCCCGACCGCCGGCTGCTGCCGCGAGGTCTGTTCGGCGCCCGCTCGCCGGCCTGGAACGACCTTCATCTCAACTCCGACCACGGGCTTAACAGCCAGGCGATGGCCGGCGGCCGCGTCGCCCGGATCGACGACTACCTCTCCTTCGCGGAGTCGGACCCGACCCTCAACTCGCGGTCGGTGGTCATCGGCGAGCCGATCCACTCGGCGATGGCGGTGCCCGTGCTCCGGCGGACGACGCCGATCGGCACCATCGGCGTCTATCGGAGGGCGGTGGCGCCCTTCGACGAGGAGGACGAGTACCTGCTCGCCCTGCTCTCCCAGCAGGCGGGCATCGCCCTCGACAACGCCTTCGCCTACGCCGAACTCGAGGCCACCCGCGACCGGCTGGCGACAGCGATCGAGATCGCGGCCGACCTCAGCCAGTCGCTGGACCCCAACGAGGTCATCCGCCGGGTGTTGGTCAGGGCGGTCGAGGCGGGCCGGGCGCATCGGGGAGTCCTCCTCCGGGTGGACGACGCCGATACGGTGGTCGAGGACTTCCACGACGTCAGCGGCGCGCAGGACCTGATCGGTTACCGGCATCCGATCGCTTCCCAGCCGCTGATGCTCGAGGCGGTCAGCAGTCGCAAGCCGTCGATAGGCGGCCGCTACGACGTCACCAAGGTCGATGCCACCCTCATCTCGTCGCTGGGCGACGTGCGCCACACCGCCACCATCCCTCTGGTGCTGGACGGTGAGGTGACGGCCGTGATGGTGCTCAGCCGCCGGGACGACTCTCCCTTCAAGCCGAGTGACCTGGCGATGTTCCAGGTGATCGGCAACCAGGCCGTGCTGGCGCTGCGCAACGCCCGGCTCTTTGCCCAGGCGCAGGCCGTGACCCGCGCCCAATCCGACTTTCTGAACATGGCCGCCCACGAGCTGAGGACGCCGCTCTCGGTGATCGCGGGGTACGTCTCGATGATGGAGGACGGGACCCTGGGCAACCCCCCAAACGACTGGAAGGTGCCGCTGGAGACTCTTCGCAGCAAGAGCGCGGAGCTCGACTCCCTGATCTCGGAGCTGCTGATCGCGTCCCGCCTGGAGGCTGGGACGATCCCCTTCCAGGGGTCCTCGGTGGAGCTGCGGGAGGCAGTCTTCGCGGCCATTGAGAGGCTCGAGCCGCGGGCAGCCCTGCTCGGCGCGCGGCTGACCCACAACTTTCCCGAGCAACCGGTCAAGGTCCTCGCCGACCCCGAGCAGTTGGGGCGGATCCTCGACAACCTCCTCAACAACGCGCTCAGCTACAGCCTCGGGACCGCGAGGATCACCGTCACCGTCCAGGACCTGCCGGAACCGCGGGTCGAGATCCGAGACCGCGGGCGAGGCGTGCCGCCCGACCAGCGGCAGAAGATCTTCGAGCGCTTCTACCGCATCGACGACCCCGCGGTTCGGCACGTTCCGGGCACCGGCCTCGGGCTCTACATCAGCCGCCAGCTCGCAACTCGGATGGGCGCCACCCTGACCCTCGAGCGTTCGGCTCCGGGGAAGGGCAGCACGTTCGCCCTGAGGCTACTGCCCTCGACGGGCTAGTAGCTCTGGCTCGAGAGGTCGCCGCCGGCGCGGGCCAGCGCCACCGCCGCCGAGATGTGGGACAGGTGGGTGAGGGCCTGCGGGAAGTTGCCCAGCATCTTCTCGGAATCGGTGGCGAACTCCTCCGAGAAGAGCCCGAGCTCGGTCGCCGTCGAGGAGGCCCGATCGAAGTAGGTCCTCGCCTCCTCCAGCCGGTCCTGCCGCGCCAGCACCTCCGCCAGCCAGAAGGCGCAGGCCAGGAAGGTCCCCTCCGCGCCCCTCAGCCCGTCATCGGTGTGCTGCACGCGATAGCGGAGGACCAGGCCGTCGTCGCCGAGGTCGGCGATGATCGCGTCGGTGGTCGCGACCATCAGGGGGTCGTCGAAGCCGATGAAGTCGAAGACCGGCAGCAGGAGCAGGGCCGCGTCCACGTGGTGCGAGCCGAATGACTGGACGAAGACCTTGCGGTCGCGGTCCACCCCCTGCTCCATCACGGCGTCCCTGATCGCCTTGCGTGTCTTCCGCCAGCGAGCCAGGGGCGCCTTGCGCAAGCACTCGACGGCGAGCCCGATCCCCCGGTCGAGGGCCGTCCAGCACATGACCTTGGAGTGGACGAAGTGCTGCGGCTTGCCGCGGATCTCCCAGATCCCGCGGTCGGGCTCGGACCAGCGTTCGGCGGCGATGTCCACCAGCTCGACCACGAAGCGCCAGTAGTCGTCGTCGGGCGAGTGGCCGCGCTTGTGCCAGCGCCAGCTGAGATCGAGCAGGGCGCCATAGGCGTCGAGCTGGAGCTGCTGGGAGGCGGCGTTGCCGATCCGCACCGGGCGCGAGTGGGCATAGCCGTCGAGGCCGGTGAGCAGGATCTCGGTCAGGCGCCGCTCGCCTCCGACTCCGTACATGATCTGGAGTTCGCTGGCGCTTCCGGCGGCGCTGCGCTGGATGAAGCGCCGGAACCCGTCAGCCTCGTCGAAGGCGCCGATGGTGGTCAGCGAGCGAACGCTGAGAGCCGAGTCGCGGATCCAGCTGTAGCGGTAGTCCCAGTTGCGCTCCCCCCCCGTGGTCTCCGGCAGCGAGGTGGTCGCGGCGGCCGCCATCGCCCCCGTCGGCGCGAAGGTGAGCCCCTTCAGCGCGATCGCGGAGCGGACGACGGCCGACCGGTCGGAGCCCTGGATCGTGATCTGCTTTGTCCAGCGTCTCCACCAGCGGATCGTCTCCTCCAGCCGGTGGTCGAGCTCGGCGGCGTCGGCCACGTCCGGCACCGCGAACTCGAGCTCCTCGGGGCGCACGAACGCGATCGAGATCCGTATCCGCTCCTCGGCGCGGATGGTTGCGTAGGCCACGAGGTCGTGCGCCTCGCGGTTGGATTTCAGGATCATGTCGGAGGCGACCAGGATGCCGTCGTTGCCCCCGATGGCCGAGTGAATCCGCGCGGAGTGGCGGCGGATCCAGGGCTTGACCTCCCCGTAGTCGAACCTCGGCACGACCTGGAGGCAGAAGTCGATGCGGCCGCGGACACCCTCCAGGATCCGGATCAGCTGCAGATGAGGCTTGTTCTTGCCTCCCTCGTGCATGGCGAAGCAGTCCAGCAGCCGCGCCTCGCCGCCCTCGGTCCGGAAGGTCGTCTCCAGGACCAGGGTGTCCTCCAGGTAGGCCTGGAAGGAGGCCGCCTCGGCGTCGACGGGCGCAACCGAGCAGTAACCGCCCTTCTGCCAGTCGAGCAGCCGGCCGAAGATGCTGGCGGCGTCCACCCGCGGCATGCAGCACCAATCGATGGAGCCGCTGCGACTCACCAGCGCCATCGAGTGGCAGTCGCTGATGTAGGCGTAGTCGGAGATCGGCGGATAGTCGTCGCCGGTATGGCGGGTCGCTTCGCTGCCCGAATGAACCCGATGGGTCTCAGGGTTGCCGCCGGCTGCCTTCTTCGCCATCTGGTGGTCTCACGTTCCAGTGTGGCCGATGGCGCGCCTGCGCATAATCGAAGTGCTATGTCTGCGGTGCGCGGTGTGGAGCTGAGGGCGAAGGTGCCGGCGGGCCTTGAGCCGATCCTCAGCGACCCTGCCCTGGAGCTCGTGGCGGCCCTCCACCGCGAGTTCGACGGCACCCGCCGGGCCCTGCTCGCGCGGCGCGCGGAGCGCCAGCGCCGCCTCGACGCCGGCGAGAGGCCCGACTTCCTGCCCGAGACCCAGGCCGTCCGCGACGACCGGAGCTGGAAGGTGGCGCCGATCCCGGCCGACTTCCGCGACCGCCGGGTGGAGATCACGGGCCCGGTCGAGCGGAAGATGATGATCAACGCCCTCAACTCCGGCGCGCGCGTCTTCATGGCCGACTTCGAGGACTCCAACTCCCCGACCTGGGAGAACATCGTCCAGGGCCAACGCAACCTCATCGACGCGATCGACCGGACGATCAGCTTTGAAACCCCCGAGAAGCAGTACCGCCTCAACGACGAGGTCGCGACCCTCCTCGTCCGGCCCCGGGGCTGGCACCTTCCCGAGCGCCACATGCTGGTCGACGGCGAGCCCGTCTCCGGGTCCCTCTTCGACTTTGGCCTCTACATGTTCCACAACGCCAAGCGGCTGCTGGAGAAGGGCTCCGGCCCCTACTTCTACCTCCCGAAGCTGGAGAGCCACCTCGAGGCTCGTCTTTGGAACGACGTCTTCAAGTTCGCCCAGGACGCGGTCGGGGTGCCGCAGGGAAGCATCCGCGCGACGGTGCTCATCGAGACCATCCTCGCGGCGTTCGAGATGGAGGAGATCCTCTACGAGCTCCGCGATCACTCGGGCGGCCTCAACGCCGGGCGCTGGGACTACATCTTCAGCATCATCAAGAAGTTTCGGAACCGCTCCGATATGGTTCTCCCCGACCGCGCCCAGGTGACCATGACGGTCCCCTTCATGCGCTCCTACACCGAGCTCTTGGTCCGCACCTGCCACCGCCGCGCGGCCTTCGCGATGGGGGGGATGGCGGCCTTCATTCCGAGCCGGAAGGATCGCGAGGTCAATGAGACCGCGCTCACCAGGGTCCGCGAGGACAAGGTCCGCGAGGCCAACGACGGCTTCGACGGCACCTGGGTAGCCCACCCCGACCTGGTGCCGGTGGCGGCCGAGGTCTTCGACGGCGTGCTCGGCGAGCGGCCGAACCAGATCGAGCGCAAGCGCGAGGACGTGACGGTCGAGGCGGCCGACCTCCTCGACATCCGGGTGCCGGGCGGCAAGGTCACCGAAGCGGGACTTCGCAACAACGTCAGCGTGGCCCTCCAGTATCTGGCCAGCTGGCTGAGCGGGAATGGCGCGGTAGCGATCTTCAACCTGATGGAGGACGCGGCGACGGCCGAGATCTCGCGCTCCCAGGTGTGGCAGTGGCAGCGCAACCAGGTCCGCCTGGACGAGGGCCCGACGGTCACCGCCGACCTTGTGAGGGAGATCGAGGACGAGGAGCTCGAGAAGGTGCGCGAGTCGATGGGCGAGGCCTTCGGCCGCTTCCGCTGGGACGAGGCCCGCCGGCTGTTCGAGACGGTCGCCCTGGCGGATGAGTTCGACGAGTTCCTGACCCTTCCCGCCTACCGGGACCTGCCCGACTAGGTCGCGGTTCCGGCCGTCGCCACCTCGCGGGTTATGACCCGGTGGCGAACCGGGGTGTTGAGGATCACCGAGGTGATCGTGTCGCCGTCGTGCGGCGCCAATCGCCGGAGCACGTCCTCCAGGTTCTCCACCGAGCGGATCGCCACCCGGACCACGAAGCTGTCCTGGCCGGTCACCCGCTGGCACTCGAGGATCTCGGGGATCTCCTGGAGCAGGGGAGCCAGCTGCTCGGAGAGCCTCGCGCTGGCGATGATCCGGATCACCGCCTGCATCGGGAAGCCCAGCTTGGCGATGTCGACCTCGGCGTGGTAGCCGGTGAGCACGCCCGCCTGCTCGAGCCGCCGGACGCGCTCGGCGACCGCCGGGGCGCTCAGCAAGACCCGGCGCCCGAGCTCGGCGAAGGTCAGCCGGGCGTCCTCCTGGAGGAGCTCCAACAGCTTCCAGTCCACGGGGTCGAGTTGCTCCGGTGAATCAAAAGTCATCGGCGTGATATTACATCGATCCCAAAGTAACAACGTTGTAGCGACATGGGTTAGGGGGCGAAAAGGCCGTTCCAGGCGCATATCATGAGCTCAGAGGTTATGCCCCGATGCCAATTGACGCACTCATGTCCGTGGTGACCCTGGTGACGATGGTCGGACTCGCCGTGGCCGGCTACGGTTGGGGCGCCGACTCCATCACCCCCGCGGCCAGCGGCCGGGACGGACGGTCGGTCCGCGACGCCCTGACCCCGGAGTAACTAGGCGACCCGCCGCGGTAGGGTCGTGCTCGCCAGCAGGATCATCAGGACCGCGAAGAGCACGCCGACCCCGATGTCGATCAGGAGGTCGCCGGAGCCGAGCCCGGCCCCTTTGAGCATCACGTCGCGCATGCCGTAGACCGCGTAGGTCAGCGGCAGCAGGTTGGAGACGTACTGCAGCGGGACCGGTTCGCTGCCGATCGGGAACACGATCCCGCTCAGCAGCACCTGGGGCACCAGGACCAGGGGGATGAACTGGACCGCCTGGAACTCGGTCCGGGCGAACATGGAGAGGAAGATCCCGAGGTTGACAGCGCCGATCGCCAGCAGCGACTGGATCAGGAAGACCAAGAAAACGTTGCCCTCGTTGTGGACGCCCAGCACGTAGAGCGCGTAGACGAGGACGAGGACGCTCTGGATGAGGGCCATCGCGCCGAACCCGAGCATGTAGCCGAGCACGATCTCCGCGCGCCGCAGCGGGCTGGCCATGAGCCGCTCGAGGGTTCCCTGCGAGCGCTCGCGCAGGAACGACACCGAGGTGATGACAAAGACCAGGAAGAAGACGATCAGCCCGAGGAAGGCCGCGCCGAAATAGTCGAGGGTGTCAAGGTTGGCGCCGCCGTGGAGGTAGGTCACGGCCGGGCTGACGTGGGGGCCGGCCGAGCCCAGCGCGCCCTGCAGGCCGGCGTCTACTGCCTGGATGACGTCCGCGTTCTGCGAGGGCTGGCTTCCCTCGAGGTGGATCTCGGGGCTGATCGTTCCCGCCTGGGCCCTGGCGCTGAAATCGCTCGGGAAGAGAACGTAGCCGCCGATCCGATCGTCCCTGAGACGCTGCTCGGCGGTGGGCTGATCCATCTGGGACGCGTCCACCCTGGTCGAGCCGACGATGCTCTGGGTCACCCGGGCGCCGAGCGGACCCTGATCCAGGTCGACGACCCCGACCGGGGTGTGGCCGCCGCCGCCGCGGAGCAGGTACCAGAAGAGTGTCAGGACGATCAGCGGGACCCCGAAGAGGAGGGCCAGGGTCCGGCGGTCCCGCCGGAACTGCTGAATGACACGGCGGGTGACGGCGCCGACCCTGGAAAAGCTCATCGACCCGGCCCCGAGAAGGTCAAAAACGCCTGCTCCAGGTTCGCGGCCCCGGTCTTCTGCTTGAGCTCGGCGACCGAGCCCTCGGCGAGAAGCTTGCCGAAGAGCATCATCCCGAGCCGGTCGCAGCGCTCCGCCTCGTCCATGACGTGGCTCGAGACCACGATCGAGACCCCATGCCGGGTCATCTCCCGAAAGCTGTCCCAGAACTGGACCCGAAGCTGGGGGTCGATGCCGACCGTAGGCTCGTCGAGGAGCAGCAGCGACGGCTTGTGGACGATCGCGCAGGCCAGCGACGCGCGCTGGCGCATGCCGCCGCTCAGGTCGAGGATCGGGCTGTCGCGGCGGTCCCAGAGCTCGACGAAGCGGAGTGACTCCTCTACCCCCGCCTCGGCGCCGCAGATGGCGGCGAAGAAGCGCACGTTCTCCAAGACCGAAAGATCCGGGTAGAGAGCGGCCGCCTGCGTCATGTAGCCGATCCGGCCCAGGATCCCTATCTCCGGCATCCTGGTCCCGAGGACGGTGACGGTCCCCAAATCGGGGAGGATCAGCCCCACCAGCATCCGGATCAGCGTCGTCTTGCCCGATCCGTTGGGGCCGAGGAGCCCGTAGATCTCCCCCGGACGGACCTCGAGGTAGACCTCGTCGAGCGCCTTCAGGCGGCCGAAGCTCTTGCTGACCGCCGCGATCGAGACGACCGCGTCGCTCACCCGGTGAGACTAATTGATACGAACCGTCTAGTCAAACTTCAGCCCGGCGCTGTGGTGGCCAAGTGAAGGCGGTCCCAGTCGGACCACTCGGCCGCCACGTGGATGATCCGCGAGAAGCCCGCCCGCTCCAGGATGCTGGCGGCGATGCCGGCACGGTAGCCGGACGCGCAGTGGACGGCGATGGGAGCCTCGGCGGGGAGCTCGTGGGCGTGGTGCGCGACATCCGGGACGTAGAGATGGACGGCGCCGGGCACGTGGCCGTGGGTCCATTCGTCCTCATCGCGGACGTCGACCACGGTCATCGGCTCGGCGCTCAGCACCCAGGAGGCGAGGTCTTCGATCTCCGCCACCTCGAAGCGGGAGATGGGGAGCCCGGCGGCCCGCCACGCGCCCACGCCGCCCTCCAGAGCGCCGATCACGCCGTCATAGCCGATCCGGAGCAGCTGCCGATGAGCATCGGCGAGCTCTCGCTGGCTGCCGCCGGCGAGGACCAGCGGCCGGCTGCGCTCGATGATCCAGCCGACCCAGGCGCTGACCGGGCCATTGATGCCGACGTTGTAGCTGCCCGGGATGTGCTCGTCGTCGTACTCGCGCGCGGGGCGGACGTCGACCACGGCGGCCCCCTTCTCGCGCATCGCCGACTCGACCTGGAAGGGCTTCAGCTCCGGGAGCGCTGGAAGCGTCCGGCCGAGAAGCGGGATCCCGCGGCTGTTCAGCCCGGCCATCTCCCGGTAGTAGGCCGGGTAGCGGCCCTGGTGGAGGGCGCGGGCGATGAACGGCAGCAGCTCGTCGGTGGTGAGGAAGGGGTTGTCGCGACGCTCACGTCCGAGCGTGGTCTCGGCCTCGGTGCTGGTCGCCGCCCCGCAGAAGGAGCCCCCTCCGTGGGTCGGGTAGACGGCGACGTCGTCCGGCAGCCCCCGCAGCCGGACCCGCACAGTTCGATAGGCCTCGAGCGCCAGGTGCACCGCCAGGTGGGGACCGAAGAGGTCGGTCCGCGCGATGGCGCCGACCATCAGGGCCCCGCCGCTGAAGAGCGCCAGGGGACGGCCGTCATCGGCGACCAGATAGCTCAGGTGATCAGGCGTGTGACCTGGCGTCGGCAGTGCGGTGACCGTGTAGCGGCCGACGCGCGCCTCGACGCCCGGTTCCAGGGGGTCGCGTGACACCCCCGCGGCCGACTCCAGCTCCCTGGCGCCCGAGATGAAGTCGTTGTGGAGGTGGGTCTCGAGAGTCCGGGTCAGCTCCAGCCCCAGGCTCTCGGCCGACTCCAGGTACGGCTCGACATCCCGGAAGGGGTCGATGACGATCGCCTCGCCGGCGTCGGGGTCGGCGACCAGGAAGCTGGAGTTGCCCAGCTCGGGCGCCCGCAGGATCCGGACTAGGGGCCCCTCGCGGCCGCCGGCCGCTCTTGCGCTCATCCTCGAATCTTGCGACATTTGGCCGGTTGTGAAACTTGCGCACTACGGCTGGGTCCGGGACATCCCTGACCAGCGGGACCTCCTCTACGCGCCGCCACCGGCGATCAGCGCCGCTCTGCCGCCGGAGGTGGACTTGCGGCCGCAGTGCCCGCCGCCCTACGACCAGGGACAGCTCGGCTCCTGCACCGCCAACGCGATCGCGGGAGCGCTCCAGTTCCTCGAGGGCAAGGAGGGGGCGCCGGCGCCAGTGATGCCTTCACGGCTCTTCATCTACTACAACGAGCGCGCCCTGGAGGGGACGACCGCCAGCGACTCCGGCGCCCAGATCCGCGACGGCATCAAGACCGTGGTCGGCGACGGCTACTGCCCGGAGAGCGAGTGGCCCTACGACATCGCGGCCTTCGCCAACCGGCCTAGCACCGCCTGTTACGGCGACGCGCTGAAGGACCGGGTGAAGCAGTACCTGCGCCTTACGCCGGTGGGGCCGGCCCTGCTCACCTGCCTCGCCAGCGGCTATCCGTTCGTCTTCGGCTTCTCCGTCTACGAGAGCTTCGAGTCGGCGCCCGTGGCCCAGACGGGCGTCGCCAACCTCCCGGGGCCGGGCGAGGTGCTCGTCGGCGGCCACGCGGTGGTCGCGGTCGGCTACGACCAGGCCGCGGGACGCTTCCTGGTCCGCAACTCTTGGGGTTCGGGTTGGGGCATGGCGGGTTACTTCACGATGCCCTTCCAGTACCTCACCGACCCGATGCTCGCCGCCGACTTCTGGACCATCCGGAAGGTGCCCGTTTGAGCGTTCCCCTGGTCTCGGTGCCGGCGCCGATCGAGGCACGGCTGGCCGAGCTCGGCGGCCGGCCCGTCAACCTCTACCGGGCACTCGCCAACCAGCCGGAGATGCTGGCCGCCTGGATCGAGTTCGCGTGGTCGGTTCGCCGCAAGCCGAAGACCTCGCGGCGGCTCCGTGAGCTGATGATCGTCCGCGGCGCGGCGCTGATGGATTGCGAGTACGAGCTCTCGCATCACCAGGCGATGGCGCTGCGCAGCGGCATCAGCCAGGAAGAGCTCGCCTCTCTCGACGGCTGGCGCGCGAGCGGGCACTTCTCGCCGGCCGAGCGGGCCGCGCTCGGCTTCATGGAGGCGATGGCCGAGGGCTCGGTGCCGGACGCGGTGGGGGCCGAGCTGGCCCGCCACTTCGACGCCGCCGAGCGGGTGGAGCTGACCCTGACCGCCGGGCTCTACTGCATGGTGCCCCGCGTCATAAGCGCGCTCCGGGTCCCGCTCGAGGACGATGGCACCGACTCTCCCGAGGGCTGACGCCCTTCCCGTCCAGCGAGAGGCGACCCCCACTTTTCGCGTCGCCCGAGCGATCGCCGGCCCCCTCTTCCACGCCGTCTTCGACATCCGCGTCGAGGGACGTGCGCAGATTCCCGCGGGACCCTTCGTGGCGATCGCCAACCACCTCAACTGGATCGACCCCTGGACCCTGCTGCTGGTCTTCCCCGCGCAGCCGCGGATGCATTTTTTGGCCAACCCCGCCAACCTCGTCGGCCACCGCGTCCACTGGGCCGCGGTGAGGGCGGTCGGGGGATACATTCCCGTCGACCTGAAGCAGGGGGCGGGGCCGGAGCTCTTCAGACACGTCGACCGCTGCCTCCGGGCCGGCGGCGTGGTGGGGATCTTTCCCGAGGCCGCCTACGGCCCCGCCGAGGGGTCTTTGCAGCCGACCTTCAAGTCGGGCTTCGCCCACTTCGCGGTCAAGAACCGGGTGCCGGTGGTGCCGGTCGCGCTGAGCGGGACGAAGGACCTGTGGCTCCGCAAGCGGATCCGGGTCCTGATCGGCAGCCCGATCCCGCCCGGGGACGACGTCGACTCGCTGGTCGCCAAGGCCCGCTCGGAGCTGGCGGCTCTACTGCCGGTCTACCGGGAGCCGGAGGGGCCGAAACCGCTCCGCAGGTTCCTGACCCGGCTGCTCTACTAACCGACCTCTGGGCGACCGTCCACGAGGGCTGACCAGCGCTCCTCGACCCGGCGGTACTTGAAGATCGCGAAGGCCGCGATCCAGGTGACCACGAAGGCTCCCACGATGAAGAGGCCGAGCGCTGCGAAGTCGAGGTGGGCCACGGCGTCGAACGGCTGGCCGCGGAGGTCGACGACCCGGATCAGGATCTGGGCGACCTCGACCCCGCCCACGAAGAGCGCGACGAAGACGCTAAGCCCGGTCACGGTCAGGTTGTAGAAGACCTTCCGGACCGGATTGCTGAAGGCCCAGCTGTAAGCCTTGGCCATGAAGGCGCCGTCTAGGGTGTCCATCGCGGACATCCCGGCCGCGAAGACTATCGGCAGGCTCAGCACGGCGAGGAAGGGGATGCCCTGGGCGGCGGCACCGGCGCTGATCGCGAGCAGGGCGACCTCGGAGGCGGTGTCGAAGCCGAGGCCGAAGAGGAAGCCGACGGGATACATCTGCCAGCTGTGGCGGACGAGCTTGAAGAGGCGGCCGAAGACCCGGGTAAGGATTCCCCCGGCCACCAGCTCGTGGCCGAGGCTGGCTCGGTCGTAGTCGCCGTTGCGCATCCTTCGGTAGACGCGGACGATGTCGAGCAGGATCACCAGGTTGAGGATCCCGATGAGGAGCAGGAAGAGGCCCGACACAGCGGTGCCGACGAGGCTGCCGTAGCCGCTCAGCTGGCCCGAGTGGACGCCCTGGACGATGCTCCGGACGGCGAGCCCGAGCCCGGTGGCGATGAGCAGCACGACCGTCGAGTG
>Ga0307372_10004038_pt1 | contig 22962 bp, 19 predicted proteins | sample OX1MG_FD_202533 | JGI IMG/M metagenome (GOLD analysis project Ga0307372, IMG submission 202533) | Soil microbial communities from Risofladan, Vaasa, Finland - OX-1 | ecosystem: Environmental > Terrestrial > Soil > Coastal area > Acid sulfate soil | place: Finland: Risofladan, Vaasa | collected...
CCGGCCCACCACGATTGCCGAAAATGGTGGGCCGGCGCTCGCAAGCTCGCTCGCTCCCACCCTACAAGCAGCACAGTTTTTAGACACTACCAGCGGCCGGCAGCACTTTACACCGTGCCGCCAAGTGGGTTAAAAAGGGGAGTCGCCGCCGCCTCCCGTACCGAGGCGAGCGGCTTTTTCACTGTTACGGGGAGACCGAATGATGTCCGACGTGATTCCCATGAGCCGGGCCGGCTACGACAAACTGATGGCCGAATTGAAGCACCTGGATACGGTGGAGATGCCGAAGGTGGCCGAGCGCGTGGCCGAGGCCCGTTCGGCGGGCGATCTCAAGGAAAACGCCGAGTATCACGGCGCCCGCGAGAGCCAGGGCATGCTGCAGGCCAAAATCAACCTGTTGCGCGACAAGCTCAGCCGTGCCCGGATTGTCGACACGGCGACACTGCCCAAAGACGAAGTCGTGTTCGGGGCCACAGTGGTGGTCAAAGACCTCGACTTCGGCGACAAGGAAGAGTTCACGCTGGTCGGCGCCGGCGACGAAGATTACGACGCCGGCAAGATTCTCATCACCAGCCCGCTGGCCCAGGGGCTGGTCGGCAAAAAAGTCGGCGCGCAGGTCGAAATCCCCGTCCCCGCCGGCACGATGAAGTTCGAGATTTTGGAGATTCGCTTCGAGGGGTAGCAAGAAGGAACATCATCCATGCGATTGCCCGCCGCACCAGGCCGACCGCCTCTGGACCTGGAGATCAAAGACGCCCAAGTCATTTTCAAAACGGTCTGGGATGACCTTGAGGAGCAAGTCGGTCACGAAAACCTGCGGTTTCCCAAGGAGCTGATCCTGCTGGGCGGAGCACCGGGCGCCGGAAAAGGCACCCAGACCAAGTTCATCATGCAAGCTCGCGGTCTCACCCGTCCGCCCATCGTCGTCAGCGAGTTGCTGGTGACGCCCGAAGCGGAAAAGATCAAGGACCAAGGGGGGATGGTGGGCGACAAGGAAGTCGTCGGCATTCTGTTGCGCAAACTGCTCGAAGACGAATTCCGAGACGGGGCTTTGCTGGACGGATTTCCCAGAACGCGGGTGCAGGTCGAGTGCCTCAAACTTATGGTGGAACAAATCGACAAGCTCCACGATGAATTCGAAAACACTCCCCAGGCCATTCACTTCCGCAGGCCGACCATTCACGCCATGGTTCTGTTCGTGAGCGAACGGACCAGCATCGAGCGCCAACTCAAACGAGGGATGTTGATCGCCGAGCATAATCGGGAAGTGGAGGAGACGGGCATCGGCAAACCGCTGGAACTGCGCTCTTCGGACCTGAGCGAAGAGACCGCGCGCCGCCGCTACCAGGTATTCAAAGAGCAGACCTGGGACGCGCTGCAGTCTTTGAAGGACCTTTATCATTACCACTTCATCAATGCGGAAGGGACCATCGACGAAGTCGAGGCGAACATCCTCCAAGAACTGCAGTACCAAAGCTCGCTGGAACTGGAGCCGCGCACCAACGACCGCTTGAGTCCCATCCCGCTGGCCGAGGAAATCATCCTGCATGCCCGGCAGGAGTTGGTAAAACGCCTGGACGGCTACGAATTGGAGCACACCGACCTGTTCATCCGCGTTGTCGAGATGATCGAAACGAAGTTCATGCCGATCATTACCCGCCACGCGATCTCAGGCCGGGCGATCGTCAACTCGGAAGATCCGATTTTCGACGATCCTCTCGCCCTGTCGATGCTGATCGACGTTTTTTCGGAACGGGGCTTTTATGCCGTCGTCGACAAGAACAACCAGCAGATTCCCGAGCGGGTGGATCTCAGTACCGGCCGAATTTACGGGCGAACCAAAGCGGTTTACCGGATCCACATCAGCTTCAAAGGATCTGAAATCCGCAGGGGCTAAGTCCTCAATCACGGCTTGGCGGGCGGATCTATTAATAAAGGAAGCGCCGCCGTCTCGACATATTCATACTCGCGCGTTTGGAACTCAAAGTGGTCAATATCGTCGCGGTTGAGTTTCGGAAAAGTGGCCTGCATCTGGTGGACCTTGCCGCCACTCGCCCCGCCGCGGCCCGCGGAGTCGTGCAGCATGCCCTGTTTATCGAAGGCCACGACGCGGACGTCCTGATCGAAATAATCGTGCGAAACGATGATTGTCGCTCCGTTCGGCATATCGAACCCTTCGGAAAACACGATGCCGTGGTTCTGCTTGCCGATCGCGGTCCTGCCAAACCGCTGCACCTCGGCTTCCGTCGTCCATTTGCCCGTGGCCACGCCGAATTTTATGGTCGTCGTCTTTTGCTCCGGCGGAACGCCGACATAGCGGCTGAAATACCCCTTGGGGTTCGTCTGGCCCTCCACGCTCACTTCACCATCACCAGTGGCGTGAGCTCCCGAACTGTGCCACCTGACATCCGCATCGTCGGGCAAACCGTCAACGCGTACGATGATCCTGCGCCAGACGACGTTTGCTGCGTTGACAGTGTCGCCGCCGTTCCTCCAAGAGACCGGCAGCGATGCCAGCTTGTTGCCCCGCTCGTCGGTTTGCCGCACGAAACATCCGATCAGCGGCGCAGGGAGCGACTTGAGCGGCTTGCCGTCCCCAGCCCACCAACGGCTGTCGTCGGGGCCGTGCGTGCCGAGAGCCAGAACTTCGACTTTACCGCCGAACGAGAAACGCTGTTTTGCGCCGGCCTCGGCCGCACGATTCTTTTGCTCGTCTGCCGCGTTGTTGTCGCTCTGCTGAGCATTGCTGCTTGTCAAAAGCGGCAGAAACACAAGCAGCAGAGAAACGGCGGCCGTGAAAGCCGCGCCGCGAGTGATTCGCAGTGGTTCGTGTGACTTGGTCATGAGTGTCTCCCTAGGCCGCACAACGCGCGAAACCGTTTCAGCGTTTGGGGCGTCCTTTCGTGGCAGACCGCTTACGCTCTTGGCTACGTTTCTTGACCGCGGCCCAGAACGCCTCTTCAGACAAGCCTTTCCCCTGTTTGATGCTCTGCCGCGAGCGTTCCAACAGCGCCTGAAACCGTGGCGAACGACCCAACATGAGACGCTCCAGGTCATCGTCGTCGTAGGGAACCAGCAAAACAGCGGCAGGCTTGCCATTGCGTGTAATGACGATAGGGCCTTCGGCGCCACATTCGTCCAAGTAGGCACTCAAACGCGCTTTCACGTCCGCCAAGGGAGCAATTTTCACGACCCGAACTCCTCTCCTCCGATCAAGAGCCGATTACGGTCCTTTACGCCTACAGCCAACACCTGCACCTGCCGCGCATTAGAGCACGCCGACTCTGGAATCCAAAATCCAAAATCCAACTACCTTCCCGGCATCGTCTTGCCTTTGAGCTGATAGACATAGGCCAGCACCTCGGCCACCGCGGCGTACAACTTGGCGGGGATCGGATGGTCGATCTCGACTTCCTTGTAGAGCAACTGAGCCAGCGGCTTCTTTTCGACGATCGGCACGCCGTTCTCCAACGCCAGGCGGCGGATGCGCGCGGCGAGCACGCCCGCCCCCTTGGCGATCACGATCGGCGCGGCCATCGTGCCATGCTCGTATTGAATGGCGATCGCCAACTCCGTGGGGTTGGTGATCACCACGTCGGCTTTCGGCACCGCCGAACGGACGCGATTCATCACCAACTGCCGCTGGGCCGCGCGGCGACGGGCGATGACCTGCGGATCGCCCTGCAGGTTCTTCATCTCTTCCCGCACCTCTTGCGTGGTCATCCGCAGGTCCTGCTCCTGCCGCCACCACTGAAAGCCGTAGTCCAACAGCGCCAGCAGCAGCAGTGCCGAGGCGATCTTGATGCCCGTCCACAACAGCGACTCGCTCAGGAAGCGGCCGATCTGCGCCAGATCGAGAGCGACCAGGGCCAGTACGTCGTCGAGCTCGCCCGACAGGCAGACATAGGCCACCGTTGCGACCAGCAGCACTTTGAACGATCCAAACACCAGCCGCATCACACTGGCCAGCGAAAAAACACGAAAGAACCCGGCGACCGGATCGAGCCGCGAGATGTCGGGCATGATTTTTTCGGGCACGAACAGCAGGCCCACTTGGGCGATGTTGACGAACACCGCCACCGCCAGGATGACCAGCAGCAGCGGCAGCAGCACGGATGCCAGGCCAAGCATGACCGTGGAGAACTCATGTGAGACCGTGGCCACGTCGGCGGTCAGCCACGGTTCGTCGCCCAGATAGTGCCGTGCGAGGAGGCCCATCGTCGTCACCACCGAGCCGCCCATCCAAAGCATCGCCGTCATGGCGCCCAACAGCAGCGCGGCCGAGCCGAGATCTTGGCTGCGCGCCACATGACCCTGTTCGCGGGCCTGCTGCCGGCGATACTGGGTTGCTTCTTGCGATTTTTCGCCGTTTTGTTCGGGCATCCCTCATCTCTCATCGTTCAACGCAACGCACTCAGCACCGTGTTCAGTGCTGGCTCGATTTCGTCTTGCAACAGCCACGCCAGGCCGGCCAGCGATGCGGAAAGAATGCTCAAGGTCACCAAGGCGTTCAAGCCGAACCCCAGCGCCATCACGTTCAATTGCGGCAGCGTGCGGCTGATGATGCCCAACACCAGCGAAGCCAGCATCAAGGCCGCCGTGGCCGGCGCGGCGACCCGAACTCCCAACGAAAAGCTCTGCACCAAAAGCGTCACCACCATGTCGCCGAGCGAGGTAGCCATGCTCGCGCTGCCGGGCGGCAGCGCGGCAAACGTATCCAAGAACCCGGTCATCGCCATGCGGTGGCCCCCGCAAAGCAAAAAGACCGCCAGGGCCACCATATACAGTAACTGCGACAAGAGCGGCACGTCGGCGTCGAAGCCGGGGTTATATACGTCGGCCAGCGTCATGCCGCTCATTTGTCCGACGATTTGCCCCGCCAACTGCACTCCCGAAAACAACAGCAACACGCCCGAACCAAGCAGAAAGCCGATGAACAGCTCGGCACCGACGAGCGGAATGGAACCGGCCAGCGTCGTGGGCGGCGTCAAAGGCGTGTCGATCTGGCCGGGAAACAGGAGCATGGCCAGTGCGATGGCCAGAAACACGCGGATTTGGGTTGGAATCTCGCTGCTGCCGAACGGCGGCCCGGCCAGCACCAGTCCGCTCGTGCGGACGAGCACCAGCAAGAACACGAACAGATGGTGTTGCGTGAAGTCGAACATGGTTCAAGGCGTTAGGCAATAGGCGTTGGGCGTTAGGGAATGATTAGAGGACCGCGCCTAGCGCCTAACGCCCATCGCCTAACGCCTCCGTCACAGCATTTCAGGAATGTTGCCGAACACGTCTTCTACGTACTGGACCATGCGGTTCAAGAGCCACGGCAAACTGAAGGCCAGCACGAAGACCATGGCCACAATCTTGGGCACGAACGAGACCGTCTGGTCCTGGACCTGCGTGAGCGCCTGCAGCAGTCCGATCGCCAGGCCGACGATGAGTCCGGCCACCATCACGGGGGCACTCACCAGCAGCCCGATGATAATCGCCTCACGACCCAGATCGACGGCGTCGGTCACATCCATGGGCGACTTCTCTAGTCGCCCTCGACAACCGGGTCAATGCCAACTTTCCCGCTTGCCGCCGCAATGGTATGATAACGCTGTGGATTCGTCGGAATCCTCCCGCCCTAACGAAGCACCCCAGCGGCACGGGCCGCGGTGCCGCCCGCCGAGAAATCAAACTATTCGTGTACACGATTCGCCGATGAACCGCTTCCGGCACCTGCTGCCCGTCCTCGCTTTTGCCGCCACGAGTTTCGTTGCCTGCGTGGGATTCTGCGCCGGCGAACCGGCAGCACCTACGGCCGAGCAAGTCGAGTTCTTCGAAAAGAGCGTGCGGCCAGTGCTCGTCAACCGGTGTCAGAGTTGTCACGGCGCCGAGAAACAAGAGTCGGGCCTGCGGCTCGACCGGCGGACGGCGATTGAGAACGGGAGCGACGGCGGCCCGGTGATCGTGCCCGGAAAGCCGGACCAGAGCTCGCTGATTACGGCTGTCCGTTATCAGGGCGACGTCCAGATGCCCCCGACGGCGAAATTGCCTGATGCTGAACTGGCGGCACTGGTGAAATGGGTAGAGATCGGCGCGCCGTGGCCCAAGGAAGCGATCGACGGCGGCCGGTCCGCCAGCGCCGCGCCGGCCTCGCCGCAAGACGCGCAGGCCGCGCATTGGGCGTTTCGCCCGGTTGTTAGGCCGGCCGTTCCGAGCGTGAAGCAGGCCGACGGGTGCGCCACGCCGATCGATAACTTCGTCGTGGCGCGGCTCGAAGCCCAGGGATTAACGCCCTCGCCACGCGCCGACCGGCGAACGCTTCTCCGCCGCGCCAGCTTCGATCTGCTCGGTCTGCCGCCGACCGCCGGCGAAATCGAAGCCTTCGAGCGCGACGCGTCGCCCGACGCCTGGCCGCGCGTCGTCGACCGGTTGCTCGCTTCGCCGCACTACGGCGAGCGCTGGGCCCGGCACTGGCTCGACGTGGCCCGTTATGCCGACACCAAGGGCTATGTGTTCACGCAGGAACGGCGGTATCCGTTTTCGTACACCTACCGCGATTACGTCATCCGGGCAATGAACGAGGATCTGCCTTACGACCGGTTCGTCAGCCAGCAGCTCGCCGCCGACAAGCTGCCCATGAGCGGCGACAACCGCTCGCTGGCCGCTCTCGGCTTTCTGACGCTGGGGCGGCGGTTCATGTTCAACGTTCACGACATCATCGACGACCGGATCGACGTGGTGTCGCGCGGGCTGCTGGGACTGACCGTCACCTGCGCGCGCTGTCACGATCACAAGTTCGACCCGATTCCCTCGGCCGATTATTACTCGCTCTACGGCGTCTTCGCCAGCTCGACGGAGCCGGACGACGGGCCGCTGATCGGCGTGCCGGAGGAGACGGCGGCCTACGCGGAGTTCAAGAAGGAGAAAGCGGCGCGAGAGAAGGCCGTCGACGATTACCGCGTCGGCAAACAGCAAGAGCTGGCGAAGCAGTTCCGATCGCAGGCCGGCGACTATTTGCTGCAATTGATTCGCGAGCGGCCCGGCGAACCGGCCGACGGACCGCCCAAAGACGAGCCGATGATCTCGCTGGGACCGGGCGACCTGCGGCGGCCGATCACCGATCGTTGGCGGCAGTACGTGAAGCAGTCGGCCGCCAAGCGCGGTCCGGTGTTTGCGGCCTGGCACGAATTGGCGGCGATTACGCCGGCCGATTTCGGCCCCAAGGCGAATGAGGCCATCGAAAGTTGGATGTCGGCAGCCGACGCGCCGCCGATGAACCCCTTGGTCAGGCAAATGCTGGTCGAACACCGGCCGGCGACGATGACCGACGTGGCCCGGCTTTACGGCGAGCTGCTGGCGTCCGTCGACAAGCAATGGAACGAACTCCGCCAGACCGCCCCGTCGGCCGAGCGGCTTGACGACCCAGCGGCTGAAGAACTGCGGCAGGTGCTTTACGGGCCGGAGTCGCCGACGGTGCTGACCGACGAGCAGTCCCAGCGGCTGTTCGATCGCGAGGTGCGCGACCATCTCACGCAGTTGAAAAAGAAAGTGGACGAGCTGGAGGTCACGTCGCCGGCCGCTCCGGCGCGCGCCATGGCCATGGTCGACGCGCCTTCGCCCGTGGAACCGCACGTTTTTGTTCGCGGCAATCCGGGCCGGCCGGGCGACCGCGTGCCGCGTCGGTTTTTGGCGGTCCTCTCGCGCGGCGAGCGGCGGCCCTTCGAGCACGGCAGCGGGCGGCTCGATCTGGCCGCTGCGATTGCCAGCCGCGACAATCCGCTGACCGCGCGGGTGCTGGTCAACCGCGTCTGGTTGCACCATTTCGGCAATGGTCTGGTGCGCACTCCGAGCGATTTCGGCGTCCGCAGCGATCCGCCGACGCACCCCGAATTGCTCGACTGGCTGGCGGCCACGTTCATGGACGACGGTTGGTCGTTGAAAAGTCTGCACCGGCAGATCCTGCTCTCCAGCGCCTATCAGCAGGCGACGGGTGAGCGGGCGGAGTGCGTCGCTGTCGATCCGGAGAATCGCCTGCTCTGGCGGATGAACCGCCGCCGGCTCGATTTCGAGTCGATGCGCGACAGTTACCTGGCTATTTCGGAGCGGCTCGATTCCGCGCTGGGTGGCCGGCCGGTCGACCTCTGGGCGGCGCCGTATTCTGGCCGCCGCAGCGTTTATGCGTTTCTCGACCGGCAGGATTTGCCCGGCGTGTTCCGCATATTCGACTTTGCCAATCCCGACGTCTCCAACGACCAGCGGCCGCGGACCACGGTGCCGCAACAGGCGCTGTTCGCGATGAACTCGCCGTTCGTGCTCGAGCAGGTGCGGCGGCTGGTGGCCCGGCCGGAAGTGGCCGGCGAGATGGATGCGGCAAGGCGAGTGCAGGCGCTCTATCGGCTGATCCTTGGCCGCGTGGCGACGAACGACGAAGTTGAGTTGGCCGTGCGGTTCATCGACGCGCCGCCGGTTTCAGCAGAGGCTTCGAAGCTCACGCCGTGGGAGCTATTGGCCCAGGTGCTGCTGAGCACGAACGAATTCATGTTCGTGGACTAAGCAGGGTGGGACTCGGTCGGCGTTGTGTCATCATGCGTGCCGCCGGCGGCGGATGTGCATGCCGATCATGGCGGCCACCAGCAGTCCCGCCACGAACAACATCAGCGGCCGCAAGGTCGCCCGGCCCGCCGGCTGCCATTCGGGCACCGCCGACCGTTCCGAGGCCCGGCCTTCTTTCGAGGCCGCGCGGTTGCGCTGGGCGGCACGCTGGCGCGATTGCTGCATCCGCTCGATTCGCTCTTGTCGTCGGGCGAACTTCGGCTCCACGGCCGCCAACATGACCAGGCCCACGCTGGCGAACAGCATCAGCCAGAACAGGGGCGAATCGCTGATTGGTCCGCGTTGCACGCTGATGGGTGCCTCTGTTCTCCGGAGGATGGCCTTCCTAGGCCGTCCCGTGCCAGACGAGACGGCCTGGGAAGGCCATCCTCCGGACGCGTTAAATCCACTTCGGAAACAGCCGCCCGCCGTAAACGGCCGACTCGCCCAGCATCTCCTCGATCCGCAAGAGCTGGTTGTACTTGGCGACGCGGTCGGTGCGCGAGAGCGAACCGGTCTTGATTTGCCCGGTCGCCAGGCCCACGGCCAGGTCGGCGATGGTCGCGTCTTCGGTTTCGCCGCTGCGATGGCTGGCAATGCTGGTGTAGCCGTGGCGGCGGGCCAGCTCGATGGCCTCGATCGTCTCGCTCAGCGTGCCGATCTGGTTGACCTTGATCAGAATGCTGTTGCCCACGCCGCGGTCGATGCCTTGCTGCAGCCGCTGGGTGTTGGTCACAAACAGGTCGTCGCCCACAAGCTGCACTTTGCCTCCGATGCGGTCGGTGAGCAACTTCCAGCCTTCCCAATCGTCTTCGCTGCAGCCGTCTTCGACGGAGCAGATCGGGTATTTGTCGACCCAGCCGGCGAGCAGATCGGCCATGCCGGCGGCGTCGAGCGAGCGGCCGTCCATCGAATAGACCTTTTTCTTGGAGTCGTAGAGTTCGGTGGCCGCCACGTCCAGCGCGATGGCCACCTGCCCGCCGCGGCCGATCTTGTAACCCGCTTGCCCGACCGCTTCCACAATCAGATCGAGCGCCTCGGCGTTGCTGCCCAGATCGGGCGCGAAGCCGCCCTCGTCGCCGACGGCGGTCTTGTAGCCTTTTTTCTGCAAGACCTTTTTCAGATTGTGAAACACCTCGGCGCCGCACCGCAGGGCTTCGCCGAACGAGTCGAAGCCCAGCGGCATGATCATGAATTCCTGCACGTCGACCTTGTTGTCGGCGTGCGCCCCGCCGTTGATGATGTTCATCATCGGCGCCGGCAGCAGTCTGGCTCCGGCGCCGCCCAGATAGCGGAACAGCGGCAGCCCGCAGCAGTCGGCCGCCGCGTGGGCCACCGCCAGCGATACGCCCAGGATGGCGTTGGCGCCCAGGTTCTTCTTGTTCGGGCTGCCGTCCATCTCGATCATCCGCCGGTCGAGCGCCGCCTGATCGAGCGCGTCTTGGCCGATCAGCTCATCGGCCAGCTTTTCGTTGATATTGGCGACCGCCTGCCGGACGCTTTTGCCCAAATACTGCTGGGGATCGGCGTCGCGCAGTTCCCAGGCTTCGTGAACGCCGGTGCTGGCGCCGCTGGGCACGGCCGCCCGGCCGAACGAGCCGTCGCCCAACCGCACGTCGACCTCCACGGTGGGATTGCCGCGGCTGTCGAGAATCTGTCGGCCGCGAATATCCGCAATCAGCGAGTTCATGTTTCACTTCAGGGGCTTGGTGTACGGTCCGATGTCGGCGGGCCGCATCCGGCCCGGCACAAGACCCGTTATTTTGCCGGATTTGCGGGCCGTTGGCTAGCCGACCACTGGCGTTGTGTAGGGCCGATCGGTTACACTTGCGGTCGGGTGCTTGTGCCCGGTCATCTCTAGGAGGAAACCGCAATGGACGTCCTGAAGCAACAGGTCCGCCGTGCTCGCCGCCGTTTGGCATTTCAGAGGTTTCTCGCCGTCCTAAGCTGGAGTTGGTTTGCCTGGTTGATGTTGGCCGCGGTCGTCGTGACCATCGGCAAGTTCCGGCCCCTGGGTGTGGTCGAATGGGTCTGGCCGGCGGCGGCACTCGCTGGCGGCCTGCTGACGGCGATCGTGTGGTGCCTGGTCACGCGCCGCAGCGAGCTGGAAGCCGCCTTGGAGATCGACCACCGCTTCGGACTGAAGGAGCGCGTGTCGAGCACCTACGCCTTGGGTCCGGAGCAGCTCGAATCGGCCGCGGGCCGGGCACTGATCGACGACGCCATGAAACGAGTCGAGCGGTTGCACATTGGCGAACAGTTCCACGTGCGGCTCAGCCGCTGGTCGTGGCTGCCGCTGTTGCCGGGCCTGGCGGTGTTCTTGATCGTGTCGTTTTTACAGCCGGCGACCAGCCAAACGACGGCGGGCGGCTCGACGACGAACAAGGCCGAAACCAAGCAGGTCAAAGCGTCGCTCGATCCGCTGGCGCGCAAGTCGCTGAAGCACCGCAAAGAGGCCCGCGACAAAAACCTGCCGGCCGCGGAAGAGATTTTTGCCAAGCTGGAGCAAGGAACGAAAGACCTGAGCAAGGGCGACGGCGCCGACAAAAAGCAGGCGCTCGTCGAGTTGAACGATCTGGCCAAAGACCTGGAAAAACGCCGCGACCAGCTCGGCGCCCCGGAAAAGCTGCAGGAGCAGTTCAAGCAGCTTAAGGGTCTCGACAAGGGGCCGGCCGACAAACTGGCCGACGCGCTGAAGCAAGGCGATTTTCAGGTGGCGATGAAGGAGTTGAAGCAGCTTCGCGACAAGCTCGAAAACGGCAAGCTCGACCGCGAAGCCAAGGCCGCGCTGGAGAAGCAATTGAAGCAGATGGAAGACAAGCTGCGGAAGATGGCCGATGCTCACGCCAAGCAACAGCAGAACTTGAAAAAGCAGATCGAGGAGTTGAAGAAGAAAGGCCAGAACCAGCAGGCCAAGGAGCTGGAAGAAAAGCTGGCCCGGATGCAGCAGCAAAGCAACCAGATGAAGCTGGCCAAGCAAATGGCCGATCAGCTTGGCCAATGCACCAAGTGCATGCAGCAGGGCGACAAGGCGGGTGCGGCTTCGGCATTGTCGAAATTGCAGGAGCAGCTTGCCGACTTGCAGCAGCAGGCCGATGAGATGGCCATGCTCGACGAGGCGATGAGCGAGCTGGAAATGGCCAAGGATTCGATCAACTGCAAGGAGTGCAACGGCCAGGGATGTGCGGCGTGCATGGGCATGGGCCGCTCCGGCCGTCCCGGCATGGGCCTGGGGCGCGGTCGCGGCAATGGCCCGCGGCCCGAAGAAAAAACCGACGCGAGGTTTTACGACACGAAGGTCAAGCAGCAGACGGGCAAAGGCGCCGCGCTGGTCGTCGACTTCGTGAACGGCCCGAACATGAAAGGTCAGGTGCAGCAGGAGATCAAGACGCAGTTCGAGTCGGTCAAGTCGGACGAGACCGATCCGCTCACCGGCCAGCAGTTGCCCCGCGCTTATCGCGAGCACACGCAGAAGTATTTCGATTCGCTGCGCGACGACAAATAGCGCTTTGTGAAAGCAGCACTGAAGGCCCGTTACGTCTTTCCCATCACCGCGCCGCCGATCGCCGACGGCGTGGTGACGATCGAAAACGGGCTGATTGTCGCCGTCGGTCGCGACGCCGCCGGCTGCACAGTACGCGATCTGGGCAATGTGGCCTTGGTGCCCGGCCTGATCAATGCCCATACGCACCTGGAGTTCAGCGGACTTTCGGCGCCGCTGGGCACACCGGGCATGGCCTTCACCGATTGGATTCGGCGGGTGGTGGCACACCGGCGTCAATTGCCGCTACCCTTCAACCTGATCGACATTCAAGATGGGGCGAACGAATGCGGGTCGTACGGAACCGTCGCCTACGGCGACATCGCCACAACCGCGTGGGGCGCAGACCTTGAATGGGCGTCGCTAGGCGCCACCATCTTTCTCGAGATCATCGGATTGAAGGCGGAGTTGATCGAGGCAAGGCTGGCGACGGCCCGGAAGCATCTCACGCCGCGGGAGTTCCGCCATCGGCGGGCCGGTCTCAGCCCGCACGCACCGTACAGCGTCCACCCGGAATTGTTCGATCGTCTGTTGACGCTGGCCGCCGACGCGAACTCGCCAATTGCCTTCCATCTGGCGGAGACGCTCGAAGAGCTGGATCTGTTGGCGACGGGGGGCGGGCCTTTCCGCGAACTGCTGATCGACCTTGGGGCGTGGGACGAGACCGCCATTCCGCGCGGCACGCGCCCGCTCGATTATCTTCGACGCGTGGCCGCCCGCGGCGTGCATGCACTCGTCATCCACGGCAACTACCTCGACCAGGAAGAAATCGATTTCGCCGCGGTCCACGCCGAGCGGCTGGCGATCGTCTATTGTCCGCGGACGCATGCCTACTTCGATCATGCCAAACATCCTTTGCCCCAATTACTTGCCGCGGGCGCCAACGTAGCCTTGGGCACCGACAGCCGCGCTTCGAATCCCGACCTCAACTTGCTGGAAGAGATCCGCTACGTCGCGCGGCACTTTCCGGAATTGCCGCCGAGCACGGCACTTGAACTCGGCACCTTGCGGGCGGCTCGCGCGATGCAGTTGGAGAAGCGTTTCGGCAGCATCGAGCCGGGCAAGCTGGCCGCGCTCGTCGCGGTGCCGCTGGGCGACGCGGACGTTGCCGACCCGCATTGGCTGATCTACGAGTCGGATCAACCCGCCGCGCCGGCGGCGGCCTGATCGTGCTATGCCGGCTGAGTAGGATGGGACCAGCGAGCTTGCGAGCGCCGGCCCACCGATTTGAGGCGTCAGGTGTCAGGACAGGCAATCTGATGCATAACGATGCTGGGCCGGCGCTCGCAAGCTCGCCAGTCCCACCCTACCTATTGCCACCGTCCCGACCGGCGGCCACAGGCTCGCGATCGGCCTCAGCAGCCGGCGGACCGCTCGCCTTGGCCGCGGTGCTTTCGAAAAACGTCACGGAGGCATCGCCGGGAGCATCGGCCGCTAGGCGAAACGTGACCTATTCGGTTAAGTTGACGGAACCGGAAACCACCCTGCCGACCCGACCCCCGGAGACACCAATGCCCGAAACCAGCTTGCAACTCGACGGCGTGCAGGTGCCGCGGTTCCTCTACGGCACCGCCTGGAAAGAAGACGAGACGCGGCGGCTGGCCGAGCTGGCCCTGCGACAGGGGTTCCGCGGCATCGACACGGCCAACCAGCGCCGCCATTACCACGAGGCCGCTGTGGGCGAGGCCGTCGCCGCCTCCCTCGCCGCGGGCCTGATGACGCGCGACGAACTTTTTCTGCAAACCAAATTCACGTTTCAAGCCGGGCAGGACCATCGGCTGCCTTACGATCCGGGGGCGCCGATCGCGGAACAGGTCGAGCAGTCGCTGGCCAGTTCGCGGGCCCACTTCGGCGTGGCGACGATCGATTCCTACCTCTTGCACGGTCCGACGCAGCGCGACGGGCTGGTCGCCGCCGACTGGGAAGCGTGGCGCGCGATGGAAGCCGCGCACGACGCCGGCCGAGTTCGCCTGCTCGGCATCAGCAATGTGTTGCCGGAGCAGCTTGAGCAGCTTTGCCGACAGGCGCGCGTGCGGCCGCGTTTCGTGCAAAACCGCTGTTTCGCCGTGCTTGGCTGGGACCGCGACATCCGGGGAATCTGCGCCGCCAACGGCATCGTATACCAAGGCTTCTCGCTCTTGACCGCCAACCGCGACGTGCTGGCGCATCCCGCGCTGCTGCAAATCGCCAAGCGTCACGGCCGCACGACCAGCCAGATCGTGTTTCGCTTCGCGCTCGACGTCGGCATGCTGCCCCTGACCGGGACGAGCAGCGCAGAGCACATGCGCCAGGACCTGGCGGTTTTCGACTTCCAGCTCGACGCCGACGAGCTGGCCCGCATCGAGAACCTGGCCGCGCCGTAGCCCGCGCCGCCGCACACCCCCACCATTGGCCAACTGACGGATGGCGACCGAACCAACCGCTGAAGCTGAACGGGGCCGCCATCCTGATGCAGTTCGTTTTAACTGCCGGGTCGCATTACGTGCGGCTGATGTCAGTCGAAAAGCCGCGCGCCCGTGCCTTTTATGAATCCGAAGCGGTGCATTACTCGATGGGGCATATGCCCGCCAAGGTCTTCGCTTCGCGATATCTGACCGACCTGCCGGAGCCCGAGACGCTGCGCAGGGAGAGTGGGCGTGGCGGTCGATGAAACGTTTGTGCATTTCGGCGGCGAGTTCTATCCCCCCGATGATGGTCGGCTGGATCAAATCGCCGCAGGGGAAATCGCCTGAATCGGTCCGTCCTGGGCAACTAAAGTTGATTGCGCACAACAAAGGCTCCTATCCACGGACCTCAGTTGGTCTACTCTGCTGTCGGACATGACGGAAGGGCCGTCGCAACTCTCGTCCCCGGCGCAGCCGTCGCCGGCGGATGCACGTAAAACACCTCCGGGTCTTTTTGCGATTCCTGCCGCGGCAACGCAATGCCGTACTCCACTTGCCGCTGGTGGTCGGCCAACTGGCGGCCAGGATGGTAAACCGAGTTGAACTTCCACAACATCCGCACGAAATTGGTCTGTCCCTTGGCCAATAACCTGGCCGAAAGGAAGAACGTGTGCTTCAACGCGGCCAGGCCCAAATGCTTGCGGTTGAGCACCTGCTGCGTGCGGACCAACTCTTCATAGAAGCGGGCCAGCGGCAACTGCGTGGGAAGCACGGCGTGCTGCACGTCGAACAGCCGGTAGTCGCGCGTCGTCAGGCGGGCCGCTTCGCCCTGCCAGGTTTCGGTGCCCGGATAGGGCGTGTTGACCGTGATGTGGACGATCTCCGGCACCGACATGGCCCACTCGCGAATCAACTCGAAGCGCCGCTCGTCCCAGGCCGGATCGGCGATGATGTTCACCGCCACGACGATGCCCAGCGATCGGGCGTACTCCAACGCCTCGAAATTCTTGCCCAGCGACACGCGCTTGCGAAAACGCCTGAGCCCCTCCTCGTCGACCGCTTCCAGGCCCAGAAACATGTATTTCAGCCCCAGCCGCCGCCAGCGCTGGAAGACCTCCTTGTTCCGCAGCAGCACGTCGCCCCGCGTCTCCAGGTAATAGTCTTTGCGAATGCCGCGGCGCTCGATCTCGTCGGCCAGCGCGTGGCCGTGCTCCGGATGAATGAAGGCCACGTCGTCGACGATGAACACGCCCGGCTCGCGCACGCGGCCCAAATCTTCGGCCGCCGCCTGGGGGCTGACCTTGCGGTAACTGCGGCCGTAAAAGGTCCACGCGCTGCAAAATGTGCAGTCCCAGGGACAGCCCCGCGAAAACTCGACCGAGGCGCAGGGATCGAGCGACCCGATAAAGTAGCTCCGACGCCGACGCAGCAGGTCGCGGGCCGGTTGCACGTCGTCCAGCGTGCGCAGCAATTGCGGCGGAGGACCCGCTCCGTCGAGCGCCACCACGCCGGCCAGCGACGTCAGCGAGTCTCCCCCCGCGGCCGCCTCCAACACCTGCGGCGTCACGCCCTCGCCTTCGCCGCGGACCACACAGTCGATCGCGCCACGGGCATGCGCCAGAATCTCATGAGCCGTGAAGCTGGCGCTGTGGCCGCCGGCGAAAAGGAAACAATCGGCCCGCCGCTGGCGCGTGGTGATCGCCAGATCGACTACCTCCGGGATGTTCGCCAGATAATTGAGCGAAAAGCCGATGGCCCGCGGCCGCCACTCGTCGACGAGCTTGAAATAGTCGCGGTGGCGAAAGCTTTGCAGGTCGAGCAGCCGCACTTCGTGCCCCGCCCGGCGGGTCGCTTCGGCCACCAATTCCAGGCCCAAGGGTTCCAGCCGCAGGTAAACCTTGGAATACATCAAGGCACTGGGGTGGACGTAGAGCACCCTCATGGCGTTTCCCATCGGCCGCTTTGCCCCGAGCGGAACATCGCCTCGATCACCCGCATGTTGCCCACGGCGTCGTCGATGGGCGTCGGCACCGGCGTGTCGTCGAGCACGGCGCGCGAGAACAACTCGGCCTGCACGGTGTACTGGTCGCAGGCGTCGAGCACGATCTCGTCGATCTTCGAGGCGTGCTGGTGCCACAGCCGACAGGGCCGGTCGGGCGGGGCGTTGAACGGAATTTCAATCTCGACGCGGCCCTCGGTGCCGACGATGTTGACGCGCTGATACGGAGAGATTTGCGTCCCGCAGGTGAAGGTGCCGGTGCCGTCGGCGAAGTCCATGATGCCCGAAGCCAGCCGGTCGGTGCGAAACTCCGGGTCGTACTCGACCTGGGCGAACACGCGGTGCGGCTCGGCGGCAAACAGGAACCGCGAGACCGAGATGGGATAACAGCCAATATCCATCAGCCCGCCGCCGCCGATCTCGGCCTGGTTTCGCACGTCGGCCGGGTTGCGGTTGAAATACGAAAACAGCGCGTGAATGGTGCGGAGCTGCCCGATTTGGCCTTCGGTCACGAGCCGTCGGGCGGTGACCCACTGCGGGTGATGGCGATACATGAAGGCTTCCATCAGCTTCAGCCGCGGATGTTGCCGGCCGGCCTCGACCAGCCGCTCGGCTTGGGCGACATTCAGGCCGATCGGCTTTTCGCAGAGCACGTGCTTGCCGGCCTTCAGGCATTCGATCGACCAGGAGACGTGCAGATGGTTGGGCAGGGGAATGTAGACGGCGTCAATCTGGTCGTCGGCGAGCAGTGCCTCGTAAGAGCCGTGCCATTTCGGCAATCCGAGCCGTGCGGCGGCCGGCTGCGCTTTTTCGGCCGAGCGTGAAGCGATGGCGACGAGTTCGACGTCGCGTGCCCGCTTCATGGCGGGGATGACTTTTTCCGTGGCGATTTTGGCCACGCCCAGAATGCCCCAGCGTAGTTTGTTCATGGGTTGCGGGTCTCGATTGGCAGAGTGCGCACCAAGAGCGTCGGCTGGTAGCATACGATTTGCCGGCGGCACGGCCAAGGGGACCGACAAGTCGGCATCGTCTCGGCTTACGCGCGCAGCTCGGTCAGATGCGGCCTGTCGAGCAGTTCAAACGGCGCGACGAGCTGCCGCCAGTTTTCACCGCGCTCGACGATCAGCCGGTCTTCAATCGGTCCCAGCCGGCCCGACGTCAGCTTCAAGTAGCTGACTCGCGACGGTTCCAGTCCGATGATGCGGGCACACGTGGCATCGACGGCCGTGGGATTCATTCCGACCGCCACCAGGCCCAGCGGCTTGGGCGTGCCCATGATCGGGCCGTCGCCTTCCATACACAAAATGCCGTCGACAATGGCGATCGTCTTGCCCAGCGAGGCGTTGATGTCGCACACGGTTTCAGGGATGCCGGCGTGGTGCAGCACGTTTTTCGGCCAGCCATACAAAATGCCGGGCAGCACGCCATACATGTTCTTGAGCGAGACCGTCAGCCCGACCCAATGGTGCGTCTTGAGCTTCGGCATCGACACCACCAGATCGGCCTCGGCCACGCTGCGGGGAAAATAAAAGCCCGATAGCTTGGAAGCTTTCCCGCGGTTCTCCGTCCAGACGGCGTCTTCGTAGTTCAAGTCGCAAAAGGGAAGTTCGGCCGCTGCGAGGGCCTCTGCCAGGCCCGATTCGACCAGCGCCATTTCGGTGTCGCGCACATGGCCCGGTGCTTCGCCCACGGCGACCTCGGCGCCCCAGCCGCGAAAGACCTCGGCGGCGGCCACGATCATGGCGGGGTGCGTCGTCATGTGCGGCGACGAGCGGACCGGCTCGACCAGGTTCGGCTTGAGCAGCACCTTTCGGCCGCGCAATCCGCCGGGGTCGATACCGGTGGCCACCAGCCCGTCGCGAATGGTCGTTTCCAGGGGGCCGTCGTAACGTTGGCCGCGAGCAAGAAACACCGGCGCCGCCTCGGCCAACCGCGCGCGCAGCCAAGGCCAGGCGGCGATACCGGCGGCCGCCGTCCCTGCGCCGATCAAGAGCGTGCGGCGGTGCAACGCCGCGGTTTCGTTCGTTTTGCAAGGCGTGTTGGCCGTCAAGATGGCACCTGCTTTAGCTCTTTGCTGTTGCGTTTTCGACGATCTTGCCTGGGCGACAAGAACCTGACGCCTCAATTCGGTGGGCCGGCGCTCGCAAGCTCGCTGGTCCCACCCTACAAGTATGGTATCAACGGACAAGTTGCTGCGGTGGCCAACGCCAGCAACCCTTTGCGAAGCGGGTTGTCAGGCATTGCGGTTTTCCGGCGAAGGGCGGCGAGAAGCCAATCGTCTGCCTGACGCGGCCGACGACCGTGCGCCGCCAGTCCCAACAGGCCATAAGCCAGCGAGGCGGCGCCCGAAGCTTTGGCCACGGCTTGCTCCAGGTAGCCCAGCGAGCGTTCGATTCGTCCGCTCGGGTCGGTTTCGTCGGCCAAGGCGATCATCGTCAAGCCGCTCGGTTCCAAGTGTGGTCGCAGCACTTGCCCGAACACCGACGTGTTTCCATAGTTGCAGCCTCCCGTGGGCAACAGCCTGTCAATGAGCATCGCGATGGCTTCACGGCAACGAGCATGTCCGCCTCGTCCGTTTGCCTTGAGTGCCAATACATTAACCGCAGTCGGCTCGACCCACGGATGCGTCCCTTCGACCCACGGCCAGCCGTCCAACCGGGTGTTGTGCCCCAGGTCGCGGTTCTTCTCGCTGGTGCGTCCGTGCGTTGCCAGGATCGATTCGACCGCGCGCTCGATCTGACCGTCGTATCTCGGCTCTCCGCACGCTCGCTGGACCGCCGCCCATGCCAGCACTGCCCAACCGGTCGCCCAGCCGGGCGTGGGTTGCATGGCTGTGACGGCTACGGCGCCACCGGCATTTTCGAGCAGCGCGAGCCGCCGACAGGCGCTTTCCGCAGCATCCGGCCGGCCGTGCGCAAGCAACGCCAGCGCGGCAATGGCGGCCGGTTCGGCAGCAACGGTTCCGCCCGGCTGGTAGGCCCAACCTTTCTCGTCGGACAGGTCGTCGAGCAGCGGATCGAGCCAGTGGATCATGCGGTCGGCGTTCGAGAATGGCGGGCGTGAGCTTGTCGCGGCGCGGAACGAGCGCCGGTTGCTCGATCGGGCCCATGAAAACTCTACGTCGTCCCTGTGCCAAACGAGTGGTGTGGGTCCGGTGTCGGGTTTGCGGATCATGCGGCTTGTAATGAACTCGCCGAGAACGAGACGTTTTGCCGAGAGGAAAAGCGGTGGCTGGGGCAGAGCTTGGCCAGAGAGCGGCTGTCGCCCTCAACAGCGTGACGGCCAAGCGATGCCCCGGTGCGTCCAACCGGGGCATCGCCTGGCCGCCGAGATGAACGGAGTGCCAGCCTCCACGAGGCCAGGCTCTGCGCCAGCCACCGCCAACGTCTCATTCTTGGCCGCGTGAAGCATGCTTGCTTGATCTCGGGGCCGCGTTCGGTTCTGCTGACGGCTGCACTACGAGGTATATTCGTCAAAGTCACCGCTCTTGGTCTCAGGAGGTCCGTCATGCGCCGCGTCGTTCTTGTCGCTCTCGCTGTTTCACTTCCCATGGTTGCCGCCTGCGATCAACAGCCGCCGGCTGCCGCGCCGCCCCCGGTTGCCGCGGCGCCGAGCGCTCAGGCCACCGCGCCGGCCCCGCCGACGGCGGCCCAACCCGCGGCTCAAGAAACGCCGCGCGACGCCAAGGCCGTGCTGCGGCAACTTTCCGATTTTTACAAAGAGCGCAAAGCGTTCCAGGTCGACTATTCCCAAAAGGTCGTGATGGACTTCAACGGCATGAAAAACAACTTTGAGCTGCAGGCCAAGATCGACGTCGAGCGGCCCAATCGGTTTGCTTTGCGAAACAAGAACAAGCAGCTCGGCGTCGATGTCGTGTGCGACGGCCGACAGCTTGCGATGAGCATGACGCCGCTCAAGCGGTACACGCAGTCGGCCGCGCCGGCGTCTCTCGACGAACTGCTGGCCAACCCCATACTGCTGGCGGGCGCCGACGGTCGCGGGCCCCTGTTCGAAGTCTTTTCAGAGCATCCCTATGAGAAGCTGATGGAAGGGGTGACGGACGACGAATACGTGGGCCTGGAAAAAATCGGCGAGGTGGAAGCCCATCATCTCAAGTTCTCGCAAGAACAATTCGACTGGGAAATCTGGGTGGCGGCCCAAGACCAGCCCCGATTGTTGCGGGCCTCGTTCGACCTCGCCAAGCAGATGGCCGCGGCCGGGTTCGGCAACGAGCAGTTGAAGAACGCCAAGATGACTTCCGTCCAGGAGTACCAGCACTGGCAGTTCGACGCGCCGCCGGCCAAAGACGCCTTCGCCTTCGAGCCGCCGGCCGGCGCCAAGAAGGTCGACAGTTTCTTCGCCGGCGGAGCGGCTACGGAGCCCGAGCGCTCGCCCTTGGTGGGCAAGCCCGCCCCCGAGGTCGAGCAGGACCTCGTCGACGGCGGCCACTTCAGCTTGAAAGAACAGAAAGACAAGAAGGTCGTGGTCCTCGATTTCTGGGCGACGTGGTGCGGGCCGTGCGTGCAGGAGATGCCGCTGGTGGCCAAGGTGGCCGACGAGTATCGCGACAAGGGCGTCGCGCTTTACTGCGTCAACCTGCGCGAAGACGCCGACACCATCCGCGATTTTCTAGGCCAGAAAAAGCTGACCGTCACCGTCAGCCTCGATCCGCAAGGCGAGACGGCCCGTGCCTTCGGAGTCGAGGGCATTCCGATGCTGGTGCTGATTGACAAAGCGGGAGTCGTGCAGAGCGTTCATGTGGGCTATAGTCCGGACCTTGCCGAGAAGCTCAAAGAAGAGCTGGATGCCATTCTCGCCGGCAAGGATCTGGCTGCCGAGGGCGAGCACGCATCGGAGGAAGACGGCGCCGATGTGCCCGCCGCGGGTCCGAAGTGATATACCGCGCAGCGCGCTGCGCGTCTGAAATCGGGTCTAAAACGGACCGCGCTGCGCCCTCGTAATCGGGGTCGGCCGGTTCGCGCAGCGCGCCGCGCGTTCAGAACCGGCGCCCCGGCCAAGGCCGGCAGCCGCGGGTGCCGCAGGTTGCTCCCAACTCGATTGCCCATCCGAGCTTGCGACCATGCGACACGCGTGTCGCCTCGGCGCGTGTCGCCGGAGACGAACGGACCGCAGGCACTTTGGCCGCGCGCGGCCAAAGTGCCGACCGTAGCCCTTTCGCTCCGCGAGAGGAAAGCCGTTTACTCCTCGCCCATGCGACACGCGTGTCGCCTCGGCGGCGTGCCGCCGGAGACGAATGGGCCGCAGGCACTTTGGCAGCGCGCAGCCAAAGTGCGGAGGATGACCGATGACACCCCTCCAACGGATAAGTCGCAAACCCTTGTCGCCAAAGATTTTGCGCTTCCGCGACGGAATGCGGCCACATCCGTTTCTACAACGGCGCCTTCAGGGCATTTTCGAAGATGGCCAATTCGCGCCAAACGAAGCCCAGCGATGAACACCGACTTTTGCGAACGGACCACAAACCATTCTCACTTTTCGAAGAGGCTGGCCGGCGCGCTCGGCGCTGCCCGCCCCGTGAGCCGTCGGGCTGCCAAATTGGCCGATACGACAGCCAGCGGGTTATTGCAGCTATTTCCATGCCGACAATGAACAAAATAACATGTGTGCGCCGTTGGGGCCTTCATCCTGCCGCATTGAATCTCCCGGCGACTCGCTTTGCGTTAAGTGCGCGTTGTCTTGCTCGGTCCTTGGAAGGATCGGCACATCGGTCCCGCAGACATTCCACATCACGGTGCGGCCGGCGTAGCGGCTGGCCGAACTCGCCGCGCAAAAACGCCGCGTTTTGTCGAAGGTGCGCAACTCGTGCGCGAAGACGCGCAACTCGCGGCGCAAGGTTGCGGTCGGTCTCCCACCCGAACCGACGCCGCTGCCGTGGAAAGCCAAAAACGCCGTGCCCCAGCCAAGATGCGCAACTGCACCCCCAAAAACGCCACGGTTTTGCGAAGGTGGGCAACTCGTGCGCGAAGACGCGCAACTCGCGGCGCAAGGTTGCGGTCGGTCCCATCGGTCTCCCACCCGAACCGCCGCCGCTGCCGTGGAAAGCCAAAAACGCCGTGCCCCAGCCAAGATGCGCAACTGCACCCCCAAAAACGCCACGGTTTTGCGAAGGTGCGCAACTCGTGCCCCAAGACGCGCAACTCGCGGCGCAAGGTTGCGGCCGGTCTCCCACCCGAACCGCCGCCGCTGCCGTGGAAAGCCAAAAACGCCCTGCCCCAGCCAAGACGCGCAACTGCTACCCCCCAAAAAACGCCGCGTTTTTGCGAAGGTGCGCAACTCGCGCGCGAAGACGCGCAACTCGGCGGCAGGCCCCGGCCGCTCTCCCGACCGAACCTCCGCCGGTGCCGCGGAAAGGCAAAAACCGCGCGCGCCAGCGAAGGCGTGCAACTGCCGCCGCGCAAAAAACGCCGCGTTTTTGCGAAGATGCGCAACTCGCGCGC